>Ga0194120_10006906_pt1 | contig 15812 bp, 15 predicted proteins | sample TA2MahCa65mmetaG_FD_148642 | JGI IMG/M metagenome (GOLD analysis project Ga0194120, IMG submission 148642) | Freshwater microbial communities from Lake Tanganyika, Tanzania - TA2015019 Mahale Deep Cast 65m | ecosystem: Environmental > Aquatic > Freshwater > Lake | place: Tanzania: Lake...
CTATTCCGGGCACGATCAGCGTCACCCCACCGGCGGGGAGGATGCGGTCGGGCAGCGCGCCGGTTGCTCCCGCTTGAACCATCATTTCCGCCCAGGGGCGTCTTGTGTTCCATTGCAATGAGGCTTCGCCATCGTCCACCCGGTAGCCTATTCCTCCGTCGAGCGTTCCGTCGCTGCGCGTGAGCCTTGCCATCATTCCGAAGTCTCCCCGACTCCAGCGAACTACACCGCCCGTCTCCCGGCCGTATTCGTTGACCGGGAGTTCTCTAAGCCGTGTTTCGGCACGATAAAGTCCGAACGACCACTTGGATCCGGTCTCAGGCGTATGCGAGATGGCCAGATCGACGTCTCCACGGGTCATCTGTCGCTCAACCGGCGTCCCGGGTATTTCGACACCTTGACGGACGCTCTGAAACGCAAGCGAAACTTCCCCGTCGCTTCCCAGGCGGTTGACGATCTCGCTCCAAAGCGTTCGCCCATGCTGCGCCGAGTGAGGAAACCGTCCGGACGATGAGGGTATAAAGCCCCCGATCCGCAGATAGTTGCTTGCAGCGACCCGCCGATGATGGACAAACCCGACCGGCTCAAAGCCATAGAAGCCAGTGCGATAAGAAAGCGCCGTCGCCGGCCCGTCATCGAAGGATCGAACGGGATCGAGGGCAATCAGCCCGGCTCCTGAGGCGCCATCCAACGTTCCCGTCGATGACGAAGCCGATCCGACGATGTTGGGCGGCAGGAGCGACAGATCCCCCCGCCAGGTGCCCGGCATACGCCATGGCCGTCCCCGCCACAGGACGCGGTTGTAGGCCTCTCCCATGCCGAGCGGCGAAAGAACGATCTCCCGACCCGGAGTTGCCAGATCGGGATGATAGAACCGGATGTCGCCCCGGAAGAGGTCGCCCGTATGCCGGACGTTAGTGACAGCGCGGGAATGTGGGCTGAGAGTCCATATTGCACCGGGTCCATCGAGAATAGAGGTGGAAGGGTAGGCAAAGAAGCGGGGGCCGAAGCGGTATGCCTCGAGGGAATCCAATCCGAATGCGGCTGTTGGATCGACCATCGACAGTATCATCAGAACCCAGCAGACTGCAATGAACCGCTTCAGACCAGATTCCGTCTCGCCAGAAGCGCCAAAGCCGGTGTCGTCATAAAGATAAATATCAACAGGTTGGATGAGGTGTGTAGCATGGCGAACGGTATGCCGGCGAGGAGCGTGGCTATGACTCCGGCGGAGTCGAAGCCGGCGGTAAGAGGATAAGCGAGGTTGGTTAGCAGGTCGAACCATAGCGTTACGAGGAGCGCGGCAACCGCATCATATATCCGTAAACCCCGGGCGGGGATGTTAATCCTCCACCGCAACCTTCCAGTGAGAGGGGCTGCCAGCGATCCGCAAATCTGTGCCGTCAGCAGCGGTGGATAGAGCCCCCCCTGGGGGTTGAATCCGAAGTAGAGGAGCGAGGCGATGAGCGCAACGGAGAATCCCCGTGCGACTCCGAGCGCGTATCCCGCAATATAAAGGCCAAAGGTGAAGAGTTCGACATTAGGCACCGCTATTAGGAGGTATCCACCGGCCGCAGCCAACGCTGCGAAAAGCGCGGTTAGGACGGCGGCTTCAACGGCGGAAAGTTCCCGCTTAATCCTGGTCACGGCGATCTGCCAAAACAGACCTCGACACTTTCACCCAACCTCGCCGGAGACGACCGGGACCCCGACCTAAGCCGTTTGCTGGGTCTTTTCCTTCAGCCGTGCGCTCTTGCCCTTGCGCCCGCGAAGATAGTAGAGTTTGGCGCGGCGCACCTTGCCCGACCGACGGACATTGACCTCAGCGACGAATGGGCTGTGCATTGGGAAGATGCGCTCGACCCCCACGCCGCCGGCTGCAATCTTGCGCACGGTGACGGTGCTTCCAGCATCGGCACCCCGCAACTTGATCACCACGCCGCTGAATATCTGAATCCGTTCCTTGTCGCCTTCGATTACCTTGTAATGCACATCGACCTGATCGCCCGGTTTAAGGTCGGGCAGATCGCTTCGCAAGGTGCTGCGAATGGGTTCTTTCCAGATTTCCATAACCGACTATTCCTCAAGTGGTTTAATACTCTTCAGATCGGGCCGGCGCTGGCTCAGGATCAACTTGCCCATAGCCTCCCGCCAATGCCCGACATTACGATGATGGCCTTCCTGCAAGACCGCCGGCACTGTTAAGCCTTCGCACTCTGCCGGACGGGTATAATGCGGAGCGTCGAGCCGCAGCCCTTGAAAACTGTCTCCCCGGGCGCTGTCGAAATCGCCCAGCACACCCGGCATCAGCCGCACCGTAGCGTCGATCATCACCGCTGCGGCTAACTCACCACCGGTCACGACGTAGTTGCCCAGTGAATACTCGCGATCGACTAACCGGTCGATTGCCCGCTGGTCGAGACCCTTGTAATGGCCGCAAAGAAAGACCAGATGCCGCTCCCGGGCGAGGCCCGCGGCACTCTCCTGGTCGAATACCTCGCCAGCCGCCGAGGGACAAATCACCAACGGACGAGGCCGCACCCCATCGAATTGCCCCATTGCGCGGAAGAAAGGTTCGGGTTTCAGCAGCATCCCGGCACCGCCGCCAAAGAGGTAGTCATCGGCCTGGTTATGTTTCCCGACAGCGAACTTGCGGAGATCGTGCAAGAGAATCTTTACCAGACCGGCGTCGCAAGCCCGCTTAAGGATGCTCTCCCCAACCACTCCAGCAACCAACCCGGGAAAGAGCGAAATGACATCTATTCGCATTGCACTGACCGCGGTCAGTTCCGCAGCCCGTCCAAGGTCCGCACGACGATCAAGTGTCGCTCGACATCTACCGATCGTATATGCTCGCTCACCGCCGGGATTAAGATCTCCTTCCCGTCATCGTCCACCACCCAGAGGTCGTGATGCCCCTGCGGCCAGACTTCACTCAAAACGCCGGCTTCCTCGCCCGTTTCGGTTACGACCCGGCAGCCGACAAGGTCGTCGATATAGTATTCGTTGTCGGAGAGTTCCGCCAGTTCACTCCTGGGAACTATGACCTCTCCGCCGGACAGCAACGCTGCCGTGTCGCGGTCATCGACCCCGGCCAGTTTCATGCTGAGCCATCGGTCGTGAACGACGACCTTCTCGACATCCAAGTTCCTCACGTCTTTCACCAATCGTATTCGCAGCACCTTCATGGAAGCCACTGTAGCGCTGTCGTCCGATTCCGTAACTACCTTTACGAATCCGCGCACTCCGTGCGGCCGGGCGATATGTCCGACTATGACCTCATTCGGGATCTTACGAGTGGCTCGCGTCTTTCGCTTGACGCTGCCGGGAACAGCCGCGTTCTTCAGGCGCTCGCGTCCGATTTAGGTTCCTCTTCTGGCGGGGCATCACTCGCAGTAGCGACGGCCTCTGATACCTCTTTGGGAACCGGTTCAGCGGATTCAAGAGAAGGCTCGACAGCCTCGACTGGTGCCTCGGGAGCAACCTCAACCCGGGTTTCCGATGCCGCATTGACCGGGGTTTCGGGTGCTGCTTCAACTTGTTCAAGAGTGGCGGACTCGACCGCAGTTACGGCATCTTCCTGAGCCTTCTCGCGCAAGGCACTCTTCGGCACCGGTGCCGGAGCAGCCTGGCGAACAGGCGCAGCCTCGACTTGTTGTTTCGCGTGGGTCTTGAACCACTCGTTCATCATCTGATCGATCTGAGCCGTGGGAAGGCCGCGCCGTTCGAGGCGAAAGCGGAGCCAGACGCCTTCCCGCTTCAGAAGCGAAAGTACGGTCTCGCTCGGACGGGCGCCATCGCGAAGCCAGGCCAGGGCGCGCTCGGCATCGATCTCGATGCGTGCCGGCGTGTCGAGGGGATGATAGAGGCCGAGCCGTTCTATGAAGGCGCCGTCTCGCTTGCGGCGGCTGTCCACAGCAACAATACGGTAGTAGGGTCGCTTTTTGCGTCCCAGGCGGGAAAGACGAAGTCGAACGGACAAGTTGGGTCTCCCAGTGGCGTCGCACCTGATGCGACGAAGTTAACTAATGATTTAGCAAGGCATAAGCCCATACTGCTGACAGGCCGAAGAAGATCAATGCCAGCGCGAGCGTCTTAATGAGCAAGAGATCGCGCGGGTCGAAGCCGAAACGAAGTTGCCGGCCGGGGCGCCGCGCCAATGTCATAAGCAGAATTGCCGATATTGCAAGCGCCGTTACGACACCATATAGGGGCCGGCCGCTGAAGGCATCGACGACGATACCGCATAAGATTCCGTCGCAGACTGCAAGCAACTTCAACAGCCAGCGATTGTCCATCAAGTCGCTAAGACGACTCACGTCCGTCTTAGCGTCCGAAGGGGGGTAGCCCGCCCGGAAGTCCCCGCTTACGGCCCAGCAATTTCATCATCCGCTGGGATTGCTCAAACTGGTTGAGCAGACGATTGACCTCCTGAACGGAGCGCCCGCTTCCCCGGGCAATCCTGCGACGGCGGCTCCCGTCGATGATACGCGGCGTCCTCCGCTCATTAGGGGTCATCGAGTCGATTATCGCCACGACCGCTTTCATTTCGCCTTCGTTCACATCGACGCCCTTCAGCGCACCTTTCATACCGGGCAGCATACCCAGGATCGACTCAAGCGGCCCCATCTTCTTCAACTGAAGAATCTGCTCCTTAAAGTCGTCGAGGGTGAACTCACGCTGGATCAACTTACGGGCCAGTTTCGCCGCGGATTCGGCATCGACGGACGCTTGAGCACGTTCGACAAGCGAAACGACATCTCCCATTCCGAGGATGCGCCCTGCAAGCCTGTCGGGATGGAAAATTTCGAGGTCGCCGGTCTTTTCACCCATACCAACGAACTTGATCGGCCGCCCGGTGATGAAACGCAGGCTGAGCGCGGCTCCGCCGCGCGCATCGCCGTCGAGTTTCGTCAGGACCAGACCGGTGATTTCGATCCGCGAGGCAAAGACTTGCGCCGACCGCACTGCATCCTGCCCGGTCATGCCGTCCATCACAAGGAGCGTCTCCGGTGGTTTGACGACGCTCTGCAAATGCTCCAGTTCGGCCATCAACTCGTCGTCGATATGCATTCGTCCAGCCGAATCGACGATGATGCAGTCCAGCCCTTCCCGGCGGGCAAACTCCCGACCCTTTTCGTAGATTTGAGCCGGATCGGGTCCGTCACCGTGCACCACCGGAATGCCAAGTTGCCGGCCGAGAGTTTCAAGTTGCTCGGCAGCCGCAGGGCGGTGGGTGTCGGCAGCCACGAGCAGCGGTTTGCGGCCTTTCTTGCGGAGATGCAGCGCCAACTTTGCCGCCGTCGTCGTCTTGCCGGCGCCGTTAAGTCCCACGAGCAGAATCGGTGAAGGTGACTTACCAAATCGCACCGGTTCGGCTTCACCGCCGAGAAAGGCCGCCAATTCGTCGTGAATGACCTTGATCATCTGCTGGCCGGGGGTGATGCTGGCCAGCACCTCCTGCCCGAGCGCACGAATCGCAGCCGATTCGATGAATGCCTTGACCGCGGGCAGACTGACGTCGGCTTCAAGCAGTATCCGGCGAACATCGCGGAGGGTGTCGCGCACGTTTGCTTCGGTCAGTTTGCCCTGACCGCGCAAGTTGCGCACCATCCGCTCGAGTTTGCCGGTCAGTTCATCGAACATCGTTACTCTTTTCCGCTCGCCCGGATCTTTTCCACGAGCGAAGTCGTCGAATAGCCTTCCTTCAGCACAATCCGCTCGACTCTCCCGGCGAATTCGCGTCCCTCGATGCGCTCTTCAGGCCAGTCTGCGCCCTTGACTAAAACGTCGGGACGAATCGCTTCGATCAAAGCCCGCGGCGTCGGTTCGTCAAAGATAGAGACCGCATCGACACAGTTCAGTCCGGCGATCAGCGTCGCCCGATCGAAATCGCGGTTATACGGCCTTCCCGGACCCTTGCCCAGACTGCGCGCCGAAGCATCGGAATTGACTCCCACCACCAAACGGTCGCCGAACGATGCGGCTTCCTCAAAGGAGAGTAAATGCCCCGTATGGAGAATGTCGAAGACGCCGTTGGTGAAGACGATAGCCTCGCCGGCAGCACGCCACCTAACTACTGCGGCGAGCACATCCTCCCGGCCAAGCAGTTTGATTCTCGCATCGGATCGCATCCCGATCGATTTCTCCGTCCCTTAAGCAGTTCCCGCAGTGGGCGATACTGGACTTGAACCAGTGACCTCTGATATGTGAGACCAGCGCTCTGACCAACTGAGCTAATCGCCCCATAATCTGGACCGATAATCCATCGCAACCTAACAATTTACCCCGGCACTGCCCCTCTGTCAACCGGAGGGATGCTTTTGCGAGGCTCCCGGCTCAATTAACGCAATTTGAAGATGAAGGTGATTTCGCCGCGTTGGTCAGCCTGCGGCAGAGTGCGGTCGAGCGCGTTGAAGCGCCAGGTGCGGAGGGCGTCGATGGAAACTCTCTCCAGTTCCGGAACGCCCTTGACGACAGGGGATAAGGTGACGACATCGCCGGCCGGATTCACCGCGAATGCAAGGCGAATCGTCGCGGTTCGATTGACACCGGGAGGGAATTCGGGCAGTGCGCCGCTCAGTTTCGTCCGCGCAATACCTTCCCAACTGATGGCAAAGAGTTCATCGCCGACAACCGGTCCGGAGAGCGCCTCGGAGCGCTGCCCGGTGAGCCAATCGTCGGTCGGGGTCAAGGGTTCTATTGCCGGACGTTCGCGACCTGCCGACGAGGACTCGAATTCGCTTCGGCGACCGGGACGGGGGCGCTCGGGTTCGATCGTTTCAGGGCGCTCAACCGGCGCCACAGCATCGACGATTGGTCGCTCGCGTTCAGCCAGGCGCAGGAGCGGCGAAGCCTCCTCCAACATCGGCCGCCGTGGGAGTTCCACTTGAGGCAGCCCGCCGGAAAGCGCCTCCATTACCCTGCTCTCATCCGTCTCAACGCTTGATAACGGCACAAAGTCGATCCGCGTGGCGGTCAACTCGAACGGACGCAAGTCGTAGCGAAGCGCCAGAAAGATCAGGAGCAGCAAGAGATGCAATAGGGCGGATGCACCCCAGCCGGTCTGCCGGTATGCCGCCGGAGCGATCATTCGTTCTCGCGCAAGGTGGCGATAAGGAACCGCTCGCCCCCTGCAGCCTTAATCCGGTCGATCACCCGGACCGCCGTCTCCAGCGAAACCGTCCGGTCAGCCTTGATCACGATGGTCTCGGTGCTGCCGCTTACGATGCGCCGGCGCAGCAAAGCCCCCATCCCGTCGAGGCTGCTCTTCTCATCGCCGATCCAGACTGCGCCGTCACGCGCAATCGTGACGATCAGGCTCTTTTCCTCGACCACCTGCGAGGTCTCGCTGCGCGGCAGTTCGACTTTGATGCCGGGCTGGATGATGTAGGTCGAAGCGAGCAGGAAGAAAATCAACAAGAGCAGGACAATGTCCGTCAGCGACGCGAGCGAGAATGCCGTCAGCGGCGGATGGCGCGGTTCGAGTTTCACCGGACTGTCCACAACTGGCGGTGAGTGATCCCGGCGATCTGCTCGATGGACGTCGCGCAGCCGCGCACCATACCTGCGAGGTAGTTATGTATTACGAGCGCGACGATGCCGACGACGAGGCCGGCCGCAGTCGTCACCAGCGCTTCCCAAATGCCCCCGGCAAGGACGTTGGCATTGACATTACCGCCGAGGTTCTGGATCTGCATAAAGGCGCCGATCATCCCGGTAACGGTGCCGAGAAAGCCCATCAGGGGGTTGATCGCAGCGAGTGTCGCCAGTGTGCCGAGACCGGTCTCCAGAACCTCCAGAGCGGAATGCGCTTCAGCCTCCAGTGCCGCCCGGGGATCATCTCCAGGATGGTCATAAATAGCCGCAAACCCGGCAGTTAAGGTCAAAGTCGTCTTCGCCGCAGCCCGATAGCGTGACGGATCGGCCGGTTGGTCCGACCATTTGCGACTGAACTCCCGCAGATCGGCAAGTTCCCGGCGCAGCGCCAGATACCTCCCGACACCCAGCGCAATCACAACCAGCGACGAGAGCGCGATCGGAATCATCAGCCAGCCACCGCGCATTAGGATATCAAGTATATTCAATACTCTTCCTTGTGGTTACGGACTGGAAACAGGTCCGAATATCCTTGCCAATGTATTACTCTATATGCCCGTTCGACTCACCGCTTTCATACGGGTATCATGCCTCCTCGAGCACCTCCCGCCGGTCGTTTCGGGGATTGTTGACCATCGTTGAGACGAATCGCACCTGCATCTCACCCGGTGGATAGGGTTGAAAGAGCGATGCGAAGTCCTGCGGATCGCACTCTTCCGGGGTGAGCCACTCCTCATAACGCGACGGCGGAACTATGACCGGCATGCGGTTATGATAGAGGCCTATCAATGCGTTCGCCGAAGTTGTGACGATTGTCGCTGTCAGCAGCGGTTGGTCATCGTCGGGCGCTTTCCACCGGTTCCAAAGTCCGGCAAAGGCAAATGGATCGCCGCTTTTAAGGGTGAAGAACAGCGGGCAGCGCCCCTTGCGGCCGGGCAGCGAAGTCCACTCATAGAACCCGCTCACCCAGATCAAGCACCTTTGGCGCCGCACTGCCAGCCGAAACGACGGCTTTTCGCCAATCGTCTCCGACCGGGCGTTTATCAGTTTTTGGGCTATCGACGGGTCCTTGGCCCAATGGGGTATTAAACCCCAGCGCGCTTCGACCAGTTCCCGTTGTCCGACGTTCAGGACGACCTTCAAGTGCTGCGATGGCGCAACGTTGAAACGCTCTTCGACCGGCAGTGAGTCGATCAGCCCCGGCAACAGTCGCGCCAGATCAGCCTGACTGAAGAAGGCTATGCGGGTGCACATCGCATCCTACCGGATCACGACGAACTTCCCGGTCGAAATGCCTCCTCCGGGCGTCAAATCCTCTACGGTGAAGAGGTAGATCCCCGACACAACCTGCTGATGGTTCCGGGAGTTAAGGTCCCAACCCTCGGCGAAGTCGGGGGCCCAGCCTTGATTGGCATCCCCGGTCGTGTTGTGCGGTACTATGGCGATCAAGTCCCCTGAGAGGCTGTAAATCCTTATAAGGCAGGAACGCGGCAGATTATAGAAGAAGAGCCGTCGATCCGACTGCGGGAAAAACTGCGCCGTGCCGTCGTCGCGGTTCTCCCAGGAGACTCCCCCGCCGTGGACCTGGGTGTAATCTTCAGAGACTCGATAGGGATTGGGGGCGACGCGCACCGGCTGGAGGTCGCTTCCCGATGGTGCCGCAAAGATCATATTGGCGCGCCGCGCCGTCTCAAGAGGCGGTGTCCCGGTCTTCCAATCCCCGCAATCATAGGCGGTTACCGAAAAGTAGCGCGGCACCAGCGCGTGAGCGTCGCGCAAGATATAGTAGTAGTTACTGTCGGCAGTGTTATAGTAGAGATCCCCGCTTCCCGATAGGCCGATATTGCGCCCCACCGGCTTGCGATAGAGCCGGATGCCCCCAATGGTCGTGTCGGGCTGCATCTGATCCTCACGTTCCACCGGCTTGAACGCCAGCGAGTCGGTAGCGCTGAAGTAGGAAAAGTCCACCCGGTCGAAGATGTCAAGCAGCGCGAAGTTCTGCTCCAGACCGTCGTTCGACACATAGACGCGGTAGCCTTCGAAGTCCCATTCCCGCGAAAAGGGATCGGTGTATTCGGGCGATTCCGAGGGATACTTGTTCCAGGTCAGCACCACCCAGCGCTTAAGTTCCTCGATTCCGATTACAACGGTCTCACTGCCGCGCTGCAGGGTGACAGGTGAGGTTAGCAATTTCAATTCCGGTACCGGCGGCGGCGGCGGGCCTTGAAAGTCCGGGATGCCGTCTCCAAAGTCGAGCAGCCCGTTGAGGCGGGTATAATCAAGATGCTCAGGCCGTTCAAGAGCATCCTCTTCCGGTTCGAGGCGGCCATTGTTTTCGCTCCCGTCGGCATCCGGGCCTTCATAAACGCGCTGCTGTTTGACTCCGCCGACCCAGACATAGCAGACCGTATTGAGTTCGTAGGCAAATAACCCGTCCCGGCCGACGTCCTCGCCGAACCAGCCATCGCCGTCCGTGTCGATCATCGGGTTGTCATAGACCTTGGCGGCCCAGTCGGCATTGTAGCGCAGCGACCCGAAGTCGAAAAGCGCCGGGGTGATCGTCGCATTGTCGGGCTGAGGTGCGTTACGGTTGTGGAAGTTGTCTCCCGCAACATAACTGATCGTCATGCTGAACTTCTCGCCCGGATTGAGGCGATAGATACGATTGCCGGCTTGATCGATATGGTCGAAGATCCCAAGCGGCCCCCATGACAATAGATACCGCGTATCGAAGCCATTGGCGAGGTCGTTGATGTAGTTTGCCGGAGTGGCGTCGGTAACGCCGGGGATCTTCCAGGAATGGCTTTCCAGAATGATCTCGGGATTCCATCGGTCGCGAATCACTTGCGGATTGGCTACGATCGTATCCGACCGGTTGACATAGACCTGGTCGTAATCGAACTCGCCGTTGGAGAGGATGAAATACTTCCGCTCATCCCCCATCGGTGTGCCATAGACATTGGTCCACCCGCCCGGAGCTCCGTCGTCATCCCAGGACGGTCCGAAGTCGAGGTCGGGGTCGCCGTTGGAAATCCACCAGTTGAACGATGTGCGCAACTTCGGGTTGGGCGCCCGCAAGACCCGAACGCCGGTAACGTGCGGCGCCGTAAACTCGTTGCCCGACCCCACCGACACCGGACGGCCGTCGTTGTCCGCGATCCAGGCCGTGTTGATGACCGATGAGTCGATCCCGCCGTTGTTGGGACGCTCATAGTAGAAATAGCGTTGAAAGCCGCAGATGTCATCCTGAAACCAGTTGGAAGGCTCGCCGGTCCATCCGACATCGGCATCGACATAGAGGCCGACATAGAGGTTCTTCAGGTAATTGCCGGCAATGTTCTCTACCTCCCAGTCTATGATGATGAAGTTGCGCGCATAGGCGTAACTCCAGGCGTAGGATTTCTGACGGATCTTGATGCCGAGGGGATAGTGCCGGCCGTCGATGGGGTCGTCCTTGACGTAGAAACTCTCGGTCAGGGTGTCCAAGTAACTGAATACAAAGTCCTGCTCGGAGATTGCATTCGGACTGGTAACGAAGTTCCCCAGCCGGTTCCAACTATTGGGTCGCGTTGTGCGCTCCACGATGCCCTCGCCGGCGCCTTCACCGGGATAGAACTCATTGATGCGCGGACGCACCCAGCCGTCGGTGCCGGTCGAAACCCGGGGGAACTCGTAGCCCTCCTGCTGCACCATCGCACCTAACCATAGCGCACCCTGGAAGAGGTATTGGACGCCGGAGTTGGCGGGATACTCGGCTTGCGGTGCCCAGGTGCCGGGATATTCGGGGTCGTCCATTCCGAGCCCACCCCAAATCGAGTAGTTTCCGAAAAAGCCCCAGTTGGTGATGTTCATCCAGATGTTGCCCACCCGGTGCACCCGGTTCTGCGTCTCGGGATTGGCAAGCGCGATCCGCTCCGGCCCTTTGGGCGAAGAGGGCTCTTCACCTTCCTTGTCGAGCGCGCCCGGTGCGGCTGCTGAACCAATCAGCAACACCGCGACGGCGATTATGGTCGCGCGCAGTCTGATCAACCCCACCTCCTGATCGCTGGTTTCGGAACCTAATAATGTAGGCTCCGGCAGCCGCTCAGTCAAGAACCTTGCTCTCCACCGGAGCCATTCAGGCTATGCTTTGGAGGCTACCCGAAAGTGGCACTCTCCTTGCACAACAGGAGCCGACCAAATCCTTCCAAAAGATTAACATTCGGTATAACAATGGATTACTTTCTAACCGAAGAACAACAGGCTCTGCGTGATTTGACGCGACGTATCGCACTGGAGAAGATTCGCCCGGTCGCGGCCAAGCATGACCTCGAAGGAACCTTCCCCTGGGAGATCGTAGAAGAGTACCGCAAGGCCGGGCTATTCGGTGTCTATATTCCCGAGGAGTGGGGCGGCACCGGCGGCGGGGTCCTCGACCTCGTGATCGTATCGGAGGAACTTTCCCGCATTTGCGGCGGCATCTCGCTGGCGCTTTCGGCGACCGCGCTCGGAACCTTCCCGATCCTGCTCTCGGCCAACAACGAGCAGAAAAATCGCTACCTCCCCGACCTCGTAACCGGCGCCAAACTGGCAGGTTTCGGTCTGACCGAACCGGGCGCGGGCAGCGATGCCGGCTCGATCCAGACTCGCGCGGTTCGCAAAGGCGATCGCTACATCCTGAACGGCACCAAGCACTTCATCACCAACGGCTCGGTGGCCAAGGTCTATACCGTCATTGCTTCGACGGATCCGACCAAAGGCACCCGCGGCGCCTCGGCATTCATTCTTGAGGACGGCTTCAAGGGCCTCTCCTATGGCAAGATCGAAGACAAAATGGGCATCCGCGCCTCGAAGACCAGCGAACTGGTGATGGAAGATTGTGAAGTCCCCATCGAAAACCGTATCGGACGCGAGGGCGAAGGCTTCATCGTCGCGATGCGGACGCTGGACCGGAGCCGTCCCGGAGTCGCGGCGCAAGCCCTCGGCATCGCCCAGGGTGCTTATGACCTCGCCGTTGACTATGCCACCAAGCGGATCCAATTCGGCAAGTCGATTGCCTCGTTCCAAGCAATTCAGTTCATGCTCGCGGATATGGCAACTCAGATTGAAGCTTCGCGCGCGCTCATATATGCCGTCTCCCGGATGATCGACAACGGCAACGAAAAGGTCGCTCGCGAGTCGGCGATGTGCAAGATCATGGCTTCGGACACTGCCATGAAGGTGACCACCGACGCCGTGCAGATCTTCGGCGGATACGGCTTCATGCGCGACTACCCCATCGAGAAGTTTATGCGCGACGCCAAGATCACCCAGATCTACGAAGGCACCAACCAAATCCTGCGCTCGGTTATCGGACGGGCTATCCTGAAGGATGGCTGACCTCGAAGTGTCGCAAAAGTCCACCTCTCAAGCCCCGCACTCACCTGCGGGGCTTGATGCTCTGCTCATATCCGATGCGGATTTGCTACCTTATTGCATAGATCAATCCCCAAAGACTTAGTCGATGTCCTCAGAAACTATACATCCCGTCATTGAGGTCGCCTTCACCCGAGGTTCCCGTGTGGAATCGCTGCACCGCGCTCATGCAGCCATTGTCGATTCCTCCGGCAGGTTGCTGCACGGTTACGGCGAACCGCACCGGGTAACGTATCTTCGCTCTTCTGCCAAGCCTTTTCAAGCCGCAGCGATGATCGCTTCCGGGACTGCCGATAAGTGTGGTTTTTCAGCCCAGGAGATCGCCATTTGCTGTGGCTCGCACGGCGGCGAGCCCGTCCATCAAGAAACCGTTGCCGCGATCCTTAACCGCATTGGACTCACCTCCGGAGCCCTTCAATGCGGCATACAGACGCCGCTCGACGCAGAGACTGCCAAGCACTTGTTGCGCTCGAACAAGCCGCCGACTGTCTTGCACCATAACTGCTCCGGCAAGCATTCCGGAATGCTGGCTATAACCCGGCATTTGAGGCAGCCCGTCCAGTCGTATCTGGATCCGCACTCGGAGACCCAACAACGCATCACAGCGTTCATCGCAGAAGCGTGCGGCCTTTCCATCGATGCCATCGACATCGCGATCGACGGCTGCTCAGCACCGGTTCATGCCATACCCCTATCAGCGCTGGCACTCGGCTTCGCCCGCATTGTCGATGGCCAAGGCCTGAGCGATGAGATTGCGGCCGCATTGCTTCGAGCTGGAGCCGCGATGCGGTCGCACCCTGAAATGGTCGCCGCGACCCGGAATCGTATATGCACCGAGTTGATTCGCACCGGCAGCGGTCTGGAGATGGTCGCCAAAGCCGGTGCTGAAAGCGTCTATGCGGCCGGATGGCGAGATCCGGTGACGCGATCGGGGCGCGGTCTGGCGCTCAAGGTCGAAGACGGCGCCCAACGCGCTCGCGATCCGGTGCTGATTGAACTGCTCGCGCGCAACAACTGCTTTCCAACTGGTCTGCCTGAAGCCCTGGCGCCCTTTGCCGACCGGACGATTCGCAACTGGGCCGGCCTGGTTACCGGTGAGGTCGTCCTTATGTTGTAAGCCGCCAGCCGGCATTATGCGCCTGCCGTGCAATCGAAATGCACAACTTGCACTGAGCATATCTTGTGCTATATCATATAGATAGGCCTCTTGACGATGAATCCTGCCGGAGAGAATGTCAAAAAAGTGCACTAATAGACTTGACAAGCCAAAATACCGGTGCTATATTGCTCGGCAAGAAAAAGCAGTCGGCAAGCCACACGTCGCAGACATGCATCGGTCTGTCTTGAGAGGGAGCATATCGAATCGGGCAGCGGCGGACCGGCGAATCTTAACGGTCAAGACAGCGGCACGGTGGGCCCTGACAGCAATCAAACCCAACGGAACCTTTAAGGAGTCTGGAGAGATGCCGAAAAGCAAACTCTTTGTCACGATGCTGCTCGCAGCCGCATTCGTCGCTTCGACGGCGATGGCGGTTCCCAAGCCGGTAAAGAAGGTTTTCGGTGACGACGGCCGGGTCACCCAACTTTCACATCCGGGCCGCTATAGCCGCGATCTGCCGGGTCGCGACGAGGATGACTTCATGACCTTTCGCTACATGAAGTCAACCGATGGCGGCGACAACTGGTCGGAAATTATGGGGACGGGCGACACAGGGATGTGGGAACTCAATAACGACGGCGACACCGTCTCGGCCTGGGGCGAAGCCTCCTATGACTTCGGAGCCGTCGTAGGTCGCAACAACTCGCTCCATTTCGTCGCCGTTCTCAACGCTTACAGCGATATTCGCAATCAGGGTCGGGTCAACGGCGTCTATGACGTCCGCGTCGGCGAGAACGGGAACCTCAGTTACAATCTGATCGCCCGCGAAGAGGGCGGAACCTTCACCTGGTCGGACGCCGGTGTTGACCGCGACAACAACATCTACGCCATCTGGGTCAAGGCTGTCAACGATTCGACGGCTGAAATCTGGGCCGCCAAGTCCACCAACAATGGCAGTTCCTGGGGTAACATGGTTCGGCTGGTCGCAGATGCCGATCCGACTTACAACTTCCCGCACATGACTTACCACGTCGGGGAGTTCTTCTACGTCATCTTCGAGCGCCCCAACCTCGACACCGGCGTCTATGACCACTACATCGTCAAGATGGCCGCTTCGATGCAGGGCAACCCGACGATCGTCAATCCTCAGGCCGCGAGCGGCGTTTACTTCAGTTACTACGTCGGCTCGGTCAACGCCATCGATCAGGACTGGAACAACGGTCAGGTCTATTTCTCCGTGCGTTCCGAGAACAATGCCGCGACCATCGTCGGCAGTTCGACCGGCGGAGACTGGACGATCGAGCGACTGAACGGCGCCCAGCGCTATCCCGGAGTTGCCCTCGATCAAGGTGGCAACAACGGGACCCCCTGGGTCTTCAGCAACTTCGGTCCTCCGGCCGCCGACACCTACCACAAGAACTGGCTCACCTACGACGAGTCGGGCTATAACGGCGGCAACTGGATTCTGCCTCCAATGGTACTCGACAGCGTTCTCTATAACGGCGTTCGCTACCTGCTTTATTGCCATCAGGGTGTCTGGACGTCATCGGGCCGTCTGATCTCCGGCTGCAACGTCTGGGGTCAGTTCACCCCGGAAGGGTACCAGATCAATGTCTCGGACGACGGTGGAGCAAACTGGCAAGGCCCGCAGGAACTCTGGTCCTTCGACGACGGTCTGCGCGGCGGTTACATTGCCCAGAACATCATTCTGGCCGGACAG
>Ga0194120_10006907_pt1 | contig 15810 bp, 22 predicted proteins | sample TA2MahCa65mmetaG_FD_148642 | JGI IMG/M metagenome (GOLD analysis project Ga0194120, IMG submission 148642) | Freshwater microbial communities from Lake Tanganyika, Tanzania - TA2015019 Mahale Deep Cast 65m | ecosystem: Environmental > Aquatic > Freshwater > Lake | place: Tanzania: Lake...
TTGGTCGCTGCCATTCGCGCTTGGAATATGGCCACGCCACGGGGGCTGGCCAACTCCAACCCTGACCCGGTGACGGTTGGTCGTACGCCGGAGGCAGAGGCGGTCTTTTCGAACCTAGAAGAAGAATGCGACGCGCTCGAAAGCCGCATGGGGGATTCGCCGTTGCGGAAGCTGTGGACGCGCACGCTACAGAAGGCTGACCAGCTATCGCTGGTCTACGCATGGTCGGTCAACCCTGACGCGCCCAAGGTCGACGAATCGGCCGCGGTATGGGCCTGCAAGGTGGCTGAGCACCTCACACGCGCGATGATATGGGAAGGCTCGCGCCACCTGGCGGGATCGCAGATCGAGAGCGATCTAAAGGCCGTGGTCCGCTATGTGCACGAGAGCGGCAAGGAAGGGCGTACGCGATCGGATATTGTGCGCCGCTTCCAAAGGATCGGCAAGCGTGGGCTGGGTGAGATAATGGATCTTGCAGAGGCGGGGAAGCGTGTTACCGTGCGGACCGCTGTGTCTGAGGGGGCGTTGAAGCCCACGACCACGTATGTGTGCCCTGAATTTGTGATGGGGCCAAGCGACGACACCGAAGTTCAATAAATTCATAAATTCATAAATTCATGGCACCCCCTATTCAAAAAGAGAGGGTGTGTATTGAATTTGTGAAGTTGTTGTAATATAGTATATATATATAGTAATTATATATAGTTATATCTATTAGATAAACTCACACACACTCATAACTTCATTACGACAACGGTTGTTTACATAAACGCTCGTTTACATAATCGACCGCTAACATTGCCAGGCGCACCAGGCCGGCGGAATACCCCAACCCGCCGGGCGCCGCTGGTGTGACACACCGCTAGAGGGATGGGGTGGGGCTATTGACTTTCTGTTATACGGGAAGTATGTTCCCGTGCATAGCCAGCAAGGAGCCTCAAATGAGTATCGCCGCTTACAATCGTGGAACCGCCGCCCTCATGCGCCCCTTTCAAGAGAAGGCGGACCATGAGCGATGGGTGGAGACATCCATTAGAACCGCCATCAAAGCGCAAGAGGCGGACGAGTATTGCCGCCGCCTCAACTCAATACTGGCCGACGTTTCAGCGTGCAAGGGCCTGCGGTATGTGTTCGCGCAGGCGAACCTCGCTAGTCACGTTGGGCAGATTCGCCGCGCCAAGTACCTGAGCGCGTGCGATGCCTGGCGCGAGGCTAGCGGCCAGCGGCGGGTGTGGCTGGCTTCCTTAGAGAAGCAGAAGGCCGGGAAGGCCCTCGCCGCATGGCTTGGCATCACCCCTTGACTTCCCGTAGCACATCAACTAGATTCTCGCTCATAACCCCACGCCCTCGCACGGAGGCAATATGCAAGACATCATCGCCAACCCCATCACCGAAGGCACCGAGGTCCTGACCTGGGGCCGAGACGGCCAACGCTGCGCGAACTTCCGCCGTGGCGGCACGCGGTTCTCGATGCCGATCTGGATCGGCAAAACGTACCGCGCTGTACGTCGTCAGCGCGACGGCGTGTTGACCTGGCGCCTTGTGGGCACGCACGGCCCGTCGCTGAGCGGTCGCAGCGCTGCGGCTGGTGTCGTGCAGCACGTGGCCGAACTGGCCAATGCTACGGGCTTGCCCGTTTTGCACGTTTCGCACGGCGAGAAGGTCAACAAGAGCCAGCCCCACGCAGAGGAGCAATGAACCGATGAAAACCCGCCCCATCCTTTTCAGCGCGCCGATGGTCCGCGCCATCCTGGAAGGCCGCAAGACGCAGACGCGGCAGATCATCAAGCCGACTCCATTGAAATATCTACGGATGGGTCTCCCCTTTGACGGCAAACGATATTCAGTGTGCCGCCTTGGCCAGCCCGGAGACCGCCTGTGGGTGCGCGAGACGTTCACCGAGTTCGTCGGGCACCACGCCGAAACTGGCAGGTGGGCATACCGAGCCGACATGAAAGACAGTCTTGGGGAACAAATACGACAGGACTACATCAAGGCCGGGTATCCCTATCAGTGGAAACCCAGCATCCACTTGCCCCGGTGGGCCTCACGCATCACCCTGGAAATAACGGGCGTTCGCGTCGAGCGACTGAATGAGATCAGCGAGGCCGACGCCATGGCCGAGGGCATCGAATCAGGCGACTGCCTGGGGATTCCGGGATGGAAGTCCTACAATTCCGGGTTCTACATCTGCACGATGCCATCGACTTCCTTCCGCACCCTGTGGGAATCCATCAACGGCCCCGGCTCATGGGACGCAAATCCGTGGGTGTGGGTCGTGGCGTTCAAGCGGGATTCGACCCATAATTGATATTATCAGACATTGACCACTAACCCCACAAAGAGAACGCGCCCCATGAACGCCCCGACCCCCTGGTATCTCCTATATGACGGATGCTCCGCCGATGGACGTGGCGAGGGCCGTTATTGCGGGCGCACCGAAACCCTTGCGGAAGCGGTGGCCCATCTTGAAAAGGTGAAGGCCAACCCGTATTCCACCGGCAAGGTGATAATGATCACCGACAAGGAGGAAATTGATATGCGGTGGATGCGATGAAACGCCCCGCACACCGCCCCCCGCTACCCAAAGGCGAAGCCCGCACGCTTCGTGCTTTGCGCTGTCACCCGTCCACCTGGCGCACGCTCGACGCTGCGGCTAAGGTGCGGAAACTAAACGTCGGGCGCTTGCTCGATGAAATCGCTAGACAACTGACGATCAGTTGATATGTCACCCCACAGGAGAAACCCCATGCGCCTTCTGCTTCTGCTTCCCTTGCTGACCCTTGCCGGCTGTCATGCGCCTACCCGCGCAGAGTACGAGCAAGCCAACGGCTTGCCGATCGTGGCCGAACACGAGCACGACAACGGCGACGTGCAAGTGGTCTATGGGCCGGATCGCAACCCGTCCATTGATCCAGTAACGGGCGACTACAGGTGCGCCCAAGGCATGCGCGTTGCGGTGTACCGTGACGGCGTTTTGACTCGTAAGTGGTTCCAGCCGCATGAGCGCATGCCGGGACAGGTGACGCCGTGAAGCCCTACCTGAGTCTGAACAAATGAAACGCAAGCTCACCACCTACCGCCTGCTGGACGATGCGGGCAAGACACAGTGCAGGGCAGTCGCCCTGCGGAAGAAGCGCGGGGAATGCGTGGAGTTTCCTGAGCACACAGGCGAGACCTGCGTGGTCACCCATGTGGCAATAGGAGGGCGCATTATTCCGCTGAATCATTCGGTCGCCATTGGGTTCGGCCTGTTTATGCAGCCGATGTTTCCGAGGCTGCACCTGAAATGAGAGCCCCCATTCTTGCCCTGGCCAAGGCGACGGCGGACGCCGCGACGGCGGAAGGGCGCATCGCCTGCATCCAACGCGACATCACCGAAGGGGAGGGGCTGTAATGAGCTTTATAGCCTACTACGTGCAAGCCGCATGCTTGGCCGTTTCCGTGTCGGCGCATGTCTCCAGCCCTTCGGCCTATAGCGCCGGCTGTGTTGTGTTCATCGCGCTCATAACGCTACACACGCTGGCCGGCGGCCTGCGGGGTAAGTGATGCCTAAAAGCCCCCTCTACACCCCAAACAGCAAGCGCGAAACGCTAGAGCGCTGGCGTCGTGATGGGCGCTTGCGGGCCATCGGCGCGATTGCGCATAGGGGCGGAACGATTAGCGGACGAGAGCTTGCGGCGTGGCTTGGCGTATCGCCGCGAGCGCTGCGGCAATTGCTGGTAAAGGACAATTACTTCCTGGTTGAATACAGGGCGGCACCGGGCAAGCGCGATGAAGCGTGGTATCGGCTAGCGCCGCAAGCCGTTGAGCCGGTCAAGGAATTGCCGCCCTTACGGCGCGAGGCATTGCCCGATGGGGGCAAAGCGCCGCGCATACTGTACCGCGGCGGGCCTACGCCTGCGGTTGAACGTTTTGCGGCTGTGCCAAGGATAACTACCAAGGGGGAATCATGAGTCTAGCAGATGGCAAAGATTACCTAAATGGCGGCGTGATTATGTCGCGCTTCCTATCGCCAAGGGACCGCAGGCGGTTACGTAGGGCGAATGAATTGGCGTCACACAACCACCGGGTCGCCCTAGCAAGGCGACAGGCAATCGCCATTCAAGAAATCGAAGCGCGAGCAAAGCGCCTTGACGCGGAAGAACAAGCGCGGGATTGGTGATAAGTGACCGAACTTCAATCCCTTTCCGATCGCGGCCTAACCACAGGCGTCCCCATGCCCCCCAAGACCGGCGCGGCTCGTGCTGCGATTCGTGAGAAGTTGCAGGAAATGGGCTGCGATCCGATCGAGATTCTCGCGCGCATCGCAATGGGCAAGGATATAGACGGAAGGATTCCGGAGCTAAGCGACATCAAAGACGCAGCGAAAGAGCTAGCGAATTACATTGCGCCTAAGCTCAAAGCAATCGAGCACGTCGACACGTCGCAGATGCAGGGCGGCGTTATGCTCGTGCCTGCGCCTGTGAGCATGGACGAATGGGCGAAGATGGTCGAGGGGGCGAAGATGAAAACCGTTGAAGCGGAGGCGGTCAAATGAGCATGCAACCGGGGCCGGAGGTTGATCGGCTGGTGGTCGAGAAGGTCTTTGGCTGGAGGGTTGAGCACGCCAACGCGGCTGGGGTTTGTGTCCATGGCCGCTACGAGGAAATGTCGCCATCGACCAACATCGCCCACGCCTGGGAAGTGGTGGAGCATATGGCCACGAAGGGCATGGCGCTAACCATCAATGGAGGAAACGCTGGCTTCCTGTGTTTTTTCTACCATCGCGGGGAGGTGCTTGATGGCGGTGTAATGACGTTCCCACTTGTCACGGATGGCCATGCCGAAGCGGCCACCGCCCCACTTGCCATCTGCCGCGCTGCGCTCAAGGCTTCGGGATTCAATGCCTAACGTCGTCCTAGCCCCCCAAGGCGGCAGCCAAGCCTGGTTTGTCTCGTGCCCCGTGCGCGAGGCGCTGTACGAAGGGCCACGCGGGCCAGGCAAGACGCTGGGCCTGCTGATGTCATTCTTGCAGCACGTCGGCAAAGGGCACGGCGAGAACTGGCGCGGCGTCATCTTCCGCGAGACGTTCCCGCAGCTTGAGGACGTCATAGCGAAGACTAAAAAATGGTTCTGGAAAATCTTCCCGCTCGCCGTCTACAACAAGGCCGAGCACTCGTGGACGTTTCCAGAAGGGGAAATCCTGTATCTGCGGCACATGCAGCACGCGGACGATTACTGGAACTTTCACGGCCACGAATACCCCTTTATCGGCTGGGAAGAATTGACTAATTGGGCAACGTCGGATTGCTACGATAGCATGAAGGCGTGCAATCGCTCATCGCATCCCGGCATGCCGCGCATGTACCGCTCGACGTGCAACCCGTGGGGCGTTGGCCACGGATGGGTGAAAGCGCGCTTTATCGATCCGGCGCCCGCAGGTAAGATCATACGCGACACGCCGAACGGCTGGCCGCGCGTTCGCATTCATGGCGACACCAAAGAAAACGAAGCACTCTTGTACGCAGAGCCGGATTACATCGCCACGCTTGAAGGCATCGAAGACGAAGCCAAGCGCAAGGCGTGGCTTTTCGGGGATTGGGACATTGCCGCGGGCGGCATATTCAGCGACGTATGGGAGCCTGGCTATCATATCGTCCAGCCGTTTGAGGTGCCAGCCAGTTGGGAATTGTCGCGCTCATTCGATTGGGGCAGCGCGCGGCCCTTTAGCGTGGGCTGGTGGGCGAAGTCTAACGGCGAACAGCCTAAAGGCGTATCACGCACGATCGCCCGCGGGACGTGGGTACGCATTGCGGAATGGTACGGGTGGAACGGCAAGCCCAACACGGGATGCGCCATGCTCGCGGCTGAGATAGCGCGCGGGATCATCGAGCGTGAAAAGCAAATGGGTTTCCGCATCCATGAAGGTGTCGCCGATTCTGCGATCTTCGACAACGGCACGGGCCTAAGCAACGAAAGCATCGCAACCACAATGGAGCGCATAGGCGTGCGCTGGACGCCGGCCAACAAAGGGCCGGGATCGCGCAAGCAAGGATGGGAAAAGATGCGCGAGCTTTTCAGTAACGCCAAAAAGACGCCGATGGAAAAGCCGGGGCTACTCGTGTTCGACGCTTGCCGGCAATTCATCCGCACCGTTCCCACGCTGCTGCGCGACGACAAGAAGCCCGACGACATCGACAGTGAGACGGAAGACCACGTAGCGGACGAGACGCGTTATCGGGTCATGACGGAAGTGCCCAAGGCCGGCGGGGCTTCGGTTGGCGGGGCGTGGGTGTAAACAACAAGACCACCCCGTGAGAGGTGGTCCCGGTGCCTCGTAAAGCGAGAGTCATCCGGCTACGCTAGCCGCGTGTAGCCAAGCAGTCGCGGTGTTCGATGACGCCAGAACCATACCCCGCCAACCTGCGCCCGCAAGCGCGCGAAAACCAAGACGCCCGACCAGAGGCCGGGCGCTTGGCGATCACCGAAGGAGAGGCGGGATCTATCGGGCGTGTTCAATGAAGGACCCCCACGGCCCCGTCGCCGGCTTTCCCGGCGCTCTATTCGCCCGACCCATGCAGCCTAGCCACTAGCCCCACCTGCTAACTGCGCTCCGGTTGGTGGATCGCTTGACGACATGCACGCTCCATGCGTGCCCCCCGTTTTCGCCATCAATAAGCCGATTGAGCCGCACCCGCTGCTAGGCGAGCAATCGCAGACGCGCGACTTTTGGCGCCGTAGCGACAAGGCCAAATGGGACTACGCAACGGGCGTAGACGCAGCGGGCCAGCCGATCTTGCCCAAGCACGAGCGCGAGCCGAGCGATCGGCATTCGCGCCGGCGCGCGCAAGCGATTGTCCGCCGCTACATGCGGCCGATTCTCGACCGCTATAATGACTTCGTGTACCGTGGCCAGGTCATGCGTCCCGACGCTGCGGGCGCGTATGCCATGCTGCGCGAAGACTGCGACGGCGCGGGAACGGACCTTGCCGTTTTCTGGCGCAAGCAATCGCGCAAGGCGGCGACGGACGGGCTAGCTTATGTGCTAGTCGACGCCAACGACCCGAACACCTACACCACCGCAGCGCAAGAGAACGCAGCCGGCAAGCGCGGCATTTTGCGCGCGATCGATGCGGACGACGTTATCTGGTGGCGTGATTGGCAAGGCGAAGTGGTCGAGGCTGTCGTGCTGTGCTCCGACAAGAGCGGCGACCGCTTCGCTTGGTACGTGACCGAAACGACCACGCAGCGCATTGCGCTCAAGGTGCAGAAGGGCGGAACCACGCTCGTGGTTGCGTCTATTGACGAAGCCAAGCCACACACCTACGGCGGCTGTCCGCTCGTTCGCTTGCAACCGGATTTCTCGGAGTGCGGCGGCGATGATTCGCAGGGCGCGCCGTTGGCCGAAGGCCAAAAGCGCATTTGCAACATCGATTCATGGCTCTTTGAGGAACTGCAAGGCTCAACGTTCACGACGACCGTACTGCTGGGCGTGAGCGCCGACCAGGTGAAAGACGTTGCGGTCGGTCCAGGGCAAGCGCTCTGCCTGCCGAACTCCGGCGGCAGCAACCCAAGCGTTGGGCGCATCGGCGCAGACACCACGCAGGCGGAATCCATTCGCAAGTCGCTGGAAATGGAGGTGCGCGAACTCTACCGCGCGGCGGGCCTGTCGAGCGGCAATCCTACCGAAGTGGGCCAGCCTGAGAGCGGCGTTGCGAAGGCGTTTAGCTTCAACGAAGTGGAGGCCAAATGCGCCGCAATCGCTGATGCTGCCGAGAAGGCAGAGAACCGCGCGACCATGCTGCTGTCTAAGGGCTTCGCCTTTAGCTATCCGGGCGATGCGGATTACCCCGATCAATTCGAATCACCGGATCTTGCGGACGAATTGTCTTCGCTCATCCAGATGCAGACCGCTGACCTTCCGGCCGTGTTGCTTGACTCGCAAGTGAAGCGCATCGCAGACGTTGGCTTCCAGCTTACCGGGCCAGAAAAGGCAGAACTCGATAAGCAGATGGCCGACCAGAAGAAGCAAGCGGAAGCGGCTAAGGCTTCGCCATTCATCACCCCGCCTAGCGGACCGCCAGGCACTTAGCGCGGAAGCGCAAAGGAGTTTCAGATGCCAGATACCCCACCCCCCGAAACAATGGAAGTCGAGCTACTTTCCGGCGTCAAGGTCACTCTGCCCAAAGACCAGGCGCTCAAGGAAATCGAACAGCGCCAGAAGATGAAGGGCGAAGTGCGCAACGCGCACGAAGAACTCGGCAAGATCAAAGCCGAGCGCGACGCCAAGGAAGCCGCAGCGGCCGAAGTCGCTCGGCAGCTTGAAGCTGAAAAGGCGATGAAAGCCGGCGAGCTTGAGAAGGCAAAGCAGATCCTTGAGGCGTCGACGCGCGAGCGGCTCGGTAAGATCGAGCGCAATTACCGCAAGACGCGCCTTGAGCAAAGCATTGCCGGCAATGCGAACATTGTCCCCGAAGCCGTGAAAGACATCGCCGACGCACTCGGCACCAGTTGTCTTTTCGACCTGGAGTCCGAATCCTTGGTGGTCGTAGGCGCGGACGGAAAGCCGCGTGTGGGCAGTGACGGCAAGCCGCTGGGCGTGGATGCGCTTATCGCGGAATATACCGACTCTCGCCCATACCTGCGCAAGTCGACCACTCCGGCAGGCTCCGGGGCAACTGGAGGCGCGGGCAACAAGACGGCGAAATCAATGCTCCGTTCGGAGTTTGAAAAACTCGACGTCAAAGCACGCCACGCTCACTTTGAGGCGGGCGGCACCATCCGCGATTCCTAACCAACCCTTAGCCCTACACGGGCGGAAAGTTTCTAGCTATGCCAAACGTCTTCACCGCAGTTGCCCCGGTGCTTTACGGCGCCGCGCGCAAAGTCCCCCGCGAACTCGTCGGCGTCCTCGGCGCCGTCACTCGCAATTTCAATGACATGGGCGTCGCCAGGGGCGATACCGTCAAGATCGGCCTTTCGCCGGTCGCTACCCTGTCGGCCTTCACCCCGTCGCAGACCTACACCGCCGGCACTGACCGCACTCCGACCAGCGCCACCTTGACGCTGGCCCAGGAAAACGTCTCAAGCTGGAACATGACCGCGGAAGAAGAACGCAGCCTGGAAAATAGCGGCGTGGCGCAGGACCTCCTGAGCCAAACCGTTGCGCAGCACATGCGCGCCCACACCAACGCTATCGAAGCGTATGCTTGGGGCATTGCTCGCCGCGCCGCTTCGCGCTCGGTCGGCACCGCGGGCACCGATCCGTTCGCCACCGACCAGAAGCCGCTTGCTGATGCGCTCAAGGTCCTGCTGGACAACGGCGCCGGCAACATGGACCTGTCGGCCATCATCAGCACCACGGCCGGCGCGAATCTGCGCAAGGTTGCCAACTTGTTCAAGGTGAACGAGAGCGGCGACCAGGGCTTGATTCGCCAGGGCGTGCTTGGCGACCTGTACAACTTCGCCATCCGTGAATCCGCCGCGGTCGCTTCTGTGACCAAGGGCACCGGCACCGGCTACCAGACCAACGCGGCTTCGCACGCGGTCGGCGCGACCTCGATTGCGGTCGACACTGGTACCGGCACGATCATTGAAGGTGACACCATCACCTTCGCCGGCGACGCCGCGAACAAGTACGTGGTGAAAACCACCCTTACCGGCGGCGTGGTTGTGATCCAAGAGCCCGGCCTTCTGGTCGCCATCGCGGACAACAACGCTATCACCGTGGGCAACAACGCCACGCAGAACGTCTGTCTGCGCCGTGACTCGGTTGTGGTTGTCGCTCGTCCCGGCTTGCAGCCACAGAGCGCTGACGTGGATCAGATGACCGTGTCCGACCCCGTGTCGGGCCTGTCGTTCCTGCTCTACCGCAAGCCCGGCAACGGCATGGCTTCGTGGTATATGCGTACCGTGTTCGACGCCTTCGCGCCGAACCCGTACGCCATCGTCCAGTTGCTTGGGTAATGACGGCAACATGACCCCGGCGGGCAACCGCCGGGGCATTGCTGCTGCCAACACTACGGGGAACCGATGCGTCCAGGCGATATTGAGTATGTGGTGGTCACGGTCAAAGACTCGACCGGCGCAGTAGTCACGGGCCTTACCACTGGCTCGTTTACCGTGTCGTACTACCTCGGCACGACCACGCCTGCGGCAGTGTTTACCGCGACCGACCTTGGCGCCGGCCGTTACCGCATGGCGCTGACGCTGCCCGGCTCGGCTGGTTATTTCAACGTCTTCATTACCGCCGGCAGCAACACCGTTGAAAATGGGCGTTGGCATGGCGAGCTTGAGGAACAAGACATCGATAGCCTCTTTGCGATCGTGGTTCGCCCCATGTCGCAACTTTCCGGCGCGTCTGCTATTGCTAGCGAGGTGCCGCTGACCATCAACGCGCGCCGCTACAAGGAGCTGAGCGTTAGCGTTGTCGACCAGAACGGCACGCCCATTGACCTGAGCGGCTACAACAACTGGCGCTGGAACGTGCGGGACCAGAAGCACACGGGCGGCGTTTACTCGCTCACATCCGGCATCACTGGATCGGTTGGCGGCGTGGTGTCGTGGACCGTGCCAGAAGATGCCGCCTTCAACTCGTTCATGGATACCGCAATAGCGGCCGGCGATAATCAAGTAACGCTTTATTACGACATGATCGCAGACGCAGCGGCGACCGCCTCGCGCACTGAGGCGGTATTCCGCGGCACGCTGACGCTCGTTCGCTGGGAAGGAACAGCCTAATGCCGCTCGGTGGACTTTCGGACCCGCTACCGTTTTCAATTCCGGTCGGCCCCGCTTTTGGCGGCACCGGGATAGCGTCGTACACCATCGGCGATCTGATTTACGCGAGCGGGACCACGACGCTAAGCAAGCTCGCGGACGTCGCTGTCGGCAGCGTGCTAGCAAGTGGCGGCGTAGGCGTTGCGCCTTCGTGGGCTTCGTCCATTGCCCTCACCGGCACCGTCGCCAGCAAGCAAACCGCCAACGCGGGAATCAGTCTCGACCACAACAGCGCGACCGGCAATTTCACGCACCGCTTGTCGCCGGCAAACCTCACCGCGAACCGCCGCGCGACGTTTCCTGATGCTGACTTCACTGTCGCCGGGCTGTCGATCGCGCAGACGTTTACCGCGACGCAGACCATCAGCGCAGCGGGCGGGCTTGTCGTCTCTGCCACCACCGGCACCACGCTGACCGTCAGCAGCACCAACGCCGCGGCAATTTCATGCTCTGGTGGCGCATCGTTCGCCGGCAACACCGGGAACCCCATCGTCATCGCGGCCGGCGGGAATGCGCGCGCTGCGTCGACCTATGTCAACATGAACGCGGCAGCGGGACAGACCCGCGCGTTCACGTTCCAATCCGGTGGTGCGTATCGTTGGCTTGTCTCCGCTAATTCTGTGGCCGAGTCGGGCTCGAATGCCGGATCGAACTTCGCCGTCAATGCCTATGACGATGCCGGCTCGTTCATCGACACGCCGATGACCATTGCCCGCGCCGCTGCGGGGACCATTACATTCACTCGCCCGGTTACGCTTTCGACTGCGGCGACCAGCTTACAGATTCAGGCCACCACCGGCACCACGCTGGTGGTCAGCAGCACCAACGCCGCGGCAATTTCCTGCTCCGGTGGCGTATCGGCAACGCTCGCCACGCTGGCAACTGGAACCATTACCGCCAGCACGCCAGCGATCAACGCCACACAAACCTGGAACAGCGGCGGCGTCACGTTCGAAGGCTGGAAACTCAACGTAACGAACACCGCAAGTTCGACCGCGTCGAACTTGTTCGACCTGCAAGTCGGCGGCGTGTCGGCGTTCAGTGTCAACGTCGGCGGTCGCGTTGTTTCCATTTCCACCACGTCGTCAACTTCGGGCATCGGCGCGACATTCGAGACCCGCCGCCGCAGCACCGGCACACCGGCGGCTGGCTTCGGCAGCGTGTGGAGCATGTTACTAGAGAGCTCGACCACCGAAGACCAGGGGGCGCTGGAGATCAGCACGGAATGGGTCGACGCGACGCACGCCAGCCGCAAAGCGCGGACCAAGTTCAACGTGTCCGACACCGCAACCCGCGAATGCCTGCGCCTAGAGGCCGGCGGCACGGCGGCGATGATCGGATTCCTTGGCGCCGCTGCGGTGGTCCGCGCAACGATGGCAGCCGCCACCGGCACCGCCACGCGCACCACCTTTGACACCGCGACTGTCACGACCGCGCAGCTTGCCGAACGAGTGAAGGCGTTGATTGACGATCTGCGGAGCTATGGCTTGCACGGATAACGACTGGCCACCAGTTGAGGGCAGCGCATTTCACCGCATGAAAGAAGCCAAGGAAACCCACACATGGAAATCCCAGCTAAAGCCCTGCAAAACGTTATGATCTTGGCCGCTCATGCCCTGAGCGGTAAGACCTACACCGCGGAGCCGGAACAGATGGCCGAGCTTTGGTCTGACGTTGCCGCGGTCAAAGCGCACCTGGCAGAAGCGCAGAAACCGGGCGAACCGGAGCAACCGGCGTGAATCGACCGAACGGATTCGACGCAAGCCCGCAAGCGCCTGTCCGCACGACGTGGGCAACGCTTGGGGCTTTCATCGGGTTTGCCTTCGGCGCAGGCGTATGGGCAACGTGGATGAGTCTCAAAGTTGAATCGCTGGAAAACATCGTGACCGAAATGCGAGCCGATCTGCGGGACATTCGGCAACATTACAACGTCAGCAAATACCCATAACCCTGGAGGCTTTGTGAAGTCTTGGCGCACTACCATTTTTGGCGCTGGCGGGCTGACGTCCGTCATCGTCCCCGCAATCAACGCCCTGCTTGATGGCGACCCGGCTACCGTCCCAAATTGGGAAGCCGTCGTGCCCGCTATCTTCATGGCGGTTGCGCTTTTCTTCGCGCGTGACAACGCGGTTAGCAGCGAAAGCGTCGGGGCCAAGTGACCGGCGCGCTTGAGGCTATCGCATATGCGATTGCTAAAGGCGTTTTCAAGGCATGGCTTGAGCACCAGGCCGACATATCGGCCGCAGACATGGAATCCCCCGATGCAACTGCGCGCGCTCGCGCTGCTCGCCTTCGTGCTGCTGTGTTGCGGCTGCATGACGCGAGCGGCAATCCCCGACCACTCGGTGCCACATCGAGTAGCAACGGAGACAGCGGTCGAGGTATGGGTGCAGCGACCGGATCAACGGTGGGTAAGGACCAAGGTCCGCTTGCTTGAAGGCTGGTGGATAGCCGCGCCGCAAGTGGTCGAGCCATGAGCCGCAATGTCCGCCTAACGGAACAGCAGGCGCGCGAATGGCTGGCGCTGTGGGCGCATCACGGGTTCAATATCGCTGCCATCGCGCGCTCGCGTGGCGAATCGCGCAAGACGTGGTTTGACCGCATATCCGGCGCGCGGCGCTTGGTTCCTGACTCTGGTGTGGTGGTTACTGACGTTCCGGATTCGCTGCGCTTCGATCGCACTACGGTGCAGTATGACGCACGCGGCAACGTCATTCAGGAATGGCGCCGGCTCAACAAAAGCGCGGCAGACATCGAGGCGCTCGCCGCCTCCTTGGGTGAAGCGCTTGCGCGCAAATGCCCAAGCTGCCACGCCCAAGCAAGCAGTGTAACGACAAGCGCACGCTTGTTTTCCCCGTCTATGATCCGCACTTCGGCAAGTACGCCTGGGAAAAGGAAACCGGCGAAGACTACGACACGGGCATAGCGCGGCGCGTGCTGGTGCGAACCGCGCAGATTGCCATGCAGCGAAGCGGTCCAGTGCGCGAGGTTGTCTTGATCGCTGGCGGCGATTGGTACCACGCCGACACCAGAACCCCGCAGACCGAACGCAGCGGGCATGTCCTAGACGTAGACAGCCGGTCGGAGCGCGTGCGGGATGTCACCATACAAGCCTTGCACGAAGCTATCGCGGTCTTTTCCAGCATGGCCGATCGCGTGCATGTCGTGTGCATTCCCGGCAATCATGACCACGAGTCTATGCACTGGACGGCGCGCATCTTGGAAGCCGTGTATAAAGGCCAGCCGCATATCACCGTTGACCGCTCCCCGCGATCGCGTCGCTACCTGCGCCGCGGCAAGATGCCTGCTAGGCATCGATCACGGGCTAATGAAGATCAATGAATACCTCACTTTGATGCCCTGCGAGGCGCACGCCGATTGGTCGGCAACCACGGAACGCCTTTGGCTGCTTGGCCACATCCACTCACAGAAGGTCATTCAGAAACACGGCGTAACGGTTGAGCACCTGGAAAGCATCAGCGCAACCGATGCCTGGCATGCGGAATCCGGTTACGTCGGCAACCCGCGCAGGACGGTTACATTCCTAATAGATGACAGCTACGGGCTAGTCTCGCGCAGCTACATCACGGTGCAGGAGGCCATGCAAGATGCCTAACCTCAAGCCCGTTTTGGTGTGCTGGATTGATGCCGTGAGCGCAAACCACATGGATTGGGAAGAAGCCGACGCCGAACCGCTGGCGGCGTGTACGGTGAAGTCCATTGGCTTTCTGCGCAGCCGAACGCCGGCCGGCATTGAACTTGTCATGTCGCACGGCGGCGAGCAAATCTGCGGGCGCTGGTTTATCCCCGCGTGCTGCATCGTGTCCGTTGCCGACCTGACAACTGAGCCGCAGTTAGCGGGATAGGCGCGCCGTCCATCATGGCATCAGCAAAGGACCACTAGCCATGAGTTTGGACAACGACGCCGAAGCCGACACCCTAGACATGATCCTGCGCGGGGTTGACCCGTCGTGGCGTGCCGGTGCAACCGCCTACTTGGCGCTTGTGTCGCTGGCATCGCCGGACGAGGCCGACCCGCTCGCCACCGAGTTGACCTATACCGGCTATGCGCGCGTAGCCCTAACGAAGTCGAGCGCGTGGACGACTGGCGGTAGTTCCCGCACCAACACCGGCTTGATCCAATTTGGCAAGCGCACGGACGGCGGCGCCACGCAGTACGCCCGCGCCGCTGTCATCGTCGACACGGCGAGCGGCCCGGTAAACATGGCAGTGATCGCCACGATTGGCGACGAACTCCCCGTGTCGTTGAACATCCGCCCGCAATTCGACATCGGCACCGTGACCGTCACCGCGGAGTAACGATGATTGCGAACCGCTTTGACGCGCGCGACGCCGTGCTAGAGGGGCGGACGTGGGTTGGGTTCGTCCGCCGTGCTGGTCCCGCAATGACGGCATCCCGGTGGGCGGACCTATCGTACAGCGCGGGCATTCCCGTGGCGAACTACTACGCGAGCGCTCCGCTTGTGGGCGCAACGTTGGCGGCACGCGATGGCATCGACATAGGCCCGGCGCCGGCTACCGGGCTAACGAAGTACATCAAGGGCGTGACGCTCATTCCGCCAACGGCAACGGGGCGCCTCACGTTCTGGCTGCATGACATCTGCCTCTACTACCCGTTTGTTGACGGCGACGGCGGCTACCAAGACATGATCCAATCGGCCCCTGTCACCCGCTACAATGGCGGCGTTGGATGCCGGATCATGGTCGTTTCGCAAGGCGTTGGAACCAGCGCGGTTGGCGTGCGGGTCACGTACACCAACAGCGACGGCGTGGCGGGCCGCCAAGTAACGGCGACGCTGAGCCTGGACGCGGCAGCCGGGACGCTGTGCTCATCTGCTCCGGTTGCTGTCGCCACGTCGCTCCCATGTGGCCCATACCTGCCGTGGTTCGGCGATGACAAAGGCGTGCGCTCCATCGAAAGCGTCGAGCCCCTTACGCCAGGCGGCGGCATTCAAGCGTTTGTAATATGCCATCCGCTCGGCGCACCCTTCGGCATGCATGAAGGAACCGCGGCGCCGCTTGAAATTG
>Ga0194120_10006908_pt1 | contig 15809 bp, 14 predicted proteins | sample TA2MahCa65mmetaG_FD_148642 | JGI IMG/M metagenome (GOLD analysis project Ga0194120, IMG submission 148642) | Freshwater microbial communities from Lake Tanganyika, Tanzania - TA2015019 Mahale Deep Cast 65m | ecosystem: Environmental > Aquatic > Freshwater > Lake | place: Tanzania: Lake...
GAATGACGTGGCGAAATGCTCGATTCCGCGCGTCCTGCTCGCTTGCGGCGGCGCGTTCCGCGGCGAAATTGCGCGCGCGATAAAACTCCTAGCCGGAAAGAGGCTGGTGCTCCTGTTCGGTTTCCAGGGCTATCCGACACCCAACGCCGCCAATCAGATTTCCCGCCTAGTTGAATTTGCCTCGCAGGTCGCCGCGTCAGACGGCAAGATTGCCGTGGGATTCGCCGATCATGCGCCGGTGGACCAGCCGCTGCGATTCGCGGTTCCTGCAACCGCCATTGGCGCCGGCGCCACGGTTCTCGAGAAGCACCTCACACTCGCCCAGGTAATGCGATTGGAGGACCACGAGGCGGCATTGAACCCGGACGATTTCGCCGAATTCGTTGCCCTCATGCGCTCGTGCAAGGAGGCGCTCGGGTCTGGCGGGAGCATGGGCGAGGATTTTGCGATGGATGCGACTGAAGCCGCCTATCGACGCATGGTGCGGAAACACGTTGTGTCTGCGCGCGCATTGCTCGCTGGGACCGTACTTATGCCTGAGGACCTCGGATTGAAGCGCACCCCTGCCGCCGAGGCTTTGGACGATATCGCCGCTGTTTATGGCAAGCGACTCACGGTGAGCATCGAAGCCGACCAACCGATAACCATGGACATATTGTCGGAGAACCGCCAATGAGCCGCCGACTCGTGGCCGCGCTGGCCTGTCGTAATACCGGATCCCGCTTGTACGGGAAGCCGCTTCAAAAAATCAATGATCGCGACACCATTCTCGACCAGATCGTTCACGCCGTTCGGAGATTTCCGATTATCGACGAAATCGTGCTTGGCATTTCGGAGGGTACAGCCAATCTCCCCTTTATTGATGTTGCACATGCTCATGGCGTGAGTTATGTCCTGGGCGACCCGCAGGATGTGCTGCGGCGCCTCATACAATGCGGCCGCGCCGGCCGCGCCACCGACGTTTTTCGAGTCACCACCGAATGCCCGTGGTTTGCCTACGACATGTTGCCCGACCTTTGGCGTGCGCACGTTCAGAACGGCAACGACATCACCGTCTGCGACCAACTGCCGGAAGGACTGCATTTCGAAATCTACACCCTCGACGCATTGGAGCGCGCACATGAACGCGGCTCGAGCAAGGATCGTTCCGAGTTTTGCTCCAACTACCCGCGCACCCATCCCGAGGAGTTCAAGGCTCAGGTGTATCTTCCGCCCAAGAGCTGGAGACGCATGGATTTGCGCGTGACGGTCGATTATCCGGAAGACCTGATCATCGCCCGCGAAATTGCGCGCAGTTTTGCGGACAAAATGCCTCTCGTCGGAACGGATGACATCGTGGCATTTCTAGAAAGTCGTGCAGATCTGCGCGCCTTGGCGAATCCCTACGTGGATCCCAGCCCGCTTTGGAGCATTTTCCCTCAGCAATTGGAGTGGGCGCGTCATGCATAGGATCACGAACTTCAGCAAGACCAGAGACTTTTCCTCACGGATCCACGAGCTGATCCCTGGTGGCGCGCACACGTACTCAAAGGGCGATGACCAATTTCCTGCCAATGCGCCGGCCGCCATTGCGCATGGCAAGGGTGCGCGAGTTTGGGACGTCGACGGCAACGAGTTCGTCGACTGCAGCATGGGACTGACCTCGGTATGTATCGGGCATGGCTACGAGCCGGTTGTCGAGGCGGTATGCAAGGCGGCCGCCTTGGGTACCAACTTCCAGCGCCCGGCGACCATCGAGTTGGAAGCGGCCGAGCGATTTCTCGAAACGGTCCGTTCCGGCGAGATGGTCAAGTTCGCGAAGAATGGCTCGACCGTGACGACTGCTGCGGTCAAGCTCTCCCGCGCCTACACCGGGCGCAACCGGGTTGCCCTGTGCCGCGAGCACAACTTCTTCAGTTACGACGACTGGTTCATCGTGTCTACACCCTGCGACCGGGGCATACCCGAGCAGACACGCACCCTGTCCGTCGGCTTCAGTTACAACGATTTCGCCTCGGTGGAAGCCCTGTTCGCCGAGCCGAACCATGACATCGCCTGCTTGATCATGGAGCCGATCAAGTTCGACCCGCCCCGGGATGACTTTCTGCGGAAGGTCGGCGAACTATGCAGAAGGCATGGTGTCGTCTACATCATCGACGAGATGATTTCCGGCTTCAAATGGAGCCTGCAGGGTGCCCAGCACGTCTATGGCATCAAGCCGGATCTGGCTACCTGGGGCAAAGGAATCGCCAATGGCTTTTCCGCCTGCGCGCTGACCGGGCGCAAGGAGATCATGGAACTGGGGGGCATTCGGAATTCCGGCGACGACAAGTTGTTTCTGATATCCACAACGCACGGCGCCGAAACAACCGGCCTCGCCGCGATGATTGCGACAATCGAGGCATTTCAGACTTTCGGCATGATCGAGTCGAACTGGGCGCGGGGAGAGCAACTGCGCGGTCGCCTGAATCGGATCGTGACGGCCCACCGCTTGAACGGCCACATCGAGGTGAAGGGCGAACCCTGCCTGCTGCTTCTCGTGTGCAGGAACGACCAGGGCAATGTCGATGACGCTTTCCGGACATTATTGATGCAGGAGATGATTGCCCGTGGCGTCTTGTTCCAGGGCATGTTTTATCCCACCTGGTCCCATCAGGCAGCGGAACTGGATTGGATCGCAGCTGCGTTCGATGAGTCCTGCGAGGTCTACCGGAGAGCGATCGAGCGGGGCGGCGTCGACGGGCTTTTGGTCGGGGCACCAGCCAAGCCGGTTTTTCGCAAGATGATTTGACCTCGTGACGAACTACTTGATTCGTGCCGACGCTTCTATCAGACAGGGTACAGGACATGTCATGCGCTGCTTGACCTTGGCTGAGGGCTTACGTAGAGGTGGCGGGCAGGTCGCCTTTGCTTGTCGCGATGTTCCGGGGAATCTTTGCGGACATATCGAGGACAAGGGGTTCAAGCTGTTCCGCCTAGCCGGGACTGCTGGAGACGAAACGCTCGGGAGTTGGCACTTGGATGCGGAACAGATGCAACCGATACTTAATAGTGGCGCCTCATACGATTGGCTGGTGGTAGATCATTATGAACTTGACTCGCGCTGGGAGTCGGCGATGCGACCGTACGTTGGCAGAGTCATGGCAATAGACGATCTTGCAGACAGGCCGCACGACTGTGATGTGCTGTTGGATCAGAACTACTACAAGGCGTTGGAGGTTCGATACGATGACCTGGTGCCAGAGCATTGCCTGAAGTTGCTGGGACCGGCTAATGCGCTCTTGCGGGCAGAATTCCTCGCAGCGAGACGGCAACTGCGACAGAGGGACGGTAGTGTTAGCAGGGTTCTCGTTTTTCTCGGCGGAAGCGATTCGGAGAACATAACATCCCGAGTAATTGAAGCAATAACCCTGACACGCCGTCATGAAATAGCACTAGATGTGGTCATTGGATCGACTAATCCGCATAGGGAGCAGATTGCTGCGCAGTGTGTTCTAAGAGGGAATGCAACTTTGCACGTTCAGACCGGGAATATGGCGGAGTTGATGGCGTCGGCCGATCTGAGTATCGGTGCCGGTGGAGCGACGACTTGGGAGCGCTGTTACCTAGGATTGCCGACGCTGACGGTGGTGTTCGCAGCCAACCAGGAGCGAACAACCACAGATTTGGCTGACATCGGTGTGATCCGCTATCTAGGCTGGGCTGACAAGCTATGTTCTGCTGACTTGGTGGCGGCTATCAGATACGCCATTTCTCATCCCGCTGAAAATGCGGAAATGGGCAGTCGCGCGATGAAACTGATGAAGGACCTATCGCAGAGCCAGTATTTACCCGCGGTTGACACTATCCTGCAACAGCCGGAGCTCAACTCTACTTGCAATCCGAACCTGCCGGTCGTCCAATGAGCAGATACAACATGGCCAATTCCGCCCATCATTTCACCGAGTATGTGCTGAACCCAATCCCTGACAGCTTGTGGCGGCAAGCTACCCCTATTGAGGATACGCGGCTAGGGTTTTGCGACACGTGCGGTTTCTATCATGTCGACCCGTATCCGGATGCCGCTTACCTTGCGAAGTTCTATTCGTGCTATGAAATGCCGACGACACAGGCCAACCTGGCCGAGACGGCGCGGCTGCTCACCCGAAATCTCGACAAATCGGCAACGGTTGTTGATATGGGATGTGGTGATGGAGGATTTCTCCAAGAAATGCATGCCCTCGGTTTCGCTAATCTCATCGGCTTCGATCAGAGCCCGGGCCTGGAGCGGGCGCAGCGCTTGGGGTTCGGCCGCTTTTTCAAAGCCAGCGTATGGGATTACCTTGCCGAGGCCGAAAAACACGGCGGTATCGAGGCGGACGCCTTGGTCATGGTGAATGTGCTTGAACACATTACCGAGCCTTTGGAGTTTCTCCTTCGGATTCGGAGGCTCATGCCTGAGAACGGCAAATTGTGCATCACGGTACCAAACGACTTCAGTCCTTTGCAAAGAGCATTCCTGAAGGTCAAGCGGATTTTGCCATGGTTCGTATGTGTGCCAGATCACTTGAATTACTTCGACTTCAACACGCTGGGAAGCGCACTGAGGAAGACCGGATTCCGCGTGGTCGATCAGTCAGGCCTTTATCCGCTGGAGCTATTTCTGCTGCAGGATCTTGATTACATCTCCAATCCGGAACTTGGGCCGATCGCGCATCAGCGACGAGTAACTTTTGAGAACAATCTCAAGGAGGCGGGGATGGTAGATGTGTTGGATCATTTCTACGGCACCTTGGCGGCGGGTGGATTTGGCAGGGACGTAATGGTGGTAGCTAGCTTGGAACATGCTCAGTCGTTTTGACCGTAGCTGTTCCATTTACCGAAGATGAAGAGCCTGACTGAAGCATTTGCTGAGTTCTCGCTTCAAAAATCCATCGCCGGAACCTACTACAGACGTTTATCGCGATATGAAAGCAGCCCTTTTGGGAGACGTTCACGGGAATTTTCTTGCCCTGCACGCAGTCCTGACTGCTGCCCGAAATGCGGGCGTGGAAAGGCTTCTCATCACGGGGGATTTAGTCGGTTACTACTTCTGGCCGGAAAGAGTCCTAGAGCTATTAGAGCCATGGGATAAGGTTGTGGTGAGAGGTAATCACGAACAGATGCTGGTGGAGGCACGGAATGAACCGGAGTTGCTCGTAGACATTGAGCGCCGGTATGGCAGCGGATTGCGATTAACGATCGAGAACCTGAGCGCACAGCAGCTTGAATGGCTGGGATCGCTACCCCATCCACACGAAGAAGTATTGGACGACGTTAGCCTTCTGCTGTGCCACGGGGCGCCGTGGGACCTAGAGCAGTATGTCTATCTGGATTCCGATTCGGAACTTCATGAAAAGTGCGCGGTGCCGGGCCACCATTTCGTGATATTGGGCCACACGCACTATCCGATGGTACTTGAGCGTGGTGATGTCAAGTTGGTCAACCCGGGTTCGGTCGGGCAGCCTCGCAATCGTCAACCCGGGGCGCAATGGGCGCTGCTTGATACCGATACCCGACGGGTGACGTTATGCCGTGAAGATTACGATTACAGCGTTGTCGCGTTGGAGGCCGCTGTCCGCCATCCGGAATTGCCCTATTTGTCAGAAGTGCTTCTCCGAACATGAAAACGATACTGGTTACTGGGATTGGCGGGGACATCGCACAAAGCGTGGCGGGAATCATACGCGAGCACCGGCCAAGATATCGGTTGGTAGGGACCGATTTGCATGACCAGCACGGAGGTTCGCTCTTCGTGAGCAGTATGCATGTTGTACCCCGGGCAGATTCGCCCGGCTACCTGAGGCGTCTTCAGGAAATCATGGAAAAAGAAGACGTCGACATAGTAATCCCGATGACCGAACCGGAGTTAGCCGTACTGCTGCCGCAAATTGAAGCGGCTACTGACAAGGCCCTGTGGATCACGTCCGGTCGGCAGGTCGTTGCCGCGGGCATCGACAAGCTTGAAACCGCCAAACAGCTAGCCAACCTCGGCTTGCCTGTGCCGTGGACGATCCCTGTCATCGAGGGATATCCCAAGACCTATCCCTGCATTATCAAGAATCGTTTTGGTTCCGGCTCGCGGAACCAATCTATCGTCCGGAGCAGCGAGGATGCTGTTTTCTTTTCGGCGCGCAACCCAGAAGCGATCTTCCAAGAATTGTTGGAGCCCGAAGACCGCGAGGTTACTTGCGCCGTCTACCGGACAAGGGATGGTCGCGTTGCCGTGCTCCAGTTATTGCGCAGACTGACCGGCGGGTTTACCGGTTGGGCAAGAGTCATTGATGACCCGAGCATTACGCAACTGTGCATCGCCATTGCTGATGGGCTTGATTTGCGGGGCAGCATGAATGTCCAGTTGAGGAATACGCTTGCCGGGCCACGTGTGTTCGAGATAAATCCTCGCTTTTCGTCAACAGCGCTGATGCGCCAAAAAATGGGGTTTTCGGACGTGCTCTGGGCGCTCGACGAAGCCGAGAACGCTCCTGTCTCATTTCCGCATATCCACCCTGGAACGATAGGGGTACGTACGCAGGACGCTGCGATCATTCAACCATCAACCTAGAGCTAACACGATGTCTACCTTGTCTATTGCGGGAAGGCCCATCGGCACTGGGCATCCTCCGTATATCGTTGCCGAGATGTCGGCCAATCACAACGGTTCCTTGGAGCGCGCGTTGGATATTATCCGCGCGGCACATGCAGCAGGCGCTGACGCAGTCAAGCTGCAGACGTATACCGCCGAGAGCATGACGCTAGACGTAGATCACCCGCGTTTCAGAGTAAAAGGCAGTAATCCGTGGGACGGAGAGCACCTGTTCGACCTATATCGCAAAGCCATGACGCCTTGGGAGTGGCATGAACAGCTGTTCGCCTATGGCCGCCACTTGGGCGTCACTATTTTTAGCTCTCCTTTTGATAGATTGGCGGTCGAATTGCTGCAATCGCTGGATGCGCCGGCCTACAAGATCGCGTCCTTTGAATTGGTGGATCACGATCTCATTCGATGCTGTGCCGCTACCGGCAAGCCGCTCATCATGTCAACGGGCATGGCGTCTATTGGGGAGATATCAGAGGCGGTCCAGGTGGCCAGGGAAGCGGGCGTGCAGGACTTGATCTTACTTAAGTGCACCAGCGCCTACCCTGCCCCACCTGATCTAATCAATTTGCGCACTATTCCGCACATGGCTGAGGCATTTGGCGCAGTTGTCGGGCTCTCTGACCATACGATGGGCACAGGGGTTTCCGTAGCCGCCATTGCAATGGGTGCGACATTCATCGAAAAGCATTTCACACTCGCACGTACCGACGGTGGAGTCGATTCATCGTTCTCCCTAGAACCGACCGAACTGGCTCATCTCGTTCACGAAAGCCGTATGGCACATGCGGCGCTCGGAAATGTTAGCTACATCCTAGGTGAGCAGGAGAATGCCTTCAGGCGTTATCGTCGCTCCTTGTTTTTCGTACGCGATCTGCCAGCCGGAAGAGCAATTACCGAACAGGATGTGCAAGCGCTTCGGCCCGGCGATGGGCTCCCCCCGAAATATCGGGACGCGGTTATCGGGAGATCGGTGAGGCACGCGGTTACGCGTGGAACACCGGTCTCGTGGAAGATCCTGGCGTGAACGTTCAGACGCCGCTCACACCAGCATCCAAACGCGGCATTCGCCTATCAATCTCGGGGGGATGCTTGCGCCCATTGCTGCCGGAGGATGTTCATCAGGGCCATATCGCAGGGTTGAATGATCCTGAGATCAACAAGTATCTGGTGTCGGTCCGCGCGAGGACGCAAACATATGAGACCGTAAATGAATTCGTCTCAACCGATTTCCTTTCAGAGGATGCCGTATTGTTTGGAATATGGGCGAAAAACCATCAGAAGCATTGTGGAACGGTTCGCCTACACCGTATCAATCGTGCCGAGAGAACGGCAAGCATAGGAATCTGTATTTTCGAGAAGGAGGTCTGGGGACGTTCAATAGGTGCAGATGCAATTCGCGCAGTGAGTCGCTGGGCTTTCGAGTATCTGGGCATTTGCGCTATTGAGGCGGGCGCCTACGCGGAGAATATCGGCTCATGGAGAGCCTTCTTGAAGGCGGGATACGTAGTCGCAGAGGACATCCGTGACCGGTACAAGCTTGAAGGCAAATCAGTCGTGGTTCGCAAGCTCGTTGCCTACAGCCCAGCAACAGGTTCCCCTTCACCCCACGTCAAATGACCAGATACGTTCATACAGGACACGCGTATTCGGCTTTCGATAGCCTGGTGCGCACTGTTGAGCTCTGGCTTACAACGAAAACTCCCGGGTTTGCTGACTTTGGTGAGCAAATGGTCCGAGAACGCTTGATACAACGCATCGTGGAAGTTGCGCTGTGGCCCTTCGTGAGAGATCTTGCGAAGAACGTTGAGACAGGCGGGGATCCGTTGTCCGCACGTGGAGAAAGGCTGGACTGCGGCGGCGTCGTGCTTTGTCCAGGTGCCGGCAAAGTTGCGGTCTCAGTGCGCCTTATTATTTCGTCCTGCCTAGAATTCGGCTTGCATTGGTTATATGTGCTTGGTGCGATTCTGTCCGGAATGCTATCTGCCCGCGCAAATGACTTACGTCCGGCAACGCTGGTATTCGGGGTCGGACAGGAAAGTCTCTTTGACAACGGGAGCGATGCGCGCTTCATCGAGTATTGCAGAAAAGGCCCTATCGTACCGCTGACGAAGGCAAACCGGGTGATCGTCCAGATCATTGCGCCACGCGAAAGCGTAGCGACGAACGAGTTCACCTATTCACGCATTCCAGTGGCGACGCTAATACGTTGCACCCATCTTAGCGCCGCTGTACGAGCCAGATTGTTGCTAAGACATCTCATGGCGCCTTACATCCTATTGCGTGCTGTCATTCGATTTCCACCGCTTATTCTGCTGGCTAGAGACATAGCCTACGCTATCGCGATAAAGGTGTTGGATCGTAACGATTTCATTGAGGCGGTGGTGATTACAAACTCAACGTTTACGTCACAGCCACTTTGGATGCGCGACGCGACAGATCGCAAGTTCGCCGTGCATATGGTCTGGTATTCGCAGAATGTCGTCCCATTTGTGTATGTCCGCGATGGGCATGTGTCCGATGTACCGAATTACCGCCATGTCCGAGCAGATCAGATGTGGGTCTGGACGAACGGATTCAAGGATTACCTAAAAAAGGTTGGAATTTCCTCTTTGATCCATGTGGTTGGCCCTATATTGTGGTACATGCCGACACCGCTCCGATCGCATTCGGATGACGACATTAGAATCGCAATATTCGATGTGACTCCTGTACGCGACGCCGTAGCACGGCGTATTGGGCTTATCGACAACTATTACAGCACGGAGAACATGGCGCGGTTTATTGAGGAGGCGGTTTCGGCTTGTCGTGAGCTAGAAGTGGTGACCGGCAGGCGCGTACGTGCATTACTCAAACACAAGCGAAATTACAATACATCTCACGATCAGCGTTATATCGAGTTGATCGAGAGCATTACTATGTCAGGCACCGGCGTAGAGCTTGTGCCATTTCAGAGCAATATGTATTCGTTGGTTTCAGAGTGCGATGCGTCAATAGTCGTGCCGTATTCATCTCCAGCATATGTGGCCAGTCATTTAGGTGTTCGTACGATTTATTTTGATCCATCAGCTGAATTGGCGCCTACTTTTGAGACGACACCGTACATTGAATTCGCATCTGGCCGTAATGAATTGAGAAGGCTGTTAATGGACGCAATAAGTTCGAGAGGTTGATAGGAGGCATAAAACCATCTCGTTGTGTTTTAAGACATAGCTTTTTTTGCGAAAGAGTTCCACGAAAGAATCGAAAATCATTGTCCGGAAATCATATACTTGCATCACCTTGGAAGAGCGATGAGTGATCGCCTGCTGCTGCGCGTGTATGGCGATTCCTTGAGCTTGCCGCGCCCTGCCGACGGCGTTCTGCATGGCGACGTCTATCCCGAATTGATCCGGGATGCCCTGGAGGCCACGTATTCCGGGCTGCGTGTGTCGGTGTGGAACCGCTCGCGGGGCGGCGCCTCGATCGCGGACCTGCACGATTCCTATCGTCAGGACAGCGCCTACTTCGACCCGATCGAGCCGTCTATCCTCGTCATCCAGTGCGGCATCGTCGATTGCGCGCCGCGTCCGGTACCGCCAAGCGTGCGCGAGAAAATCGGCCGCCTGCCCACGCCGCTGCGCTGGCTCGTCGCGAAGATCCTGCATTTCGCCCGGCCATTCCTGTTGCGTGCGGGCATCCGCTGGCGGGCCACCGAGGGGCATGACTTCGAAACCCGGCTGCTTGCCTGGATCAAGGCCGCCCGCACCGGCGCAACGAGGGTATATGTCGTCAATATCGCGCCCACCATTCCGACGATCGACGCGCATTCCCCGGGGCTGGCCGACAGCATTCACGACTACAACGCGGCAATCCGGCGTGCCGCGAGCGCCGGCGGGGGGACGCTCATCGACGTTTTCGGAGCGATCCGGGCGCAGCCCGAAGGGATAGACGGGCACATCAACCCGCGGGACGGCCACCACATCTCCAGGCAGGGCCACAGGCTGTATGCCGACCTGCTGCTCGCGGCCGAGGCCGCCGCGGTCACGCGATGATCCCGCCGACCCTGCGCGCGCTGATCGGCATGCTGCAGCCCGCGGAGCGGCAGTGGGGGGCCGTGCTGCTGCTGCTGGCTCTGCTCGCCGCTGTAGCAGAAGCCATCGGCATCGGCGCCGTGTTTCCGGTGATGCGCCTGCTCAACGATCCGGCGCAGACCCTGGATCATCCCGCCGCGCGCTTCCTGTTCGAGGCATCGGGCGCCGGCAGCCAGGAGCGCTTCGTGCTGGGGGCGCTGATCGCGCTGGTGGCGGTGTTTCTCGTCAAGAATCTCTATCTGGCCCTGGTCTATCTGCTGCAGGCGCGCTTCGTCAGCCGCGTCGAGGCGCGCCTCGGCGCGGAGCTGCTCGGCGCCTACCTCAGGGGGCCGTATGCCGACCGTCTGGCCCGGCACTCGGCCGACCGGGTGCGCATCATCACCGCCGAGGTCGGGCGAGCCACCTCGGGCTATCTGATGCCTTCCCTGGCGCTGGCGACGGAGGGGCTGGTGATCGGCGGCCTCCTGGCGCTGCTGCTCTGGCTGCAGCCGATGGCGGCGCTGGTGGCGGTCGGCGTGGTCGGGACGGCGGCGGCGCTGCTGCAGCGCATGACCAACCGGCGCCTCGAGCGCCTGCGCGAAGTGCGCGTCGAGGCGAATGCGCGCATGTACAAGTGGGCGGCGGAGTCTCTCGGCGCGATCAAGGAAACCCAGTCGCTCGGCCGGGAGGATTACTTCGTCGGGCATTTCGCGCGCGACGCGGATCGCTACGCCCGTGCTACCGCCGCGTTCACGCTGATCGGCCTGACGCCGCGGCTGGTGGTGGAAACGCTGGCGGTCTCGGCGCTGCTGCTCGGCCTCGCCGCCGGGCTCGCCGCCGGCGGCGCCGTGCAGGAGCTGGTGCCGGCCCTGACGCTGTTCGGCGTGGCCGCGGTGCGCATCATGCCCTCGGCGACGCGCATCATGTCCGCCTTCGCCAGCCTGCGCTTCTACACGCCTTCGGTGATCGCCGTGAGCGAGGGGCTGCAGGCGGCGCCGCGGGAGGCGCTGCCGCATCTCCCGGCGCGCGGCGCGCGATATCGACTGGAAGAGGTCGCGCTGGCCGGCGTGACGTACCGCTATCCCGGCGCGGCCTCGCCCTGCCTGCATGAAGTCGACCTCCGGCTGCGCCGCGGGGAGCTGGTGGCGATCGTCGGCCGCTCCGGCTCCGGCAAGACCACCCTCGGCGATCTGCTGCTCGGGCTGCTCGCGCCGGAGTCGGGGGAGATCCGGCTCAACGGCCGGCCGGTGCGCGCTCTGGCCGGCGCGCTGCGCGGCCTGGCCGGCCTCGTGCCGCAGCATTTCCATGTGCTCGACGACACCGTTCGCCGCAACGTGGCGTTCGGCATGGCCGAGGAGGAGATTGACGACGCCCGCGTCTGGCGCGCCCTCGAACTCGCTCGTCTCGATGGGCGCGTGCGGGCGCTGCCGGGGGGGCTGGATGCGGTGGTGAAGGAAGGCGGCGCGCTGCTGTCGGGCGGCGAGCGCCAGCGCCTCGCCATCGCGCGCGCGCTCTACGACGAGCCGGACATGCTGGTTCTCGACGAGGCGACCTCGGCGCTCGATGCCGCCACCGAGGCCGAGATCATGGAGACCCTGCGCGTGCTCTCGGCGGACCGCACGGTGGTCATGGTGACCCATCGCCTCGCCAACCTGGCCGTGTGCGACCGCGTGTTGGTCATGCGCGAGGGCCGTCTGAGCGCCGACGCGCCGTCGGACGGCATGGGCGGCGCCGAACCGGCGCCGGGCGAAGGAGCGGAACCGCCCGGTTAGATGACGATGGTCTTGAGCGTGGTCATCGACTCGACGGCGTACTTCACGCCCTCGCGGCCGATGCCAGCCGTTTATTGAATTGCCGATCTAGGCGGTGCCCGCCGCGACGGCAACTAGGGTGAGCATTCTGGGAAATGACAATGAAGACAATCAAGAGAAGGCTTTTCGATCAGGCAAGTGATTTACTGATCGCGATGATGGGCTTGAACAGGCCGATACGGTTGTATCGAGCCTTTTTAGCGCGCATCAATTGTATCCAGCACATAAGAATAAATGATACAGGAATTTCCTTCGATGCCAATGACGAATTGCATCTGCTGCGCGCGAACTGGCTGGACAAGAAGGAGCCGGAAACCCTGGAATGGATCGATGGCTTCGGGCAGGGAGAAGTCCTTTACGACGTCGGGGCGAATGTGGGCGTCTTCAGCCTTTACGCTAGCCTGCATCGTGGCTGCGAGGTGTACGCTTTCGAGCCCGAGGCGAAAAACTATGCCTGCCTGAATAAGAATATCTACCTGAACCGGCTTGGCCGCCGGGTCAAGGCCCTCAACGTCGGCCTGCACGACGCCACCTCGATTGAATTCCTGCAACTCCATGATCTGGCCAGCGGCGCGGCGCTTCATTCGGTCGGGGAGGCGATCGACTGGCGCGGCAACCGGTTCGAGGCGAAATTCGAGCAGGCCGTGCTGGCATTCAGGCTCGATGAGTTGGTCGCTCAATTCGGAATGCCGCAACCCGTACACATGAAGATTGACGTCGACGGGAATGAACTGAAGGTAATACGCGGCGCGGTGCGCACACTTTCCGATCCGCGATTCAAGTCGCTCCAGATCGAGCTCAAGGAAGGAGACAGCGAGCTGATCGGAGCTATCGAGGCATGTGGGCTGAAGCTCGCGCGCGCCACCCGTGCCGCCTTGCAGGGGGAGCATCAGGACTGCTTGAACGCCGTATTCGCCCGCGCCTGACGCTTTTCAGTGGTCTGCGGGACGTTGTACCACCGCCCGCAGCCATTGCCGGTCGCCGCCGTAGCGCGACATGCCGTAGCGGGCGATCTGCTTCTCGTCGAAGTCCGGCGTCGCCAGCGCGATGCCGGTCTTGACCAGCTCCTTCAGCGGGCGCAGGGCGTCCGGCTTGGGGTGCACGTGGGCGACGTAGAGCTTGGCGGCTTCCTTGCCGACGGTGCAGACGTCGAGCACCTTGCCGTGCCGGCCGAGCAGGTCGCCCAGGCTGTGCGGGTTGAAGAACAGCAGGTGCGATTCGAACAGCGCCTTGTAGCGGAAATCCTGGTGCGGCACCTCGACGAAGAGCAGGCCGCCGGGACGCAGGCGCTGCATCAGGCCGGCGACGAAGTCGTGCGGCCGGTCCATGTGCTCGAGCACGTGGGTCAGCGCCAGCAGGTCGAAGCGGCGCTCGGCCGGCACGTCCTCCAGGCGCCGGAAGGCGCCGGCCTCGCCGAAGCGGCGGCGCAGGCCTTCGAACTGGTCGCGGTCCGTTTCGACCGCGGCATAATCGTGGGCGACGCCGCGCCGCGCCAGGCCATCGTGGAAGAGACCGAGCCCGGCGCCGACATCGAGCACCGCTGGTTTCGCGTCGAGGATGTCGAAGCGCTTCAGGTAGTCCACGCGGGAGAGCGACTGGGCCAGGTAGTAGCGGCGGGTGCTCGGCGTCGATACGGCGACCTCGCCGTCCCAATAGTGGTCGTAGTAGTCGGCCAGTTCCGCCGGGCTCGGCTGAGGCTGGGCGAACACCAGCTCGCAGCGCGCGCAGCGCGCCAGGCTCATGCGGCGGAAGATCTCGTGGCTGCCGATGTAGGGGCCGACGGCGGCGCTCTCGCCGTGGCCGCAGTTCGGACAGTTCATCGCGCCGGCGCGGCGTAGCGCGGCAGCAGCGGGTCGCCCCGCATCATGTCCACGACGCAGGCAAGGTCCTTGGGCGTGTCGACGCTTGCGGTGCGGGCGTCGGTCATGACCATGCGCACCTTCTCGCCGTGCTCGAGGATGCGCATCATGTCCACCGACTCGATGATCTCGAGCGGCGTCGGCGGCAGGGCGTTGAAGCGCAGCAGGTAGTCGCGGCGGAAGGGGATGATGCAGACCTGCTTGAGCATCGGTACCTGTGTCACGCCCTTCTTGCGCGACGGCACCGGCTCGCGCGAGAAATAGAGCGCGTCGCCTTTCAGGTCCACCACCACCTTGACCTCGTTTGGGTCCTCGAAGTCGGCGAGGCTGTCGATGTGCGCCATCAGGTTGACGACGTTCACCGAGGGGTCGGCCGCCATCGGCGCGATGGCCTCGTCGATCATTTCCGGCAGGGTCATCGGCTCGTCGCCCTGGATCATGACGACGATGTCGGTACGGCGGCCGGTGTCCTGCTCGATCTTCAGCATGGCCTCGGCGGTGCGGTCGGTGGCGCGCTCGTGGGTGTCGGCGGTCATGATGCATTTCGCGCCGATGCTGTCGGCGTACTGGCGCACGGCCTCGTCGCAGGTGGCGATATACACCTCGTCGAGGGCCTTGCTCATCTTGCAGCGGTACCAGACGTGGCCGATCATCGGGATGCCGTGGATCGGGGCCAGCGGCTTGCCCGGGAAACGGCTGGAGGCCATGCGGGCGGGAATGATGCCGATTGCGCTCACGTGAAGTCTGCTCCAGGGAAAGTCAGTCACTCGGGGGCGCCGCGCCGGCATTCGGCGAGGCCGCTGCGGCAGGCGGTGTCGAGCATGCGGGTGTCGAGGCTGTAGGCGAGGAAGCGGAAGCCGCGCGCGACATGCTCGCGCAGCTGCGCGGCGTCGGGCTCGACGACGTGCAGGCCGCCCGGCTTGCCCTTGGCGAGGCCGGTCGTGCGGATGCGCTCGATGGCCTGCTTCAGCCGCGGATCGTCGAACTGCCCGGGGATGCCCATCGAGGCGGACAGGTCGTAGGGGCCAATGATGTAGCCGTCAACGCCAGGCGTGTCGAGGATCGCTTCGAGGTTCTCGACGGCGGCGATGTGCTCGACCTGGACGATTACGACGGCTTCGTTGTCGAGCCAGACGCGGTAGTCGGCGAAGGCGGTGCCGTAGCCCTGGGCGCGCGCCAGGCCGACACCGCGCGCGCCGCGCGGCGGGTAATACACCGAGGCCACGGCCCGCTCCGCGTCGGCGCGCGAATTGACCATCGGCACGATGACGCCGTGGGCGCCGGCGTCCATGACGCGCTTGACGAGGTCGGCGTTGTTGCTGGTCAGGCGCACGAGCGGCGCGACGCCGTGCAGGGCGATGACGCGGATCAGCTCCTCGGCCTCGCGGATGGTGATGACGCTGTGCTCGAGGTCCACCGCCAGCCAGTCGAAGCCGGCGCGGGACATGATCTCTGCTATGGCCGGGTGGGCCAGGGTGATCCAGGAGCCGAT
>Ga0194120_10006909_pt1 | contig 15809 bp, 15 predicted proteins | sample TA2MahCa65mmetaG_FD_148642 | JGI IMG/M metagenome (GOLD analysis project Ga0194120, IMG submission 148642) | Freshwater microbial communities from Lake Tanganyika, Tanzania - TA2015019 Mahale Deep Cast 65m | ecosystem: Environmental > Aquatic > Freshwater > Lake | place: Tanzania: Lake...
CCGTCGGCGTGCCGGTGCCCAAGCCGGTTGCGGTGCCCGTGGCCGTGCCGCAGCCCGTGGCGGTGCCGGTGGACCGGCCGATCGCCGTCCCGCAGCCGGTGGCGGTGCCGGTGGACCGACCGATCTTGGTCCCGCAACCGGTAGCCGTGCCGCAGCCGGTGGCGGTCCCCGTCGTGAAGCCGGTTGCCGTTCCGGTCGGCGTGCCGGTGGACCGGCCCTTCCCGGTGCCGCAGCCCGTCGCGGTGCCCGTTGCCAAGCCGGTGGCGGTGCCGACCGCCGTCTGCTGCCCGAGCTAGCGAACCCGGATTCCGGCCGCTCGCCGTCGGGCGGGCGGCCGGCCTTCTAGCTTCTGGTGGCCCTGGTCCGGGAAGCGCGGGCGGGTTTCGCGGCCGGGGGCTTGGCCTTGGAGACGGGGGCCTTCACCGCCGGCTTGGCCTTCGCGGCCTTGGCCACGGGCCTTGCGGCCGGCGGCCCGGAGAGGGGCGCCCAGTCTTCCGCTCCGGGTGCGAGCAGGCCGAAACTCGTCACCTTTCCGCCCTTGTCCACCTCCAGCGCCGCGATGGCGCCCTTCGCCAGCGCGATCGGCGCGGTCCCGAGGGCCTGTCCGACGGCCGCGCCCAGGTCGGGTTCGTGTCCCACCAGGGCCACCGCGGCGCCCCCGGTGGCGGCCGCGGCCGCCCGGAAGGCGTCCCAGGAGCCCTTTCCCGGCCGCAGGCAATCCGCCACGGTCACCGCCGCCTTGCCCTTCAGCCGCGCCGCCGCGATCTCGGCGGTCTGCACGGCCCGGACGAGCGGCGAAGTGAGCACCGAATCCCACCGGACATCGAGCCGGCGGAGGCGCTTGGCTGCCTTGCGCGCGGCCTTGCGGCCCGCCGGTGTCAGCCAGCGATCGGCGTCGGTGGCCGCTCCGGCGTCCACGGCCTCGGTGTGGCGGAAGAGAAACACGCGCATGGCCTACCTACTTTCGAGTGAGTTGCCAGGGCGTCCCGGAGACGCGCCCCCTGGCCAGGACCCGCAGATCGTGCGCCGGCACCCGCACCGTCACCGCGCCGCCGCCGATCGCAATCGCTTCCCCGGTGACCAGGTCGCGGTAGTTCCCGTCCTCGAGGCCCCGCAGCGCGAAAGAAGCCTCGGCGGATCCCTTGTTGAGCGCCACGACGGCCGTGTCGCCGCCGAGGTCGCGCCGGAACGCGTACGTGTCGCGATCTCCCGCCAGCTTGCGCTGCGCGCCCTTCTGCAGCGCGGGAGAGGCCTTGCGCAAGGCGTTCAGGAAGGCCAGGTGGCCGAACACGCGGTCACCGCGGGCGCGGGCGATCCCGTCGCGGCCCAGCATGCGGCGGTTGTCGGGGTCCTCGCCGCCCGGCATCTGGATCTCGGTGCCGTAGTAGATGCACGGGATGCCGCGGCTCGTGAAGTACCAGTTGAGGGCGTCCACGTACTGCTCGGTCTGCGCCGGCCGGCCCTGGGCGCCGGTGCCGTTGAAGCGCGGCTTGTCGTGGTTGTCCAGGAAGGCCACCAGGTAGGTGGCGTCGCGATACTTGCCGTCATGCGCCAGCACGGCGTCCACCTCGCGGTAGTCCCCGCCCTTGAAGGTGGCCTCCATGCGGCCCCAGGTGTTCATCGCCGAACCCGGCATGTCCAGCACGCTCATGCCGCTCTCCATGGGGTCGCCTGGCCGGGAACCAAGCTTGGTGTAGCTGGCGAGCCAGTCGTAGTCGCCGTTGGTCCAGACCTCGCCAAACATGAAGAACCGCGGCTTGTGCGCGTGAAGCCGATCGGTGAGGCCGGCCCAGAACTCGGGCCGCATCCAGGCGACGGTATCGATGCGGAACGCGTCCACGCCCCGATCCTGGTACTGCTGGTAGATCTTCGCGAACCAGTCGAGGACCGCGGGGTTGGAATCGTTGAAGTCCATCAGGTCGGCTATTTGCGCCGTGCCGTGGTTGAACCAGGCGCGGGAATCGGCCGCGACGTCGAACTCGAGGCCCAGGCCGTAGACCTTCGTGCGGGATGCGTGCCAGCGCGTCTCGGGCGCGGTCGCCGTGCCATGCCCGTGGTTGGTCACGATGTCCTGCACGACCTCGAGGCCGCGGGCGTGGCAGGCCTTGATCAGGTCGTCGTACGTCGCGCCGGGAGACTCCAGGTGGGGGTCTATCTTCGAGAAGTCCCAGGCCCAGTAGCCGTGGTAGCCGGCGGCCTCGTAGTTGCGCTGGTCGTTGAGGTAGCGGCCGGGAGGCTGCATGACCGGCGGCGTTATCCAGAGGGCCGTGAACCCCATCGCCTGGATGTGGTCCAGGTGGTCGATCAGGCCCCTGAAGTCGCCGCCCTGGTAGAAGGTGAGCTGCCCGGGCCGGAACTCGTCGCCGTAAATGCTGTCGTTTCCGGGATCGCCGTTGACGAAGCGGTCGGTGACCACGAAGTAGATGGCCTCCTCCCGGAAGTCCCAGCCCGGCCCGCGATCCGCGGGACCCGGGGCGGCCGCGGCCTGCGCGGCGTGCGCGGGCGCGCCGGCAAGCTGCCGCGAGAGGGCTTCCAGGCTGCATCCCAGGCTCGAGACGGCCAGCAGGCCCCCGAGGCCGAGCAACCAAGGACGCACCACGCAGGCATGATACACCCGCCTGCCCCTGCGGGATGAAGGCCCCGGCGCCCTCAGACCTGGTGGCGCTTGCCCTTCTTCTTCTTCGCCCGCGGCCGCGGGATGCGCCTGGAAAGCGTCGGGAGTTCCGGCGGGGGCACGATCTGCACCTGGGCGCGCGCCCGGTCGGCGAGCGCCGCCTGGGCTTCGAAGGCGATCGCCCCGTCGGGTGCCGCGCGGCGCGTCCAGGACCCGTCCGGACCCAGCACGCGGGCCTTTGCCACGTCGCCGAGATAGACTTCCACGATCTCCTCGACGATGCGCGCACGCAGGGCGGGATCGACGACCGGGAAGACGACCTCGACGCGGTGATCCAGGTTGCGCGGCATGGGATCGGCGCTGCCGATCCACACCTGGGAGTCAATCCCGCGACCCGCCACGATGATGCGGGAATGCTCGAGGAAGCGGCCGACGATGCTCGATACGCGGATGTTGTCCGAGTAACCGGGCACGCCCGGCCGCAGGCAGCACATGCCGCGGATGATCAGGTCGACATGGGCCCCGCGCTTGCCCGCGGCGTAGAGTTCGCGGATGAGTTCCGTATCGGTCAGGGCGTTTGCCTTGACGATCAGCCGGCCTTCCTTGCCCTTGGCGCCCTCGCCCCGGATGATGTCCACGAGTTCGCGCCGCAGGTTGATCGGCGCCACCAGCAGGCGGCGGTATTCCCGTTGCTGCGAGAAGCCGGTGAGGTAATTGAACAGCTCCGAGGCATCCTCGCCGAACTCCGGCCGGCAGGTGAAGAGCCCCAGGTCGGTGTAGACCTTGGCCGTCGCTGGGTTGTAGTTCCCGGTGGCGAGGTGGACGTAGCGGCGGATGCCGTCGTGCTCGCGCCTCACGACCAGGGCGACCTTGCCGTGCGTCTTGAGTCCCAGCAGGCCGTAGCTGACGTGGACGCCCACGCGCTCCAGTTGCTTGGCCCACAGGATGTTGTTCTCCTCGTCGAAGCGCGCCTTGAGTTCGACCAGGGCGGCCACCTGCTTGCCGCGCTCCGCCGCCTCGGAAAGGGCCGCGATGAAGGGCGAGTCGCCGCTCGTCCGGTACAGCGTCTGCTTGATCGCCAGCACGCTCGGGTCCTCGGCGGCCTGCCAGATGAAGTCGACGACGGGCTCGAAGGATTCGTAAGGGTGGTGCAGCAGGACGTCCTGCTCCCGGATGATCGCGAAGAGATCGTCCTCGTGCCGCAGCACTGCCGGCAAGGTCGGAATCAGGGGCGGATCGTGCAGGTCGGGGAGCGGCACGCGGGTGAGGGTCATGAAGTCTCCCACGCCCAGCGGCGGGGCCACCTCGTAGACGTCGTTCGCGTCGAGTTCCAGCGCCTGGGTGAGCAGATCGCGCACCGGCTGGGGCATCGCGACGGTGACCTCGAGCCGCGTGGCGCGGCCGAAGCGGCGCTTGCGCACCTCCCGCTCGACCGCCTTGAGCAGGTCGACCGCCTCGTCCTCCTCGATCTCCAGGTCGGCGTTGCGCGTGACGCGGAAGGGATGCACCTCGTGTATCTGGACCTCGGGGAAGAGGCTGGCGGCATTCGCGGCGATGAGTTCCTCGAGCAACACGAACTCGTGGCCGTCGCCCACCGGGACGAAGCGCGGCAGCGTGGGCGGCACCTTGACCCTGGCGAATGCGAGGCCGCCGCCCGGCGGTTCGACCAACACGGCGAGGTTCAGCGACAGGTTGGAGATGACGGGGAACGGATGGCTGGGGTCCACCGCCAGGGGCGTGAGCACCGGGAAGATCTCGCGGTGGAAATAGGCATCGAGCTGCTGGCGCTGCTGCGGCGCCAGCTCCCCGAGCGGGCAGATCCGCACGCCCTTGGCGGCCAGGGCGGGCAGGATTTCCTGCGTGAGGCAGCGCATGTGGCGGTCGAGGAGGGGCAGGATCTTCTGGCGGATGGCCGCGAGCTGGGCACCCGGGCTCATGCCGTCGGGCGACAGCACCGCCAGCCCGCTAGCGAGCTGCTGCTGCAAGCCCGAGACGCGGATCATGAAGAACTCGTCGAGGTTCGTGGAGAAGATAGCCAGGAATTTCAGGCGTTCGAGCAGCGGGCTGTGCCGGTCGAGCGCTTCCTCCAGGACCCGCTGGTTGAAGTCGAGCCACGAAAGCTCTTGGTTGATGAAGGCGTCGCTTGGCACGAGTGTAGATACCCGGCGAGCGGGGGTTGGATTACTCGGCTCGGGAGCTTTCCATGCCGGCACGCCGGCCGTTGGCTTCCGGTCCGCTGGCGCCGCGCAGCACGTCGTCGATCGCTTGCAGGAGTTCCCGCCGCCGATAGGGCTTGCGCAGATAGGAGTTGGCTCCGGCGGCCAGACCGGCCGCGTAGTCGGAGCCGCTGGCCTTCGCGGAGACGCAGATGATGGGCACGTCCCTGGTCCTGTCGACCGTACGGAGCCGGCGCGTGACTTCCAGGCCGTCCATGCCCGGCATGAGCACGTCCATCAGGATCACGTCGAAACGCTCGCCCTTGTCGACCAGCAGGTCCAAGGCCTCCTGCCCCGTCCTGCAGCTGACGACCTCATGTCCCTGGCTGGTGAGGATTACCTCCGCAATCTCGCGATTGGTGGGTTCATCCTCGACGACAAGTACGCGCAAATTCCCAAGCGTCATTTGTGAGATATCTTAACACTTTGTGTTTACAGTTGGTGGCCCAAGGTGAGAATTCACGAAAACTTTCTCGGCCTTCAGCGGCGGAAACGCTCCAGCAGGCGCTCGATCTCGACCGCCTGATCCCCCAGGGCGTTGACGGCGCCGGTCACTTCGGTCAACGCGCGAATCTGCTCCTCGCCCTGCGTCGCGACGCTCCGGGCGCCCTTCTGCGTTTCTTCGGCGAGGTTGGCGACGATCATCAGCTTCTCGACCAGGCGGTCCGAACTTCCCTTGACATGCGCGGTAGCGCGCAGGATCTCGCCGACCTGGTCGGTGGAGCGGCCCATGGCCTCGCGGGTGTCCGAGATGGCGCGGCCGGCGTCGCGGGCCGCCTGTTCGCCCTCGGTGACCTTGCGGGTGCCCACGCCGATGGCCGACGCGACTTCCTTCGTGCGGCCCTGCACGCGCAGCAGGATGTCCTGGATGCTCGCGAGGGCGTTCGACGTCTGGGTCGCGAGCGACCGGATCTCCTCGGCGATGATGGCGAAACCCTGGCCCTTCTCCCCGGCCTGGGCGGCGGCGATGCCCGCGTTGATCGCGAGCAGGTTGGTCTTCTTGGCGATGGTGTGGACGGTCTGGACGATGTCGCCGATCGAGAGGACCTCCCGCGAGAGTTCCACGACGCCGTCGGTCGAGCGATGAACCGCGTTGCGCAGGTCGGTCATCGCGTCGGAAAGCTTGTCGAGAGCTTCCTTGCCCGTACCGACGGTCTCGAACGTCCGCCGGTAGATGGACTCGGCCTCGATCGCATTGCGTTCCGCCGCCCGAATCAGCTCGTCGAAGGCCATCAGCGCGGAGATCGCCTCGCGCAGGAGATCGGCCTGGTTGGATACGATGCCCAGGACGCGGCTCGACAGGCCCGAAATGCCGCGGGCCATCCGCGTGCTCCGGTCGGAAGAACTGGTCAGCTCGTCGTGCGCCCGGGTCAAGCCGGCCGCCGCGCCGGAAGCCTGGTCGACCCATTGCACGAGGCTGCTGCGAGCGGCCGACAGGTGGTCGGCCACCTCGAGCAGGCCTGGCGGCGCGGAATGCGGCACGGCGAAGCGCAGGTTGCCCTCGCCGAGTTCCTTGACGCCTTCGGCCAGGGTGGCGAGCGTGCGGCCCACGCGGAGCGAGGCGACGATGGCCACCAGGCTCGCGGCCGCCACCGCGATGGCGGCGGCGCCGGCCAGAATCGGCCAGCGCACCGGCGCTCCGCCGATCCAGACCATGGCCCCGACGGCCAGTGCCTGAGAGGCGATCGCGATCGAGACGAGTAGCGCCCAGATCCCGAATTTGGACGTCATCAAGGCGAAGATCGTAGCACAAGGGCGCGATAACGAATCGCAATACCGGGCATATTTACAGGGGAACCTCGGTCGACGGTTGCTCGTCAATACGAAACACGGTGCCCGGGAGGAGAGGGGATGAAACTCGGCGATAGCCTGCGCATGCTGCTTGCCGTCACGGTTGCCGCGACCATGACCGGTTGCGACCTGGGCCCGGCGGCCAGCAAGGTCAAGAAGGCCGGCTCCAAGCTGGCGCAGACGTTCCTGGACCAGGCGGGCGGCTCCGAAAAGGAGCAAGCCGGCCGGTCGATCATCAAGGATTCGATCGCCGTGCTGCAGGCGGATCTCGAAGGCGAGATCGGCTCGTCGCTGGCGGACGACGCCAGCTTCGGCACGCAGGGCGCGGCGCGTTACGCCGTGCAGGGGGATCCAGCGCCGACTTTACAGCAGCTGGAGGCCCAGCTTGCCGAGGTCGAGGCGAAGATCAAGGCGCTCACCCAGACCTCGGCCGGCACCAACGTGGCGCCCAGCTTGACGAACGAGCAGAAGGCCCAGCTTGCCGAGCTCGAATCCAAGCGCAACGCGCTCCGGGAAGCCATCGCCAAGGCCAAGGCCGCCAGCACGACGACCTCGGGCGGCAGCACCGGCAGCGGCGGCACCGCGACGTCGGGCGGCTCGAACACGACGGCCGGCGGCAGCACCGGTACTTCCAGCGAAGCCGATCGCCTCCGCAAGGAGCTCGAGGAGATTTACAAGGCGGGCCAGCCGCTGGTCGAGAAGATGAATTCCGGCCAGAAGCTCTCGGCCGAGGAGGCGGCCCAACTCGAGCGGCTCAAGAAGGCGCATGCCGAGATCTCGGCCAAGCTCGAAGCCCTCAAGAAGCAGCAGGGCGGCACGACCGCCCCGCCGCCGCCCAAGCCCGAGCCGCCCAAGGTCGACCCCAACAAGAAGCCGCCCGAGCCCCCCAAGGAGCACATTAAGCCCGAGGAGCACTTCAAGGCGGCGCCCAAGCCCGAGCAGACCGCCTCGGCCGACGTCGCCGCGCTGCGGAAGGAACTCGAGAAGCTCCAGAAGGCCAACGAACAGCTTCGCAAGCAGCAGGACGAGCTGCGCAAGGTGACCGACGAGCTCAAGAAGAAGCTCGAGGAAGTCGCCAAGAAGCGCGAAGAGCAGGAGAAGAAGGCGAAGGAAGTCGCCAAGAACGTCCAGAAGGGCTTCGTCGACAATGGCGACGGGACTCTCACCTACACGATGAAGATGGAGAGCGAGACCAAGAAGACCAAGACCACCCACGAGGTCTCCAAGACGGTCAACGCCCTGACCAAGGAAGTCATCGAGGAATCCAGCTTCATCACCAAGGTGCTGGGCAACGGCGCGACGATGAAAATAGGCCGCACTCGCAAGTTCAACGAGGACGGGAGCTGGTCGGCGACGTCCAGCAGCGAGATCACCAAGGACGGCAAGACCAAGAAGGTGGACTGGAACAAGACCGTCAACGCCGACGGCAGCGGCAGCGCCGAGGGCAAGATCACGCGGCATGACGGCTCCACCGTGACCATCACGATCACCCGCAACGCCGACGGCAGCACCACCGCCACGGCCGTGGACACCGGGAAGAAGGTCAAGGCGGACGTCGCCAAGGAGTCCGACATGGACACCACGGCGGAGGCCAAGATCTCCGACACGGCGACGGGGCAGACGATCGCCGAGGTCACCGTCGAGGATCCCGAGGGCGTGCCGCCGACGGCGGAGTAGCCCGGCCAGGTCCGGAGGGTCGGCCCCGCGAGGAGCCGACCCTCGGTTATTTGGTTATGGTCCCGGGTATATTCGCTTGGCGCCGGGGGTAGGTAGGCGCCAAGGGGGCAGAGTTGGCAAGCCCGGGATTCTCCAGACCGTTGCACCGTGCAAAGCGGGTGCTGATGGGGCTGCTGGCGGCCCTGGCCCTCGCGGCCGGCAGCGCCGGAAGCGCGTGGGCCTCTCCGGCCGACGGCGTCATGCAGGATCTGCGGGGATCGCAGCCGTGGGCGCTCCTGCTGGGCTGGGAAGGCACGGAGCTACAGGACGGCACCACCGCCCACCGCGTGGTGGTCAACAAGCAGCACGAGACGTCCGAATACTCGATAAGCCTGGCCCAGAACCGCGTCGCGGGGAAGATCGACGCCAGCTACCTGGTGGCGATGCGCGACATCTATGCGCCGCTCGAGATGGCCACCGAGTACGAGACGCGCCTAGACGAGGCGATCGGCTCGCTCGCCCTGGCGATGGGCCTGGATCCCCGCCAGACCCAGCAGGTTCGCACCCTCGTGGCGGACGCCGTGGAGGCCGAGGGACGGCGCGGCTATCACATCTTCGTCGGGAATCTCATCTTCCACTGCGCCAGCTACCTGCCCACCAGCGTCACGCAGGGCTACACCCTGACCGTGATGTCGATGACCTCGGACAATCCCCTCGCCAGGGGAATCGTGGCGCAGCTCAAGTCCAACAACGCCAAGAAGGACAAGGTCCGCATCAACGAGGCGGCCACGCTGCGCCTGGCACGCAACTGGCGGGCGCTCTACTCCCACGGCCTGGCGTGGACCAAGGAACTGCCGGGCAGCGGGCATGCCTGGCGCTCGCTGGGCGAGGCGGCGCTGGGTCTGCGCAAGTTCCCCGAGGCGGCGAAGGCCCTGCAGACCGCAACGCGGCTGCTGAAGCCCGACGGCGCCATGTGGAAGTCCCTCGGGTTCGCGCAGGCGGGTCTGCGCGACTGGAAGGGCTCGGCGGCGTCGTTCCAGAAAGCCCTGGAGCGCAACCCGCGCGATGTGGAGGCCCTCTGGAACCAGGGCGTTGCGCTGGCGTACCTGCAGCGCTACACGGCCCTGCCGGGCGTACAGTTGCGGCTGCAGGCCGTCGATCCGGTGCTAGGGCGGCGCTTCTACGAGGAGCTCGTCAGGCAGATCCCGTCTCAGCAGGCCGAGATCCGCTGACCTGCTGGGCGCGGGCGAAGTAGCGCTGCGCCTCCGCGCCGATCCCCTGGTTCTGGTACAGCACGCCCAGGCAGGCATAGACGTAGGCCAGGAGGTTCTCGTGGCCGACCATGCCCTCCAGGATGGACGCGGCGCCGCGCAACTTGGCTTCAGCCTCGACGCCGTCGTGGTGGCGCAAGTCGGCATCGGCGGCAAGCACCAGGATGGCGGCGAGGACCGGGTGCTGCGCACCAAATCTGGCCTGCGCCTCCGAGATGGCCTGGCGCATCCGGATCACCGTCTCCTGGAAGTAGCCTTGCCGTGCCGAGCCGATCGCGGCCTCCAGGTGCCGCGTGAAGGTCTTGCGGCCCTGCAACTCGAAGCCGTTGCAGTATGCCAGCGTGCGCGTGAAAATGGCTCGCGCCATGGCCTCCCCGCCGGGCGGCCAGTTCTGGTCGATGCGACCCACTAATCCCCCAATGAACGATCGGTAATTGAAACATGCCACAAGACGAGCGAATTCCTGCGTTCTTGCAGCAAACTCTCAGCTCAAGATTTGCGAAGGCCGCCACTTGTGCATTTATGTGCCTTTATCTAGCTCCCGCGGAGGCCAGGAGCGGCTGGCCCGCTTTCGACCTCCAGGGGCACCGGGGCGCCCGGGACGAGCGCCCGGAGAACACCCTGGCCGGCTTCGCCCACACCCTCGGGGTGGGCGTCTCCACGCTGGAACTCGATCTGGCGATCACCCGCGACGGCGAGGTGGTGGTGAGCCATGACCTGCACCTCGCGCCGCACCTGACCCGCGACGGCGCCGGGCGGTGGCTGGGCGGGCCGAGTGGACCGCTGATCTACGACCTGACCTACGCCGAACTGGCGACTTTCGACGTCGGCGCGATCAACCCGCTGAGCCCGTACTGGCTGCTCCACGGGCGAGAGCAGCAAGCCGTGCCGGGTGAGCGCATCCCCACGCTCGGCCAGGTCTTCGATCTCGCCAAGCGCCACGGCGCCGACGTGCGCTTCAACGTCGAGACCAAGATAGATCCCCGCCGGCCGGGCGACGCGCCCGATCCCTACACCTACGCGCGCAAGGTGCTCGCCGTCGTGTCGAATCATGGCCTGCGCGACCGGGTGATGGTGCAGTCCTTCGACTGGCGCACCCTCCTCGAGGTGCGGCGCCTCGACAAGGAAATCGCCCTGGTCGCCCTGACGGCCGAGCAACCGGTGTGGGGCCCGGACGGCCTCTATCGCGAGGTCGGCCGGCCGGGATGCTCTCCGTGGATGGCGGGCCTCGACATCGACGATTTCGAGGGCAACTACGTGCGCGCCGCTAAGTCGATCGGCGTCGCCGTGGTTTCGCCCTACCACGGAGAGTTGACCGCGGCCATCGTGGCCGAGGCGCACGCCCTGGGGATGCGGGTCGTGCCGTGGACGGTCAACGATCCCGCCGATATCGCCCGCCTGGTGGACATGGGCGTCGACGGCGTCATCACCGACCGCCCGACCGCCGCGCGCAAGATCCTGGCGGCCAAGGGCGTCAAGCTCCCGGCACCCGTGCCGCCGGCCCCCGTGCGAGTGGCGCCGGCCTCCGTGCAAATGGCGCCGGCCCCTGTGCAAGTGGCGCCGGCCCCTGTGCAAGTGGCGCCGGCCTCCGTGCAAGTGGCGCCGGCCTCCGTGCCGGCGGTGCCATAGCCTTCGCTAGGTGGCCTTGGCGGCCTTGGCCTTCGCCTTGGCCTTGAAGCCGGCCTCTTTGATCGACGCGATGATGCGGGCGGCGTCGACCTTGCCGGCTTCGTAGGTGATGGTCCCGACGCCGCTTTCCAGGTCCACGTTGACGGTGCGCACGCCCGCCCGCTTGGACACCGACTGCGTGACCTTCTCGACGCAGCTAGTGCAGGTCATGCCCGTGATCTCGAACTTCTCGGTCTTGAGCTTGGGATTGGCGGCGCCCATCAGGGCCCCGGCTACCAGGAGCAAGGCTAGCTTTTTCATGGGGCCAGTATACGTGGAAAACCCGTAGTCGGTTACCGGGTGTACGCTGATCGGGTGAACACCGGCATCCTGTCCCGGGGCAAACAAATCGGGCCGGCCAGCGCGGCCGGCCTGGTCGTCGCGTCGATGATCGGCAGCGGGGTCTTCGTCACGAGCGGCTTCATGGCCAAGGATCTGTCGCCGGCGGCCATCCTGGCGGGATGGCTCTTCGGCGGCGTGCTGGCGGCCTCGGGCGCCCTGTGCTACGCCGCCGTGGCGGCGCGCATCCCCCGCAGCGGCGGCGAGTACCGCTACCTCCACGATGTGTATCACCCGTATGCGGGGTACCTGGCGGGGTGGACGTCCATCGTCTTCGGCTTCGCCGGCCCGATCGCCATGGCGGCGATGGCCGCGGGGGCCTACGCCGACGTCCTGCTGTGGAAGGGCGCCGCCCTGCCCATCGCCGTCGCCCTGGTGCTGGGCCTGGGCGCCGTGCAGGCCACCGGCATGCGCCTGGGCGCCCCGGTGCAGAACTTCGGCGTCCTGCTCAAGATCGCCACCATCCTCGTCTTCCTGGCCGGGGCGCTGTTCTCGGGCGCCATGGAGCCCCAGCGCGCCCTGCCCGACGCCCAGACGGCCCGATCGCTGGCCAGCCTGCCCTTCGCGGTCGGGCAGATCTACATAGGTTTCGCGTTTGCCGGCTGGAGCGCGGCGGTCTACCTGGCCTCGGAGGTCAAGGACGCCGCCCGCAACGTACCGCGGGCCATGCTGTGGGGCTGCGGCCTCGTCACGGTCGTCTACCTGCTGCTCAACTACGTCTTCGTCAGCGCCCTGACCCCGGCCGAACTGGCCGAAGTCGCGGGCTCCCAGGACAGGTCGCTCACGCTAGGGCACCTGGTGGCGATGCGGATGCTGGGCGAGACGGGCGGGCGCCTGGCCTCGCTGATGGTCTTGCTGGTGCAGGTCTCGGCGGTCTGCGCCTTCTCGATGACCGGCCCGCGGGTGTGCGACGCGATGGCGCGGGACGGCTTCCTGCCCGGCTGGGCGCGGTGGCGGGAAGGCCGGCTGGCCGGCCTGGGACCGGTAGGGCTGGTGACCGGCCTGGCGGCCCTGCTGCTCCTGTCGAACACCTACGAGACGCTGCTCAACGCGGTCGGCGTCACGCTCGCCATCTTTGGCGCCATGAGCGCCACCGCGGTCGTGAAGCTCTACGGCCGGGACCTGCCGAAGCACCTCTGGGCGGCGCTGATCGTGTTCGTGGGAGGCGTGGCCTGGAGCGTGGCCGGCAGCCTCTACGCCTACCCGCAGACCGCGCTGTGGGCCCTGGTCACGCTCGGGGTGGCGTCGGGGTTTTACCTGGTCGCCCGGCGGCGGGCGCGGGAAGGGCTTTCGCCAGGGTGAGCAGTTCGGGGCATTCGGGATCGTCCCTTTCGACCCGCAGCCAGTCGACGAATCCCAGCGAGCGGTAGAACGCCCGCGTCCGCGCGTAGGGTTCGTAGTCCACGCCGTCTCCCAGCGTCTCGACCAGGAGCCGCGCCACGCCGGTGCCCGCCAGTTCGGCTTCCAGGGCCGCGACAAGGGCCCGGCCCACCCCGCTCCGGTGCATCTCGGGGTCCACGGCGAGCCAGCCGATGTACGCGTCGCCCTCTTTCACGTAGTACGAGAGGAAGCCTCTGATTCGCTCGCCGGCGACCGCCACGCGGCGATGCTGGAAGCGGAGATCGACAGCCATGTGCTCCACGCCGCGATCAGTGAACCAGGCGGGCAAGCCGCGGGCGATGCGCAGCATCGCCGGAATTTCCGCCCGGTGGCCGCGGCGGAGGGTCAATTCCATGCGACCTCCGCAAAATCGAGGTGCCGAGGACGAGACTTGAACTCGTACACCTTTCGGTACACGCCCCTCAAACGTGCGCGTCTGCCAGTTCCGCCACCTCGGCACGGTGGATTCCAATTATTCGCCGACCCCTGGGCGGTTGTCAATTGACACCCTGTCATCGCGGGGTATAACCCCCGCAGTGGCCACGAGCCTTTCTTGCCGCTTCCTGGCGCTTTCCGGCGCGTTGCTGGCCTGCGCCGTCGCGGCGCCGGCGCGGGCTTCCCTGCTCCCCCCGGCCGACTTCGATCCCGACGGCCGGCTGATCGGCCTGGGGCTGGGCTACGGGGGCGGCGTCTCGCTGGACTGGGGGATCGGCAAGGGCCTGATGGTCGGGGTGTCGGCCGCGCGCCTGGTCGCGCCGGCGGGGAATCGCCTCGACGCCCGGATCCTGTACCAGTTCGTCTCCGGCAACGGCAAGGGCCTGTCGATCTCGGGCATCCTGGGGCTATGGGCCGACACCGGCTTCGCCGGGAGCCCGTTTCCCTTCCTGCCGCCGGTCGAGGGCGGCTTCGGGCTCGCCTACCCGGTGATGCCGCGGCTGAACGCCCGCCTCAACCTGGTGGTGCCGCTGTTCGCGCCGCAGCGCGCCTTCGACGTGTTCGGCGGACCGGCCGCCGGCCTCGAAGTGGGGTACGCCTTCCGGCCCGGCATGGAGGCGACGCTGGGCCTCAACGGCCAGGGCAACCTGCTGGGGCTGCGCCTGGGGTTCTGACGAACCGGGGTCGGTGACGAACTTCCTTGCCGGCGAGGGCGTCATTACCTAGGATCCAGGCCATGCTGACGCTGCTCGCGATCGCCGCGATCGCCACCGCGTCGCCCGCGACGACCTTGCGGGCGACCGCCGACGCGAGCCCGCTTGCGTTCCTGCCGCGCAACGATCCGGGCACGGCGGCCCTGCTGTCGGTGGCCGTCAACGGCGCCGGCCAGTTCTACAACGGCGACGACGCGAAGGGCTGGTGGCTGCTGGCAAGCTGGGCGCTCTACCCGGTCGGCTGGCTGGCCGATTCGTATTTCCAGACGGGCTATTACCGGACGGGAGCGCTGGCGCTGACGCTGGGCGCCAAGGCCTACTCGGCCTGGGACGCCTACGCCACGGCAGCCGAGAGGAGGAGTAACCAGTGACGAGTCGGTCCTCGTGCGCGCTCGGCATGGTCGCGCTCTCCATCCTCGCGGCCCCGCCTGCCCATGCGGCCAGTCTCTGGGGCTACTCGGGCCTGGGCCTCCTCCCGGGCGGCGACGTGCTGCGGCCCGGCGAGTACTCGACCGGCGCGCGGGTCGCGGCGTTCGAGGGCGACGGGACCGTTCCGGTGCAGGTCCTGGTGCCGATGCACCTGACGGTGGGCCTCCTGGAAGGCCTGGAAGCCACCCTGCTCTATCCCGCGCGCAACTCGGGCGGCAGCTACATCTCCGGTAGCCTGGCGCTGCAACTGGTCAAGCCGACCCGCGAGAATCCCACGCGCGTGTCCCTGGGCCTCACGAACCTGGGGGCTCCCGCCGTCGCGGCCGGCGTCGGCAAGCCCGCCAGCTTCGTTTCGGCCAACAACCTCTTCATGGCGCTCTCGCGCGACTTCAACGCACCCATCGGGGGGCAACTGCGGACGCTGTTCGTCGGCTACCTCGGCTTCACCGGCGCGGTCACTGACATCACGCTCGTCAACCTGGATTCGCGGGCGTTTTGCGGCCTCGAGATCCCGATTCGCGAGTACGGAAGCGCGTACGCCGAGTACCTGGGCGCGTCGCCCCGCACCGGGCAGTTCTTCAACCTGGGGGCGCGCTACCAGGTCTTCCCCGGGTTCGACGTGGACGCGGCGAGCCTGGGCCAACCCGGGCTCGCGCCGTGGGAGCGGGCCTGGACCCTGGGCGTCAGCTACCGCGGCCAGTGGCCGGCCCTGCTTAACGCCTCGAACCAGCTCGTGGGCAAGCTCGGCGAGTCGGCCGCGCCCCTGCCGCCCTTGCCGGTCGCTCCCGTCCCGGCGGCGCCTCCCCCGAAGGCCAAGCCCGCGCCCGCCGTCGCGCCGCCGCCCGCGCCCCGCGGCACCGTGTACGGCCGCGTGACGACCACGTCCGGAACGCCCCTGCCGAACGCCCAGGTCGGGCTGCTCGAACTCATGCAATGGCGGCAGACGACCCATTCGGGCGCCTACTTCGTGGCGGCCGTCCCCAGGGGCGCCTACACGCTGGCCGTGCAGGACGCGGGCGGGCGCGTCATCGCCAGCCGGTCGGTGAGCGTGCCGGGCGACGGGCCGATACAGGCCGATCTCGCCGTGCAGGCCGCCGGTCAGGCGGCGTCGCCCGGCACCCTCGAGTGATCTGTCCACCTGCTGGGCCGGTGCGCCAGACGCCGGCACGGAGGCCGGCGCCACTCGCACGGCGGCCGGCGCCACTCGCACGGCGGCCGGCGCCACTCGGTCCTGGGTGGGGCCGGCGTCTCTGCCGGCCCGGGAGTGTCCGATGAGCCGGCGACCCGTCTCCACGCC
>Ga0194120_10006912_pt1 | contig 15802 bp, 9 predicted proteins | sample TA2MahCa65mmetaG_FD_148642 | JGI IMG/M metagenome (GOLD analysis project Ga0194120, IMG submission 148642) | Freshwater microbial communities from Lake Tanganyika, Tanzania - TA2015019 Mahale Deep Cast 65m | ecosystem: Environmental > Aquatic > Freshwater > Lake | place: Tanzania: Lake...
GTCGGCGCGCGGTCGCGCTCGTTCGGCATGCGGCCCTTGGCGCGATACGCCGCTTGGAAAAGCTCGTGCGCGGCCGCGATGCGCTTGCGCAGGTCGCCGTCGCTGATCGCTTCCGTGCTGCGCCAGGCCACAGCGCCATCGCCGCAGTCGAGCTTCACATCCGGGTGGCCACGCTCGGTCATGTAGGACATGAACTCCGCCTGCAGTGCCGCTGAGGCGATGACGTCGGCAGCGTAGAGCTCGCGCACAACGATTTTCTTGACCGCGATGGCCTTGCCGCGCGGCTTGGCGACACCTCGCTCGTCGTACTCGAGAGGCGGCAGCTCGCGCGTTTCGACTTCGACCTCGATCTGCGGGTGGTCCTCGAGGAAGTTGATGATGTGATCGTCGCGGTCGAGCGGTCGGTCCACGGGCTTGGTGTCGACGCGCACGCGCGGGTCGCCAGGGATCGTCAGCTGCAGCAGGGCGCGCGGCGAAACATCGGGCAACTCGTCGGCGGCGGCCTCGTCGCCGTCGTTCCAGGGCGAGGCGTTGGTGCGGACGGCGCGGTAGGAGGCTTCGAGCGCGAAGGCGAGCGCCAACTGCGGGTAGCGCTCACGGACGACGTCGGCGCCGAGGTCAATCTCGAGCGAGCGCAGCGCCAAGAGCACTGGCAGCGGGTCGCGACAGCAGCCGAACACGGTCGCCTGGCGAATCGGGTTGGCGTCGACCCAAGCGATGAAGTCGGCCGGCAGTGCAAGGCCGCGCGCCGATGCGGCGGCGAGCGTGCGGGTGCGCGCTTCGGCGACATGCGCGTCGGCGCGGTTAGCCCAGGCGATCACGGCGGGCGCTGATCGCGCGGCCGGCGCGGCTTTCGCGGCTGGCGCGGTTGGCACGGCTCGCGCCGTGCCGTTGGTCGGGGCCTGGGCGGCAGCAAGCAGGAAGGGCGCGAGCGCGAAAGCGGCGGCGACTCGGCGCATCAGCGGAGTGTAGACCCAGCAGGCACGCGGACCCAGAGCGCGCTGCGTCAGAGCAGCGACGACGGATCTTCGAGCAGGCCGACGATGGTGCTCAAGAAGCGCGCACCTTCGGCGCCATCGACGACGCGGTGGTCGCACGACAAGCTCAGGGGCAGGACCAGACCAGCGTAGAAGCGGCCGTCCTTCACAAGCACGCGCTCCTTGGTGCGACCGGCGGCGAGGATGCCCACTTCGGGATAGTTGATGATCGGTGTGGCGAACATCCCGCCGTAGCTGCCGACGTTGGAGAGCGTGAAGGTCCCGCCCATGCTCTCTTCGCGGCTGATCGTGCGGTCGCGGCAACGGCCCGCGAGCACCTTCACCTGATTCGCCAGATCGACCATCGTGCACTGGTCGGCATTGCGCACGACCGGCACCATCAATCCGCTGTCGGTGTCCACCGCGATCGAGAGATTGATCACACCCTTGATCAGAATCTCGCTGTTGGCATCGTCCACATTCGCATTGAGCGAGGGGTGCTTACGAAGAGCGCGGCAGATGGCCGTCATGATGAAGGGCATCATGCTGAGCTTCTGACCGACGACCTTCGAATACTCGCGTCGCTTGCGGTCGAGCTCGGTGACATCAGCCTCGTCGACGACCGTGAAGTGCACGGCGGTCTTCACGCTGCGATCGAGTGCTTCGGCAATCTTGCGACGCACGCCGCGGAAGGCGATCCGCTGCGAGACGCCATCCTTGTCCACCGGCGGAATCGGCGTTGGTGCGGCAACGGCGCGTGGCGCGAAACCAGCGGTCGTCGATCCACCAGCAAAGCCATGCACATCAGACGCCGTGACGCGACCGCTGTGGCCGGTGCCCGCGACCTTGTTGATGTCGATGCCCATCTCACGCGCGATGCGACGCACCGCGGGCGTGGCGAGCGCCTTGCCGCGGACGGGCGCGGCGGAGGCATGTTCAGGCTTGCGTGCGAAGCGATCACTCACGGTGAGCGTGCCACTCATCGTGCCCACGACCGTGCCTTGGTCAGCGTCCGAATCAGGGACACCTGCTGCCGCCGACGCGCTCACGCAGGCCGGCGCCTTGGCGGCAGCTGCGGGCGCAGCGCCCGCGACGGCGTAGCGCACGAGCGGCTTGCCGACCTTCATGATGTCGCCCGGCTTGCCGCAGAGTTCGCTCACGGTGCCAGGCCACGGGCTCGGCACTTCCACAAGTGCCTTGTCGGTCTGCATCTCAGCCAAGATGCTCGAGGTCGTGACCACATCGCCGGGCTTCACGCGCCAACTGATGAGTTCGGCCTCGACCAGGCCTTCGCCAAGATCGGGCAGCAGGAAGTGGCTCTTGTCGTCAGGTTGCTTTAGGCCAGCCATGGTTCGCCTCCGTGCGGGTTCAGTAGGCAAGGCAGTCTTCGATGCCGCGCTGAATGCGCGCTGCATCGGGCAGGTACTCGAGCTCGAGTTTGTAGTACGGCATGATCGTGTCGAAGCCGGTCACACGCTGGACCGGAGCCTCGAGGTGCAGGAAGCACTTCTCCATGATCTGCGTCGCGACCTCGCTACCGACGCCGCAGGTGCGCGGTGCTTCGTGCACGATGACGCAACGACCGGTCTTGGAAACGCTCTGCTCCACAGTCTCGATGTCCATCGGATAGATCGTGCGCAGATCGATGAGTTCGATGCTCCGGCCGCTGGCCTCGATCGCCTGCATGCACTGGATCACGCTCGCGCCCCAGCTCACCACGGTGAGGTCGGTGCCTTCGCAGACCACGCGAGCCTTGCCCAGTGGAATCGTGTACTCGTCCTCGGGCACTTCTTCGCGGATCGCGCGATAGATGCGCTTGGGTTCGAAGAAGATGACCGGGTCGGGATCGCGCAGAGCGCTGATGAGCAAACCCTTGGCGTCGTAGGGACCACTCGGCATCACGACCTTCAGGCCGGGCTGGTGGGCATAGAACGTTTCAGGACTGTCGCTGTGCAGTTCGGGGGCGTGAATGCCGCCGCCGACCGGAACGCGGATCGTCATCGGCACCGTGAAGGCACCGCGCGTTCGCGTGCGCATGCGCGCGGCGTGGCTGCAGATCTGGTCGTACGCCGGCCCGAGGAAGCCCTCGAACTGAATCTCGGGAACCGGTCGGAGTCCCGCCATCGCCAGACCGATGCTTGTTCCGATGATGCCGCTCTCGGCCAGCGGCGTGTCGACGACGCGGTGTGCGCCGAAGCGCTTCTGCAAGCCTTCGGTGACGCGGAAGACGCCGCCGTTGTTGCCGACATCTTCGCCGAGCAGGATGACGCGATCGTCCTTCTCCATCTCCTGGATCAGGGCGAGGTTGATGGCTTGGACAAGAGTGAGGTTCGCCATGGTGGAGTCCTGATGGATGCTCGTGGTGTTCGTTGTTCAGCGCGCGTTCGACGCGTTCGGAAGCTGGCTCGGGTCTTGGCCGAGCGAGTGGGTGTGACCGGTTTCGCGCTGGATGACCAGATCCGCAGGAAGCTCGGCAAAGGTGTGGTTGAAGACATCGCCGCGCACGGGGTGCTCGATCTGTTCGCAGCGCTCGATCGTTGCCATGCAGGTCGCTTCAGCGGCTTCACGCAGTGCAGCGTCCTTGGCATCGGACCAGATGCCCTTCTTCGTCATGTAGTTGCGAAGGCGGATGATCGGATCGCGCGCCTTCCACGCATCGACTTCAGCTTGGTCGCGGTAGCGCCGCGCATCATCAGCGGTCGTGTGGTCGCCGAGTCGGTAGGTCACGCCCTCGATGAAGAAGGGCTTGCCGGTCGTGCGCGCATGATCGATCGCCTTGCGCATGCCGTAGACGACGGCGAACAAGTCATTGCCATCGACCTGCAGGCACGGCATGCCGTACGCAACGCCACGCTGCGCCACGGTCGGCGCGCTGCATTGAATGCGGCCGGGAACGCTGATCGCCCAGAAGTTGTTCTGGCAGAAGAAGATCACCGGAATGTCCAGGTTCGCGGCGAAGTTGCAGGCTTCGTGGAAGTCGCCTTCGCTCGTCGCGCCGTCGCCGAAGAAGGTGCACGCGATCTGCTTCTGGCCGCGGTACTTGGCCGCCCACGCGAGACCAGTCGCGTGCAGCATCTGCGTGCCGATGGGGACGGCGATGGGTGTCGCGTGGTGCGCACGGGGCAACGCGTTGCCGCGCTCGTCGCCCATCCAGTGCAGAAGGAAACTGTCGATCGGCACGCCGCGCCACATGAGGCCGCAGTTCTCGCGGTAGCAGGTGACGAGCCAATCATCGTTGTTCAGCGCGTAGGCGGCGCCGAGGCTGTTGGCCTCTTGGCCCATGTTCTGCGGATAGGTGCCCATGCGGCCCGATCGCTGCACTTTGAAGGCCACCTCATCCATCGTGCGGCAGGTGACCATCGTCTCGTAGAGCTTGAGTAGGTCGGCGTCGGGGATCAGCCCCTTGCCGAGCTTCTCGTCGAAGTTCCCGTGCTCGTCGAGGATGGAAACGCGCTCGATGGTGGTGGTCAGGGCAGTGGTGATGGGCATGGGCGGGGTCTCGCAGAACGAAACGGCCGCCGCTCTTTCGATGCGGCGGCCGTGTCGCGGTGAATGGTAGCACTGGGGGACTGCTGATCTCGTCTTCGTGGCGACCCAAGGAGTGCGCGGCGACGCGAGGTGAGCCATCAGGGCATCGCCAGTCAGGCGATGGCCAGACCTTTCGTATGTGACTTTCCACAAAGAACTATCACAAACCACCGAATGCTCCGATAACAGCAGCGCTATCGACCCGCAGCGCACCCATCGCCGCGCAGGTCGCTGGCGCCGCACAGGACCCCGTCGCTGAGCCGCGCGATCGCCTGCCCTCTGCCAAAGTTCACCGATCGCTCCGCGGCCATCGTGATGCTGTGCCCGCGCTCACGCAGCCCATCGATCGTCGCCTGCGGCCAGCCTGGCTCGAGTTGGACATCCGTTCCCTTCATCCACTGCCAACGCGGCGCATCGAGTGCGGCCTGCGGGTTCTGCCCATGCACGACCGTGCGCAGCGTGTACTGCGCGTGCGCCTGCGGCTGCATGAAGCCGCCCATGATCCCGAAGGGTCCGATCGGCTCGGCGACCGACTCGCTCGCACCATGCGCTGATGGCGCGCCTACATCACGCGAAAGGAACCCGGGAATGATCGTGTGATAGGGCCGCTTGCCTGGCGCGAGTTCGTTCGCGTGGCCAGCGACCAGGTTGAAGCATGCGCCGCGGTTCTGAAGCGCGATGCCGGTCCCCGGCACCACGAGCCCGCTGCCGAAGCCCATGTAGTTGCTCTGGATCAAGCTGACCATCAAGCCTGTTGCATCAGCCGTGCAGAGATAGATCGTGCCGCCCGGCTTGGGCACGCCGGCATCAAAATCCTGCGCTCGCTGTGAATCAATGCGCGCCGCCAACGCGTCGAGCCGCTTCGGATCGAGAAGCGCCGCTGTCGTTTCGATCATGCACGAGGGCTCAGCGACATACAGGTGCGCCTCGCGGAAGGCGAGCTTGATCGCCTCAATCGCCAGGTGCGTGCCTGCTGCATCGTCGACACCGTGCCGATCGATGCCCACGCGCTCAAGGAGTGCAAGCGCGACGAGCGCCGCGATGCCTTGACCGTTGGGCGGGATCTCATGCAAGCGCGCGCCGCGGAAACCCATCGAGATCGGTGCCACGCGTTCGGTGGCGTGCGCGGCCAAATCATCGAGCCGCATCGCGCCGCCGTCAGCACGGGCCATCGCATCGATCGCCTTCGCAAGCTCGCCGTCATAGAGATCGCGGCCAGCGGTCGCGCCGATACGCTCGAGCGTGCGCGCATGATCGGGCAGGCGAATGCACTCGCCAGCACGCGGTGCGCGACCATCGATCGTGAAGGTGCGGCGCCACTGGTCGTCGCCAGCGAGCGCGGTCGCCGCGCGTTCCCACAGCCGCGCCGTCTGCACCGCAACCGGATATCCATCATGCGCATACGCCACTGCCGGCTGCATGAGCTGAGCGAACGGCAGGGCACCGAACGCGCGGTGCACATCGGCCCACAGCGCGACTTGCCCTGGCACGGTGACCGCATCCCAACCGCGCGTGGGCATCGTGCCGCCGCCGTACCGCGATCGATCGAGTGCACGCGGCGTGTGACCCGAACCATTGAAGCCGTGCAAGCGACCGCCGTCAGCGGGGGACCAAACAAGTGCGAACGCATCGCCACCGATCCCGTTGGTCGTGGGTTCGAGCACGGTCATGCACGCTGTGGTCGCAATCGCTGCATCGACAGCGTTGCCACCTTGCGCAAGGATCTCGGTGCCGGCTTGTGCAGCGAGCACTTGACTCGTCGCGACGATCCCGCGGCGTGCGAGCGTCGGCATGCGTTGCGATGGATAGGGCATGGCCCACTCGGGCGTTGCTGGCGCGAACTCATGCATGGGTCGTGGTCCCTTGGGTTGAACAATCGCGTTGGATCCGCCACCGGCGATCGCATCGCGCGTCGCCGCGTTGGCGCCTGCAATTCCTGCGGCCGCCGTCACGGCTGCCGTGCCTAGGAACTCGCGCCGCGTCGCGTGGTCTCGCACGCGTTCAGGCTAGCGCGTGCGCTGAGGCCCCCGTTGAGCCAGAAGACTCAAGGCGTGGCAGCAGGAGTTGGCACGGTCGGCTGTGTGGCTGGGATCGTGAGCGCTGGCGGCTGCTCGCGTTCGTACTTCGCGAGCGTGGCCTGCAGCTCAGCCAGCATGGTCTGGGCCTGTTGCAACCACTGCGCAGCGGCGTCCGCCGGTGCAGCTGCAAGTTCAGCAGTGAGCGCCGCGATCGCCTCGTGCTCCACCGCGATCGCGCTGGTCCGGTCTCCGAGTGCCCAGTGGACGCTGGCGAGCGTGTCAAGGATGGCGCCATCCTTGCGCTGCGTGAGCGCGACAGCGCGTTGGGCGAAGTTGAGCAGCTGCTTCAGATCTCGCGCGGGCGAATCCACAGGGACTTCAGTCAGACCGCGCCAAACGAGTTCATTCCAGAAGAGCGCATTCGCGTTCGCGAGATCGTCTGGGTCGGCCGCCGCAGTGAGTTGGAGCGCACGAGCCCAATCCTTCTGCTGCATAGCGCCTTCGATTTGCTTCAGCCGATCCCGGCGCGATGCCTCGTCCTCGTTGCGCCTTCGGACTTCCTCGGTCGCCTTGGCAGCGCGCGCGTCCTGCCGTTCGAGGTCGATGTCGCCCACCACGATCGATGCGGCGGTGCGCAAGTCATTGGCGAATCGGCGATCGGCGCGAACATCAGCATCGAATGCTTCGACCTCTTCGATCGAATCACCGACTTCGGCGATGCGTTCCTTGAGCGACGCGCGCACACGCTCGGCTTGGTTCAACAGGGCGCGGGACTTCGCAACACGGTCGCGCATGGGCACGCCGCTCCACAATCGGATCGTCCTGTCATCGCTCGCACTTGCGAGCGCCGTTCCGTCCGGGCTGAAGGCGACGCTGGACACCATCTGTTCGTGTCCTCGCAGCGGTTCGCCAAGCGGCGTGCCGGTCGCCACATCCCACAGCCGGATCGTTTTGTCATTGCTTGCACTCGCGAGCGTCGTCCCGTCGGGGCTGAAGGCAACGCTCAACACGAAAGTCTGATGGCCTCGCAGCGGTTCGCCGAGCGGCGTGCCGGTCGCCACATTCCACAGGCGGATCGTGTTGTCTTCGTTTCCACTGGCGAGCGTTGTGCCATCTGGACTGAAGGCGACGCTGAGGACATCGCCGTCTGCTCCGCGCAGCGGTTCGCCGATCGGCTTGCCGGTGGCCACATCCCACAATCGAATCGTGTCGTCACCGCTTCCGCCCGCGATCGTCTTTCCGTCTGGACTGAAAGCGATGCTGAGGACGTTGTCATCCGCCCCACGCAGTGGTTCGCCAAGTGGCTTGCCGGTCGCGGCATTCCACAAGCGGATCGTCTTGTCCCAGCTCCCGCTGGCGATGGTGCTCCCGTCTGGACTGAAGGCGACGCTGCGAATGCCCAGCTCATGTCCACGCAGTGGTTCACCGATGGGTCTGCCGGTTGCCACATCCCACAATCGAATCGTCCGGTCGCGGCTCCCGCTGGCGAGCGATGTTCCCGTTGGGCTGAAGACAACGCTCTGGACGGAACTGTCGTGCCCGCGCATCGGTGGTCCGATCGGCCTGCCGGTCGCCACATCCCACAGTCGAATCGTCCGATCATCACTCGCGCTGGCGAGCGTCGATCCATCTGGGCTGAACGCGATGCACGGGATCTTGTTTCCGTGCCCACGCAGTGGTTGATCGAGCGATGCGCCGATCGCAGCATTCCACAGGCGGATCGTCTTGTCAAAGCTCCCGCTTGCGAGCGTCTTCCCATCTGGGCTGAAGGCGATGCTCTGAACCTTGTCCTCATGTCCGCGGAGCGGTCCACCGAGAGGCGTTCCTGTCGACGCGTCCCAGAAGCGGATCGAGTGGTCAGAACTTCCGCTCGCGAGCGTCGTTCCGTCGGGGCTGAACGCCAGGTCGGTGACCCACCTTCCGTGACCGCGCAGTGGTGCACCGAGCGGTGTGCCGGTCGCCACATCCCACAGACGAATCGTGGTGTCCTCACTTCCGCTGGCGATGGTCTTTCCGTCCGGACTGAAGGCAACGCAGAGGACGAAGCCCTCAGCTCCGCGCAGTGGTTCACCGATCGGATGGCCCGTTGCCACATCCCACAGACGGACGGTCCTGTCCTCGTTTGCGCTGGCGATGGTCTTTCCATCTGGACTGAACGCGACGCGGATGACATCACCGCCGTCCGTGCGAAGCGGTTCGCCGAGTGGCTTGCCGGTCGCAGCGTCCCAGAGACGGATCGAGTCGTCCGCGTTCCCGCTGGCGATGGTCTTTCCATCTGGACTGAACGCGACGCTGAACACAGTGCCTTCGGCTCCGCGCAGTGGCTCGCCGATCGGCTTGCCCGTTACCGCATCCCAGAGACGAGTCGTCCTGTCGTCGCTACCGCTGGCGATGGTCTTCCCGTCGGGGCTGAAGGCGACGCTGGAGATCCAGGATGCATGCCCGCGCAGTGGTTCGCCGATCGGCTTGCCCGTCGCCGCATCCCACAGGCGGATCGTCCCATCCTCGCTTGCACTGGCGATGGTCTTCCCGTCGGGGCTGAAGGCGACGCTGGAGATCCAGGATGCATGCCCGCGCAGTGGTTCGCAAATGGAGAGATCACTCCAGGCAGCGGCAAGGCGAGCGCCGAAACGATCGTCGCGGGCTAGGTCCTTCAGAACACCAAGTTCGCGACGGGTCCCATCGATGTCGTTGCGGCGCACTGCATCGAGCGCATTGCCCGTGATGATGACGCCAAGGAGATTGTTGCTCCGGGCCAACTGTTCCGTCGCGCGCGCTTCGCTCGCCTTGGCGCTGGCTTCGCTTTCCTTGGCGCTGGCTTCGCTTTCCTTGGCGTTTGCTTCGCTCGCCTTGGCCTTCGCTTCACTCGCCAACGCGTCGTCCTTTGCTGCGACGGCCTCGCGCCACTGCCACGCGGCAAGACCTAGGCCGACGACGAGCGCGCCGAGCACCGCGCCCGCGCCAGCCACGAGTGCTCGGTTGCGCCGTGCGTACTTGCGCAGGCGATAGGTCGTCGATTCGGGTGCTGCAGCGATGGGCCTGCCTTCGAGATAGGCACGGACATCGTTCGCCAGTTCCAGTGCCGTTTGGTAGCGGTGCTGCCGCTCCTTGCGCATCGCCTTCAGCGGGATCCATTCAAGTTCACCGCGGACGCTGCGGACGAGCTCATCCATCCGGAGCTTGCGCGCAGCTTCGATGCGGCTGGTCGCGTCGCGGTCCTTCGTCCACAGCGTCGACAATCGAGCGCTCGGGCTCGGCGGGTCCTGCTCACGCAGGGTCCGCTGGATCTCGCCGTAGGCCTTCTTGCGAAGTTCCGTGCCGTCGAACGGAGTCGCGCCGACGAGCAGTTCATACAGCAGCACGCCGAGCGAGTAGATGTCGCTTCGTGTGTCGATGTCCCCCGCCGTGGGGTCGGCCTGCTCGGGGCTCATGTACTCGAGCGTTCCGATCATGGCGCCTGCCTCGGTGTAGATGGACTGTGCGCCCATCGCTGGACTCATGGCCTTGGCCACGCCGAAGTCGATCACCTTCATCGACGGCTTTCCGTCCTCTGTTTGGAACGCCAAGACATTGCCTGGCTTGATGTCCCGATGCACGATGCCCTTGTGATGCGCGTGCTGGATGGCTTCGCAGACCTGCTCGAACAGGATGAGGCGTTCCGTGATCCCAAGCCTTCTCGTGTCGCAGAAGTCCGTGATGGGTTCGCCCCGGACATGCTCCATCGCAAAGTAGGGCCGGCCGGTCGGCGTCAGACCTCCATCAAGGACCCTTGCGATCCCTGGGTGATTCATCACGGCCAGCGCCTGGCGTTCCTGCTCGAAGCGCGCGATGACGGCGCGTGAATCCATTCCCGGCTTGATGAGCTTCAGCGCCACGCGTTGCACGAATGGCTCACGGCGCTCAGCAAGCCAGACCGTGCCAAACCCGCCCTCTCCAAGAAGGGTCAGGAGTTTGAATGGCCCGACCGAGTCGCCCGGGTGCTCGAGCGGCATCCGCGTCGCCACGGCCGGCGGGGCGATGCCGCCGGTTTCGGCGTCACGGCCCGGGCGCGGCGTGGGTGGACCGCTTCCGGGACCGCTGTTCGGATCGCCCTGCACCATGCGTGCAGCCTAGCGACGGAGTGTTCAAACGCCGACGGTCGCGGGCTTCTTCGTGCAGGTCGTGCGACCTGCCGCAATGCGACGCTTGGCGTAGGCGATCGCAGCGTCGGCGTTCGACGCCTGCGTGCGGCTCTCTTCGAGCACCGCCAGCGTGGTCTCTTCGATCTTGGCGACCTTCTGGTCGACCATCGCTTCGGTGTAGCCCAGGTAGAGACCACCAAGTCGGATCAGGCCGCCTGCATTGGCGACGAAGTCCGGCGAGTACAGCACGCCCTTCTTCTTGATGGCGACGCCGTCGACCGCGGGGTCGAGCAGCTGGTTGTTGGCGGTGCCGCAGACGATGGTGCAGTTCAGGCCAGCAATCGTCGTGGCGTCGAGCACGCCGCCGAGTGCGCACGGAGCGAGGATGTCGAGCTTTTCAGTGAAGAGGTTGCGGTCGTTGCCGAGCGCAACACAGCCGAGTTCCTCGACCGCGCGCTTCATGGTGGGCACATGCACATCCGTGACCAGCACGGTCGCGCCCGCATCACGCAGGAGCTTCGCGAGCTTGTAACCGGTCGCACCACAGCCTTGCACGCCGACGGTGAGGTTGGCGAAGCTCACAGGCTTGCCGAGGAACTTCAGGCAAGCCTTCATCGAGTTGAAGCAGCCCAGCGCGGTCCACGGACTCGGGTCGCCGCCGCGGCTGACGGCTTCGCCGCCCATGATGTGCGGCGTTTCGCGCGCCATCCAGTCGCAGAACTGCGGGCTCACGCCGACATCCTCGGCTGCGATGTACTGACCGGCGAAGGTGTTCACGAAGCGACCCATGGCCCGACCCTGCGCTTCGGTCGGCTGCTGGCCAGGCTCGTCAAGGATGATCACGCTCTTCGCACCACCCATCGGCAGGTCGGCCGCGGCCGCCTTGTAGGTCATGCCTTCAGACAGGCGCAGGACATCGAAAAGCGCCTCGTTCGTGCTGGCATAAGCCCAGCGGCGCGTGCCGCCGAGCGCGTTGCCGAGCACCGTGCTGTGGATGGCCACGATCGCCTTCAGGCCGCTCGTGGGATCTTGGTGGAACGCCACGCGCTCGTGGCCCATCGTGTGCATCGTCTTCAGCAAGTCCATGGTGTCTCCGTGGGGGTGGTGGGGAAAGGCGGGAATGCTAGTGCGTGTTGGTCGAACGATGAAACGGGTCAGGCGCCGGCGCCTGTGCTGACCCGGGCGCCCGCGAACAGGCTGCCGGTCCCGAATTGCGGGATGTTCGACTGATCGGGCTTCTTGCCGGTTCCGCGCACGGCCATCACCGGCGTGCGCTCGGGGATCACATAGTCGCCGTTGGGCAGGCTGTCGGCCCACGCGAGCACGGCATCGGCGGCGCGCTTCATGGTGCCGTCGCAGTTCTGTCGCAGTGCGCGGAGCTCCGCATCGAACTGCTCGCCCGCGAAGGCGATGAAGTGGTCGACGATCGCAGCTTCGAGTTCGAGATCCCGTCCTTCGAGTCCGCGGCGCATGTTGCGCTCGAACTTCGACAGCGTGCACAGGCTGGCGTGGATCCAGAGGGCGGCTAGAGCAAGGCGCGACTGGATCGTCTGCTCGGTGACGATGGCCTCCTCGTGCTCCTTGAACATCATCTTCACCTGGTGGCTGAACTCGCGAATGCGCATCATGCACTCGTCAAGGTGTCGCGCGATGCGAGGGTTCTGGCACGCGAAGGTCGGCATGCCTCGACGGAAGCCCAAGAAGAGTTCCGAGCCGATCTGCATGGCGCTGCCGAGGTTCGAGAACGGGCGATCCTTGATGCCCTTCATCCACTCGCCCAACTGCTTGCCGCCGTAGGCCCAGACGAAGGAGTGCATGACCTCATTCGCGCCCTCGACGATGATGTTGATGCGGCTGTCGCGCCAGATGCGCTCGACCGAATTCTCCGTCATGTAGGACTCGCCCCCCATGATCTGCATCGCATCATCGACCGTGCGGAATCCCATCTCGCTGCAGAAGATCTTGCACATCGCCGTTTCGACCATGATGTCGTCATCGTGACGGTCGAGGAAGCCGGTGGTCATGTACAGCATGGCGTCCATCGCGTAGACGTAGCCGGCCATGCGTGCGAGCTTTTCCTTGCACAGATCGAAGTCCGCCAGCGGGCGATCGAACTGGTAGCGGTACTTGGCCCACTTGAGCGCCTGTTCGTAGGCAAATCCTGCGCCGCCGAGCATGCCGGCGCTGAGCGTGCAGCGGCCGTAGTTCAGGCAGGTCATGGCGATCTTGAAGCCCTGGCCTTCCTTCGCGAGCAGGTTGGCAGCGGGGACCTTGACATTGGTCAGCCGGATGCGCGCTTGCCAGGTGCCGCGGATGCCGCACTTGGAGCGGTTTCGGCTGAAGATGTCGACGCCGTCCATGTCGGGCGTGCAGATCAGCGCCGTCACGACATCCTTCTGCTTGCCGGTCTTGGGATCGGTGATCTTCTGCTTCGCCATCACCGTGAAGAGGCCGCTCAACGCGCCGCTGGTCGCCCACTTCTTCTCGCCACTGAGGATGTAGTGCGTGCCGTCTGCCGACAGTTCGCAGCGAGTTTCTTGGCCGCCCGCGTCGCAGCCCACATTGGGCTCGCTGAGACAGAAGGCGCTCAGCGTGTCCTGCGCCATGCGGGGCAAGAAGCGGGCCTTCTGTTCCTCGGTACCGAAGAGCATCACGGCCTTGCAGCCAATCGATTGGTGCGCGCTGACGAGCACGGCCGTCGAACCGCAACTGCGGCCGATGCGCTCGAGCGCACGGTTGTAGCTGGTGATGCCAAAGCCGCCGCCGCCGAACTCCTTGGGCACGGTCATGCCCAAGACGCCGAGCGAGAAGAGGCGCTTGATCACCCAGTCAGGGATCTGCTGCTCTTGGTCGATCTGGTGCGCCGGGTGCTCGGTGCGCAAGTAGCGGTCCACTTCGGCGAGCAATTGGTCGCAGCGCGCGGTCTCATCAGCGCTTCCCTCTGGGTAGGGGAACATGAGCTCCTCGCGGAAGTTGCCCCAAAAGTTGTTCTTGATCGCCCCCATCGTTGATGGATCCGGCCCGAGCATTTCCTGAGCAGCCTCGATCTGCTTGCGGTCTCGTTCGGCGATGCCCTTCATGTCGGTGACATTGGTGGAGCTCATGGCGGATCCTCTTCGGTGTGCGGAAACGGAGCGGGCGACCCAACAGAGTCGCCCGCAGGCGAAGAAGTGTAGGGCGGTCGGCCCGGCGGGGGAAATCGCCCGCCAACCTCACTTCTTGAGGAAGCCGGCCAGTTTCTCGCGGGCCTGCGGCGTATGGCGAAGCCCGACGAGCGTGTGCCGCTCGCGCTCACAGGCCGCGCTCCAACCATGGTCTAGGCCGAACTGCACCAGGTCGCACACGGCGATCGCGGCGGGGGACTCCGGAAGTTCGTTCCGAGCCTTCGCGAGAGCTTCCGGCACGCCGGGCATTCCGAATCCCTGATCCTCACGGATGCAGCGGATCGACCGTTGCTTGGCGTGACCGCGCAGCCACGCCGTTGCGGTGGACCGCGCGGCGTCTACAGATGGTGCGATCGCGTCGAAGAGTCCCGCCGGCAATGCGGCGCTTGAGAATGTCTCCCCAGTCGCGGTGGCCTTGATGGCGATCAACGGGTCGATGCGCGCGGGCAGGCACTGCGTGCCGCCCCACCCTGGGCAGATGCCCAGCCCAGCTTCTGGGAGTCCAACCCGGAACGGCTTCGAGCCCTCCGGCGCGGCGACCCCGATCAGGCCGTCGCAGTGCATGGCGATTTCGAGGCCGCCACCAAGGGCAGCCTTGCCGACCATCGCGGCGCTCGGGCAGGGAAGGGCTGCGATACGCCAGAAGGCGTCGGCGGCGCGCTTCAGGTACGCATGCAGGGCGGTGTCGTCCATGGCGTCGATTTCGGCCAAATCCGCTCCGGCCACGAAGACCCGCTCAGATGAACTTTCAAGCATGAAACCGCTGAGATTGCGCGTCGATTCGACGCGATCCATCGCGAAATGGATCTGATCGATCAGCCATGCATCCAAGACGACGACGCCCCCTCGCGGTCGATCTGGGTTGATCTGCAGCGAAAGTGAGACGATTCCGTCGCCAAGATCAGTGATGTTCAGCGCAGATGTCGTCATGATCGGTGCTCCTTGCGTGATTCTGAAGTGGGAATGGCTATCTGCATCGATCATGCGTCGATCGGCAGCGATTGTGGTCGAATGTGGCGATCAAGATCCCCAAAGTTTCCCCAGGCGCTCCTGCGCCTCGCCGCCTTGGATGATCCTAGCGCTGATCTCGGCCGCTTCTCGGATGGCGGCTTCGTCGTTGGATCCATCAAGAACCGATAACCATCGCTTGGTTTCTCGGATGGCGAGCGGTCCACCTTTGGACAGGCCCGTGGCCAGCGCCATCGTTGCCGACTCAAGTTGATCGAGCGGGACGCAGTGGCTGGCGATGCCCTTGGCGTGCCCATCGGCACCACTCATGGTCCCGCCCAAGAGCAGCATCGCACGAGCGGGGCCGGCGCCGATCTTCTTGACGAGCCACGGCGCGACGACCGCTGGACAAATCCCAAGGTCGACTTCGGGATAGCCGAGCTTGGCTTCGGGATGCGTGACGCCAAAGTCGCAGACGACCATCAGGCCGCACCCGCCACCGATGGCCGCGCCTTGGACCTTGGCGATCGTGGGCATTGGAAGTTTGCGAATGGCCAGACTGGTTTCAGCCAGCGCACGCAGCATGTCGCCCATCGCGATCGGGTCGGTCGCCACAGCCTTCAGGTCCATGCCGGCACAGAAGCTCTTGCCGTCGCCCTCCAAGATGACCACGCGAACATCCGCGCGCGACTGCAGCGCTTCAACGGTCGAGCGAAGCGCTGTGATGAGTTCCTTGGAGAGTGCGTTGCGCGCTTCGGGGCGGCGCATGCAGACGCGGGCGATGCCGTCGGTGATGTCGAGCGAAACGAGGTTGGACATGGCCGGGAGCGTAGCCGCGCCGCCGCGATCAGCGACTGAGCGATCCCGAGTGCCGCGCTTCAGGCCAATGCAACAGCGACGAGTCCAGGGCACACATGCTTCAGCGGCGATGCAGGAAGTAGCCGCACTCCGGGCATCGGTCGCTGAAGCCTGCGCGGTCGATGACATGGCCGCAGCCCGGGCAGAGCCCTTGGTCGGCGCGCCCGGCCTCGATCCGCGCGCGGCGG
>Ga0194120_10006914_pt1 | contig 15799 bp, 16 predicted proteins | sample TA2MahCa65mmetaG_FD_148642 | JGI IMG/M metagenome (GOLD analysis project Ga0194120, IMG submission 148642) | Freshwater microbial communities from Lake Tanganyika, Tanzania - TA2015019 Mahale Deep Cast 65m | ecosystem: Environmental > Aquatic > Freshwater > Lake | place: Tanzania: Lake...
GTTCGCTCCGGTTTTGGAGCCGCTGCTGAACATGGCCGTCGCTCTTTGCGTGTCCGAGTCCGATACCGAGCTGCTCGTGCACACGCAAGCATGGGGCCAGAAAATCATCCGCAACGCACAGATCGCGCAACAGGTCGAGGAACTCCAAGTCGGGCCTGACAAGGTGCTCGCGCTGGTCAACGCTGATCCGCAAGCTGCGGCGCCGGATCTGGCGATCGTCCAGGGGAACCCTCCGCTCGCACAGATTACCGGGTGGAATGAGGCGCGGCTTCGCCTGCTTTGCAGCATGTTTGATCTGTCGCCGGACGCGTTCCTGAAAGTGAACACAGCGGTCACGGCTTCGGCGCGGGCGTTCGACGCGCGGGATCGCGCCGAGGCAAAAGCGCGGTATGAGCCGATCTTTGTCCAGGCCGAGCAAGAGCTCGCGGCGTTGATCGCGGCCGTGGTCAACCTGTCCGATCCGTTGCAGGTGCCGGTGGCGCCGGTCGTCGAGGTCAATTTTCCGGGCTACGATCCTCCGGTCGATCCGCTGCACGAGGCGCAGGCGTTGCAGGCGATGGTGGGCCTCGGCGTCGAGTCGCCGGTCCGGCTCGTGGCGGCTCGTGACGGTGTCTCATTGTCCGAGGCGCGGCGCCGTGTAGAGGCGAATCTGCGCGAGCGCGCCGAGCTGGCGGCGCTCGGCGCCACGTGGGGGCAAGCTGCCGGCGCGATGGTCGAGGCGCCGGTCGAGGTGCCGGTGTGATCGAGGTCCGTGTCCGGTACACGAAAGCGGCGCAGGGTGATCCGGCAATGCTGGCGCGCTTGCGTCGGCCGATGGTGCTCGGCGAGGCGTTGGCTCGGCAAGTCGCCGATCGTGTCGCTCGACAAGGCCGGACGGCGACGCCATTCGACGCCTACTCCGGCGAGCGCAAGGGGCGGGCCTACGTGGTGAGCGACGCCTATGCGGCGCAGCTCGGCTTGGCTGGCGCGCGGTGGCGGTCGTCGTCGGCATTCCACGCTGGCGCTGGCGTCCGGCCTGGCACGGCTCGCGCAACGGGTGGAATGTGGCGGGGGTTGCAGGTGCGCAACAGTGGCGCCGATGCGGTGATCCTGGACTTCGCCGGCTCGTCGTTGGGCGCCAAGCGCCAGGCGACCAAGACGAAAAGCGGCCGGCAACGTGCGCGGCCGGTGCTGATTCGCAATCAAACGAAGGGCGGCACGGTCTGGCGGCATTCGCGGGTCAACGTGTTGCAACCGACGGATTCCGAAAACGAGGCGCTTGGCGCCGCCGTTGCGCGCTGGGCGCAACAGTTGATTTCGGCTACACTCGGCGGCGAGGTCGGCCGGTTTTCGTCGTCGGGCGATCCTGTGTTGCTGGCGCGGCTGGCGCGTCCTATTTGACTCAAACGAGGATGATCAATGGCGAAAAGTGAAACTGTTGCTGCCGGTGGCGCTGGCGGCGCTGGCGGCGCTGGCGATGCTGCTGCGGCAGGCGGTGGTAGCGGCGTGGCGCCTGGTGCTGCTGGCTCGGCGGCTCCGGCTGTTGCTGGTGTGGCCGACGTCGACGCGCTGCGCAGTCGCATCGCCGAGCTCGAAGCGGCACAAGCCAAGGGCGACGCCGATCGCGCGGCGGCTGAAAAGGCGGCGGCCGACAAGGTCGAGGCCGATCGTGTAGCGGCGCTGTCGGCCGAGCAGAAACTCCAAGAGGCAGTTTTGCGCCAACAGGGCGAGCTCGACGCGACGCGGGCCGAGCTTGTCGCCGAGCGGCGCGCGACGGCGCTCGAACGGCTGGGCGTGCTGCCACACTTCCGCGACTACGCTCCAAAGGTCGATCCGAAAACTGCCGACGGTGCGGCGGCGCTCGAAAAGTGGGCCAAGACGCACCCGGAAGCGCTGGCGGCGCGCAATGGTGCGGCGCCGGTCCAGGCGATCAAACCGATCGGCGCGCTGGCCGAGGTGCTCGCCGGCACACGCAACAGTCCGTTGTTGCGCGGCACGTGGGCCGAGGCGGTTCTCAACTCGTTCAAGGGGTAGAAAATGGCGAAAACGAAGCCGGTGCAAGGCGGCGAAATTGCCTTGCCAGATCCGAACGAATGGGCCTCGGTGGTGGTCCAGGCGCGGCCGGTGCTCGCAACGGAGCCGCACGGCCGGGTTGCTGGGATCGATTATTCGGCCTGGGCTGTCGCGTGGGAGGATGCGCGCCAAAAGCCGGAGCGCTTGGCTGCTCGTGCGCTGGCGCTCGACGCAAAGGGGTTTCGCGAGGTGACGGGGCAACACTTGATCGTGCACGGGGTCGATGCTCCGGTGCGCGTCTGGGTTATGCCGCGCAACCTGTACGAGCAACGTCGACAAGCTCGCGACGGTGCGCTAGTTGACCGCGTGCGCCTTGGCCTTTACCATGAGGCGGCATTGTCCAGCGGAATGACGCGGGCAACTCGAAAATAACGAAGCCACAAGCCGGCGAGATAGGCGTTTGGGGGTCCGGCTATGGCTTCGAGCATCGACACAAATCGCATTCTCACGCAATCCTTCATGACGGCGCTGGCGCAGGCGCAGGGCCAGTGGGCCAAGTTCTGCAAGCTGATCGACTCGACGGGCGTCGCACAGGTCACGCTCGGCCAAGGGGCGTTCGGCGGCACCATGTCGACCGTGTCGCGCACGGCGACGGCCAACCCGAGCGCGAGCGACTTCTTCACCTTCGAGAGCGATTTCGCGGTCGCGCACAAGGCGCTGGTCCATACCTTCCCGGTTCAGACCCGCGCCAGCGAGTACGCCATGGAGGATCTCGGCGTGCAGCTGGCGGGCCTCGTGGCGAATGAGCTCGACGCGGCGGCCGGCGCGCTGCTGTCCGGCCTGTTCGCGGCGGCGCATCCTCGCGCGGGCGCCGGTGCCGGCGAAGTCGGCGCTGGCAAAAAGTACATCGACACGGGCCTCGCGTTCCTGGCTGGCGAGGCTGGAGCGGGCACGCAGGACAACTTGATCACTTCGGCGCTCGCCGAGGCTTCGCTCAACACCGCGATCAAGCTGCTCCTCCAGTACAAGTCCGATCGCGGCGTGTCGCTCAATCTCGGCCAAGCGGGCGGCCTGTGCCTCGTGGTCGCTCCGAAGAATGCGCAGACCGCGCACGAGCTGGTGGTTTCGGCGCTGTCCGGCTCCGACAACGCGAGCAACTTCGTCAAGGGTCTGGTGTCCGAGATCGTCGTGACGAATCATCTGTCGGATGATGACGACTGGTTCCTGATCGATCCGAAAGCGACTCCGCTCGCGATCGCCTACGATTCGCCGGCCGTGCGCCTGACCACGCAAACTCAAGGGCTGCTGCATGATGCGGTGGTCGAGTGCCGCCTCGTGGCATGTAAGGCTCCCTATGAGCCGGGCATTATTGGATCGAACGTCGCCTAATCGTCCGGGCGGCTGACAGTTCGAGCGCGGGGGGCCGGCGCGGCGCAAGCCGGCCGGCCCTTCGCCTTTGTGGCGGTGCATCGTGGATCTCGTCGAGGTGCTGTTTGACCGGGTGCAGGCGATCGCGCATAGCGATCCGGCGGGCATTGTGCCGACGTCGGCAACGTGCACGCTGCGGCGCTCGGACGGCACAACGCTCGAATCGCCGGCGGTGACGCTGCCGACGGGGGCGACGACGATCGCGGCCGGCACAACTGCGCTCGTGCTCGTGCTGGCGGCTGGCGGCGCGTGGCTCCAAGTGGGCGTGCCGATCGTCGTCGAGGTCCAGGGCGAGGCCTATGTGTGCACGCCTGCGCGCGTCGACGGCGCGACGGTGTATCTCGTGGCGGCGCTGCCGGTGGTGCCGGCCAACGGCTCGCCGGTCAAAGAGCTTCTGATGACCGCGACGATCGCGGCGCCTGGCTCGACCGAGCTCGGCGCCGGCCTGCGTTTGGAGTGGCGTTATTCGTCGGCAACGAAAACCGGCTACGCCTCGGCTGAAGTCGCGATCGTGCGTTGGCTTTGGCAAGAGCCGATCTCCGGCGCGGCCGTGTCGGACATTTTGGCGACGGTGTACCAGACAAGCCGGAGCGAGCAATTTTGTCGCGACGTCGCCGGCCGGGTGTCGGCGAAAATCCGCAACGCTGTCGAGCAAACGGGCCGGCGGCCGTGGCTGTTCGTGTCGCCGGGGGCTTTTGGCGAGGTGGCGCAAGTCGGCGCGCGGTGGGTGCTTGCCGATCTCGGCATTGGGCAAGTCGGCGATCCGGCCGCGCTGTTGCGCGAGTATCGCTTTGCGTTCAACGATGAGCTGTCAAAGGCGGTCGCGGGGCTGAAAGGCTATGACGTCGCTGACAATGGCACCTCGGACCCGTCTCGGCTGCGCAACGTGGTCGCGGTTCGGACGGTGCGCTAATGCCAACGGTGACGAGCGGCGGCATTCTATCGGCCTGGGCGACGCGCATCGAGGCGCTCGTGCCGGCGTCGCGTGTCGGCGAGGATGATCGCTTTCGGGTGGTTGTCGGCCTACGAACGGCGGTGACGGGCTCGCGCGCGGTGCTGCTGACGGCGCAAGCTGGCCGGCGCCTGCAATCGGGTCGCACATGTAGCGATTGGGAGTGCGTCGCGCTTTGCGAGGTCTGGTATCTGGACAATTCGGGCGCCTATGCGACGGCGCTCGACGACGCCGAGGCAATTGCGGCCGATTTGTACGATTGGGTCTCGTCGAATGACGGCGAAAACCTCGGCCTGTTGCAAGTGGAGCCCGAGTTGGCGAACATTGTCGGCGCTGATGGCGAGTTGCAGGTGCTTCGCCAAGTGCGTTTTGTCTATCGCGGCCTGCCGTAGGGGTGTCAAATGGCACAATTCTGGACCGATTCATCGCTTCTGCTGGCTTTGCAGGCCGATTTGACGACTCCGTCGACGCTGGCGGCTAACGAGTTCGTGCCGATTCTGGCCGATGCTCCGAAAGTGTCGTTCAACACCGAGGTCGCCGAGCTCGACCTGATGACAGGCCAAGTCGGCGCGGCGGCCGAGCGCATCGTCGGCCGGCGCTCCGGGTCGATCTCGTTCGATGTTCCGCTCCAAGGGCTCAAAAGCGGCTACGATCCGACGGCCGAAAATCCGGGCGGCGCTCCGGTCGGCGGCGTCGAGGTGGTGCCGCCGTGGTTCGCGCTGCTGGGCAACGCGCTGGGCTGCAACGTCGAGGCGCTCGCCGGCGCGACACTGTCCGACAAGAATGCGAATTTCTGGCGCGGGACTCACCTGTCGAATGCCATCTATGGTGCGGGCAAGGTCACTGCGAACGGCACCGATTCGACTCACCTCCAAATGGACGCCGGCGAGGGCGCGCTTCACAAGTCTGGCCAGTTCATCGCGGCGGCCGTGTCGGCGGCGGTGGCGCCGTTCGTCGGCTTCGTCCAGGAAAAGGTCGTCGACCTTGCGACGATCTTCGAGCCGGCGCGTGCGGCCTCGGCCAACTATGACGACAACGCGGCCAACGTCTACGGTTCATCGACGGCCTGGCAATCGGACGATCAACCGCGTTTTTTCACGGCCTACTGGGTCGGGCCGGACACGAAACTGTGCTACGTGCTGACCGGCTTGGTCTGCGAGTCGATCAAGATCACGCTCGATTCCGGCGCGACGCCGGTCGCCTCGTTCACGTTCCGCTTCTACGATTTCCAGGTCGACAAGACGAAGGGCAATCTTGTTGTGCCGGACTCCTACTCGCGCACTCCGCAACTGGTGGGGAACAAGTCCGGCCAACTGTTGATCGATGGGGTGGTCAAGTGCGGTTTGGAGCAGGTCGCGCTCGAATGGAAGTGCACGATCCGCGAGTCCAAGTGCCATTACGCGCCGGAGGGGATCGACTCGGTCGCGATCGTCAAGCCCCGCGTGTCGATCTCGTTCTCGATCCCGCACGACAAAGACGATACGGTCTATGATTCAGCCGGCGCGGCCGTCAATGTCGGCTCGCACTACTGGCAATCGAGCCTGGAGCTCGGCACTACTCACTCGATCGGCGTCTATGTGGGGCCGGCTGTGGGTAAGCTGTTCGGCGTGTCGATTCCGGCGGGCCTGGTGACGGCGGCGCCGGCGATCGCGGATCGCGACGGGGTCCAGGCGTACACCGTGACGATCGAGGCGGGCGCCTACTCCGGCGACTCGACCGACACGGCCGAGACTTCGTCCGACTCTCCGCTCGATGCGATCGTCAAGTTCGGGGTGGCGTAATGCTCGTGCTGACAAGCAAAAGCCGGACGGCGCGGCTCGTGTTCTCCGGCGATCCGGCGGTCGAGCTGGCGGGCGATCGGCCTGCGGCGGCGGCCTGGGTGCCGGCCGATCGCGCGGTCAAAACCGACGGCGCGCACGTGGTCGAGGTCCGGGCGCTGTCGTGGATCGAGTGGACCGAGGCCGAGGCGCTCAAACCGGGCGAGCAAATTGCGGCCGTGGTCAAAGCGGGCCTCGTTGGCATCGAGCCGGGGGGCGCCGAGGCGCGGGCGGCGTTTCTGGCCGATCCGAATCCGGCGCTGGTGACTCCGCTCTACTCGGCGATCTCGGCGCTTACCTGGGGAAACTAGGCGGGGTCGTCGTCGACGGCAAGCCGGCGGCCTGGGTATCGCTTCTGCCGTGGCTGCTGTCGATCTGGTTCAATGAGTCGCTCTACAGGCGCGGCGTGTGGCGCTGCCGGTGCTCGACGGGCCCATGCTCCGAGGTGCCGGCCGGCGCCGATCTGCCTGGGGGCGAGTGGTCGGTGTGTCCGTATGGGGTGCTGCGCTCGGCGCAGTTCCAAGCGCTCGTGCAGGTGCATATGCTCGCCGAGGTGTCGCCGTTGGCTGGCTGGCCGGACGATTGGCCGGCGTGGCTGTCGTGGGGTATTGTTGAGCTACGGCGGCGGCTGGCGGCCGAGGCAAGGCGGGCCAAGTGAGTACGATCGCGGCGGCACGTGTCGAGACTCGAATTATCCTGTCCGGCGAGGGCAATGCGGCGAAAACCGTCGCTGATACTCGCAAAGAGCTCGACGGCCTAGCTGGCGACGCGAAAAAGGCGTCGGCCGCGACTCAATCTGTCGGCGCCGGCCTCGGCGACGTCGCCAAAAGCGCGACGGGCGTCGTCCAGCGGAGCGGCGGCGCGTTCGCGGGCCTTGCCTCTGTGCTTGGCGGCGCGGTGGTGCCGGAGATTGCCAAGGTCGGCCAGAGCCTGACGGCGGCGGGCGCGGCTGCAAACATCCTGCCGGGGCCGATCGGCCTGGCTGCGGCCGGCGTGGCGGCGCTGGCGCTCGGCGCGTTCGAGCTCCAAAAGCATTTCGCGCAAACGGCGGCCAAAATTCGCGAGTTGGGCGACTCGTCGACGCGCGGCTTGGCCGATTCGCTGGGCGTGTCGGTCGACGAGGCGATCAAGCTGCAACAGGCGATGGCCGATCTACCGGCGACGATCCGGCCGACTCCGGCGCTGCTCGAAGTGGTGCGCCAGCGGGCCGAGGCGATCGGCAAGGAGGGCGGCGCGGCGGTGCTCGCGCTGACCGAGGCGCTCGGAAAGGGGCCGGCGGCTGTCCAGGCGTTCGAGCGCGAGTTTGGCCGGCTGTCGCAGGTGTCGGCCAAGCTGCCGGACGTTTCGGCGCGGCTCGGCCTATCGCAAGCTGCGCTGGGGATCGCAAAGGAGGCGGCGAACGAGGTCGAGCGCGCCAAGGTGGCGGCCGAGCGCGCAGTAGTGCTCGATCGCGAGCGCGCGGCGCTGCTGTCGGCGGCGGTCGAGATCGAAGCGCGGGCCTCGGCGGCGACGGTCGCAAAGTCCTTGGAGCTCGGCAAGCAAGCGGACAGTTTGCGGCGCCAGGCGTCGACCTATGATGAGCTCGTGGCGGCTGCAACGGCCGAGGCAAATGCTTTGCAAGCGGTCGTCGATCGGCAACGCGAGGCCGAGGCGCTCGCGGCTCGGCGGTCGCAGGTAGCGAATGTGCTCGCGGCCGAGATCGGCGTGTTCGAGGCGCAGGCGTCGGCGCAGCTCGACAAGCAGGCCGGTTTGCGGCTGACGCTGCATGCGTCGCAGTTGCGGCAAGCTGAAAACTCGCGGCGACAAGTCGAGCTGACGGCGGACCACAATCGCGGGCTGGTGAAAGAGCTCGACTTCCGGGCGAAGATCGCCGGCCTGCAATCCGAGGGCTTCCGGCTGGCGGCGGCCGAGCTGGCGATTGGAAAGCAAGCGGCGGCCGAGGCAAAGGCGCGAGCGGACCGGGGCCGGCAAGCGGCGCAGGCCGAAACGGCGGCGCAGATCCGGCTTGCCAAGGTCGAGGCCGATCGGCTCGACGCTTCGGCGGCGTCGCCGGGTGCGACGGCGGCGCGGCTCCGACAGTTGGATCTCGAAGAATCGGCCGAGGTTGCAAAGGCGCGGCGCGAGGTGAATACGGCGCGCGGGCGCGAGGTCGCGGTCGCGGCGATCCGGCAAGAGTTCGCGGCCAAGCGCGAGGCGCTCGATCGGGCTGTCGCCGACAACGAGGCGCGGCTCGCGCAAGAAAACCGGGCGCTGCTCGATGCCGGTTTGCAGCGCTCGGCAGATTTGGCGGCCAAGGTCGCCGACACGGTGACGGCGGCGGCTCAAAAGCGCTCGGCGTCGTTGGCTGCGTCGTTGCGGGCGGCCGGCGCCAATGAGCGCGCGGACCTTGTCGAGCGGAAGCAAGCGTGGGCCGACTACGGCGCCGAGGTCGACAAGGTCGATAAGGATTTCGCGGCTGCGCAGGCGAAGACGAAAGAGGGGTCGCAGGATCGAGCGAATGCCGAGACTTTGGCGCTTGCGCAAAGCGAGGCGGCGTGGGAAGCCTACAATGAGCGGATCGGCCAACTGGACCGCGAAGCCAGGGCGCGGTTGCGCGAAAACATTGCGGCGGTGTCCGAGGCGATCAAGGCGCCGGCCGAGCTGCTCGCGTCGTCTGGCGGTCCAGGCGCCAAGCTCTTCAAGGCGCTGGCGGCGACGGCCGACGGCGTGTCTAAGGTTTCGCGCGGCTGGAAGGAGGCCGGCGGCAATGCTCCGGCCGTGATCGGCGCCGTGGGCCAAGTGGCGGCGGCGTTCGTCGAAGGCGAGCGTCAAAAGGCGGCGATCCTCGCGATCACGGAGGCGGCGGCTGCCGTTGCTAGCTACCCGAACGTGCCGGCGATGGTGGCGCACGGCGCTGCGGCGGTGCTGTATGGTGCGGCGGCGGCTGGCGCAATCGGCGGCTCCGGCGGTGGCGGGGCGCCGTCGATTCCTGCGGCCGGCGACCTTGTCGACCGCGCCTCGCCGGCCGGCGGCGCTGCCGGCGCCGGCGCAACAGGTGGCGGCAACGTGGTCAACGTGTATTTTGGCCGGGGCTTCGTCGTTGGCACGCCGCAACAGGTGGGCGTTGCGGTCCAGGGCGCCATGGGCTCTCTCAAAGGTTCCGGGCTCAAAGCGAAGGGGGTATAGGTGCTGTCGGTGCAAACGTCGCACGATTGGAGCGCTGTTTCGGCGACGGTGACAGTCGGCGCGGTCGCCGAGGTGTGGACTTGCGCGGCGACGTCCAATTCGGCGGTTGATGCGCTCGAAGATTTGTGCGCGTGGGCCAACGATGCGGCGCGCGGGTGGTTCCCTGCGGCGCTCTTTCAATGGGGATGGGCGCGCGATTCGTCGACGGGCGGGGCGCTGCTGAAAATCAAAAACAGTGGCGGGCCGTTCTCGTGGGCTCCGAATCTGGCCGCAATCCAACGGCTCGGCGTTGTGGCGGGTGGGCCTGCGGTCGAGCTGGTCGGCGCGTCGGACGCATCCGGCACGTGGGCGCCGGAGCCGGCCGGGTTGCTGTCGCTCCGGCTCGGCCGTGTCTACCACGACAAGGCGCCGGGGCAAGGGTCGGGCGTCGGCGCGGTCCGGCCTGGTCTGTCCGGTCTGGCGCCGTGGGCCGGCGAGTGTGCTCCGATCGTCGGGCCGGTTGACGCGCGGCGCTGGCCGGAGGTGTCGCAGGTTGCGGCACATCCTCGGCGGGCGTGGCTGCGGCTGGCCGGCGTTTCTGGGTCTGATTACGTCGTGCCACCGATCGGCGCTCATTGGGCGCGCTTTGCGCTTGGTCCGGTCCGGCGCTCGCGCGTCGGGGGGCATCTGTGGCGCCTGGACTTCGGCCTAGCTGGCGAGGCGGTGTAGCGTGAATGTCCAGGGCTACGCCTATTCGGACGGCTCGGCCAAGTTCCGGGCTGTGAACACGCTGGTCGTCGAGGAGCAACCGACGTCTCCGGCGACAACGGCGGCCCGCCTGGGTGCGCCTGCGGTGTTCGACGATGCGCTCAATGCCTGGCGCGTGCTGCTCGATGCGTCCACGCCTGCCGGCCTGTGGGCTATCACTTATTCGGCGACAACGCGGCGCGTGACGATCGCGACAACGAACGCAGTCAACTTCCGGCCGGTGTGGACGGCCGATCGCGAGCTGGCCTACTGGCTAGGGTATGATCCGGACGGCGTCTATGGGTTCGCGACGTCGCACACTGGGTCGGCGATTCCGCTTGGTCGCGTCGAGTTGTTAGGCGTCGAGGTCGAGCCGCCGGAGGATGCCGCCAAGGTCGAGGTGCAACAGGTCCGGCTCGGCCGTGCGGTGGCGCCGGTGTTCGGCAATCACTCGTTGCAGGCGGTCGATCTGCTGTGCGCCGGCGTGGCGCGGCCGTCGTCCTGGGCGTGGCTGCTGTCCGGCCGGGTCCGGGTGTACGTGTCGGCCGACGTTGCGCCCTATACGGCGGCGAATCCCGACGGCTATCTCGAAGGGTACGCCGTGACGGCGCCGGCGTTCGACAAGCTCAACGATGAGACAATCGACGTCGTCTCGTTGGTACTGGCGGTGCCGCGATGAGCACGGTTTGGGGTCCGGTTCAATACGGGTGGGGCGTCGTCTATTGGCTGACGATCGAGGGGATTCCGGTCGTGTGGATCGAGCGCGAGACTGCGCTTGCGCTGCCAACGGGCTTTACTGCGCAGGATGCTTCGCTGGTGATCGACCGGTCGAGCGAGGTCGGGCAACTGGTCGATCGCGACTCCGGCCTCGGCGCCGGGTATCCGCTGACGGTTCAACTGCTCGACACGGTCCAGGTCCGAACCTGGCTGCGTAAATGGTCTTTGCAGGCGACCTTGCGCGCGGCCGTCGCCTGGAATGACGCAACGATCCGCGTTGACTCCGTCGCCGGCTGGCCGGCGGGTGGCGGCGTTTTCTGGCTTGGGCTCGAACGGATTACGTACGCGGCAACGGTTGGCGGCGCCGATCCTCGTTTTACGGGGTGTGTGCGCGGCACGGCCGGCACACTGGCCGGCGACTATCCGCTCGGCTCGGTCGGCAACGTGTGCTCGGATCTGCCGCGCTGGTTTCGCGGTAGGCAGATCCGTTTGTGGGCGTCGCCCGTAACGCCGTCTGGCGTCGTGACCGGGACCGCCTTTCTCGACGAGGAGGCCGACGAGATTTGGCGCGGCACGATCGACCGAGGGCCGGACCGAGCTGGCGGCCTTTGGGAGTTTCAGGCGCAATCGCTCGACCGTCGACTCGACTTGCGGCTCGCGGCGCCGTTGGCTGGGAAGGTCGTCGACACTGTTACACGCTGGCCGGTCGAGCCGGGAAATTCGTTTCAAGTGCACGTGGCGGGCTGGGATAACGGCGTCGTTCCGGCGGTCAAGCTGTGGTTTTTCGTGATAGAGGTGCTGCCGTTTGCGGGCTACGCGAGCGGCGCGCTACTGTCGGCGGCCGAGCAAGCGGACGCCTGCAAGGCGGCCTGGGTGGCGGCGCTGCCGGGGGCGCTCAATCAGGTCACGTTGGCCTACGATGCTCAGTTGTTTCTCGGCGCGCTTGTCGCCGGTGGGCCTGGCAAGTTCACCTCGTGGGTCTGGCAACTCCAGCTGTTGGCCGGCGCCGTTCCGGCTCCGGGCGTGGTGGCGGCCAAGTGCTCTTTCAACGGCTCCGAGACTCCGGGCGCGCAAACAGTGGTGACGCACCTATATCAAGGCGTGCCGGCTGGTGGGTTGCTGCAATGGCTTGGCTGGTTCAGTAACGGTGCGCAGGTCAACGCGACTGGCCTCGGCGCGTCGACGGCGCCGGCCGGCGTGGCGGTGCTGCTCGATACGCCTGGCATTGTGCCGCCGGCGTTCGGCCAACTGCGCATCGGCGATGTGACGGTGTCTTATAAGTCGGCTGCGACGTCTGGCAATCTTGTGTTTTTTTCTGGCCTGTATCTGGCCGGCTGGAAGCCGTGGGCCGGCGCAAAGGCAAACGACGCGGTCGAGGTGGTCTACACTGACGGCGGCCAAGCGGCCGACGTCTTGCGCGATCTGCTGTGCAGCTCCGGGACCGGGCAACGCGGCGCCTTCGACGTTTTGCCGTTGGGTCAAGGGTACGGGCTCGACGGCGCCTCCGGCTCGGCGACGTCGGCCGTCGAGGTCGACTCGTTCGGGCTGCTGGCGCAGGGGCCGATGGTGGCGCTGCCGGTCGAGGTGGCGCTCGCCGGCGCGACGCTCGGCGAGTTGTTCGGCGGTCTGCTGGCGCTGTCGCAGTTGGGCGTGGTGACGCGCGGCGACGACAAGCAAGGCGCGCGGCGCCAGCGCTTGCAACTGGTATCGACGCAACCGGGCGGCTCGGCCTGGGTTGTGGCGATCGGCGATGAGCATCTACTGACGACGGACGGCGACGCGGTAAAGGCGGTGGCGCGGCGCGACGTTCCGAATACGATGCGCCTGACAGTCGGCGAGGGGCGCTATCAAGTCCAGGATCTGCCGGCGGCTGCGAATCAAGGCGAGTCGGCGGTCGAGTACACCTTGCCGCTTGTCGGCAAGCTGACGGCCGAGCAAGTCGGCCAGTGGGCGCTTGCGCGCTTCCTGCCGGCGCAAACGGAGCAAGCGATCGAGGTGCAGGTCGTGCCGTGGCTCGATCTCGACGTCGGCGATCTGGTTTGGGTGGAGCTGTCACACTTCGCGATGTGGCAGTGGTCGACGGGCACGCCTGGCTATTCGGGGACCGGCCGCGTGCTGGGCGTCCGGCGCGAGCTGAAAAGCGGGGCAGTGACGGCGACGATTCTCATCGACGGCGGGCCGGTCAAGCGCGCATTGTGTCCGGCGATGCAGGTGTCGGCGTGGGCCGGTCCTGCTGGCGCTCCGACGTCAATCACGGTGCCGAGGCGCTATTTTCTGCATGCGTCGACGGCGCTGGCGCAGTCCTCGCCGATGCGGCTTTTGCACTTCGAGGCCGGACTCGGGGCCGAGAGCTCGGGCGGTAGCTACACGATTTCGTCTGTCGTCGACACGGGTACAGATTGCGAGTTGACCGTCGCCTTCGTTTTGGGTGGCGCTGTGCTGTCGGCCTATTCGTGGTTGACGCTGCCGGAGCTGGCGGCGGCCTCGAGCTATCAAGGCGGGTTCGCGCATGAGGGCGACGGCTCAATCTGGGGGTGACACGTGGCGGTGACTTTTCCGGCAGCTCTGGCGATCGCCAAAAGCGACGCCTATCTCGCGGCGGCTATGTCGGGACCGTTGGCCGGCGCGCTGCTCAATGCCAACGCGATCTACCGGGCGCACCGGCCGGCGCTCGTGTCGTTCCTGCCGATGATGGCTCCGGGCCATGCGCGCGATGTGTCCTTTACGGTCGGGATCGTGCCGTCGGCTGACGGCTTGCGCTATCGCGTGATCCATGTGGTGCTGCCGGCCTACAATGGCAACCTGACGATCGGCGTCGAGTCCGGCCTCGGCGACGGGCCTACGGTGTGGACTCAGATTTATGGGCCGGCTGTTGAAGTCGTCGCGGCCGGTACCTGGTTGACGCTGGCGCACAATGTCACGATTGCCGCCGGCGAGGATCGGTTGCGGTTTTCGTACCTGGCCCCTGGCGGCGCGTTCTTGGTGTCGCACGTGCTCGTGTACCCTGATCCCGATCCGGCCTTGCCTCCGATCGTGGCGCCGCACGCGCAACAGTCGTCGGGCTTCTGGCCGGCCGACGATGCGTTGTTGTCGGCCGTTGCAAACGGGCCGATCCATACCGAGATGCTCGATCGGTGTTGGCGCAACGCGATCGCGGTGCTGCGTGATCGTTGGCAAGTCGTCGGCTCGCTTGTGCAGGATGATGGGCAATATGGCGGGGCTCGACACGTGGCGCCGTTTCCGACGGTTGGCGTCGGCGCATGGGCGCTCGTCGGCAAGGCGCGGGCGCTGCTGCCGTTCCAAAAGGGCGACCCTGTCGCCGGCGTCGATTATCGGCCGGCGTTGCGCGTGTGCGTGCTGGCCGATGTATCGGCCGGCGCGACGAATGCGCGGGTCCGGGTGGTAGCTCGAGGCGCCGGCGGCAAAGAGTCCGAGGTCCAGCTCGGTGCTACGGGTGCGATGGTGGTGTCGTCGACGTTGCGGGCCGAGGTCGACGGCTCGGCCGACGCCGGCGTCGATCTCGAGTGGTATGTGCGGGCCGACGTCGGACAAACGGTGTCGCTCCGCTCGGCGGTCGTCCTGTGGCGTCCGGGGGATTAGATGCGCGCGTGTCCTACTCGGTCGTGGCGCTCGTCGCCGACTATCTCGCCTGCCGATGGTATCGTCGGCGCGAGCGATCCTACGCCTCCGGCGGCGGTGTCGTTGCTGCAGGCGGCCGACTCGGCGCCGGTGGCGGCGGCCTTCGGCCTCTATGCGGTCTGCGGCCATGCTTGCGAGGCCAACTATGCCGGCCTGTCGCCGAGGCGGCTCCACGTGGTAGTGCCGCCGGCGTGCCGGTATTCGCGGGCCTGGGTGACGCGGTCGGGCTCCGAGGATCCGATTGTGCCGGCGTCGCAGGCTGCGCACGAGCACGCCTCGGCGACGGGTGGCGGCTACGCTGGCGCGGCCGTCTCGCGACAATCGTCGCCGGTGGCTGGCTTCGAGGTGTACTTGCAAACGGCGCCGGTGTATCCGATGACCGCGTCGGCGGTCGTCCCGACGGGGAGCACAATCAACGATGCGCCAGCGGCGGCGATGGATCGGGCGTTGCGGGTGCCGGAGGGGCTCGGCGCCTCGGTCGAGCTGTACGAGGTCCGGCAAGTTTGCGGCGTGGGGGTCCAGTTTTTCGAGCGGACGGCCGATCTCGAGTCGTTGTAGCGCGCTTCGTGCGGTAGGGATACACTCGGAGGCCGGAGGAGGTCTAGATGGGATCGTACTATCGGAACGGCCAAGTGTGGAGCCAAAAAGCTGATCATGTGCTCGGCCTGCGCACCCTTGTCGGCGCGACGCCGGAGGAGCTGTGGGGTGGAGCCGCGACGACGCGGCCGACTCCTGGCGGCGTCCAGGTGTCGGTTGTGTCAACGAGCGCTGATGACACGGCCGCCGGTCTGGGGATTCGCAGCGTGCTGATCGACTATCTAGATTCGTCCGGCGTGTCGCAGTCCGAGGTGATCACGCTCGCCGGCCTGGTCCCGGTGCTGTCAGTCGCCACGGACATCGACGAGATCCTCGCTGTGACGGCGAGGGAGGTCGGCAGTTCGGCCGGCGCCGTCGGCTATGTGCTGATCAAGGACGCGGCCGGCGTCGTCGTGTTCGAGGGGATCGAGATCGGCGCGTGCGAGATCCGGTCGGCGATCACGAAGGTCGCGGCGGGCATGCGCGCGTTCGTGTGGCGGCTTGGCCTCGCGGCGAGCTCGGCAAGCCAAGTTCGGCTCATGTCGGACTGCAACCCGGCGACGGGCGCGGTGGTAGCAAACGGGCGCTACACGTGGCACATCGATCAAGCTGACACGCAAGGCAACGGCGACGATTTTGGCTCGCCGCTCGGGCCGTTTGTGGCCGGCGCGCGAATCTGGCTCGAAGCCGTCGGCGGCGTCGGTCACGTCATCACCGGGTCGATCTCGGTCTACTCGGAGCCGGTCGGATGATCGACCTCATCGTCAAAATCTGGCCTCTGCTGGTC
>Ga0194120_10006928_pt1 | contig 15773 bp, 8 predicted proteins | sample TA2MahCa65mmetaG_FD_148642 | JGI IMG/M metagenome (GOLD analysis project Ga0194120, IMG submission 148642) | Freshwater microbial communities from Lake Tanganyika, Tanzania - TA2015019 Mahale Deep Cast 65m | ecosystem: Environmental > Aquatic > Freshwater > Lake | place: Tanzania: Lake...
ACCCATACCCCGCTATTCGTCCTGCTGCTGATCGGCACGGTCATCGTGGTTGGCGCGCTGACATTCATCCCGGCGTTGGCGCTCGGACCGGTGGTCGAGCATCTCTCAATGCTCAATCAAGGATAGGCTGGGCCGATGAAACAGTATCAAAGCAACTTGCCTACCCCCGCGCGGGCGCCATCATCCTCAAAACGGAAAGCCGATCATGTCAGGAATCTTTCGCTGCTGGACAAGAACCTGCTGACACTGGCCGTCATTGACGCCTTCCGGAAGCTGACCCCCCGGCAACAGTGGCAAAACCCGGTCATGTTCGTGGTCTATGTTGGCAGCCTCATGACCACCGGGCTTTGGCTTCAGGCGGTTTTTAGCCAAGGGGAAGCCCCCGCCGGTTTCATTCTGGCGATTACGCTATGGCTCTGGTTCACGGTCCTGTTCGCGAATTTCGCCGAAGCGGTGGCCGAGGGGCGCGGCAAGGCCCAGGCCGCCTCCCTGCAAAGCGCAAAACGCGACATCAGCGCAAAAATGCTCGCCGAGCCCCGGCGCGACGCCGCCATTAGCCCTATCGCAGCCTCGCGGTTGCGAATAGGCCATATCGTGCTGGTCGAGGCAGGCGATTACATTCCCGGTGACGGTGAGGTGATCGAAGGTGTCGCCTCGGTCGATGAAAGCGCCATCACGGGCGAGTCGGCCCCCGTCATCCGCGAATCCGGCGGCGATTTCAGTTCGGTCACCGGGGGAACCCGGGTCCTGTCGGACTGGTTGATCCTTCGCATCGGCGCCAATCCGGGCGAATCCTTCCTCGACCGCATGATCGCCATGGTCGAAGGAGCCAATCGTCAGAAGACGCCGAACGAAATCGCCCTGACGATACTATTGGTGGCCTTGACCCTGATCTTCCTCATGGCCACGGTCACGCTGATGCCCTTCTCCCTCTACGCCGTCACCGTCAGCGGCGCCGGCGCCCCCGCCAGCATCACCGTCCTGATAGCCCTATTGGTCTGCCTGATTCCCACCACGATAGGCGGACTGTTGTCGGCCATCGGCGTGGCCGGCATCGGCCGGATGATGCAGCAGAACGTGATCGCCACCTCTGGCCGCGCGGTCGAGACCGCCGGCGATGTCGATGTCCTGCTGCTGGACAAAACCGGGACGATCACCCTGGGTAACCGGCAGGCCAGCGCCTTTCTACCGTTGGCGGGCATCACCGAACAGCAACTGGCGGATGCGGCGCAACTGGCTTCCCTGACCGACGAGACCCCGGAAGGCCGCAGCATCGTCGTATTGGCAAAAAACAAGTTCGGAATACGCGAGCGGGATGTTGGCGCCCTCAACGCCGACTTCGTGCCCTTCAGCGCGCATACCCGGATGAGCGGCGTGGACCTGCCGCCTCGGGGCGCGCTAGGCCAAGCCCGGCGGATTCGCAAGGGTGCGGCGGATGCCATCAAGACATTCATCATCGAGCAAGGCGGCCATTTTCCCGAGGCCATCAAGACACTCGTCGACGAGGTCGCGCGCCGGGGCAGCACGCCGCTGGCCGTCGCCGAGGGCGCCAAACTTCTGGGAGTCATCGAACTCAAGGACATCGTGAAGGGCGGAATCAGGGAGCGCTTCGCCGAACTGCGCGGCATGGGTATCAAGACCATCATGATCACGGGCGATAACCGCGTCACCGCCGCCGCCATCGCCGCCGAAGCCGGCGTGGATGATTTTCTGGCCGAGGCGACGCCCGAAATGAAACTGAAACTGATCCGGGAACATCAGCAGCAGGGCCGCCTGGTGGCCATGACCGGGGATGGCACCAACGACGCGCCCGCGCTGGCCCAGGCGGATGTGGCCGTGGCCATGAACTCCGGCACCCAGGCGGCCAAGGAAGCGGGCAACATGGTGGATCTCGACTCCAACCCCACCAAGCTGATCGAGATCGTCGAAACCGGCAAACAGATGCTGATGACGCGCGGCGCGCTCACCACCTTCAGCATCGCCAACGATGTCGCCAAGTATTTCGCCATCATCCCCGCCGCGTTCGCCGGCGCCTATCCGGTGCTCAATCAGTTGAATTTGATGCATCTCGCCACCCCCGCGAGCGCCATTCTATCGGCCGTCATCTTCAACGCGCTGATCATCATCGCCCTGATCCCGCTGGCGCTCAAAGGCATCCGCTATCGTCCCGTCGGCGCCGAACAACTCCTGCGCACGAACCTGTTGATCTATGGTCTCGGCGGGCTGGTCGTCCCCTTCATCGGCATCAAGGCCATCGATCTGGCGCTGGTCGGACTGAACCTCGTATAGGAAGCCATCATGTCAACCGCATTCAAACCCGCCTGGCGTCTCTTCATCCTGTGGACCCTTGTGACCGGCCTGGCCTATCCCCTGCTGGTCACGGGACTGAGTCAGTTTCTGTTCCCCGTGCAAGCCAACGGCAGCCTGATTCCGAACCTGGCGGGGCAACCGGTCGGGTCAGCCTTGATCGGTCAGCGTTTCGACAATGCCAAATACTTCTGGGGCCGGCCCTCCGCGACCTCCCCCTTTCCCTATAACGCCGCGGCCTCCTCCGGTTCGAATCTGGGACCGACTAACCCGGCATTGATTGGAGCCATCCGCGCGCGTGTCCAGGCTCATGTCGGCGCAAGTCAGAAGCCCCAAACTCCCATTCCCGTGGATTTGGTCACGGCATCGGGGTCCGGGCTGGATCCCCATATCAGCCCCGCCGGCGCCGCGTACCAGGTATCCCGGGTCGCCAGGGCTCGTGGCATCCATCCGGAACGACTGCGGGAGTTGGTCGAAAACTACACAGAGGGGCGGCAATGGGGCATTCTGGGGGAGCCCCGGGTCAATGTCCTGACACTGAACCTGGCGCTGGATGCCCTACGCTGAGAGGGTGCGACCCGGGCGGCGGCCGTGTCCCGGGAGCCCCACCAGCCGGTGCTCCAGCGACTGACCCCGTAAACGCATTCCCCACGACCCACTGAGAATGGAACACGATGGCCAGCGATGCCCGTCCCGACCCTGATGCCTTGCTGGCCCGAATCGAACGGGAGGAGGCCAGGTCCCAACGCGGCCGGCTGAAAATTTTCTTCGGGGCCGTGGCCGGCGTCGGCAAGACCTATGCCATGCTGGAGGCCGCCCGGGAGCGGTGCGCCGAAGGGGTTGACGTCGTGGTCGGCTGGGTGGAGACGCACGGCCGCGCCGAAACCGCCGCCCTCCTGGAGGGCCTGGAAATCCTGCCCTCGCACCCCATCAACTATCGTGGCATCACCCTCCAGGAATTCGACCTGGACGCCGCGCTCCAGCGCCGCCCCGCCCTGATCCTGGTCGACGAACTGGCGCACACCAATGTCCAGGGCTCGCGCCATCCCAAGCGCTGGCAGGATATCGAGGAACTGCTGGAGGCGGGCATCGATGTCCATACCACCCTCAATGTGCAACACCTCGAAAGCCTGAATGACGATGTCGGGCACATTGCCGGCATCCGTATCCGCGAAACCATTCCCGACACCGTTTTCGAAAAGGCGGATGAAATCGGCCTGGTCGACCTGCCCCCGGATGATCTGCTGAATCGGCTCAAGGAAGGCAAGGTCTATCTGCCCGATCAGGCTCGGCGGGCGGCAGCGCATTTCTTCCGCAAGGGTAACCTGATAGCCTTGCGGGAACTGGCCCTGCGCCAGACGACCCAGCGGGTCGATGCGCAAATGCTGGACTACCGCGAAGACCATGCCATCCGCGAGGTCTGGCAGATCACCGAACGGGTCCTGGTCTGCATCGGCCCCACGCCTTTGGCGGAGCGGCTGATTCGCTCGGGCAAGCGCTTTGCCGCCGCCTTGCGCGCGGAGTGGATCGTGGTCTACGTGGAGACGCCCGAACTGGAACGCCAGCCCGCGGAACAGCGGGACGCGGTGCTCGGGATGCTCAAACTGGCGGAGGAACTCGGCGCCGAAACCATGGCCCTGGCCGCGTCCGACATCAGCACCGGACTCATCGAACTCGCGCGGGAACGCAACATCACCAAAATCGTCATGGGCAAACCCAGCCGGCGCGGATGGCGACGCTGGCTTCAGGGATCCGTGGTGGACAGCATCATCGGCGAGGCGCACAACATCAATGTGTATCTCCTCGGCGGGACCCAGACCGGGGCGGAGTTGCCGCGATCCACCAGCGAGGGCGCGCTGTTCCGGCAGAAACCCCTGCCGAGCCTGAGATCCCCGCCCGCGCCGTTCCATTGGCGCGGTTACCGAGGCTATGTGTGGAGCCTGCTGGTCACGGTGCTATGCTCCCTGATCGCCCATGCCATGGAATCCCGCTTCGATCTCGCCAACATCGTCATCGTCTATGTGCTGGGCGTCGTGCTGATCGCCATGCGCTATGGCAAGGGCCCTTCGATTCTGGCCTCCGCCCTGGGCGTGGCGTCCTTCGATTTCTTTTTCGTCCAGCCGTACTACAGCCTGACCATCTCGGATGTGCAGTATCTGCTGAGCTTTGCCGGCATGGTGGCCATTGCCGTCATCACCAGCCATTTGATGGAAAATGTTCGTTATCAGGCCAAGGTGGCCGGTCATCGTGAGCGGCGCGCCACCATGCTCTACTTGCTGAGCAAGGAGATGGCGGAGAGTCGAAGCATCGGCGACTGCATGGGGATCGCCGTGCGCTATTTCATGAAGGAATTTGGCGGGCGGAATGTCCTTCTGCTGGCCAACGACGACGACCGGATCGTGTACCCCGGCGAACCGCCCAGGCCGGAGTCGCTGCGGGGCGCGGCGCTGGGTATCGCCCAATGGGTCTACGACCATCAAGAACCGGCGGGCAAGGGCGCCAACACACTGCCTGGCGCCCAGGCCGTCTATTATCCGATGACGTTTGCCGGCAAGATCACCGGCGTGCTGGCCATCGAACCCGTCAATCCGCGCCGTCTCTTCCTGCCCGAACAAAAAAAGCTGCTGGAGACCATGATGGGCCTGGTCATCCAGACCGTGCAACGGCATCGGCTCGCCGAGCAGGCCAAGGCGTCTCTGCTCGAAATCGAAACCGAACGTCTCCGCAACTCCTTGTTGACCTCGATCTCGCATGACCTGAGAACTCCCCTGGCCACCATCGTCGGCTCCGCCAGCACCCTGGCCGAAAATGGCGAGGCGTTACAGGCACAGGACCGGCGTGAACTGAGCGTGGGCATCCACGAGGAAGCCCAGCGGATGACCCTTCTGGTCAACAATATCCTGGACATGGCCAAACTGGAAGCCGGGGCCATGACGCTGAACCGGGACTGGTGCCTGATCGAGGAGATCATCGGCGCCGTACTCATCCGCCTGGACCGGCAACTGGAGGGGCGAACCATAAAACTGACCATCGAACCCAAAAATCCGGCCATGATCCATGTCGATCCCGTATTGATCGAACAGGTACTGGTCAACCTCATCGAGAACGCGATCCGCTACACCCCGGCGGCCAGCCCCATCGAAATCGTGGCGGAGCGGACCCCCTTCGCCCTGAGTGTGTCCGTCGCGGATCGCGGACCCGGCATCCCCCCGGGCCGGGAGAAGCAAATCTTCGAAAAATTCTTTCGCGCGCATGCCGAGCGCGCCCAGAGCGGAACGGGACTGGGTCTGGCCATCTGCAAGGCCATCGTCGAAGCGCATGGCGGCTGGATCGAGGCGCGGAATCGCGGCGCAGGCGGGGCCGAATTCAACTTTTGCCTCCACATGCCGGAGGCGCCGTCCATGGCGGTGGAACCGGACAGTCCGGTCGGGCCGGGGGCTGAATGAACCCGGCCGCCGCCATCATTCCGATCATCGAAGACGACCCGCCCATGCGCACATTTTTACGCACGGGCTTGAGCACGCAGGGCTTCAGGGTCCAGGAGGCGGAGACGGGTCGGCGCGGCATCCAGGAAGCGCGCACCCAGAAACCGGAACTGATCATCCTGGATCCGGGCCTCCCGGACATGGATGGTGTCGACCTGATACGCAAGGCTCGCGGCTGGAGCCGGACCCCCATCATCGTGCTGTCCGCTCGCGACCAGGAGACGCGGAAAATCGAGGCGCTGGATGCCGGCGCCGATGATTACCCCACCAAGCCTTTCAGCCTCGGTGAATTGTTGGCCCGCATCCGCGTGGCGCTCAGGAATGCCCTCCGGCGCGACAACCCAAACCCCGTGATGACCTTCGACCGGGGCCGACTCAGCATCGATCTGGGGCGAAGGATGGTCGCGGTGGCGGGGAAGACCATCCATCCGACACCGATACAATACCGGCTGCTGGTGACCCCGATCAAAAACTCGGCCAAAGTCATGAACCACCGGCAACCGATGAAGGAGGTCTGGGGACCCTCGCATTCCGAGAGCGCGCACTACCCGCGGATCTACATCAGCCAATTGCGGCATGAACTGGAAGCCGACCCGGCCAAACCCGGGCTGTTGTTGACCGAATCCGGCGTGGGGTATCGGCTGGTCGGCCCGGATTCCGCGCCGACGCCAGAGCCCCGAGCGGTTGCCCGATCAGTCCATACCCGTTGTCGGGCCGGAAGCGGCGACCCGCCTTATTCCGACATGTGCAAGGGTCACGTCCCGGCATGGCCCTATGGCGGGAAACACTGTTTGTGTTTATGCTCGGAAACGCGGCACAGGCGCCGGGTTTATTCCGTATCCCGTCCGACCAGGTGGTTGAACTCCGCATGACGCTTGAAATCCAGATCGCTTGGCGGCAAGCGGTCAATCGTTATGAACTCCCGTCGTGAATGAAACCGATGAACCCTAGATACATGAAAGTCTTCCTCTCGCCACCCCTCCTTCTGTCCGGTCTGGTGCTGGTCTTGTGGTTTTCCTGGCAAGCCATCCTGGGTTTCCTGCTGCATGTCTTGATCCTGCTGGCGGAAGTGCTCGAACTGCTCTTCGACCACTTGCTCGAGGACGTCCTGCGCCTGGAAGGGCATTCCGCCCAGATGTGGACGGCCTGGACCGGCCTGTTCGCCTTCGTGACCCTGAGTGTTCTGGGCTATCGCGCGGCTCGCGAGCGGCTCATCGCGAAGTTCCAGACCTGGGACAAATTCATGTTTTGCAGCGGCTCATGGGCCAGGGAGAACTGGTTGACCCTGGCCATGCCCTTGGCCGTGCTCGTCATCGTGATAGTGATGTTTTAAGCCGGCCCGGCCGGCCATCCGCGGGGGAGTGCCGTTGGCGGGACGCTGGGGTCTGGCCAATCTCCGCCGCGTTGACGGAAGCGCCAGAGTTTGAACTCCAAACGATAATGGTTCCGGGTTAACGTGTGGGATATACTTCAGGCCCTGATGCGATGTCAGCGCGTCTTGCTCGCCTCATGCCCCAGACTTCAATCATCCACATACCCCTGGACTGCGTTGGCCAGATCAACCCACAGGCCCCCTATCGCTCCGCCTTCCGTCCCGCCTGCCTGGCGCCCCGGCCCGAACCTGGGCTCGTTATCCATGCCGCCCGCCGGCGCAAGCCGCCCCCCCCTCGCTTCAGAGCTGTCGGTCACCCATTGAAAGAATATCGGGCCATGAAGAAGGTATTGTCTGGCTTGGCGCTGACCTCGCTACTCCTGAGTCTGTCCATCGGTGGATACTGGATGGTCCGACAGAGTCTCCAGCAAGCCAAAACGCTCATCAACGATCAAGTCAACAGCATCGCCCGCCTCAAGGTGGAGCAAATCACCGCCTGGCGGAAGGAAAAGCTCGCCGGCGCCGAATTACTCAAAGTCAATCACACCCTGGTCACGGACCTGCTCCGCTGGCTGGCCAATGGAACCGCGCCACGGGAACGGGGTGTCACGAAAACCTATCTGGATGCCCTCATCCGGCAGTACGGCTATGAAGGTTTTCTGCTCATCGATGCCGAGGGCACGGTCCGGTATTCCTCGCTGGGTTCCGGGCAAGTCACGCTCGACGATGAAGGGCAAGCCGCCCTGGCGGAAGCCTGGCGCACCCGCGGGGCCATGATGTCCGACCTGCATGCCGGCGCGGATCACCCCTACCCCCACTTGGGTATTATCGCCCCGCTCTTCCAGGGTTCCGCCCCGGCCGGGGCCGTACTCCTCCTGGTCAACGCCCGCCAGACCCTCTACCCCCTGATTCAGTCCTGGCCCATAGCCAGCATGAGTGGGGAATCCCTGCTGATCCGGCGGGATGGCGACGCCATCCTGTTCCTCAACGATCCGCGGCATAAGGAAAATGCCGCGCTGAACCTCCGGATTCCTCTGAGCCGGAGCGAAGTACCCGCCGTCCAGGCCATGCTGGGAAAATCCGGCCTGCTCGAAGGTCCGGACTATCGCGGCATCCCGGTCCTCGCCATCGGCCTGCCGGTGCCTGAAACGGGGTGGTTCCTGATCGCCAAGATCGACACCCGGGAAGCCCTGGCGCCGGCCAGGCGCGAAGCCCTGATTCAGGTGGGTGGACTGAGCGTAATCCTGGGGCTGCTGGTCATTCTGGCGATCCTGGCCTGGCTAGGGCGCCGGCGGGCGCATGCACGGGCCTTGCACATGGCGGAAACGGCCAAGATCGAGAGCCTTCTGCGTTTCCAGAACCTGTTCGAGCAGTCCCTCGATGGCATCCTGCTCATGCTCGGCCAAGGCCACCGCTTTCTCGACGCCAACCCCGCCTCGCTGCGGCTGCTGGGCTACACCCGCGACGAATTACTCGGCCTGCGCCTGCCCGACATCCTGGCCGCACAGGAACATCAACGCCTGGACCGGGAGGTCGCCCTCACCCTGGGTGGCGTACCCCATCATCAGGAGTGGCTGATCACCCGCAAGGACGGTTCGACCTTCATCGGGGAAGCCACCGCGAAGGCGCTCGATTCGGAGCGCTACTTTGCCGTCTTTCGCGACATCACCGAGCGCAAGCGCATCGAACGTACATTGCAGGAGACCACCGAACGGCTGGAAACCATGCTTACGGCCCTGCCCGACCTGATGTTCAGGGTCAACCGGGAGGGCGTGATCCTTGATTTCCGTACCGCGGCCATCGAACTCCTCTATGTGCATCCGGACAAGTTCCTGGGCCGGAAAGTCGTGGAGGTATTGCCCCCGGAGGCTGCCGCCACCCTCATGGCGGCGCTGGAAGAGGCCGCCACCCAGGGTAGCCACCGTGGCGCGGTCTATGCCCTGCCCATGCCCCAGGGTGAAACCTGGTATGAGGCATCGGTCGCCAGAATCGCCGGAACGGATCCAGTCAATCCCGAACTCATCATACTGGCGCGCGACATTACCGAACGCCGGGCGCTGGAGCGCCAACTGCGCAAGCTCTCCCTAGCCGTGGAACAATCCGTGGAAAGCATCGCCATCACCGATCTCGAGGCCCGCCTCGAATATGTGAACGAAGCCTTCATCCGCAATACCGGTTACCAGCGCGAGGAAGTCATGGGCCAGAATCCGCGCGTGCTGCAATCGGGAAAAACGCCGCGCGCCACCTATGGCGCCCTCTGGGCGGCGCTCCTGGCGGGACACTCCTGGCAGGGCGAGTTCATCAACCGGCGCAAGGACGGCAGCGAATTTGTCGAATGGGCCAGCCTCTCGCCGCTGCGGGAGCCCAACGGGAATATCACCGGCTATGTGGGGGTCAAGCTGGACATCACGGACCGCAAGCGGGCCGAGGCCGCCCTGATCGAGGCTCGCGAGGTCGCCGAGGCCGCCAGCCAGGCCAAGACCCGGTTCCTCGCCCACATGAGCCATGAACTGCGCACGCCGATGAACGCCATCCTCGGCTTCGCCCAGTTGTTGCAGCAAGACCAACTGACCGAGGATCAACGCCAGATGGTCGACTTGATTCGCGAGGCGGGCGACAATCTGCTCCGCATCATCAACGACGTTCTGGACCTCTCCAAGATCGAAGCCGGCCGCATGACCCTGGAATCCAGGCCCTTCACGCTGGCGCCACTGCTGGAACGGCTGGGGCGGTTGTTGCGCCTGAGCGCCGCGGACAGGGGCCTGGACTTGATTCTGGACCCCCCGCCCGCGACGCCGGACGACTTGCAGGGCGATGCTCCACGGCTGGAGCAGGTTCTGATCAATCTGCTGGGCAATGCCATCAAGTTCACCGACACCGGCCAGGTGCGGCTCCACATCATGCCGCTGGAAGTCACCCCGGAAACGGCAACGTTACGCTTCGAAATCACCGACACCGGCATCGGTATCGAGCCGGACACCCTCGCCCAGCTCTTCCAGCCCTTCAGCCAGGGCGACAGCAGTCTCTCCCGCCGCCATGGCGGGACCGGTCTCGGTCTGGTCATCAGCCAGCGGCTGGTCGAACAGATGGGCGGGAAATTGGGGGTTACCAGCACACCGGGACGGGGCAGCAGGTTCTGGTTTGAGCTCACTTTCCCGCGGATCGTCAACCCGCGCTTATCCGAGGCGCCGCCATCCCGGGAGCCGCCACCGACCGCGCTCCCGCCGCTCGACGGTCTGCGCCTGCTCGCCGTCGATGACAATCTCATCAACCTGCGCATGATCGAGCGCGTTCTGCAACGCCAGGGCGCAACGGTCACGCTGGCCCATGAGGGCCGGGAAGCCCTGCAACAACTCCAAGCCCAGCCCGACGGCTTTGACGCCGTGCTGATGGACATCCAGATGCCGGTCATGGATGGACTGACCGCGACGCGGGAGATTCGCCAGAATCCGGCCTTGCGCCATCTCCCCGTCGTCGCCCTCACCGCCGGGGTGCTGCCCGATGAGCGGGAAGCGGCGCTTGCCGCCGGCGTCGATGACTTTCTCGCCAAACCCCTGCAACTGAGCCAAATGACCGCGGTCCTGAACCGCTTGCTCCCAGTCGGCCGCCTTGGCGAACCCGGCTGAACGCAGGGACTGTTAAAGGTCGGAGAGTGGCTGACAGTCCCGACCGGATTGCCCGATGAGCTGGGGCAATTCATAAAACGGCCCAAGTCTGGAATGGGTCCTGCAAAACCCGGGGAAGAGGCTAAACTAAGCGGCTATCGACTGACTGAGATCAGGATTATCCTACGATATGGCGGTAACCCGCTCTCTACGCTTCCTGCCCATCACCCGCAAGACCAGTGACAAAATCCGTATGGCCCAACCGATCGTGAGACACCGACCCAGTGACAGGCATGCTGCTCCAGCCCCCGCATGGCCCCGGACCCGCGAAGCGGAGTCGCTGTAGGATGGGGCGGGAGACTCTCATGCTGGCTACGTTGCTTATTGGTCTTGGCGGCGTGCTTTTAATCCGCGGGAGGGCGTTGCATATCATCGACGATATCCTCGACTTTTCGAAGATCGAGGCCGGACAGCTCGGGATCGATCCCCATCCTTTTGATTTGACGCACCTCTTGGGTCAAGTGGAGAGCCTGCTGTCGATGGCGGCGGACACCCGGGGGCTGGCGTGGCGGGTCCAGAAACCGGCGGAGCTGACCGGACCCTGGCTGGGCGATGCTCCGCGCATCAAAGACGGCCTGACCGCGACGCGCGAGATGCGCCAGAACCCGGCGCCGCGGCATCTTCCCGTCATCGCCCTGACCGCCGGCGTCCTGGCGGAAGAGCGCGAGGCCGCGCTCGAAGCGGGGGTGGATGACTTCCTCGCCAAGCCTCTGGACCTGGAATCCATGATCGGGATATTGCAAACTTATGTTCCGTCGGCCAAACAGCGTTCCTCGATTGGTGAATGAACACGGAAATCCCACGGGGAGCGTCATGAAACGCCTACTCACCGACCATCACCGACTGATTCTGTCCCTGATCCCGCCCTTTCTGGCCCTGGGCCTCCAGACCTGGCTGTGGGAAGACCTCAAACCCCACGCCTGGCTGCTGTTCTATCCCGCCACTTTTTTCAGCGCCTGGCTGGGCGGCCCGCGCGGCGGCGTGGCCGCGACCCTGCTGTCCCTGGGGCTGAACGCCGGGTTTCCCGGCGCGCCCGACCCGACTCTGGAAGGCGCCGCGCGCCTTCCGGCGATGGCCGTGTTCGCATGCATGGGCTTCCTCTTCGCCGGGTTCCACGCGCGCCTTCAGGCCCAGGCGCAAGCGCTACGGGAAATGGCGGACTCCGAGCGGCGCTTCCGGACCCTGTTCGAGGAGGCGCCGCTGGGTATGTCCTTGACCGACTCCCGCACCCGGGAGACCATCGAGGTCAACCCGCGTTTCGCCGAGATCGTCGGGCGCTCCAGCGCCGAATTGAAAAGCATCGACTGGAAGGACATCACCGAACCGGAGGACGCCCGCAAGGACTTGGAGAACATGGCGCGGCTCAATGCCGGCGAGATCGGGGGCTTCCGGATGGACAAGCGCTTCCTGCGGCCCGATGGTGCGGTGGCCTGGGTCGCCATGACCGTCGCGCCGCTGAATGTCGACCCGGAAGCAAGCCCCAGGCATCTGTGCATGATCGAGGACATTACCGAACGCCTGGCCCTGCAGCGGGAGAGTAACGCCGCCCTTCAGCGGCTCAATCTCGTCAATGCCGCCGCCGGTATCGGTGTCTGGGACTGGGACCTCCGCGATGGCTCCCTAGCCTGGGACGACACCCTGTGCGAGTTCTACGGCGTCAGCCCCGAGGAGCGCCATCATGGCCTGAGCTACGAGACCTGGCGCTCCCGCGTCCATCCGGAAGATTTGGAGCATACGGAAACCTTGTTTCAGGAAGCGATCCGCCATCGGGCCAGTTTCGACCACATCTTCAGAATCGTGCGCGCGGATGGCGCCCTTCGCTGGGTTCATGCCGCCTCCGTCATAGAACCGGATGCGGCGGGGCAGCCCCTGCGCATGATCGGCATCAACCAGGATGTGACTGCCTGGCATGAACAACAGCAAGCCCTGATCGAGGCACGCGCCGAGGCCGCGCGCCATGCCAGCGAACAACGCCTGGGCGCGCTCATCGAACAGGGCCTGGCCGGGATCGCCGAGGCCGATGCGGCCGGGCGCCTGCTCAAGGTCAACGATCGCTACTGCGAGATCGTCGGCCATCCCCGGCAGGCCTTGCTGGGCAAACCCTTTTGCGACGGCGCTCATCCGGATGCCCCAAGTCTGATGACGCCCCTGCTCGAAGGACTGATCCAGACCGGGCAACCCAGACTGTTCGAAATGCGTTGCCGGGGCCAGGATGGCCGCGAGCGCTGGGCCGGCGTGTCCTTGGGGCGCGTGCCCGGCAAGCCGGGCCAAGAAGACACCTTCCTGGCCCTGGTGGTCGACATCGACGCCTGCAAGCAATCCGAGGAGCGCCTGCGCCTGGCTCTGGAGGCCTCGGGCATGGGCATTTATGACTGGGATCTGGTGACCGGCCGGATCATCTGGTCCAGGGAGCACGAGCGGCTGTTCGGGTATCAGCCTGGCGAATTCGATGGCAGCTACGAGCATTTCACGCGTCGCGTGCATCCGGACGATCTGGCCGAGGTGACGGCCGAGCTGGAATCTTCCCGGCAAACCCGGCAGCCGTACCGCTGCGAATACCGGCTGATCTGGCCCGACGGGAGTGTGCATTGGGTTAAGGGCCTGGGCGAATATCACTACAACACGGCGGGCGAGGCCGAGCGCATGCGCGGCGCCGTCGTCGATATCACGGCGCGCAAGCTGACCGAACTCGATCTTGTCGAGCAAAAACGCCTCTTGGCCGAGGCCCAGCACCTCGCCCACCTGGGTAGTTGGTCCTCAACCCTGGACGGCGGCCTTATGCAATGGTCCGAGGAAACCTACCGGCTCTGGGGGGTGACGCCGGAGTCCTTCAAGCCGAGTCTCGACTCCCTCCTCGAACTGGTCTTCCCCCAGGACCGCGCCAAGCTGCGAACCCTGTTCACGGATTGCCTCGCGGGCAAGCCGCCAGCGCCGCACATCCTGCGCCGCTTCCTGCCCGATGGTCGCCTGCGCTATCTGGCGGGACAGACCAGCCTGCAATACGACGCCCAGAGTCAACCCACACATGTCAGCGGCTCGCTGCAGGACGTCACCGAGACTTATCGTGCGGAAGAACAGTTGCGGGAGAGCGAACGGCGCTTCCGCGAGCTTTTCGAGCACCTGCCCATCCCCTATCAGTCGCTGGATACCACGGGGCGCTGGCTGGACCTCAACCCGCCGATGGCCGCGCTGCTCGGCTTCGACCGTCCCGAGGATATGCTGGGACTGAATTTCGCGGATTACTGGGACGACAGCATCAAGGACCGGTTTCAGGCGCATTTCGATGAATTCAAACTCAGATCCCGAACCGAGGGCGAGTTGCTCCTGCGGCGGCGGGATGGCTGTCCGATCATTGTCCAGATCGCGGGTCAGGTACAGCGGGATCCGCAAGGGCATTTCCAGCGCACCCACTGCATCCTCCTGGACATCACTGAACGCCGTGCCCTGGAAACGGAGATACTGGCCCTGAACGCCGATCTGGAGATGAAGGTCCAGCAACGCACCGCCCAGCTTCAGGCCGCCACCGAGGCCAAGAGCCAGTTCCTCGCCAGCATGAGCCATGAAATCCGCACCCCCATGAATGGCGTGCTGGGGCTGGCGCAGATGCTGGAACAGGAAGACCTGAGTCCCGAGCAGATGGAAATGGTCCAGCGTATCCGCGCGGCCGGCCGGTCGCTGCTCGGCATCATCAACGACATTCTCGACTTCTCCAAGATCGAGGCGGGCCAGCTCGAACTGGAAGATCAAGTCTTCGGCCTGGCCGAGGTGCTGAAGCACATCGACAATCTGCTGGGCGCCTCCGCCCGGCAGAAGGGCCTGACCTTCCATACCGACGCCCCGCCCCTGCGGGGACGCTTGGTGGGCGATTCGCTGCGCCTGGAGCAGGTGCTGATCAACCTCGTCGGCAACGCCATCAAGTTCACCGAACAGGGCGAGGTCACCCTCCGGGTCAAGCCGGTCGAGATCAACGAGAGCCAGGCGCGATTGCGTTTCGAGGTCCGCGATACCGGCATCGGGATGACACCCGAAGTCCGCGCACGGCTATTCCAGCCCTTCGCCCAGGCCGAGGCCGGCACCGCGCGCCGCTTCGGCGGCACCGGCCTCGGGCTCTCGATCAGCAAGCGGCTGGTCGAACTGATGGGCGGCGAGATCGGCGCCGAGAGCCGGCCGGATTTTGGCAGCACCTTCTGGCTGGAGCTACCGTTCCAGCGCGGCGAGGACACGGCCCCGGCCGCAACCGTCCAGACACCCAAGGCCCAGGGGCCGCGGCTGGCGGGTCTGCACCTGCTGGTGGCCGACGACAACCAGATCAACCTCTATCTGGCCGAGCGCGCCCTGAAGAAGGAAGGCGCGCGGGTGACCCTGGTCAAGGACGGCCAGCAGGCGCTGGACCGGTTGCGGGAGAACCCCGCAGGCTTCGATGCCGTGCTCATGGACATCCAGATGCCCATCATGAATGGACTCGAAGCCACCCGCGCAATCCGGACCGAACTCGAGTTGACCGACCTGCCCGTGATCGCCCTCAGCGCCGCCGTGATGACCGAGGAACGTCAGGAGGCCCTGGATGCCGGAGTCAACGACTTCCTGCCCAAGCCCATGGACTTGAACCAGATGGCCGACATAATCCGGCTGTATTGCCCGACATGACGGGAGCCGCGTCCGCTTCCCGGTCGCCGTGAGGTCCGGCGGCCCTTCCCGGCGCTGAAGAGGCGTGTGGCTGGAGGCCCGGGGTCGGCCATGACGGCTCGCCGGGCTAGCCCAACCTTGGGTGGCGCGAGTATAGTTTTGGCCTTGACCCACCTGGAAAGGATGGCATTCCGAGAGTATCCGGGATGTTGGCGGATTCACGGATCGCGAATCCCGCTCCTCGCATAACAACAATAATTTCTGGAGCAGCTTGACCGGCCAGTGAACATCCCCATAGACAGCGAGCGTCCCTACCAG
>Ga0194120_10006937_pt1 | contig 15760 bp, 18 predicted proteins | sample TA2MahCa65mmetaG_FD_148642 | JGI IMG/M metagenome (GOLD analysis project Ga0194120, IMG submission 148642) | Freshwater microbial communities from Lake Tanganyika, Tanzania - TA2015019 Mahale Deep Cast 65m | ecosystem: Environmental > Aquatic > Freshwater > Lake | place: Tanzania: Lake...
ATATTCACCGAAAACATCACCGAAGTGAATTCGGACGTCACCGATCTCCTGCGCGCCCATGTCGACGTCATCAAGGTCGTGGTCAAGCAGGATGCCAAGCGCGAGAACGATCCCTTGGCGACCGAGATCAAGTCGATTCTCGACCGCGCGGTCAAGAAATACGCGTCCAAGCACGGCGCGCCGCCGATCAACAAGATCCCGACCGGCTGAGGCCCTTCATCAAAGTATGAATTTGGTCAAATCGGCGTTCTTGGCCAGGTCGCCGACCTGCTTTCGCACCATCGCCGCGTCGATCCTGACGGTCGTTCCGGGACGATCCGTAGCCGCGAAGCTCGTCTCTTCGAGTAGGCGCTCGAGGATGGTGTGAAGCCGACGCGCGCCGATATTCTCGACGCCGGCATTGATTTCCACGGCGAGATCCGCAATCGCTTCGATCGCGTCGTCGCCGAAATCGAGCGTCACGTCTTCGGTCTTCATCAGCGCCACATATTGCTTGATCAGGCTCGCTTCGGGCTCGGTCAGGATGCGCCGGAAATCCTCCTTCTCCAGCGCCTTGAGTTCGACCCGGATCGGCAGGCGTCCCTGAAGCTCCGGCAGGAGGTCCGAGGGCTTGGATAGGTGGAACGCGCCCGAGGCGATGAACAGGATGTGATCGGTCTTGATCGTGCCGTGCTTGGTCGAGACCGAGGTTCCTTCGATTAAAGGCAGAAGATCGCGCTGCACGCCTTCGCGGCTGACATCGGCGCCATAACGGCCTTCGCGCGCGGTGATCTTGTCGATTTCGTCGATGAAGACGATGCCGTGATTCTCCGTGAGCTCCTTGGCCTCTCGGGTGACGCGCTCGGCATCAAGGAGTTTGTCCGATTCCTCTTGCTGAAGAAGCTTGAGCGCATGACCGACGCTCAGGCGTCGGGGCTTCGATCGCTGTCCAAAGGCCTTGCCGAGCATGTCCGAGATATTGATCATGCCCATCTGCGATCCGGGCATACCGGGAATGTCGATGGTCGGCAGTTGAAATCCCGTCTGGTCCGCGACCTGAATCTCGACTTCCTTGTCGGCGAGCTTGCCTTCGCGCAGCAGTTTGCGGAATTGTTGGCGCGTCTCGGCCTTGGCCGTTTCGCCGACCAGGGCGTCCAGCACCCGCTCCTCGGCATTGAGTTCGGCCTTGGCGGAAACCTCCTTGCGCAGTCTTTCGCGGACCAGGCCGATGGCGATCTCCAGAAGGTCGCGGGGGATCTGCTCGACATCCCGTCCGACATAACCAACCTCGGTAAACTTGGTCGCTTCGACCTTGAGGAAGGGCGCCTGGGCGAGACGCGCAAGCCGGCGCGCGATCTCGGTCTTGCCGACGCCGGTCGGGCCGATCATCAGGATGTTCTTCGGCAGGACTTCGTCGCGCAGCGCTTCGGGCAGTTGCTGGCGGCGCCAGCGATTGCGGAGCGCGATGGCGACGGCGCGCTTGGCATCGTGCTGACCGATGATGTAGCGGTCGAGTTCGGATACGATCTCGCGAGGCGAAAATGGCTTGAGCACGGGATTACAAGGTCTCGATGACGATGTTGGTGTTGGTGTAGACGCAGATATCGGCGGCGATCGCCATGGCCTTGCGCGCGATCGCCTCGGCGTCGAGATCGGGCCGGTCGATCAAGGCGCGCGCGGCAGCGAGCGCATAGGTCCCGCCCGAGCCGATACCGATCAGCCCGTCTTCGGGTTCGAGCACGTCGCCCGTACCGGTCAGCACCAGCGACGTCTTGGCATCGGCGACCGCCATCATCGCCTCTAGTCGGCGGAGATAGCGATCGGTGCGCCAATCCTTGGCAAGCTCGACACAGGCGCGCAGAAGCTGCTGCGGATGGCGTTCGAGCTTTGCTTCGAGCCTTTCGACCAGAGTGAAGGCATCGGCGGTCGCGCCGGCAAAGCCGACCAAGACCTTGCCGTCGGCGAGGCGGCGTACTTTTCGCGCGTTCGATTTGATGACCGTCTGACCGAGCGAGACCTGGCCATCGCCCGCGAGCACGAGCTTTCCGTCCTTTCGTACCGAAAGGATGGTCGTGCCGTGCATGGTCGGGGATTTGTCGTTCATGTCAGACCATAAAGATGGTGCATCGTCGGCCGGGGTCAAGCCCCGTTCGGAGCGCCGAGTTCGATCAGAGCGCCGGCAATCTCGACCAGCTTTCGGGGCCCCTCTCCGGTCTCGATGCGCAAGCCGACCAGGCGCGGCGACGGCGCGGTAATCGGACGGTCATAGCGCACCGAAAGTGCCTTCGGTTTTGCGATCGTGACCATACCCCTTGTCATCGCTACAACGTAACCCTCTCCTTCAGGCGTGACATGCTCGGCACCTTGGAAGCGCCTAAAGAAATTCGCGACGACGTCCGGCTGCTCGGCGGCGATCACGATCTCGGCAATCACGCGCCCGCCATTCGCGTGGCGCTGATAGTCGGGCCTCCAAAAAATACTGTGGCGCATGCTGCTGGCAGACGAAGAACGCAGCTTCCGGAATGGCCGGATCGGTCGCGAAAGCCAAACTGAACCCGACCGTCGCGGAAGTGCCGTCGGGCAGCTTCGCCGCGCGCGAAAAATCGAGTTTTTCGTATTCCGGCAACCCGGCCGACACGAAGGCCCTGCGATCCGCCTCGGCGTCCATTGAATCGAAGACCAGCATCGAAAAGCCTTCTTTGCGCGCGAGGAAGTCGCGATTGAAGGCGCCGAAACTGAAATAACCCGGCCGATGGGGCGGAATGACCTCTGGCCTGCTGACCGTCAGAAGCTCGACAAAATTGCCCCGAAGCTGGATCAGCGAATTGTCGGTGCCAAAAGGATGCTGCGCGCGCGGCGTCAGCGTGAAGCCGAGCGTGCGCCAAGCATCGCGCGTCACCTCGAGGTCGCGCGTCGCGAGCACGACATGATCGATGCCGCGCGGCGGCGTCACGTCAGGCCGCGGCTTTGCGGCGTTGCAGAAGGCCGAGGATTTCGGCGGCCGCCGAAGGGATATTGGTGCCCGGGCCATAGATCGCCGAAACACCGCCGGCCTTGAGGGCATCGTAATCCTGCGCCGGGATGACGCCACCGCAGACGACCAGGATTTCCGGCGCTCCTTGTTTCTTGAGCTCGCGCGCGAGTTCCGGGACAAGCGTCTTGTGCGCGCCAGCCTGGGTCGAGACGCCGACGACGTGAACGTCGTTCTCGATCGCCTGGCGTGCGGCCTCGTCCGGCGTCTGAAACAAGGGGCCGATATCGACATCGAAACCGATATCGGCAAAGGCAGTCGCGATCACCTTGGCGCCGCGGTCGTGGCCATCCTGGCCCATCTTGACCACCATCATGCGCGGACGCCGGCCTTCGGTCCGCGCGAAGGCCTCGACTTCGCGACGGATGCGCTGGAAGCCCTCGTCGCCGTCATAGGCGGCGCCATAAATGCCGGCGATCGACTTGATCTCCGCCGTGTGCCGTCGGAACACCTTTTCCATCGCATCCGACATCTCGCCGACGGTCGCGCGAGCGCGCGCCGCCTCGACGCAAAGCGCGAGCAGATTGCCGTTGCCCGCCGCGCCCGCGGTCAGAGCTTCGAGCGCTGCCGCGGCTTTTGCCTTATCGCGCGTCGCCTTGATGCGGTTCAGGCGAGCGATCTGGTTCTCGCGCACCGCGCCATTGTCGATTTCGCGCACCTCGACCGGAGGCTCGTTGTCGAGACGGTACTTATTCACGCCGACGATGGCCTCTTCGCCCCGGTCGATCCGCGCCTGACGGCGCGCGGCCGATTCTTCGATCATCAGTTTGGGCAGGCCCGATTCGACAGCCTTGGTCATGCCGCCCATGCCTTCGACTTTTTGGATCAACGCCCAGGCTTCGCGCGCAAGCGATGCGGTGAGCGCCTCGACGTAATAGGAGCCCGCGAGCGGGTCGACGACCTTGGTGACGTGGGTCTCCTCGGCCAGGATGAGTTGGGTGTTGCGGGCGATACGCGCGGCAAAATCGGACGGTAGCGCGATCGCCTCGTCGAAGCTGTTGGTATGAAGCGACTGCGTGCCGCCGAGCACAGCGGCCAAGGCCTCATAAGCCGTGCGCATGACGTTGTTGTAGGGATCCTTTTCGGTGAGCGAAACGCCCGAGGTCTGACAATGCGTCCGGAGCATGAGCGAACGCTGGTCCTTGGCGCCGAAATTCTGCATGATCCGGCACCACAAAAGCCGCGCCGCGCGAAGCTTCGCGATCTCCATGAAGAAGTTCATGCCGATGGCGAAAAAGAACGACAGGCGCGGCGCGAAGGCATCGACCGAAAGTCCGCGCCCCATCGCGGCCCGCACGTAATCCATGCCGTCGGCGAGCGTGAAGCCAAGCTCCTGCACTGCCGTCGCGCCGGCCTCCTGCATGTGATAGCCGGAGATCGAAATCGAATTGAAGCGCGGCATTTCCTTCGCCGTGTAGGCGATGATGTCGGCGACGATGCGCATCGACGGCATCGGCGGGTAGATATAGGTGTTGCGGACCATGAATTCCTTGAGAATGTCGTTCTGGATGGTCCCCGAGAGCTTGGCCCGCGCTACACCCTGCTCCTCGCCCGCGACGATGTAACTCGCGAGCACTGGCAGGACGGCGCCGTTCATGGTCATGCTGACCGACATCTTGTCGAGCGGAATGCCGTCGAACAGGACCTTCATATCCTCGATCGAATCGATCGCCACGCCCGCCTTGCCGACATCGCCGACGACGCGCGGATGATCGCTGTCATAGCCCCGATGCGTCGCGAGATCGAAGGCGATCGAAAGCCCGGCCTGGCCGGCCTTCAAGGCCTGACGGTAGAAGGCGTTCGATTCTTCGGCGGTCGAGAAGCCCGCATATTGGCGAATGGTCCAAGGCTTGCCCGAGTACATGGTCGCGCGAACGCCGCGCAGGAACGGAGCGAAGCCTGGCAGCGAGTCGACAGCTTCAAGGCCTTCGAGGTCGGCCGCGGTGTAAAGCGGCTTGACCGGAATGCCTTCGGGCGTCGTCCAAATCAGGCCGTCGACCGGCGCGCCATCGAGATCCTTGGCCGCGAGCCTGTTCCAATCGCCTAGGTCGGGTTTCTTTTCGCTCATGCAGCAATTATGCCCTTAAGCGAATGATGGTCAACCGAGGAAGGCCAGGAAGAGGGGCATGGTGAAGGCGGCCGCCAAGGTCGACGCCGTGATCAGCCCGGCCATCAACGGCGCATCGCCGCCCATCTGACGGGTCAGGACATAGGCGGCCGGGGCAAGCGGCAAGGTTGCATAGACCATGACCGCCCAGGCGGCGACACCATCAAGACCGACGACACGGCAGATGGTCCAGACGACCAGAGGCAAGACAACGAGCTTGAGAGCGATCCCGACCGCGACCGTCGGCCCGGTCTCTTTGATAGCGGAAAGATCGAGCCCGGCTCCGACGGAAGCGAGTCCGAGGAACAAAGCAGCAGCCGCGAGCATGTCGACAATCGGCCTCACGCCAAAGGCCGGGATCTCGACTTTTGCCAGATTCAGGGCAATGCCGAAGACGACCGAGACAAAAAACGGATTCTTGGCGATCTGGACAAGAATGCCGCCAAGGCTCGGCGCGGCGCGCCCGGCAAAATAGGCAAGACCCCAGACCGAAAGGACATTGGCGACTGGGATGACCAAGGCGATTGCGACGGAAAAGAAGGCAAAGCCTTCGCTACCGCCAAGCGAAGCCGCCGCCGCAAAACCGACATAGGTGTTGAAGCGCACGCCGCTTTGCACGAATGCGCCCATCTGGGCGCCTGAAAGCTTGAGCGCCCGCCCGGCCAAGATGGCGAAGCCGAAATTGATCGCCATGGAAATCAGGATCGCACCGGCGAAGGGACCGGGCTCGATGCGATCGAGCGGTGCGACCGAGATATTCTTGATCATCAAGGCCGGGAACAGAACGTAATAGGCGATCCGTTCCGCACCGTCCCAAAAAGCCTCGCCCGGAAAGCCCCAGCGCTTGCCGGCCCAGCCGAAAGCGATAATGGCGAAAGACGGGACGAGCGCGGCGACGATCTCGATCATGTCCGGGAGAGCGCCTTGAGACGGTCGAGCGCGCCTTGAAGAATGTAAGACGCCGCCATCTTGTCGATCACTTCATCCCGGCGCCGGCGCGAGGCATCCGCCTCGAGCAAAGTTCGCTCGACCGCGACCGTCGATAGGCGCTCGTCCCAGAGCATCACTGGCAAGGCCAGTCTCGCTTCGATATTGCCAGCGAAAGCTCGGGCCGATTGGGCGCGCGGACCCTCGCTGCCATCCATATTGACGGGCAGGCCGATGATCAGACCGCCGACGCCCTGCTCTTTCACGATCTTGGCCAAGGTTTCGGCATCCTTGGTGAATTTACCGCGGGGCAGCGTCGTCATGGGCGAGGCTATGGTGCGCGAGACGTCGGAAAGCGCAAGCCCGATGGTCTTGGTGCCGAGGTCGAGACCCAAGAGCCGCGCCTCGCGCCCGAGCCGCGCGGCGAAATCGGCGGGATCCGCGATCGGCAATCTACCCGCCGAGCTTGTTCTTGATGATGTCCTGGACCGCGCCGGGATTGGCCTTGCCGCCGGTCGCTTTCATCACCTGGCCCATGAAATAGCCAAGAAGTTTCACCTTGCCGGATTTGTACTCGGCGACCTTGTCGGTTTCCTTGGCGAGGACGGCGTCGACCGCCGCCTCGAGCGCGCCGGTATCCGAGACCTGTTTCAAGCCCTTTTCCGCGACGATCTCGGCGGCCGATTTGCCGCTTTCGAACATGAAAGCGAAGACGTCCTTGGCGAGACGCCCCGACAGCGTGCCATCGGCAATGAGATCGATCAGGCCGCCGAGCGCTTTCGGGTTCACCGGCGATGCCGCAATGTCCTTGCCCGCCTTGTTCAATAGGCCAAAGAGGTCGCCCATGACCCAATTCGCCGCCTGCTTGGCATCGCGGCCCTTGGCAACCGCTTCGTAAAAATCGGCCGAAGCTTTTTCGCCGACCAGCACCATGGCGTCGTAAGGAGGCAGGCCATACTCCGACACGAAACGCGCTTTCTTCTCGTCCGGCAATTCGGGCAATGACTTCTTCAAGCCGTCGACAAAGCCGGCCGGCAGCACGAGCGGCAAAAGATCCGGATCGGGGAAGTAGCGATAGTCATGCGCGTCCTCCTTGGAGCGCATGGAGCGCGTCTCGCCCTTGTTCGGATCGTAAAGCCGCGTTTCCTGATCGATCTTGCCGCCCGCCTCCAGGATTTCGACCTGGCGCTTGGCCTCGACCTCGATCGCGTGCATGACAAAGCGCACGGAATTGACGTTCTTGATCTCGCAGCGCGTACCGAAAGGCGCTCCGGATTTGCGCACCGAAACGTTGACGTCGGCGCGCATGGAGCCTTCTTCCATGTTGCCGTCGCAGGTTCCGAGATAGCGCAGGATCGAGCGCAGCTTGCGGAGATAGGCCCCTGCCTCCTCGGGCGTGCGCAGATCGGGTTTGGAGACGATTTCCATCAACGCGACGCCCGCGCGATTGAGATCGACATAGGAGAGCGACGGGTCCTGATCGTGCAGCGACTTGCCGGCGTCCTGCTCGAGATGGAGGCGCTCGATCCCGACCTTGCGCGACGTGCCGTCGGGCATGTCGAGCACGACCTCGCCCTCGCCTACGATCGGCTGCTTGTACTGCGAGATCTGATAGCCGGCCGGAAGGTCGGCGTAAAAGTAATTCTTGCGGTCGAAGACGGAGTAGTCGTTAATCTTGGCCTTGAGGCCGAGGCCCGTGCGCACGGCCTGTTCGATGCAGACGCCATTGATCACCGGCAACATGCCCGGAAAAGCGGCATCGACCAGGCTGACCTTGGAATTCGGCGCGCCGCCGAAGGTCGCGCTGGCGCCGCTGAAAAGCTTCGCCTCGGAAATGACCTGGGCGTGAACCTCGAGCCCGATGACCATCTCCCAGGCGCCGGTCGCGCCCTGGACAATGCCGGATTTGTGGTCGGTCATGCGACCCTCCACCAGGCTTCGGGTTTGGCGGCGAAGGCCGCCTGCTGTTCGATGACGCGCCCGACGCGAAAGACCATCTCCTCGTCGAAAGCCTTGCCCAACACCTGAAGCCCGAGCGGCAGGCCATCGGCCGAAAGCCCGGCCGGAACGGACAGACCGGGAAGACCCGCCAAATTCGCTGGCACCGTGAAGACGTCGTTGAGATACATGGCGATCGGATCGGCCGATTTTTCGCCGAGCGCGAAGGCGGCCGAGGGCGCGGTCGGAGTGAGAATGGCATCGACGTTCTTGTAGACTTCAGCGAAATCGCGGGCGATCAAGGCGCGCACTTTCTGCGCCTTGAGATAATAGGCGTCGTAATAGCCGGCCGAGAGCACATAAGTGCCGATCATGATGCGTCGGCGCACTTCCTTGCCAAAACCGGCGGCGCGCGTGCGCTCATAAAGATCGGTCAAGTCCTTGCCCGGCTGACGCAGCCCGAAACGCACGCCGTCATAACGCGCGAGGTTGGACGAAGCCTCCGCCGGTGCGACGACGTAATAGGCCGGCAGCGCGTATTTCGTGTGCGGCAGACTGACATCGACCAGCTCCGCACCTGCGTCCTTGAGCCAAGCCGCGCCCTTTTTCCAGAGCGCGTCGATCTCGGCCGGCATGCCGTCGACTCGATATTCTTTTGGGATGCCGATGCGGAGTCCCTTCACGCCCCTCGACAAGGCGGCCGAAAAATCGGGGACGGCAATCTTGGCCGAGGTCGAATCCTTGGGATCATGCCCCGCCATGACGCCCAAGAGGATCGCCGTGTCCTCGACGCTCCGCGCGAATACGCCAGCCTGATCGAGCGATGAGGCAAAGGCGACAATGCCGTAGCGACTGCAACGACCGTAAGTCGGCTTGATGCCGACAATCCCCGTGAAGGACGCCGGCTGGCGGATCGAGCCGCCGGTATCGGTGCCCGTCGCGCCAAGACACAGCCGAGCTGCGACAGCCGCCGCCGAACCGCCGGACGAGCCGCCGGGCGTGAGCTTGCAGTTCTCGCCCTTGCGGCGCCAGGGATTGGCGACGTTACCGAAAGCGCTGGTCTCGTTCGACGAGCCCATGGCGAACTCATCGAGATTGAGCTTGCCGAGCATGGCCGCACCCGCATCCCAGAGCTTCTGGGTCACGGTCGATTCGTAAGGTGGCACGAAATTCCGGAGAATATTGGACCCAGCCGTCGTCCCGACGCCTTTGGTGCAAAAGAGATCCTTGATGCCGAGCGGGATTCCTTCGATGGCCCGCGCTTCGCCCTTGGCATAGCGGGCATCGGCTTCCTTGGCCGCGGCCCGTGCATGAAGCGGCGTCTCGACGATGAAGGCATTGAGGGAGCGCGCCGCTTCGACCGCCGCGATATGGGCGTCGGTCAGCTCCTTGGCCGAGATCGAGCGGCGGCGGAGCGCCGCTAGCGCTTCAGCAATCGTGAGTTCGGTCAGCTCGCTCATTATTCGACGACCTTCGGCACGGCGAAAAAGCCTTCGACCGCCTGAGGCGCATTGGCCAGCACGTCGGAAGCCTTGTCGCCATCGGTCACGATGTCCGCGCGCCAAGGCAAGGTCAGGCCGTTGAGCGCGGCGAGCGGCTCGACCCCGTCGGTCTTGACCTCGCCCAATTGCTCGATCCAGGCGACAATGCCGCCGATCTCGCCCGCCAAATGGTCGAGTTCGGCGTCTTCCACTCGGATACGGGCCAGGCGCGCGACGCGCTTGACGGTCTTGCTGTCGATGGACATGGGGCCTCGCGAGAAGGCCGGGAAACTATCATTCGCCCTGATGCGTCGCAAGGCGAAGCGCTGCTATAAGGGCCGCCTCTTGGGGTCCGGAGACGTCCTTCATGCCGCACGAAAAATCCCGCGCCGAATTCGAAGCGAAAAAGGCCAAGGCACTAGCCATGGGCTCGGCGAAGCACCTTGCCGAGCGCAAGGCTGCCGGTCACATGAATGCGCGCGAACGGGTCGCGGCCCTGCTCGATCATTGAAGCTTCACCGAAAGCGGGCTATTCGCGCGCTCCCATCGTCCCGAAGACGCCGAGCGCTCGCCGGCCGATGGCGTGGTCGCAGGCTTTGGCGAAATCGACCGGCGACCGGTCGCGGTAATCGCCGCCGACTTCACGACCCTCGGCGCCTCGTCCTCGCGCATCATGGGCAAGAAGACGCGTCATGTGAAAAAGATTGCCGCCGAGCACGGTCTGCCGGTGGTCTTTTTGGGCGAATGTTCGGGCGGGCGCATTCCGGACCTGATGGGCTCGGATGGAATCGGCGCGGCCGGCGAAGGCAGTTTTTATAACCGTGCGCGCGAGACGCCCTGGGTTTCGGCCATTCTCGGCCAGAGCTATGGCGGTTCGACCTGGTACGCCATGATGTCGGATCTGGTGATCATGCGAAAGGGCGCGATCATGGCGGTCGCCTCGCCCAACGTGACGTCAGTTGCGACCACCGAAAGCGTCGATCTCGAGGAGCTTGGCGGTTGGCGCATGCAGAGCGAGGTTACCGGCCAATGCGACGTCGCGGTCGACGCCGACTTGGATGCGCTCAAATCCGTCGCTCGTTTCCTCTCTTATCTACCGAGCCATGCGGGAGAAGCGCCGCCGCGCGCAGCCGTTCCGGCGGGATCGGACGAGGCCATCGCCAACATCCTCGATATCGTCCCGGAAAGCCGCGCCAAGGTGTATGACGTGCGGAAGGCGCTTGAGGTCATCGTCGACAAGGGCTCGCTCTACTACATCAAGGAGCGCTTTGCCAAAGTCGCGGTCACGGCGCTCGCGCGGATCGATGGCTGGCCGATCGGCATCATCGCCTCGAACCCGCTGGTCAAGGGCGGCGCGCTCGACGGCGATGCCTGCGACAAGATCATCTCCTTCATGGTGCTTTGCGATTCCTTCAATGTGCCGATCGTGCAATTCGCCGATACGCCGGGTTTTCTGGTCGGCTTCGAAGGCGAGCGGCGCAAGCTTCCCTCCAAGATCATGAACTACATCCAGGCGCTCGAGATGACGACGGTGCCGAAATTCGCCGTTGTCATGCGAAAGTCCTATGGTCAGGCCTATCTCAACATGGGCGGCGGCAAGTCGGACGCGCTCGCCGCCTGGTACACGGCCGATGTCGGCTTCATGGACCCGGCCGTCGGAGTCAATGTCGTCCACGGCGTCAAGCAATCGGATGACCCAAAGCGCTTCGCCCAACTCGCCGACGAACTCGGCCGCGCGAATTCCGCCTATGACCTCGCCGCGCCCTATTTCGCCCAGGCCGTTATCGACCCCCGCGAGACGCGGGGCTGGCTCAAACGCATGCTTTCCATCCATCGCCGCCGGCCCTCGGGCGGCGTCGGCAAACACCGCATGGCGACCTGGCCGACCAAGTTCTGATAGGATCGACGCGAAAGGGAGACCAAGACTTATGGCCGATATTCAGGTGAAGTCCGAGCTTGCCGGCAAGGTGTGGAAGATCGAGACCAAGACGGGACAGGCGCTCGCCGAAGAGGATGCGATCATGATCCTCGAATCGATGAAAATGGAAATACCCGTGCTCGCGCCGCGTTCTGGGACGCTCAAGGACATTCTGGTTGCCGAAGGCGACAGCGTGACCGAGGGTCAGGCCCTCGCGGTTCTGTCGGTCTAGGCGCGTGATGGCCATGCGCGACGTCTATGTCATCGGCGCCCATTCGACGCGCTTCGCCAAGATGCCGGAGCGCTCCTACAAGGACCTGACGCGCGAGGCTTATGAAGGCACGCTGACCGATGCCGCCCTGCCCGATGGCCGCCCGATCGAAATGGCCTGGTTCGGCAACTGCTCCATGCACACCGTCGGCCAGGGCAATATCCGCGGCCAAGTCTGCATGACGCCGCTCGTCCAGTCGGGGCGTTTTCCGGAACGCGTGCCCACGATCAATGTCGAAGGCGGCTGCGCGACCGCATCCTTTGCGTTCCACGGCGCTTGGAAGGACATTCTTTCCGGCCAGAGCCATTGCAGTCTGGCCATCGGCGTCGAGAAAATCTTCACCAAGGACGAAGCCAAGCTGAAGGAAAGCTTCGATGGCGCAATCGACCAGTTCGATTCCGAGGAATGGCTGAGTTATTACGCCCGCGCCGGTGCCGAGGCCGGCAAGCCCTTCGAGCCCGGCCCGGGGCGCACCATCTTCATGGACACCTACGCCATGCAGGCGGCCTATCACATGAAGCGCTGGGGCACGACCCAGGCGCAGATCGCGGCGGGCGCGGCCAAGAACCACAATCACGCGGTCGACAATGAGCTTGCCCAGTATCGCTTTCCGATGACTGTCGATCAGGTCTTGAAAGATCGTCCCGTCACCTATCCTTTCACCCGCGCGATGTGTGCGCCGATCGGCGACGGCGCGGCGGCAGCGCTGCTCTGTTCGGGCGAATTCCTCAAGGGCCTTGACGCCAAGACCAGCGAACGGGCGGTCAAGATCAAAGCCTCGGCGCTCTCGGGTGGCAAGTATCGACGTCTCGACGAGCCGGGCTTGTCGCGCATCGCCGCCGACAAAGCCTATGCCATGGCCGGTATTCGGCCCGCCGATGTCGACATCGTCGAACTCCACGACGCGACCTCGTTCTGCGAAATATTCCAGGCCGAAATGCTGCGCCTGTGCCCCGACGGCCAGGGCGGCGCCTATGTCGCTTCGGGCGCGACCTCGCTCGGCGGCGAAACGCCGATCAACGTTTCGGGCGGGCTGGTCTCCAAGGGACATCCGGTCGGCGCGACCGGCCTTTCGATGATCGACGAACTCGTGCGTCAGCTGCGCGGCGAAGCGGGAAAGCGTCAGGTCAAGGGCGCAAGATTGGCGCTCGCCGAGAACGGCGGCGGCGTCATCGGTTTCGACGAAGCCGCTTGTTCGGTCATCGTCCTGGAAAGAAATTGATATGGTTCTTCCCTGTTTCCATTTGGCGTCTTAAATAAGGTCCATTCACCTGATCGGAGCACTGCAAGACGATGTCGATCGTCGCGGGCGTCTTCATGTTGATCGCGGTCGGACTGCAATTCGCGGTCATCGCTGCGCTCATTCGCATTAACACGCAACTGATCTTCGTCGTCATGTCGATGGAAGAACAGAACGCCAAGAAGCGCATGGCGTCCTTGTTCGTCATTCTTGAGAATTTCGTGGTCGATGCTTCGATCTATCGCAAGGTCGGCGACAAGGTCTCGGCCGCCAGCAACGAAATCAAGCGCCTGGTCCTGGTTGCGACCAGCGTCTCGGAGGACATGCGCACGACCTATGACGACGCGCGCAGCTTGCAGCGCATCGCGAATCTCAAACAAAAGACGCTGTTCTAGGAACGCCGCCGGCATGGACGTCCCGATCGAAACGGTTTTCGTCGGTTTTGCCATCGCCCAGGCGGTCGCGCTCTACGTCATCATTCAGATCAGCCGCAATGTCCTCGACATCGTCAAGCGCGTGAAGGACCCGACCGAGGTCGAGCGGATCAAGCGCTTTCATGCCTTAATCGACGAGGCGGCCGAGCTTGCCAAGAACTCGCGTGACCTGTTGATCAAGACCGAAGAAGTCGTCAGGGATGTGAATGCCTTGAAGGAACAGATCGAGCGCATGCAGGAGCAATCGGCCAAGGCGCCAACAATCCTTTGATCGCCGCATCGCGGTAATTCCAAAAAACCAGTTGTATAGTTCTTTCAGATCGCTTATATGCGACCCATGAACCTTGATCGCGCCGCAGCCATCCTGGCCCAGCTTGGCAATCGTCACCGGTTGGAGATCTTGCGTCTCTTGGTCCGGGCGGGCCATGAGGGCTTGATCGTCGGAGAGATCCAGGAACATCTCGGCATCCCGGCTTCGACCTTGGCCTTCCACCTGCGGGGATTGGTGCAGGAAGGACTGGTCGAGCAAAACAAGGAATCCCGAAGCGTCAGGTGCCGGGCGGCTTATCGGACGCTCGAGGCGGCCCTTGCTTTTGTCAAAGAGGCCTGCTGCCGGGGCGTCGTCGCGAAAACGAGCGGTGCCAAGCGTGGCAATGAGGCGGCCTGATTTTTTTTGGCATTTAAGAACTATATGGCTGGTTTTATAGTTTTTACAAAATGGAGCGCATGATGACCAACGATGTCCTATCGACCGGCGAGCGGCCAGCCAAGGCGGCCAAGCCTTGGTTCACCCGCCTGAGCCTGCCCAACCGCATCGCGCTCGCAATGGCGGTCGGACTTGTCGCGCTCGCGCCCCTCGACCCGCAACAAGCCTTGGAAAGTCTCGTCTTCGTCGGCAACGCGATGACGTCGATCGCGCCGGTCCTGGCGGTCTCGATTTTTCTCGCGGCCGCGGCGAAGGCGACCGAGGCCGACGCATTGATCGCCGGCGCGTTTGAGGGTCGCGAGAGCCGGATGATCGTGTTGGCCGCGTTGTTCGGCGCGCTCTCGCCTTTTTGCTCCTGCGGCGTCGTTCCGGTGATCGCCGGGCTGCTCGGCGCCGGCGTACCGATCGCGCCGGTCATGGCCTTTTGGCTGTCCTCGCCCCTGATGGATCCTTCGATGTTCGTCCTGACGGCGGCGAATATCGGCCTCGACTTCGCGATCGCCAAGACTGCCTCCGCGATCGGCATCGGCCTCTTCGGCGGCTTCGCAGCCATGGCGGCGGACCGCGCCGGATGGTTCGACGGCGCGCTCAAGATCGGCGCGCCTAAGACCTGCGCGGCAAAAAAAGCCCTCAAACGGGCGCCGCCCGTCTGGGCTTTCTGGCGCGACCCCGCAAGGTCCCAGACCTTCGTCCTCGAAAGCGCGAATGCCGGCTGGTACTTGTTCAAATGGCTGATGCTGGCCTTCGTGCTTGAGAGTTTGATGCTGCGCTATGTGCCCGGGGAGGCCATCGCGCGCCATCTCGGCGGAGATGGCCCTTGGGCCATACCGGGCGCGGTGCTCCTTGGCATTCCGGCCTATCTCAACGGCTACGCCGCAATTCCGCTGGTCAAGGGCCTGATTGATCTTGGCATGGAGCCCGCGGTCGGCCTCGCGTTCATGCTGGCGGGCGGCGTCACGTCGGTTCCCGCGATCATGGCCGTCTGGGCGCTCGTTCGGCTCAGGCTTTTCGCAGCCTATATCGGCCTCGCGGTCGCCGGCGCGACGCTCGCAGCCTACGTCTTCGCGGCGTTCAACGGCCTCAGGCTCTGGTAGGATCGAAAGGAGCCCGAGCGGACTCGGGCCCCTTCCAGCCTGTGTCAATTGGACCGAGGTCCTGTACCGATGAAGAAATTACTGCTGCTGCTGTTCGCCGTGGTCCTGATCGTCGGCACCATCGTCGTCTACCGCGCGGCGACGTATCAGCCGGTCGAGGCCGCGGCGTCGGGCGCGCGTGTTGCCGCGAAGCCGGCCGTTCCCGTCGATGCCGACGGTATCGCGCGACGCGTCGGTGAAGCTATCCGCTTCCGGACCATTTCGCAGTCGCCGCCGCTGGTCACGGAGGCTCAGCCTTTCGAGGATTTCATCGCCTGGATGGCGACGACCTATCCCGAGCTCCATCGAACGCTTTCGCTCGAACGCGTCGGCGGGAAAAGCCTTCTCTATACCTGGCGCGGCAAGGATCCGGCCGCCAAGCCTATCTGTTCAGTCCCGGGAATTGATGGGCTGGCTCGAGCTTGAATCGTGCCGGTTCCTTTGTCCAGCTTCTGCAGACGAACTCGTAGGGCGTGAGTCCGCGAAGGGCCTTCAGGCGCTTGGCGAAGTTGTAGGCGTGTATGAAGTCGCGGAGATGGGTTCGTAGCTGGTCGTGGGTCTCGTAGTAGTAGCGGCGTACGGTTGCGTCCTTGAG
>Ga0194120_10006938_pt1 | contig 15760 bp, 19 predicted proteins | sample TA2MahCa65mmetaG_FD_148642 | JGI IMG/M metagenome (GOLD analysis project Ga0194120, IMG submission 148642) | Freshwater microbial communities from Lake Tanganyika, Tanzania - TA2015019 Mahale Deep Cast 65m | ecosystem: Environmental > Aquatic > Freshwater > Lake | place: Tanzania: Lake...
AAAGGAGACCTCCATGCTCGAAGTCGAGAAACCGTCCGACCTCTTGGCCCATGCCGGCAAGAAGGCCGGCACCAGCGACTGGCTGGTGGTCGATCAGGCGCGCATCGACAAATTCGCCGAGGCGACGGGCGATCATCAATGGATCCATGTCGATGTCGAGCGGGCCAGGCGCGAAATGCCCGGCGGCAAGACCATCGCCCACGGCTTCCTCACGCTTTCGCTCATTCCCGTGCTCGCCCAGTCGATCACCAAGATCAAGAAGCGCTCGCGCGGCATCAATTACGGCCTCAACAAGGTGCGCTTCACCAATCCGGTGCCGGCGGGCGCGCGCATCCGCCTGCACCAGACCCTCAAGGCGGTCGAGAAGATCGAGGGCGGCGTGCGCATCATTTCCGAAGCGACCGTCGAGGTCGAAGGCCAGGAGCGCCCGGCCGCCATCGCCGAGACCATCGGCCTGGCCTATGATTGAGGCGGGCTTGTAAAGTCCAATCTTATCGTATATACGAATAAATGACGGTGCGGCGCTATGTCTGGCACGAAGCGAAGCGCAGGATCAATCTCGCCAAGCATGGGCTCGATTTTATCGATGCTTGGCGCGTGATCGAGGCGCGCGGTTGCCTGACGCTAGAGACGACGCGCAAGGGCGAAGCGCGATTTCAGGCGATCGCCGCTGTCGCGCCTTGGGATCTGATCCTGAGCGCGGCCTATGTCGAACGGGATGGCCTGATGCGCGTTCTGTCGTTTCGTCGCGCGAGCCGCAGGGAAAGGACGATGTTCGATGTCTGGACGCAAGAAGGCCGCAAGCAAGGGCATTAATGCGCGCGCGCTCCGGCGCATGAAATCGGCAAGCGATTGGCCGCGCGTCCGGCGCGAGGCGACTTCCGGCGCCGAACCCGATATGCGCGGTCGAGCTGACCGTGAAGCGTCGCTCCGCGCTTTCTCGCGCGCACTCAAGCGCCGGCGCGGAGAACGTGGAGCGCAAAAGGCCCCGACCAAGCAGGCAATTTCGATCCGCCTGTCGCGCGACGTGCTCGGCCATTTCAAATCGAGCGGCCCCGGCTGGCAGGGCCGCATCGAAGCGATCCTCCGCAGGGCAGCGAGGCTGTGACCGCCATCGCCGAGACCATCGGCCTTGCTTACGATTGAGGCAAAGAGTACGGTGCTTTACCGTACATTTTTGCAGCCGGGCAGGATCGTCATGGGCTTCGTCAGGACCACCAAGCTTCGCGAGAGGCTCACCGAGCGGATGGAGCTTCGTGTCAGGCCTTCCGCCAAGCGGACCATCCGCCGGGCCATGGCGCTTTCGGGCAAATCAGCCGCCGATCTCGCTCTCGACGCGGCGCTCAGGGTGTTGGACGAGAGCCAAAGGGTGCGACTGTCGGGTGAGGATCGCAAGGCCTTTCTCGATTTGATCGCTCGTCCGCCCGCACCCAATGCGCGTCTGAAGCGGGCCTTTCGGCGTCACGCAGCGGCGACGCGCTAAGCAATGGACTCCCTGCGGCTTGAATTCGAGCCGCTTGAGCGATGCCATGATCGCGCCGCCTTTTCCAGCGGCGCTCCAGCCCTTGACGACTACCTCAAGACCAAAGCGGGACAGGATGTCCGTCGTGGTGTCGCGCGTGTCTTCGTCGCCGTGCCGCCGGGTAAGAACGAAATCGCCGGTTACTACACGCTCGGCTCTTTCGCTATCACGTTCGACGAAATGCCGACGGATATCGCACGCAAATTGCCTCCCTACGGCGAAATCCCGGCGGCATTGATCGGCCGGCTTGCCCGCGATCTGCGCTGGAAAGGCAAAGGAGTCGGCGAATTGCTGCTGGCCGACGCCATCAATCGGACGATCGATGCCGCGCGGCGCCTCGCGATTTTCGCCATCGTCGTCGACGCCAAGGACGAAGCCGCCGCCGATTTCTACCGTTCTTTCGGCTTCAAGCCGCAAGTCACGCGGCCGATGCGCCTTTTCCTGCCGCTTGCGACGGCGAGTGCAGCAAAACGAAACGTAGGTTGATCGCCGGATGACCTTGCCCCCCTCGGCCATCGCCTGCGATAATCATGGCGGCGAAGGATCATTCCGGGGAGAGAAAGCGCCATGGCCATCGGGTCGAGGCCGATCATGCAGGCGGGCGGCGCCGAGATCACCGGCGTCGATCTCGCGCGCCTCGACGATACGGCTTTTCGCGACATCGAGCGCGCCTGGTATCGCTTTGGCTTTTTGCTTTTTCGCGGCCAGAAGCTTTCCGACGACGATCTTCTCGCTTTCAGCCGGCGTTTTGGCGAACTCGATCTGCCGCCCAATCAGGAGCGCGGCCGCCAAAGCCCGGAGGGCTTTCCCGACATCTATGTGATTTCGAACGTGCTTGATCGCAAGACCGGCGAGCCGATCGGCGCGCTCGGCGCGGGCGAAGCGGTCTGGCATACCGATATGAGCTATCTCGAGACGCCGCCGGATGCCTCGACGCTCTATGCCCTCGAAATCCCGCCGGCGGGCGGCGACACTTGGTTCTGCGGCATGGCGGCCGCTTGGCGTGGCTTGCCCGAAGATCTCAAGCGCCGCCTCGCCGGGCGACGCATCAAGCACGACGGCACGTACAATTCCGGCGGCTATCTCAGGAAGGGCGTCGCGGCGAGCGACGATCCGATGAGCGCGCCGGGTGCCTGGCATCCCGCGGTGATCAAGCATCCGGCGACGGGCGAGGCGCTGCTTTATCTCGGGCGGCGGAGGAATGCCCATGTCGAGGGCCTGAGCCGGGCCGAGTCCGAGGCCTTGCTCGATCAAGTCTGGGCGGCGGCGACGCGGCCCGAATTCACTTACGCCCATCGCTGGCGCGTCGGCGACTACGTCATGTGGGACAACCGCGCGACCATGCATCGGCGCGATCCCTTCGACGGCCAGGAGCGTCGCATCATGCACCGCACGCAGATCAAGGGTCGGTCGCGGCCCTTGGCCTTCGCCGCGTGAAACCACATCGGCGGCAGATCCTCTTGAGCGGCGGCGCGCTCGCGCTCGCGGCTTGCACGGGGGGCGAGATCGGCGGCGCGGCGACGGCGCAGGAATTCGACGGCGAAGCGCTCTATGCCGATGTCCGGCGTTATGTCGATCTGGCGACCAAGACCGACGGCCATCGCACCGGCACGCCGGCCGATCTCGCGACCCTCGATTGGCTCGAGGCGCGCCTGCAGGGCGCGGGCTACGCGCTTGAGCGGCTGGAGACGCCGATCGCGGTCCATCGGCCCGATCGCGCGCAGGTCATCGTCGACGGACGCATGATCGAAGGATTTCCGCAATGGCCGGTGATTTGGACCGGGCCACGCGGCCTGACCATGCCGCTCGTTCTCGTGCCCGATCCCTCCCAGGCCGGCGCGGCCAAGGACGCGCTCGCGTTGATCCGCTTTCCCTATATTCGCGCCGCCAGCATGGCGCTTCCCGCCTACGGCGAAGCGATCCGGGCGCTCCGCGCGGCGGGCGCGAAGGGCGTCGTCATCATTACCGACGGACCGACGGGCGACATCATCGCCATGAACGCACCGGCGTCGCTGCCGCCTTTCGGCCTGCCGATGCTGCTGGTCGGGCCGCGTCAGGCGCCGCCCGTGGTCGAGGCGGCGCGCGCACGCAAGACCGCGACGCTGACGATTGCCGGGAGCGATGCGCCGGGCGTCGCGCGCACCCTCGTCGGGCGCATCGCGCGCGGGCCCAAGCACATCGTCGTCTCGACTCCGGCAAGCGGCTGGTTCACTTGCGGCGGCGAACGTGGCCCCGGCATCGCGCTCTGGCTTGCTTTTGCCGAAGCGCTCGCAAGGCGGAGCACGACGTCCCTCGTCTTCGTCGCGAATTCGGGTCACGAGATCGGCGATCTCGGCGCGCATCAATTCTTGAACCGCGCCGCGCCGGCGAAGGAGAGCGTCGCGCTCTGGCTGCATCTCGGCGCCGGCATCGCGACCTATGATTGGCACGAAGCCAATCCGCTCCGCCGCCTGCCGAACCCCGATCCGCAACGTTATCTGTTGGCGAGCCAGCCGCTTGCCGATGTCGCGCGCGCGGCTTTCAAGGGTCAACCGGGCCTCGAGCAAGTCTACGAAGCGACCGTCGCGCAGGCCGCGGGCGAGCTGCGGCCGATCTTGGCCGCGGGTTATGCGCGCGCGGTCGGGATTTTCGCCGGCCATCGTTTTCATCATGTGCCGAGCGACGATGCGACCAAGACCGGTCCCGAGCTGCTTGCGCCTGTCGCCCGCGCGCTTCATCAGATCATCCGCTTTGCCGAAAAGGACGCCGCATGAGCCGCTATGCCTCGATCTTTCGCCCGGGCCTGTTCGACGGCCAAGTGGTCATCGTCACCGGCGGCGGTTCGGGCATCGGGCGCTGCACGGCGCATGAGTTGGCGGCGCTGGGCGCGCGCATCGCGCTGATCGGGCGCAAGATCGAGAAGCTATCCAAGGTCGAAGGCGAGATCGCCTCGCTCGGCGGGCGCGCCCAATCCTGGGTCTGCGACATACGCGAAGAAGAGCGCGTCAAGGAGACGATCGCCTCGATCCTTCAGGCGATGGGCCGGATCGACGGTCTGGTGAACAATGCCGGCGGTCAGTTTCCGGCACCGCTCGCGGCCATCAACCAGAAGGGCTGGGAGACGGTGGTGCGCAACAACCTGACCGGCGGCTTCTTGATGGCGCGCGAAGCCTATATCCAGTGGATGGCCAAGCATGGCGGCGCCATCGTCAACATCGTCGCCGACATGTGGAGGTCGATGCCCGGCATGGGCCATTCGGGCGCGGCGCGGGCCGGCATGGTGAACTTCACCGAGACCGCGGCGCTCGAATGGGCGCCTGCGGGCGTTCGAGTGAACGCCGTCGCGCCGGGCTGGATCGGCTCCTCGGGCATGGATCACTACCCGCCGGAAATGCGGGATGGCATCCGCAAGCTCGCCAAATCCGTGCCCTTGAAGCGTCTCGGCACCGAGGCCGAGGTCTCGGCCGCGATCGTCTTTCTGTTGTCCGAAGGCGCGGCCTTCATCTCGGGCACGACGCTTCGGGTCGACGGCGCGGCGCCCAATGCCAGGCTCAACTGGCCCATGCCCGATCATGCCAACTCCAAGCCCTTCGACCCCTTCCCCCTGGCGAGCAAGCCTAAGGTGTTGGAAGGGTTGTAGTTTATTAGATATTCCTAACCGATTTCTTATTTGACATTTTAGAAACTAATATGTAATCATATGCCCAGTCTCAGCGGAGATTGGCATGTCGAACACATCAAACGTCCATTACCTGCACGGAACGCCTAGACCGATTGCGCAGTTTCTACGAGTTGGTCGGATGCATAAGCAATTGGAAGAGATGCGACATCAGGGGAGGCTGCCTGTAACGCGCTTTGTCTTTGATGCAGGACGGGTGTTGGCTCAATCCGATCTGTTCGCCACTTTGCGGCAAGACGGACGAGAACTGGTGTTGGATACGAATGTCGCCGAGCTCTCGGCGATCGCCCATTTCAAGGGATTCGCTCAACATGCTCCGTGGGCCAGCGCCAATGGAGCATTGTCACCCGTACATTTCACGAGTCGCGCAAACGAACTTGACAATATTGGACGGATTTCGAGATTTGCAATTAGTCATAGCTTTGATCGCGTTTTGTCTCCTTCAGGCGCAATCAAGACCATCAATGATGAGTGGCTTAGCGCGAGCGTCGAAGCCTGTAATTTGTTGCGCCGCAGTTTGGATAGAGACGGGGGGCAACAAATTGCTATCGGCTTCTCGTTGATTGTGACTAACGCAATGTTGAATGACGTTGCATCAAGAAAAGCGATCATTTCGAAGATTGAGGGAGCGCCGTTCGAAAGCATTTGGATGAGGATTTCTGGATTTGGAGCAGACGCCACGGGCGTTGCGATACGCAAATACATTTCGGCCGTTCAGGAGTTTCACGAGTTGGGGAAGCCGATTGTCGCGGATTGTGTTGGCGGGCTGGCGGCGCAGGCGATTGTGGCATTTGGTGCCGTTAGCGGCATTGCTCACGGTCTGGCGTCGAAGGAACGGTTTGACGCTTCCAGCTGGGACAAACCTCGCAAACCAGGCGGAGGTGGGGGCGAATATACGTTCCTGATGCCGGGTATTGATAGGTTACTAGGTCGAAACGACGCCGAAGCATTGATTGCGAGTTCTGGCGCTAGGAAACACTTTAGCTGTAGTGATAGATCGTGTTGCACACATGGCTTTGAGGACACTGAGAAAGACGTAAGAGGTCACTATCTTCGGCAGCGTGCCAAGTCTTTCCAAAGCCTGTCGGCAGTCCACGAAGCTGTGCGTTCTCAACATTTTGTAGCGAAGGAATTGGTGCAAGCCGAACGGTATGCTTGACTGGCGGCCAAGTTAAAGCCGAGCAATCAGAGATTGGTTAAAGTTTTGGCAAAAAATGCGAAGCGGTTAGAGCGAATGAGACCAATTTTGGAGGACCTTCAAAATACCATGACAAAAACATTTGTGCCTAGCTTTGCCGCTGTTGCCAGAGATCGACGCTCACCAAGAATTAGCGGGGCGTGAGCCATGCCAGGAGCAGTAGCCAATATTCTCGAAGTCCTGAAAGACAGCGGCGGCTTGCAGGGCAAGGATATCGCAAACATAGTCGCGGTGTCGCCAGCGACTGTGTCTAGGTGGTCAAGCGGTAAGGCATCGCCCGACCTCAAGACCCAGACGACAATGGCCGAGCTTCGTTATGTCGTAGATCGGCTCGCCGAATATTATTCGCCGGACGAAACGCGCCTTTGGCTTCATACGCCACATCCGATGTTGAAGGGCGCGCGCGCAATTGAGCTAATCCATGCCGGACGTACAGAAGAAGTACTCGCGGCTATCGAAAGCCTGGAGGCCGGAGCCTATACCTAGTGCAACAGAACATTCGCAAGGCGCGCGACGTCACGCTGCTTGACTTGGTTGACGCTTGTGCACGCGAGCCGCTCGATACTGATGTCTGGCGAGTCGCTCGTAAAGGCAGGGACCCGTTGTTGGGACATGCTTCCGAAGGCCGTTGGTCAGATGGGCAATTCGACGTGCTCTATACCTCGCTAGAAAGAGAAACCGCGCGGGCCGAGGTGTTTGCTCGATTGTCAGCACAGCCTGTTTTTCCATCGAAGATTTCCTTTTTTGCTCATCGACTTCGTGTTCGTGTCGAACGAGCCCTGCGACTATCCGACGATTCGTCTTTATCCCGTCTAGGAGTCGATGTCGCGCGCTACCGTGAACGGAACTATTCGAAGTCGCAGGAGATTGCTGATGTTGCGTACTTTCTTAATTACCAGGCTATAGTGGCGGCTAGTGCCCGCAGTGAAGGAACAAATGTGGTGGTCTTTACGGACAAGATTGAGCCCAACGCACTAAATCTGATTGAAAGCGAAAAATCGCCAATCGATTGGCGCGACTATCGAGCAGATCAACGTCACAAGAGTTAGAGGGCTTTGATTCGCAACGGCTTTTGACCGCGCTTCGGGCCCTGGACTAGAATAACCCCTTAGCGCGTTTTACCCGAGGAGAAGTCCTTGAGGGGAGTTCGGACGATGATGTTTCGTCGCGTCATTATCGCTCTCGCTTTGGTCGCGCTCGCGGCCTGCGAAAGCGCAAGCGTGGTCTCGACCGGGCCCGATGACAATCCCCAGGCGCTGACAGCCAAGGGCGTGGCGCTCCTCGAGCGCAACGACGCCCAGGGCGCCATGGCCGCGTTCCAGCGGGCCGCCGCGCTCGATCCCCGTTTCCTGCAGGCGCGCGAAGGCTATGCGCGGGCGGCGCTTGCCGCCGGGCGCTTCGAAGACGGCCTCGCCGCGGCGGAAGCCGGGCGCGAAATCGCCGGCCGGGACGGCAAGGCGCGCCGGGTCTTCGTCGCCTTGCAGATCGACCTGATCGGAGCCGAAGCGCGGGCGTCTTGGTACACCCGCGGCAGCGAACTTCTCTGGACCGAACTCCGGGCGGATCCCACGGCCTGGGTCGACGGGCCTATCCATCTCGCCGGCGGCAAGATTGCGGCCAAGGCGGAAGATTATCCCGAGGCCGCGCGGTTGCTCCGCATTGCCGTCAACATCGGCGGGCGCGAAGGCCAGGCGGCGGATAAGGAACTCGTCCGCGTCGAAGAGGTCGTGCGCGCCTCGCTCGGCAGCCGCGGTCTCGCCCAGATCGCGGCCAAGACCGCGATCACCCGCGCCGATTTCGTCGCTATCCTGTTCGACGATTTTGATCTCGGCAGCTATCTCGGCCAAAAGGCGCCCGAGGTCGCGCGCGCAGGGGAGACCGGTGCAGACGGCTCGAGCGATTACGCGCAACTTCCCGTCGCCGACAATGTGCGGACGCTTCATCGTCTCGGTCTTCGCGGCATCGAAATCGCCGGCGGGCGCTTTCGACCGAACGATCCGGTGACGCGCGAGGAATTTGCCATGCTGGCCGAGGATCTGGTGATCCGGAAGACCGGCGAAGCGTCTCTGTCGCGCCGCTATATCGGCTCGGAAAGCCCCTTCGCCGATCTCACGCCGTCGCGCGCGAGCTTCAACGCCATGATGTCGGCGATCTCGCGGGGCATTCTCTCGTCCGACATCAAGGGTCAGGCGCGTCCGACCGAGCCGGTCACCGGCTCGGCCGCGATCCTGGCCATGCGCGCGCTCCGCGGGCTCGACAAGCAGGCGCTGTTGCACTGAACTGAAATCCACCTCTCGGGGGAGGGGGCGATGACACCGAGAACGCCGCTGATCTTCGCCTTCGGGCTCGCGCTCCTGACCGCTTGCGAGACCGACGGCAACACGCCCCGCGTTCAGGGCGCGGGCGGCGTCACTTCCAAGCAGGATGCGACCGACCTCGCGCTCGGCCTTGTCACCGGCAAGACCGGTGCCGAGGTCTTCGTCGCGCCCGATTTTACCCGTCGCGCGCCCACCAAGGTCGTGGTGCTGCCTTTCGACTATCCGGCGAACGAAGTCGAGATCGGGCTTCGGCGCGAGGCCGAGCGGGAAATGACCCAGACTTTCCGCAATGTCTTCTCGGCGCTGCCTTATCTCGACATCGAAGCGGCGTCGCTGAACGACGCTGTCCTGCGGGCGGGTCTCGCCCCGGGCGTCGCCGTGCCCGCGGACAAGCGCGCGGCTCTTGCCCAGGCGGTCGGCGCCGATGCCATGATCGTCGGCACGGTCACGGCCTATGAGAAGGTCCTCGCCGGGCTCTATGGCCAGCTCGCCGCCGGCGCCGACGTGCAATTGATATCCGTCGCCGATGGTCGCCAGCTCTGGCGCGGGCGTCACACGGTGCGCAAGCACCATGGCGGCTTGCCGCTCTCGCCGATCGATGCGGTGACGACGCTGATCGGCACGGCGCTCGAAGTGACCGACAAGGCGCGCATCGCCGCGCTCGACGAATTGATGCGGGCCCTCGTCGCCGAAGTGCCGATCGCGGCCGGCGCGGCGCGCGCCCCCTCGACCAGCTTCCTCGCGGCCCGCCATTCCGGCGCGGGCAAGATCCTCAAGGCCGGCGACGAACTCCGCCTCGCCGTCGCGCTCTCGCGCGAGGCGCCGGTGAAAGCGCAGATCGGCAAGGACATCGTCGTGCCGCTCGAGCGCGCCGCCGCATCGGGCGAGGCCAAGGATCAAGGCGTCCTCTATGAAGGCCGCTATCGCTTCAAGCCGGGCGAGGATCGGACGCGCGAACTCGTCGCCTTCGTCGCCTTCGACGAGGCGGGACGGCCGATCGAATATCTCGACCCCTACGCGCCGCTCACCGTCGACACCACGCCGCCCGATCAGCCGAGCGAGCTCCGCGCGCGCTTCGCCGAGAACAAGACCCGCGTCTCTTGGACCGGCGCGAAGGCGAGCGACATCGCAGCCTACGAGGTCTGGCGGAGCGCGACGCCGCGTTCGGGCTTCGCCAAGATCGGCGAGACCGAATTCGATTTCTTCGTCGACGACAAGCCGCTCGCCGGCGTCGGTTTCTATCAGGTGATCGCGCGCGACCGCGCCGGCAATAGCGCCGAGCCGACGGCCGCGGTCGAAGGCCGGCGCATTCCGCCCGGGCCGACGGCGGTGCCGGCGACGCTCGTGCAGGACACGGTCTGGTATGCCGAAGGCTCGCCCTATGTGCTCGACAAGGCGGTAAGCGTTGCGACCGGCGCGACGCTCAGGATCGAGCCGGGCACGACCATCCGCGCGCTCCAGGCGTCCGCGCTCGCGGTCGATGGCCGTATTCTCGCCGAGGGCACGGCGGCCCAGCCGATCACCTGGGAAGGCCCCGAGCGCGCGCGCTGGTTCGGCGTGAGCGTCAGGAACGCCGGCCAGGGCCAGGGGCGCGACTCGGTTTTCGCCTTCAACCGCTTCACCGGCGCGGATGTCGCGCTGTCGATCGTCGCCGCTTCGCCGCAGGTGCGCGATTCGAGCTTCACGCGAAGCGATGTCGGCCTCCGCATCGCCGGCGCCGAGAGCGAGCCGCGCTTGCGCGCCAATCTTCTCAGGAACAACCGCGTCGGCATCGTGCTCGATGCCGCCGATGTCGAGATCACCGGCCATGTCGTGCGCTTCAATACCGAAGCGGGCGTCGAGATCGTCGGCGCTTCGCCGCAGATCTTCGGCAACGATCTGTCGGACAATGCCGACGGCGCGCTCAAGGTGCGCGACCAGACGCGGCGCGGCATTTTCGATGCCGGACGGAATTGGTGGGGCTCGACCGAGGCGGATGCCGTGCGGAGCATGATCAAGGGCTCGGCGGCGTTCGAGCCCTTGCTCGATGCCGCGCCGCCGGCCGGCAAGCCGATGGCCGCGCTCAAGAAAGCCGCGCCGCCCGCCGCCGCGCCCGCCGCCGCGTCGGCCCAGCCCGCGGATCCCGCGCAAATGCTGCAGACGCTGCAAAGCGCCTACAAGCTGATGGACGAGGGCAAATCCCAGGACGCGCTCGCCGGGCTCAGGGCCATCGCGCCCCAGGCGCCGCGCAACGCCGATCTCCATTACCGCATCGCGCTCTTGGAATTCCAGAACGGCCAGGCGGCGGAGGCCAAGGCCTCGATCGCCCGCGCCATCGCGGTCAATCCCTTCGCGCCGCATTTCCATCTGAGCCAGGGCATGATCCTCAAGCAGCTCGGCGATGCCGCGGGGGCGGAGGCGTCGTTCAAGAAAGTGCTCGAGCTCAATCCGCGCGACAAGAGCGCGGCAAAGATGTTGGGAGCAGGTTCGTGAACCTCATGGTCGGGCGCGCCTGCGCCGTCCTGCTCCTCCTCGTCGCGGCGCCCGTCCTGGCGGATGAGGAAAAGCGTTCGAGCATCGTCGAAGCCGAAGGCGAAGTGATCTTCGGCGAAAACATGACGCGTGGCCAGGCGCGCGAAGCCGCCAAGACGCAGGCGTTGCAGAAGGCGCAGGACCGGGTCGGCGGGCAGATCCGTGCCGTCACCCAGGTCGAGGACCTCGAATTCAAGGGCCAGCAGATTGAGAAGGAGGCGGTCGCCAATTACCGCATTCTCGAGGAAAAGGACCTCGGTTCGACGCCGCAGAACACCTACAAATACTGGATCAAGGCCGAGATGCGCTTCGTCATCCCGGATTCGAATTCGGTCAAAGTGCGTCAGGCCTTGGCCAAGGACAACGCACCGCTCACGGTGCGCGTCTGGACCTCGCGCAAGACCTACCGCGCGGGCGAGAAGATGGAAATCCAGATCGAAGGCAACAAGCCGTTCTTCGGCGCGCTGTTCTACGAGGATGCCGGCGGCGACATCGTCCAGCTCCTGCCCAATCCGCATCGCAGCGCGAATAAGTTCGAAGCCAAAGTGCCGCTGACCATTCCGAACGAGCAGGACCGTTTCGAGCTCAAGGTGACGCCGCCTTTCGGCACCGAAAAGATCACCGTCTTCGCTTCGACTTGTCCGCTCGGCCGCGCCACCGTCCAGGCGATGAGCGGCTCGGGGCTGCAGATCGCGCAAGTGACGCGCGGCCAGCTCGAACGTCAGATGCGGGGCCTCAGCATCACCGGCCCGGGCGGCGCGGGCGGCGCCAACAATCCCTTCGCGTCCGGAGCGAGCGCGCAAGGCGCCGCCGGCGGGGCCGGCCAGCAGGCCGCTTGCGGCATCGCCGAATTTTACGAAGCGACCTGGGACGTGACGACGAGGCCATAGGGCGGCTGGCGCGGCAGCGGAGGAAGCGCGTCACGAGGACAAGAGCCGGGCGATGACACGGGGGTCGATAGCGCCGAGATCGCGGTAGACATCGCGGCGGTGCCGGACAATCGCGACCGCGACTCGCCGAGCGGGGTCGTCGATCGCGTAGACGATGCGATGGTCGCCGATCCGTACGCGCCACAATGCGGGCGTTCGACCGGATAGTTTTTCGACCCCCGTTGGCCTTGGATCGAGTTGGAGTGTCGTCAGCCGATCGAGAACGGCATCCCGGATATCAGGCGGAAGTTTGCGAATGTCGCGCTGGGCCTGTGGGGCGATTTCGACCCGATAGGCGGACATGGTTCAGGGGGCAAGCAAGGCCTTGAACTTGGCGAGCGGCATCATGCCGGTCTTGCGGCCTTGGCGCAGGGCCCGCCGAGCCGCTTTGTCGTCGACAAAGTCTTCAATCCGGCGGAGCAGGTCGAGATCGGCAATCGGCACGACGGCGGCGACGTCCTTGCCATGGCGCGTGATGACGACTCGCGAACCGGCGAAGGCCGCGCGGTTGACGGTGTCGGCCAAGTCCTTGCGAGCGGCGGCGGCGGCAATACGGCGCATCTTTCGGCTCCTGGCTTGATTTGTACATTATGTACTAAAGGCGGGGTGGCGGCAAACCACGCCCTAATACCCGACGCGCATTGCCTTGATGTCGAGGCCGGAGATCGAGAAATCCGCTTCGGTCGCTCTTATCGCCTCGCGCAGCGCGGGCTCGATCGCCTCCCAGGCCTTGAGATCGACCAAGATCTCGCCCCGCTCGGCCAGGTCTTCGCCGAGCTTGGCCGCGAGATTGACCGCGTCGCCATAGAAGTCATGGCCGGGGATCAGCAGCATTTCGCCCCAGGCGATGCCGATCGAGACATGGACATCCTTGCTGTCTTCGGTCAGGAAATTCTGGGCATCGAGCGCGATGTTGATGCGCACCGCCGCCTCGATCGCCGGCTTCACCTCGGCGAAGACGGCGTAGAGATTGTCGGCCTCGAACTTGACCACCGTGCCGCCCGCGCCCTCGATCACGGTCCGCGTCACCGCCTGCATGCGCCGGACCATGCCGAGAAAATGCAGGATGCCCTGGGTGCGCGTGACCAGCGAAAAGCCGCTCATGTCGAGCACCAGCACCGCGGCCTGCTTGCCATAGGCGCGCCAAATTTCCTTTTCGATCGCCGGCTGCTCGCCTTTCGCGGCGACGATGTAGCGGTCGAGCGCTTGTTGGAATTTATCCATGGCGCCTCAGTCTTTCAGGCAGGGCGCGAAAAGAAAAGGGGCGACCCCGAGGCCGCCCCTTGTTCGAATGACAGCGCTGCCGCGATCAGGCGGCGCTGCTTTCCTTGCTCTGCGCCGGGCGATAGGCGATCGCCGCGTGATCGGTGCAATAGGGCTTGCCCGGATGAGACGGCGCGCCGCAAAAGCGAAAACCCGTTTCGCGCGGATGACCGATCGGCCATTGGCAGGTCGGGCCCTTGTAGCTGCCCGGCACGACCGGGCGCGGCGGCGGCGCCAGCACGAGTTGCGGCGGCGGCGGCGGCGGGCGCATTTCGAGCCGGCGCTTGACCGGCGAGGGCCGCGACGGCAGGCCAAGGCGATGCGCCTTGCCGACGACCGCGTTCTTGGTGATGCCGAGACGCTCGCCGATGGCGGCGGTCGAGAGACCTTCGTCCCAGAGCTTGGTCAGCTGCTGAATCTTGTCGTCGGTCCAAATCCAGGCATTGGCCGCAGGCAGCATGGGCGGCGGCGCCATCATCGGCTGGTCCATATCTAGTCCCCCTTATTATGCGGACGCCTAGATATAGTAGGAACCCTCAGGATTTTGCAAGCGTCTTCTCAATAGACCGAGAGCCAGACCGGCCAAAGCCCCGCGCCTTGCAACAGGCGAATGGCGGCGAAGGCCGGCGGGGCGACGAAAAACCAGGCGCCGTCGCGCATGGTGCGAAAGAGAAAAATCGGATTGAGCGGCACGCTCTCGGGCGCGCGCCATTGGCCGAAGGCCGGCCACCAGCGCGGCACGCGCCGGCAATAGTCGTCATAGGCCGGGCCGAAGAGCGTCCGGAGATAGGCTTCTTCCTTGGCGACCACGGCCGGGTAATAGAGCGCGAACAGCGCGCCCAAGATCGCCGCCCAGATCAGCGAGCCCGCCGCCAGTCCGACGCCGAGGACGCCGAGAAACGAAAAGACATAGAGCGGATTGCGCACGACCGAGAACGGACCCTCGTCGATCAAGGTCGCGTTCTTGCGCCCGCCGACGAAGGCCGAGGCATAGGCGCGGCCTAGCACGCAGACGACGATCAGGAGAAAGCCCGCCCAAACCCAGGCATAGAGCGCGGCCGTGCCCCAGAGCGGCTGGCTGGTCAGCAGGAAAGGCAGGCCGATGAACGCCGCGATGCGCGTGTGCTTGATGCGCGCCTTCAAAAGATGCTCGCCTTGCGAGGCGGACGCCTCCGGCCCTTGCGGCGTCTCGGTCATGGGCGCGCTCATGCCGCCGCCTTGGCAAAGCGCCCATGTTCGAGAAAGGCGACGACCTGGCGCGCCGTCTCGGGATGATCGGCCATGAAAGAGTGATTGATCGGCAGCAAGACGAAATCCTTCATGTCGGGCAAGCGGGTCGAGGCGATGTCGACCGTGCCGTCATGCTCGGTGAAGCCCGGTCGCAACAGCGCGTTCATATAGGCCGTCGGGTTGAAGGGATGGAAGGGCGCGGAACCGGCAACGACGCCGGTCTCGGCGGCAAGACCGGGCAGCGCCTTGAGCGCGGGGCTTCCCGGCAAGAGATCGAGGATCGGGCGGCCATAGATATAGCGCGCAAGACGGCGCATCTCGGCGCGCTCGAGCAAACTGACGCCGGCATTGGGCGGCGCCAACATGACGACGCGCCCGATCGCGAAAGGCACGGGGTGCGCGAGCACGCCCCGGAGCAGCACCGCGCCGAGCGAATGGCCGACGAAATGCACGCGGCTTGCGCCATGCGCGGTCTCGACGATCCGCCGATGCAGCAGCGCGACGAGTTCGCCGATGCCGTGGCGCCTGCTCGGATAGTCGAGATTGCGCGTCCGATAGCCGGCCCCTTGCAGGCGCCATTCGAGACGCTTCAAGCTCCAGGCCGAGCGGCCGAGGCCGTGCAGCAGCAAGACCAGTTCGTCCCTGTGCGCGCTCACGACGCGGCCTTGGGCAGAAGATGACCGACGGCGTTGGCGTAATAGGTCAGCAGCGGCGCTTCGCCGGGTGCGACGCGGTAATGGCCTTGCTCTTCGAGGATGACTTTGCGGAGCGCCAGATGACGCAGCCCCACTTCGATGGCGTAATCCTGATCGCGCCGCGGGATATAGGGATGCGCCCCGGCGGCGCCGAGGCGCGCGAACAGCTCGGCCGACTTGGCCTTGACGTCGATGGCCGATAGCCCGGCCTCGCCGGCCGCGAGCAGCACGGTCGAGACGAGCGAGACGGGGAGCACCGGCACGACCTCGCCGATCGCGCGCATCAGCTCGCGCACGAAGGCGTCGACCTCCTTGAAACGCGCGTCCTTCTCGAGGGGGCGAAAATCGACGCCCTTCGCCTTGGTCCAGGCGCGGAGCGATATCGGCGTGCCGAAATTGACGCAGGCATAGCCGAAGCGGAACCATTCCCGGCGCA
>Ga0194120_10006946_pt1 | contig 15736 bp, 27 predicted proteins | sample TA2MahCa65mmetaG_FD_148642 | JGI IMG/M metagenome (GOLD analysis project Ga0194120, IMG submission 148642) | Freshwater microbial communities from Lake Tanganyika, Tanzania - TA2015019 Mahale Deep Cast 65m | ecosystem: Environmental > Aquatic > Freshwater > Lake | place: Tanzania: Lake...
TAGACCACATCGAGCAGCACCTCGATGCCGGCCTGGTGGGCGGCGCGCACGAGCTGGCGCACCTGCTCGCGCGCCTGCAGCGGATCGTCGCCAACCAGATAGTCCGGGTGGGGGGCCATCCAGCTCAGTGGGCTGTAGCCCCAGTGGTTGTGCCGGCCGCCGGGGGCATCCTGCGGATCAAACGCCATCACCGGCAGCAGCTCGATCGTGGTGATGCCCAGCTCCTTGAGGTAGGGGATCGTCTCGATCAGGCCCAGCAGCGTGCCCCGATGCTCAGGGCTCACCGGAGAGCCTTCGCCCTTGGTGAAGCCGCCCACATGCAGCTCGTAGATCACGGTGCGCTGCCAGCTGTGGCGCGGCCTGGGTGCAGCCCCGAAGTCGAAGCGCTCCCGCTCGGTCACCACGCCTTTGAGGGAGCAGCTGGTGTTGGGGATGGCGCCGATGGCGCGGCTGCGTTGGTAGACGTCCCAGCCGCTGATGGCTCGGGCACAGGGATCGAGCAGCAGCTTGGAGGGATTGAAGCCGTGGGCCCCCGGGTGCAGAGGCCCAAACACGCGGTAGCCGTAGCAGGTGCCTATGCCAACGCCGCCACCTTCGAGCTCCACATGCCAGTGGTCGCCTGAGCGGTGCTGCTGGTCCAGCTCGATCGTGGCCCAGGGCTCGGCCGCATCGCCGCTGCTGAACAGCAGCAGCTCCAGCCGTGTGGCCTCCGGTGCCACCACTGAAAAATTGACGCCGTTGCTGCCGGCGCTGGCGCCCAGCGGCCAGGGGCGTCCCAGGCGCACGCTGAGGGCGTCGGTTCGTTGCAGGGGTAGGGCTGGCAACGCAGAGGCCCGGGCGGCACCCACAAGTTACGGGGGGTGTCAGGCTCGGTACCACTTCGCGTGGCTTTTCTGACCGATTCCGCTTCGCCCTTTTCAGCTTCGCCCTTTGCCGCAGCAGCCGAGCCCGGGCGGCCGCCACGCCAGGTGGCCGATGGCTTATGGCTGTTTGCGCCCAACCGCCGCACCCAGGGCGGCAGCAGCTGGTTGCTGCAGGGTGACGGTGAACCTGATCTGCTGATCGACTGCCCAGGGTTCAGCGAGGCCAACCTCGCGGTGCTTGATCAGCGCCGCGAGGCTGTTGGCCCCGATGGCGGCCTGATCGTGCTCACCAGCCGTGAGGGCCATGGCGAGCTGCGCCGCTGGCAGCAGCGGTTGGGTTGGAGGGTGCTGGTGCAGGAACAGGAGGCTTATCTGTTGCCCGGGGTGGAGCGGCTGTGCACCTTCGCCGATGCCCTGGTGCCGGCGCCGGGGGTGCGGTTGCTGTGGACCCCTGGGCCCACCCCCGGCGCCTGCGTGCTGCATGTGCAGCGCCCCGGCGCGGATGGATTGTTTTGCGGGCGGCTGCTGGTGCCGGTGGCGCCGGGCCAGTTGGCCCCGTTGCGCACGGCCCGCACCTTCCACTGGCCGCGGCAGCTGGCGAGCGTGGCGCGGTTGCGCAGCTGGTTGCCAGTGGCTTCTCCCGGCTGGATTGCCAGCGGAGCAGGCCTGGGCGCCCTGCGCGGGCAACATCTCGTCAACGATGGTGCGGCGTGCCTGCGGGCGCTCATTGAGACTTGTTGATCTCCACTGCTGTGGGAAAGGGAATTTCGATGTCGTTGGCCGCAAAGCAGGCCAGCAGATCGCGTCGGATGCGGCTCACCCCGTCTTTGAAATCGCGGTAACTGGAGTGAGTGGTGCCAAAGTCAAATGAAAAGTCAAAGCTAAAGTCTGAAATTTTTACTAGAAGGCACGATTTAAAGCTGAAGCATGGATCGCTGTTGATTACGTCTTTGATTAGTCCAGGAATGGATAGAAGTTGTTCGCGAGTCGTTTCGTAGGAAACGCCGATCACAATCGAAGATTTTTTGACCTGATCAATAATTTCTTGAACTCGGCAGAGCAGTCTTTCGCGCACCTCTAAATAGGCGCTCCAGCCGTGTAGGGAAACCATGGCAAAGCATATCAGAGTCAAACTGTCTGTATCGGGCTGTTCGATGCTGACAACAATGTCCTGAAGCAGAGGCTCTGCATCCAGTGCCTTGCGCGTATATAACATAAGATCTTTGCACTGGTCGGGCGAGAGTTTTTCATTGATGTTGAGCCTAAGGTCCAGCCCCTGCATAGGAGTGGTCTCACCCCGTGCGCTGCGGCGGGTGTAATTAACAATTGTTGCTTCGTCGACGATGGCATTGGGGATAGTGATGCGGCTTTCCAGGGTCTGTAGCTCGACGGAGCGCAAGCCGATTTTGGTGATAAAGCCAGCATGCTCTCCGACTCGGCAAAATTCACCAACCCTCAGCGGGCGATCGGTTTGAATCGAGAGCCCGGCGAACAGATTGCCAAGCAATTTCGATGCACCTAGGCCGATCGCCAGGCCGGGTACCGCCGAAAAAGCCAGTAGGGTGCTGGCGGGCAGGCCGAGCATGAGCAACAGCCTGTAGAGCAGCACCAGGGCCGCAATGGCGCCAAGAGTGCGGCAGATCGGCAGCAATAAATTGTTGAGACGTTGCAGCGCCAGCGGAGAGCTGCTGCCCCTTAATTTCATCAGCCACTCAGCAGCCGATTTGCCCAGGGCTTCAAAGCCTAAATAAGCGATTACGCTGACGGAAATAAAGTAGGCAATATGATAAATATGAGTGCTCGCTTCAAGCAGGCTTCCGGTGAGATTTATGTAGTCATCGACAATGGCTTCACCAAAAACGGTGATAGGTATTAGTGGCAGAAGAATGAGAACGCGAAGCCAGGCGATATTGTCGTCTTCGGTTGTTGGGACTCTGGATGCTTGGTCAACTTCTCGAAAGCGATATGTTTTCAGTAACAGCAAGACAAGGAAGCTCGACGTAGCGATGCTCACTAAAATAACTAATGCGCTGGCGCTGAGCTGTAGAACAGTTTGGTCATTGTAGGATGCCTCCAGAAAAGAACGCGTCGTTTGGGGTAATTTAAGGTACCATTTTGGAGGCAGTACATTGCCTGGAGTCACCGCAAAATTGTTGTAGAGGCCGGGTGTCGTGAAGTTGTCGCTGGGGATTTTGATTGATTTGATTGCTCTGTACATCTGGCCAATCCTGGCCACGGTTTCGGCTGAGAACAGGTATTCATCGCTGAGGCTGTTCTCGCGCTTGACGGCGCTGAGATTGATTGCTGTTCGAGGGATGCGCCATGAACGAACCGTTTCGCCGCGTTCCGAGCTCAGGGCACGCAGGCCAGCGGCGTTGGGGATTTCGATTGCGACACTGCTGGTGTTGAAGGCATAGTCCAAGACTTCTTTCAGCTGGAGTGCAGCCTCCTTTGCCAGATCGGAGCGGATGCTCTCAGGAAACACGCTGTCATCGAGGGCCTGGGTGGCCAGGTTGAACAGCGTTTCGATGTCGTTGATTTGATTCGACAGATCCGTGCTCCAGCTCCATCCCGGCTCCCTCGCTCCCGCTGCGGCGATCGCGTGTTGCCGCTGGACCACTTCTGCCATCACGGCATAGAAATTGAGCAGTGTTGCCCTGGGGGTTTCGCCCACCACTTCTCCGAGCTCATTGGCAGCCCAGCCGGCTCGAAGCGCGACAAGCTCGTCGTAGAAGGGCTGTTGGCTCAGCGGAATGGTCGCTGCTGTCGGCGCGGTGGCATGGCTGAACGGTTGGCCAGGCGTTGCTGGACCCGGCATCGCCAGCAGTAAGGGAAGGGCCAGGCCCATCACCAGGGCCATGGCCCGTCTGATCCAACGGCGGGGGTATCCAGCGTTCACAGCCAACAAGCTTGTTGGCTGTGATGTTGCCACCTTTGTTGTGTGTTGAAGCGAAAAGGTCCCTTCGGGTCAGGGATTCGCGCAGCCCCTTGTTTTGATGCCCTCAAATTGCTCCAGAGTCATTGCGGCGCAGTGGGTTTGCTGCCATTCGCTCCGGTCCCTCTGCGCCTTGCGGAGATGCGGTTTTCCGCAAAAAACGGCGAAAACCATTGCGGCAGCCACTTTTTTGGTTGCAGGGCCGGCCGAGGCTCCATACCATTGGCGCGCCCAATTCCTCTGGCGGTCGGGGATTGCCGATTCGCCACCAGCAGCGCCCACGGTCTCAACCTCCGGTTCTGCCGCGCGGCCATTCCCCCCAACCTTTGAGGACACTCTTTCTTCCCCATGAACAAAGCTGATCTCGTCAACCTCGTTGCCGCCCGCACCGAACTGACCAAGACCGATGTGTCGGCTGTCGTCGACGCCACCATCGAAACCATCATTGATTCGGTGGTTGAAGGCAAGAAGGTCTCGATCCTGGGCTTCGGTTCGTTCGAGCCCCGCGAGCGCTCCGCGCGTCAGGGCCTGAACCCCAAGACCGGCCAGAAGATCAAGATCCCTGCCAAGCGCGTGCCCGCCTTCACCGCCGGCAAGATGTTCAAGGACCGCGTTCAGGGCTGATCGCCGCCTCGGCGCGATCAACGCCAAGCTGGAAGGCGGCCACAAGGCCGCCTTTTTTGTTGGCTGTAGAGCCGCGCCCGTTTGTCCTTGTCAGTGCTGCTGCCTGAGCGTCTGCGCTCGCGCCTGGAGCGCGGCACTGCCCTGCGGGCCGCGGGGTATCGCGGCCGTTATGCCCCCTCTCCCAGTGGTGCGTTGCACTGGGGCAACCTGCGCACCGCCCTGCTCAGCTGGCTTGATGCCCGCCTTTCAGGTGGTGAGTGGTTGCTGCGCATCGATGATCTCGACACGCCGCGGGTGGTGCCTGGAGCCGAGGAGCGGATCCTGGCTGATCTGCTCTGGCTGGGTCTGAGCTGGGATGGGCCGCTGCTGCGTCAGAGCGAGCGGCGCGGTTTGTACAGCGATGTGCTCTCGGCCCTGCGCCGCAGCGGCGCGTTGTATCCGTGCCGTTGTTCGCGCCGTTTGCTGGCCGATGTCTCGGCGCCCCATGCTCCGTTGCCTGTGTATCCGGGCTTCTGCCGCGGCCAGCTCCCGCGTTGGGGACCCGTTGAGGGGCGCTTGCCCAGCTGGCGGCTGCGTGTTGGAGCCGGCCGGCTGTGCTGGCAGGAGCGATGGGACGAGCCTGGCGAGCTGGATGCTGCTTCGGCGGTGGGTGATGTGGTGCTGCGCCGCGCCGACGGTTACATCGCCTATCACCTGGCCACTGCTGTGGATGAACTGGATCAGGGCATCAGCGATGTGGTGCGTGGCGCCGATCTCTGGGCCGCCACAGCCGCCCAGGTGGCGGTGATGCAGCAGCTTGGCGCTGCCCCACCGCGTTATGGCCATGTGCCCCTGTGGCGTGATGCCGCAGGGCAGCGCCTCAGCAAACGCGATGGCTCAGCCGGCCTCGATGCCGCCCGCCAGCGCGGTGACGATGCAGCTGCTGTGATCGCTCAGCTGGCCGCCAGCCTGGACCTGGTGCCCGCGGGCTCCCGTCTGAGCGCCAGCGAGCTGCTTGAGGATCTGCAAAGGCGCCAAGACTTAAGGAAAGCTTCGGGATCAAGTGGCCTTGGGCGCAGCACACTACTTGCAACGCGAGATGCAGTTCGATGAGCCAAACCATTCCCTGCCCAAGCTGCGGCGGCAGCGGCATGTTGCGCCTGGGCGATCAGAGTTTTCGCACCTGCCTTGATTGCCTGGGACAGGGGCAGATACCGGGGTTTGAGCCTGCGACAACCACTGGTGTTGTGCTCACCGAAGCGCGCACACAGCTCAGAGCCGAGCCCTGCATCAAGGACGCTTCTGCTTCTGCCGCCAGATGAAGAAGGCTGTCGTCGCCACAACGGCTGCCAGGGGGGCTGCGGTGAGCAGCAGCAGAATCACGGCAGTCCAGTCGGTGTACATCGGGTGATGACGAGCCTCAGATCCCATCATCCCATCGCTTGGGTCGCCGCTGCGGTGGCCCTGCTGCTGGCCGCACCGGCCCACGGCGGGGTGGCGTTCGACAACTGCGTGTCCACCCCAGGTGGTGGCATCAGCTGCGACACCCAGCCCACCGGCAACACGCTGATGGACGATGAGGCCGCGCGCTATGGCCTGTTTGATCAGGCCAGCCCGGGTTGGTCTGAATACAACCCCTATGAGGGTTACGACCAGATGCTGGGCGGCGGCAGTTGGTGAGTTGATCTGCCGCAGCCTGCGCTGAGCCTGTAAAGCGTCAGTAGGCCAGGGGCAGCTGTACGTCTGTGCGTGGTGCCTGCCGCTGCTCCCACCGAGCTGATCGAGGCGCTGCATCGCCTGCAACGGCGCGATGGTTGGCTGAGCCCGTCGGCACGGTTGGATCTGGCGCGGCAGCTGGCTCTGCCGCCCAGCCGGGTGCAGGGGGTGGCGACCTTCTATCACCTCTTTGAGCTGCAGCCGCCGCCCGAGCACCGCATCGGTGTGTGCCTGGGCACCGCCTGTTGGCTGCGGGGGGGCGAGCCGTTGCTGAGGCTGGTGGTCCAGCACCTAGAGACCGCCGCGCAGCCGGGCTGGCGGCTCGAGCGGTTGGGTTGCGTCGGGGCCTGCGCCCAGGCGCCGCTGCTGCTGTGTGATGGGCGGGTTGTCACGTCTCTGCCGGCCCTTGGGGCCGAGGCGCGCTGATGCTGGAGCTGCGCTGCTGCTGTGCCACCAGTTGCCGCCTGGCTGATGCCGCCAGCTGCGAGCTGCTGGGCCTCGAGCCGCTGCATCTGGCCAATGAAGGCCGCTTTGTGGCTGTGGTGCCCTGCGATCGGCGGGCTGCGGCCGAAGCTCTGCTGGCTCCGGGTGGCGGGCGTTGGGTGGGTGCGGTGCAGGCGGCGGCCTTGCCGCAGCCCCTGGTGCGCCTGCGTACGGCCCTCGGCAGCGAGCGGCTGCTGCCGCCCTTCAGTGGCGACATGCTGCCGCGAATCTGCTGATGCAGCCTGTGCATCCTGCGGAGGCCTAGGTTTGAGACCCACCGGCAGGCCATCCGGCCTTTCGGAGGTTCATCGGTTGTGCCATGGACCTCACTCCTTTTCTGCAGACCCTTGAGGGCACAGCCCTTGATGAGGTTTTGCTGTCGGTGGCGATTGCCGGCAAGGTGGCCCTGGCCATGAAGGGGCGCTTCCTGCTGCGCTCGGTCTGCGAAAGCTTTCAGGACCGCAGCCGCATCGGCTGCGCCGTTACCGACGAGGCCAGCTGCCTGGCCTACCTGGGGCGTGAACCGTATGAGCTGCTGATCTGCACCGATTTTCTGGAGGTGGGCAGCGGCTTTGAGCTGGCGCGTCAAGCGCGTCAGCTGCTGCCCAGGCTCAAGGTGGTGGTGCTGGCGCTGGGGGATCTGATCCCGGCTGAGTACAGCGAAGCCCCCTGGCTCGAAGCGGTTGTGGCCGAGGCCGATTTCATCGGCGATCAGCGCCCGCTGCAGGCCGCGGTGATGGCCGTCATGGGCGGGCACTCGTACCGCAGCCCGTCGCTGCGCACCGGCAACCTGCCCTATCTGAGCTGCCCGAGGCTGACGCCGCGGGAGTACGAGGTGCTCGATCTGCTCGCCAGTGGCCTGAGCGACCGGGAGATCGCCCAGAAGCTGGTGGTCTCTGAAGAAACCGCCAAGACCTACACCAAGCGGTTGCTGCGCACCCTCGATGTGAGTAACCGCCTGCAGGCGGTCCTCAAGGGCATGCGCTGCGGCATGGTCCAATTGTAAGAAGGCTGAGGTGATTGTCCCCGTATGGGGGGCTCGCCGGTGAGGCGTCTCGGCCGACAGTTGATCTCAACCAGGCCAGTAGGGCGTCACCGACGCCGGGAACGATCCGATGAGTCCGGAAACAGCAGCACTCACCATTGGTGAGCTCGAGGCCAATTACTCCCTGTACTGCAAAGCGCTGCGGTTGTTGATTCGGGAAGGTAAGTCGATCAACAAGGTGCGCCGCACCGTCTGCTGGCAACGCCTCGAGACCCTGCACACCTGCCTGCCCAACCAGTACCGCGATCCCGACTACCTGTTCGCCCTGCTCAAGCGCGAGCTCAGCGGCGTGCAGACCTGAGACGTTGCATGCCCTTGTGCAGGGTGTCGGCCAGCAGAACCGCCGCCGGTGCCACCACCAGCCAAGCCAGCCAGCCTGGCGGCAGTGTGGTCAGCCCAAACAGCGGCGCCAGTGCGGGCGTCAGCATCAGCAGGCCGGCCACCAGCGGTTCGCTGAGCAGCCCTAACCAGAACAGGCCATTGGCCACCTGCAGTCGAGACCAGACGAACGCCTCCCGGCTGCGGCAGGCCACCAGGGCGCCCATCTGCCCGGCCACGATCAACGCAAAGGTCATGGTTGAGGCCTGAGTGGCCAGGTCTTGCGTCGCCGCATCGGCGCTGCGGTGCAGCAGTGGTTGTGCCAGGGACCGCAGTTGCTCAAGGCCGACGCCCTGGTGCAGCCAGACCAGACCAAAGCCCGCCATGGCGACCAGGGCCTCGGCCATGCCGAGCACCAGATAGGCGCGCACCAGCACGGCGCGATCGAGCAGTGGTGCACCTCGCCGCCGTGGCGCTCGGCGCATCACACCCGGTTCAGGGGGTTCGGCGCCGAGCCCCAGGGCCGGCAGCAGATCGGTGCCCAGATCCACCGCCAGCACCTGCAGCACCGTCAGCGCCGCTGGAATCTGCAGGATCACCATGGCCGCGAACGGCAGCATTTCAGCCACGTTCGAGGTGATCACGTAGGTCAGAAAGCGGCCGATGTTGGCCACAACGGCGCGTCCGTGGCGCACTGCCTCGACGATCGTGGCGAAGTTGTCATCGAGCAGCACGATGTCCGCGGCTTCGCGGGCCACATCGCTGCCGCTGCGTCCCATGGCGATGCCCACATCGGCAGCCCGCAGGGCCGGGGCGTCGTTCACCCCGTCGCCGGTGACGGCCACGACCTCACCCAGGCTGCGGTAGGCCTGCACCAGCTGCAGCTTCTGCTCGGGGGTGACCCGCGCAAACACCAGGCTGCGGCGAAACCTCAGCAACTGCCGCAGCTGCGCCGGCCCCAGCCTGGCCAGCTCATGGCCCTCGACGACCTGGGCGGCCTCGAGCAGCCCGATCTGGCGGGCAATGGCCTGGGCCGTCAGGCCGCTGTCGCCGGTGACCATCGTCACCTTGATGCCCGCCTGGCGGCAGGCGGCAATGGCGGCCGGCACCTCGGGCCGCGGCGGACGTCCCGACCTGGTTGTCGGCGCCCTCGGCGGTGTGCGTGCCCCGACCTTGCTGCTGGTGGGCAGTCTCGATGTCGATGTGCTCGAGCTCAACTGCTGGGCATCAGCCCAGTTGCAATGCCGCCATGAGCTGCGCGTCGTTCCCGGGGCTGGGCATCTCTTTGCCGAGCCTGGCGCGCTCGATTGTGTGGCGCGCTGGTCACGCCAGTGGTTTCTGGAGCATCTGCGCTCTTGAGCGCCGCGCGGTGGTGCTGCCTCCGCCGCTGATCTGCGGCAGAGGCCTGGGATCAGCTGGCTCAGATGTTGAGATCAAGCCAGTCGATTGGAGACCCCTGATGCCACTGATGGGTGCCGAGTTTCTGCAGGCTGTTGATCAGCTCAAGGCATTGCCCAAAGCCGAGATCGTTCGACGTTGCGGCTACGTGAGTGCCTCAGGCAATGGCGACGGCCGGCTCAACTACACCGCCTTTTTCGAGGCATTGCTCGAAGCCAAAGGTCTGCCCCTGGGCCATGGGCGCAGCAGCGCGCAGACGGCGCGTGGCAAGCGCATCAGCCGTTCGGGGCGCAGCCTGCCGTATCACACCAAAGTGCAGTTCAACGGCAACCTGATGGTGGGCAAGGCTTACATCGATCTGCTCGACGCCAAACCAGGCGACCATTTCGCGATCCACCTCGGACGCGACTCGATCAGGCTGATTCCTCTGGTGGATCCCGAGCAGGCCGACACCTCGGGTGGCGGCGACTGAAACCCGACAGTTGTCGCTTGAGAAGGGCCTGCAACAACCAATACACAGGAGGCAGCGATCAAGCCTTCGATGTCGGCTCTGTTGTCTGCTACTCAGGAGCGTGTCGCCGAGGCGCGCCAGCGCCTGGCGCTGCACCAGAAGGCCATGGCCTGCGGTGATCCCAGCCGCAGCCCCTATCACTGCTTTCGCGGTCCTGCAGGACAGTCAGGCTCGCGCCATGGCGAGCAGCAGTGGTACCGCGAGTTGATCACGGGCCGTTGATCAGCTCCCCGTGGCCCATGCCCCTTCTTGCAGAGGGGGCAGTCGGGCCGGTTTTGCCCTGAGGGTCTGCTGCTGCACTGGGTCCAGCTCTGTGGCTCCGATCAACCTCTCCTCGAGCGCCATCGGCACCGACAGGTTCCAGAGCATCAGCAGGGCAGCCAGGGTCACCGCGTTCCAGGTGGTCTCCTGGCTTAGGGGGTGATCAGGGCGTTGCCGCCAGATGCGGCGCCAAACCAGCAGCATGGCCTCAGATCTGACGGCTGCCGCTGTGCCCCGAACCCTGGCCCAACGCCTGGATCAGGCCTTGATCAGGCTGGGCGCCAACCTGCTGATTCCCGTGTGGATCGTGGCCATTCCCTGGGCGCAGGAACTCATCGATCAACTGCTGTTCGCTGGCCAGTGGAATCTGCCCATGAGCCGTGGTGGATCCCTGTTGGGTGTGTTCACGGCACCGTTCAGCCATGGGGGCTTTGCTCACCTGCTGGCCAACACCGTGGTGTTTGTGCCGCTCTCTTGGCTGGTGCTGCTCAAGAGCCGCCGCGATTACCTCGCGGTCTGGATCGCCGTGTATGTCCTGGCGATTCCGCAGTGGTTGTGGTGGCCGCGCGCCAGCCATGGCCTCTCAGGCGTGGTCTACGGACTGCTCGGTTATCTGCTGTTGATCGGTTGGCTTGAGAAGAGGCCCTTGCCGCTTCTGCTCTCGCTGGTTGCTCTGGTGGCGTACGCCGGCGTGCTGCCAACGCTGCTGCCGATCTTTTCGCCTCCTGGGGTCAGTTGGATGGGTCATGTGAGCGGCTTTGCCGCGGGCCTGCTGGCGGCCTGGGCCGTTCGCCGCGATGACCCCAGGATCTGATTGGATGTGAGCCTCTAGGCGATTCACGGGTCTGCTCAGATGGGCGCGGTACTTGGCTGGCAGAGACCTGCAGGGCTCGTTGCTGCACTGGCGCTGCTGCTGCCGCCGCTGCGCGCCCAGCCCTGGGCGCCCGGCCAGGAGCCGCCGCCGCTGCCATCGGCAACACCGGCCGAGGCACGGGCGCTCGAGAGCCTGCGCCGCAGCGACAGCGGCCCCCAGCTGCGGCGCCGATACCTCGACGCTGCCCATGCGCTGTTGCAGCGTTTCTGGGCGACGCGTCAGCAGCCGCGACTGCTGTTGGCGGGTGATGCTGCGCAGGGCTGCGGGGTGCGCGAGGTGCGTGAGCCCATGGCCTACTACTGCCCCGCCAGCAACGAGATCGCCATGGCGATCAACCTGCGGCGCAGTGTGCGCAGCGCCCGCGGCCGCAGTGATCGTGAGCTGCTGCTGCTCGATCTGGCCGTGCTGGCCCACGAGTGGGGGCACCACGTCAACCGCGAACAGGGCCGCGGTCCCTACAGCGGCGGCATGGGGTTCACGGTGCGCCAGGAAGAGCTCGCCGCCGACTGGCGCACGGGCACCTTCTGGGGCTGGCTGTTGAGTCATGGCGTGGTGGGGGTCGACGATTTCACCCAGACGGCGAATCTGCTGTTTGAGATGGGCGATTACGAGCGCATCACACCCCAGCACCACGGCTACCCCAAAGACCGCTTTGAGGCGCTGACCCGCGGGCTGGCAAGCCAGGTGGCTGTGGGACAGCGGCTGGGCGCGTGGAGCGTCGACAGCCGCGAGGCCTTCAGCCGGCCGCTCCCCACCACAGGTGCTGGCGCTGCAGGCTCGCAGCGGGTCTATGCGGTGCGGCGCTTTGAGATCGATCGCAGCAAGCAGATCGCCACCAACCTGATTGGTGGACTGCTGGGGGCCGCCAGCTGTGTCTGGGGCAGTCAGCAGCAGTGCCTGGGCATGGCGCTCGAGCAGGGCAAGGGGCGCGCCGAAGGCACCTACACCAGCCGCACGCTGACGCTCGATTGCGCCAGTGGGCGTTTTGACATCAGCGACGATGACTACGGCCCTCAGCCGCTGAGCCGCGATGGCAAGGGCCAGGCGGCCGTGATCGCCGCGCGCGACTGCCCAGCGGCGGCGGCAGCCCCGGGCGCTCCATAGGGCGCCGCGAGGCTCTGGCGCGCCCCAGCATCACCACAACCACAAAGCTGCACCAGGCCGTCTCAATACTGCTGAAGCCGCCGCCTGCGGCCCAGAGCAGCCCTATGCCTGATAGGCAGGTCACTGCCTCAGGTGCTGATCTGTGTTGTTCCAACGGAGGATGTATGACCCATCTCAACTTGATGAGCGAGCGTGATGCTGAATTGCTGAGCGGAGGCCTTGATAATCCCTCGGCGATTTATCTGGGTGACCGCAACTGGGGGCAATTCAAGAAGGATTTCCCGATCCTTTCGCAGTTTGTTCCCAATCCTTCTGAGGTTTACCTCGGCACCAATTACGGTCAATTCAAGTAAGCCCAGTTGATCAGGCCCCGTGACGACGGGGCTTTTTTTGCGCAGGACCTAGTTGGGCTGGTCCTGCCGGACACTGGGGCGCTGCCAGCTGCGCTCAAGCAAGCGTCGAAACTGCTCGGTGCTGCGCGGGCGCAACGCTGCGCTCAGACGAGCCATGCTCCACAGCTTCCAGGCTTTGATGCCTGCTGCGACCGCAAACACGGTCCAGGGAACCAGAATCCAGCCGGGACCGTCCATGCAGCGAGTTTAAGCCGTGGACCTGTTGGGCACCGCGTCGGTGCGGCATTGCCCATAGGCTCGTTGCACCTGTCAGCGCAGCCATGGCCCCGGAACCGTTTCGCTATGAGCCGCTGGAGCGTTTTGGCGAAGGCCTCACGACGCGCCGCCCGTGGAACACCAGTGCCCTGGCTGGGGTCGAACGACTCAATGGGCGGGTGGCCATGGTGGGTTTTGCCGCCGCCGTGGTGGGCGAGCTGATCACGGGCCATGGGCCGGCGGGTCAGCTGCTCGATCTGTTGCAGTGGTATCTGCGCTGAATCAGCTGGGCAGAACCAGTGCTTCAGGTTCTGGGTGCGATGCACGAAACAGGCGATCTTCGGCAGCCCGCCGGCAGGTCAGAAGAAACAGCGGCATGTCAATGCCAAAGGTGTCTTCAAAGCGCGTCACAACATTCTTGGTCTTGCCCAGGCCGCAAGCGCGAATGGCCTTGCCCAGACCCTGGCGTGGACGCTCCGTGAGGCTTGAGAACAACTGGTTGAGGCGATGGTCAAGTAGGGCTTCGGCGGGAGTCATGCCGCGGATTTGATCAAAGCTGAAATCCACGCATTCCATCGAGGTGCCGATGCCCTGGGAAAGGGTGAACAGGGCATCGGGTTCAGCAAAATGTTGGGCAAAGTAGAGCAAAGCTTCGCGAACGATCGCGGCAGCGGTGGTACAACCGTCGGAGGTCTTACCCCAGTTGACGGCAGCGCTGTAGAACTCGTTGGGGACAAGACGTAATCCCATTGAAGATTATTTCTACGCTGTTCCTCCTGTCCCCATCATGGGCCCAGTGAAGGTCTCTCGCCAGGCCCCAGGCGCAAAGCAAATGATTTCGACACGCTGCGTGGTGTTTCTTCGCAATGCGAGTCAAATCGACACAATGCTCGGCGTGCAAGGCCTGCGCACGATCAATCGTTGGGTTCGCCGTCTTCGTTGCCACAGGGACGGCGATGGCCGCGGTCTTCGAGCAGTTTGTGTGCCGGGCCTGCAGCCACTTCGCCAATCAGGATTGCGGTGCCAAGCATCAGCAGAATCCGCGCTGCGGCGGCAATCATGTGCAGGGCCACATCCTGAGCAGAGCTGTGCTCGTGGGCATGGCCTGTGGGTGACGGCGTTGTCATCGGGGAGCGTTGCATCTGCTCCGGTCTGATCGCGATCACCACGGCAATGGCTTCGGTGCCGCAGGGCTGCGGCCCAAAAGCCTGCTGGTTACCGCAGCGCCTGCTGCTGGTTAGAAGCAGAACGGCAGGAACTGGGTGCGGCAGGCTGCATAGCCATCGACCAGCGCGCCCAGTCCGATCTGGTGGGCGATGCCCGCGCCGGTCAGCGCTTCGGTCAGAACCCCGATCACGATGCCGAGCATGGCGGCGCGGCCGTTGAAGCGCTCGGCCCTCTTGAGCTGCTCCATGTGGATCTGCTGGGCAGCCCTGTCTTGGAACCACTTGTCGGTTGATTGGGCGCTGTTCATGGCGTGTAAAGAGATGTTGCGGCAATTGTAACGCCTTGTAACGGCATGGGGTGTTGGGGCGGCCGCGGCCCTGCGCCGGTTGTGCTCCCGTTTGCTGACAGGAGGCTTAAGAAAGGATGAAGCGGCTGGGACTCAGCTGTGGGCTTGGCAGAACAAAGGCTCTGCTCGAGCTCCCCTGTGACCACTGCTCCTGGATTGTTTTACGACGACGAAGACAAGATCCTGCCGCTGCTGTTGCACGCTGCCGACGCCAGCGGTGCTGCTTGTGAATGCGTCGACTGCCTCGGCATTCGCGTGCGCATGGCGCAGATCGAGCTCAATGCCAACGCGCGTCGGCGTGATGCTGCTTGAGCGCACACCATGATCACAGAACTGCGCCTCGGCCGTGCAGCCTGCTGCAGTGCTGATGAGGAAGAGCATGCTCGGCCTGTATGCCGCGCTGACGCGTTTAAGCGTGAGCAGGGCTTTCGCCTTGTCGAGAGCTCTGTCTTTCTCTATCAGTTGTCATGATCAAACTCACATCTTTGAGCGTCCAGCAACTTGAGTCGCTCCGCGGTGGCATGGATTGGCGCATGCCTCGTCGCATTTCTTCGAGCAGCACCATCTTCAGCACGGCGTCTTACCGCAACGCGCTGACCCAATCAAGCGACGCCACCAATTTCGTCTTTGGCGGCGGACGCAACAGCTTCGCTGGGATCACCAGCGCCCAGGGCAACCTGGCCGAGCAAGGCATCCTGGCCTTCCCTGGCTGATCTGCGTGGATCAAAAGGAAGGAGTTTCTCCTTCCTTTTTTTGATCTTGTGCGTTTGGTGCGGCCGGCCGTCAGCCGGCAGGGTGCAGTCGGCTCAGTGCCGTTCTGCATCTTGGACCCGCAAACAATGGCTTCTCGCCGCAGCCCAGTTGCCATACAAAAGCCCCCGCCGAAGCGGAGGCTTTGCATGAACGAATTCTGCGAGACGCAGGTGTTACTTGGCAGCCTTGCTCAGGATGCTCACAAGGCTCTTGGCGATGTGGAACAGAGCAAAGACTTTGAACGACAGAAAGCCACCGTTGACTTCTTGGAGGTTTGCATCATTCAGCTCCTGAACGTCGGCGGTCTGCAGGGTGTAGGTGGTGGAGGTCATGGTGTTGGGGGCGTGAGGTGGTGTCCCTTGAGGAACGTGAACACTGCATCTCCGCGATCCATGGCCATCTCAAGCGACAACTGTCGGGTCTTGCCCGCTCGCTGCGCCTAGGCAGCGACGATCTGAAGGCCTCGCCTTCCTGGGATCAGCCAAAAAAAGGCGGTTCGCGTTGTCCTCAGGCTTGGCTACCGGGTTGGGCGCGAGTCCGGCCACTTGATCCTGAGCAAAAGAAAAGAACCCTTGCAGCGCAGGAGGCCTGACGCAATGGAGCCAGGCGGACTCGAACCGCCGCCGCCTGCTTGCCTCTGACCGGCTGGCCCAATGGCCCACCGGCCGCTTCCCCGTTACCGATCTCAGGGCCGCTGTGGCACCACCTGCATGCCGATCGGCGCCAGGGCGATCAGCCACCACGCTGATCG
>Ga0194120_10006951_pt1 | contig 15718 bp, 7 predicted proteins | sample TA2MahCa65mmetaG_FD_148642 | JGI IMG/M metagenome (GOLD analysis project Ga0194120, IMG submission 148642) | Freshwater microbial communities from Lake Tanganyika, Tanzania - TA2015019 Mahale Deep Cast 65m | ecosystem: Environmental > Aquatic > Freshwater > Lake | place: Tanzania: Lake...
GTTCGTTCCAAAGCAAGTGATGAAGTTCATCGAGAAATTTTTTTTCCGCTAAATGTTCTAACAATGTTTGAGGACGCATTTCCTCACTATTTTGAATGATTCGTACTAAGAAAAAACGTTCACGTAAAAAGCAATTCTCGTTCCAAAATGTATGAATGCTAAGTAATAACAATGTGAACGAAAACAGCGTAAAACGTATTTCCCCTTCTCACAAATGAAAGCATTAAGAAAAATAATTTTCACAAATGAAACGTTCAAAATTTCCAAACGAAATATTTTTTTGCAATACCTCATAATTATTTCATCCCGCTCATTGGCACACAAATTGTTTAGAGAATAGCATAACAAAATTTTTATGCGTAGAAAACAACGTAACGCACAGTGCGAGGAAATGCTCTTTCGTTCTATACTTTTTTTAACACCATCAACCTATTCATAATTACTTCAGAATCGTCTATATTTACCAACATTTTTTTCACTTTAATCAACAATATGTATCACAACAAACAGGATAATTTCAAATGTCATTAGATTATGTCAACAGCATTATGGCTGATGTAAAAGCAAAAAATCCCAACGAAAAAGAATTTCACCAAGCGGTTCACGAAGTCGTCGAGTCGCTCAGTGTCGTATTCGAGCGTCATCCCGAATACCGCAGCAATAAAATCCTTGAACGGATAATAGAGCCGGAACGCGTAATAATGTTCCGTGTTCCGTGGATGGATGACCAAGGAAATGTTCATGTTAATCGCGGTTTTCGTATTGAAATGAACAGTGCAATCGGTCCGTACAAAGGCGGTTTGCGTTTTCACCCGTCGGTCAATTTAGGAATTCTAAAATTTTTAGCATTCGAACAAGTTTTCAAAAACAGTTTAACAACACTTCCGATGGGCGGCGGGAAAGGCGGTTCTGATTTCGATCCGAAAGGAAAAAGCGACAACGAAGTTATGCGATTCTGCCAAAGTTTTATGAATGAATTAGTCCGACATATCGGTCCCAATACTGATGTTCCCGCCGGCGATATAGGAGTTGGAGGAAGAGAAATCGGATTTATGTTCGGTCAATACAAAAAACTCCGCAACGAATTTACCGGTGTTCTCACTGGTAAAGGATTGAATTGGGGCGGTTCGTTAATTCGTCCTGAAGCAACCGGTTACGGAGCAGTGTATTTTGCAGCAGAAATGCTTGGAACAAAAGGACAAGCATTGCAAGAGAAAAAATGTTTGGTCTCCGGAAGTGGAAATGTGGCTCAATACACGATTGAGAAAATCAATCATCTCGGAGGAAAAGTCGTAACGCTTTCAGATTCCAACGGATATATTTATGATGAAGAAGGAATCAACGCGGAAAAACTTGCATTCGTAATGTATTTGAAAAATGTCAAACGCGGACGCATTCAGGAATATTCTGCGAAGTACAAGAATGCAGTGTTCACTCCGATAGATGCAAAACATGATTACAATCCACTTTGGAATCATAAAGCAGATTGCGCATTTCCTTCTGCAACTCAGAATGAAATCACCGGAAAAGATGCTGCGAATTTAGTGAAGAACGGAGTTTATGTTGTCGCCGAAGGTGCAAATATGCCAACAACTCCCGAAGGTATCAAAGTATTTTTGGATTCAAAAATTCTTTACGGTCCTGGGAAAGCGGCAAATGCAGGCGGCGTTGCAACATCAGGATTGGAGATGGCGCAAAACAGTATGCGATATTCGTGGACGCGCGAAGAAGTAGATAATCGTCTCCATCTTATTATGAAGAGTATTCACAAAACTTGCGTGGAGGTTGCGGAGCGATTCGGAACGCCGGGCAATTATGTGAATGGAGCAAACATCGGCGGCTTCCTTAAAGTTGCTGATGCAATGCTTGACCAAGGACTGGTATAACCTTTCTTTTGTTGTGAATAAAAAGAGACGGAGTGTGGCGTTGCTGCACTCCGTTTTTACTTCATTAGATAATTAGCATTATATTTACTCGTGCATTATGATGACACTTTGCTTTTTTGTTTCCGATATTCATGGTGTTATAAATCGATATCGTAAATTATTTAGAGCAATTGAAAAAGAAAAACCTTCGATTCTGTTTATGGGAGGAGATTTACTTTCTTTTGATTGTACGGCAGACGTACTTCTACAAAAATTCAATGCTGTTAAGATAACATTACAGCAATCTTATCCAACTATTTTTTTAATTCTGGGCAATGATGACCCAAAGTCAGAGGAGGAAAGGATTATCTACGGTGAATCGCTTGGACTTTGGTATTATATGAACAAAAGAAAACGCACTTTCAATAATTACCAAATTTTCGGTTACTCATATATTCCACCGACACCGTTTTTACATAAGGATTGGGAACGGTTCGATGTTTCGCAATTCATTGATGTCGGATGCGTTTCTCCTTTAGAAGGATTTAGAACTGTAGAGGAGTCCGAATCTGAAATACGAAGAACTACAATTCAGGAAGACATCAATGTATTAGTTAATAACGATGATATTTCACGCTCGGTTTTTCTGTTTCATTCTCCGCCGTATCAAACGAATCTTGACAGGGCAAACCTTGATGGTAAATTGGTTGACTATGCACCAGTGGATGTACATATCGGAAGTATTGCAATAAAAAGATTTATTGAAACAAAGCAACCCTATTTAACGTTACACGGACACGTACACGAATCTTCAACGCTGACCGGAAAATGGAGTGAAAAAATTGGAAACACCTATTCATTTTCTGCGGCGTATGATAAACCGGAATTAGCAATTACCAAATTTTATTTAGAACAACCTTCTACAGCACGTAGAAGTATTATATGATGTAACACCTTATTCCTAAAAATATTATTATGGCAAAAACATACAATGCGTTTTCAATGGCGCAAGAGCAATTCGATAACGTTGCAACAATGTTAAACTTAGATTCAGCAACAAGAGATTTACTCCGATATCCGTTGCGAGAATATCATCTCACTATTCCCGTGAAAATGGATGACGGAAGCGCGCGAATCTTTCGAGGATTTCGCGTTCAACACAATGATGCCCGCGGACCGGGAAAAGGAGGAATTCGTTTCCATCCCCAAGAAACCGTAGATACTGTGAGAGCATTATCTATGTGGATGACGTGGAAATGTTCTGTCGTTGATATTCCACTCGGCGGGAGTAAAGGAGGAGTAATTTGCGACCCGCACAATTTAAGTCTACGCGAACAAGAACAAATCTGCCGGGGATGGATTAGACAAATTGCACGAGACATCGGTCCTTTACGAGATGTGCCAGCGCCGGATGTGATGACAAACGCGCAGCATATGCTATGGATGCTCGATGAATACGAAACAATTTTCGGCGCAAAATATCCTGGTCTCATCACAGGAAAACCCGTGGGAATGGGAGGTTCGTTAGGACGCACGGAAGCAACTGGTTTTGGTGTTGTGTTTACTTTAAGAGAAGCGCTAAAAAATTTGAAACTCAAACCTGAAAACACGACAGCAAGTGTTCAAGGTTTTGGTAATGTTGCACAGTACGCAATTAAATTATACACGCAATTGGGCGGAAAAGTCCTTTGTGTTTCTTGCTGGAATAATACGGAACAAATTTCCTATTCGTTTAGAAAAAAAGATGGCATTCAATTAGATGAACTTTTATCTATTGCGAATAAATTTGGCGAGATAGATATTAACAAAGCAAAAGAATTAGAATATGAAGTTCTTTCAGGCGAACAATGGATTTCTCAAAACGTGGATATTTTAATTCCGTGCGCTCTCGAAAATCAAATTACCAAAGAGAACGTTTCATCCATCAGCAATTCAGTAAAAGTTATTGCAGAAGGTGCAAACGGACCGACAACACCCGAAGCGGATAAAATAATTCACCAGAGAGGAATTTTTCTTCTGCCTGATTTTCTTGCCAATGCAGGCGGAGTAACATGCAGTTATTTTGAACAAGTTCAATCGAATATGAATTACTATTGGGAGAAAGATGAAGTCTTGGGAAAATTGGATGTGAAAATGACTTCTGCTTTTATCGAAGTGTTTGAATTAGCAAGAAAAAAGAATTTGTATATGCGAGACGCGGCGTACGTAATTGCAATCAACAGAGTAGCGCAGGCATGTAAAGAGCGAGGTTGGGTTTAATCAGAATGTTGCAAAGAAAAATTACTTATTCTTTCGCACCGTTTCGAATGCTTAAAATATTTCATTGGATTCCATTTCGATGTTAGAAAATGCTAAAGAATACAGCAGAACTGCTTTCAATCAGAGATTCACGTATATAGGAACAGGAAAGCCGGGAGGAAAAGCGTCCGGTCTTGCTTTCATCAAAGATGAGATTGATGCAAACTTCACGAACAATATGTTCGGGGACATCATTGTTGATATTCCGCAATCAACAGTGATTCTTACCGATGTCTTTGACGAGTTTCTAAAATCAAACAATCTTTACGGCGTTGCATTTTCAGAACGTTCCGATGAATACATCGCTCACGAGTTTCTTAAAGCGGAACTACCAACACAAATTGTCGGTGACCTGATGAGTCTTATTACCAAAACGCACGAGCCGCTTGCAATTCGCTCATCGAGTTTGCTTGAAGACGCTTTGGATGAACCATTTGCCGGTGTGTATGAAACGAAAATGATTCCCAATAATCAATTTGATAAAGAAACACGCTTTAAAAAACTGACAGAGGCAATCAAATTTGTGTACGCATCTACTTTCTTTAAGGGCGCGAAAGATTATTGCGCTGCTATTCGTAAAGATATTGCAAGCGAAAAGATGGCTGTACTTATTCAGGAAGTTGTCGGGTACAGATTTGGTGAAAGATATTATCCGACAGTTTCCGGTGTGGCGCGCTCGTATAATTTTTATTGTGTTGGAAATGCAAGACCGGAAGACGGCGTAATAAATTTAGCATTAGGTCTTGGCAAAACGATTGTTGATGGAGGAAAAGTATGGAACTACTCACCGAAATTTCCTAAGTCACCGCCACCATACAATTCCATTGATGAACTTCTCAAACTTTCACAAACAGAATTTTGGGCGGTTAATATGGGCAAACCGCCGGCATACGACCCGATAAAAGAAACGGAATATCTTGTTCAATGTTCATTACAAGATGCGGAAAAAGATGAAACGCTTTCTTCCGTTTGTTCAACATACGATTCTTCTTCGGACAGATTAACGATGGGTGCAAGAACAACGGGTCCTAAAGTCGTCAACTTTTCTCCTATTCTTGTTGGGAAAACTATTCCACTCAATAACCTTCTGCAAAAATTACTCGCCGATTCAGAAAAACATTTCGGAGCAAAAGTAGAAATTGAATTTGCTGTTGCGCTTGATTCACTTAATAAGAAACCAACGAAATTCGGTTTTCTTCAAGTACGACCATTAGCGGTTTCAACACAGTTTATTGATATCAGTGAAAAAATATTGCAAACGGATGATGTCGTTATCGTGTCGGATAATGTCATGGGAAATGGAATGATAAACGAAATTCAGGAAATCGTTTTCGTTCATCCTAAAAAATTTAAGGCAAATGCAACACGCGCAATTGCTAAAGAAGTAGAAACATTGAACAATAAATTTTTGGATGAACATAAAACATACGTTCTTATTGGTTTCGGAAGATGGGGAAGTTCCGACGATTGGTTAGGAATTCCTGTAAACTGGAGCCAGATTTCCGCCGCGAAAGTAATTGTAGAATCTACACTTCCCGAAATGAATCCGGATTTAAGTCAAGGTTCGCATTTCTTTCATAACATTACAAATTTGGGAGTACTGTATTTTTCTGTTGGAAATAGTTCCGCGCAAAAAATTAATTGGGAGTGGTTATTACGCCAACATGTTGTTGAAGAAACGCAATTTCTCAGTCACATTCGTTTGAATGCTAAATTACGAATAATGGCGGATGGACGGAGCAGAACAGGAGTAATACTACAGTGATAAAGGAAACGCAGAATTTAGAAGAAGTAATTTATAACTTAAACGAGCGTGCAAAAGAATTAAGTTGTCTCTATAAAGTAGAGGAAATTTTAAAAGATTTCACATCGCCGCTTGAAGATGTTTTCAATACGTTGTTAACGGTCATTCCAACGGGGTGGCAATTCGTTGAACTCTGCAAAGCAAAAATTACGTATAACGGAAAATCGTTTTCAATTCAGGACTTTCCTGAAACTGAATGGCAGCAAAGTGCAAAAATTATTGTTGATAAAAAACTTGTTGGAAACATTCAGGTTTTTTACACGAGCGCAGTGAGTTCTGTTGGGAAAAAAACATTTCTTTCAGAAGAAGAAAAATTGCTCGGCACTATTGCAGACAGATTGAGTAATTATATTTTTCATAAGAATCTTCAGCGAACACTCGGCGCATGGGAAACAGCGCACAGTGATAAAGATGATTCCGGAAAAAAAGAATGGCAAATCATTATTGATTTATTGAAGAAAACTAACGTCAATCTCTTCCTTCGCATCTCACGGAAACTCCTCAATCACCTCGCGTGGATTGGAATCGGCGAAGCGCGGAATTTGCTGCAAATGTTTGGCGTCCAAAAAAACATTTCTGATTTGGAGTCCATCTACGATACAAATAAACCATCGCTGAAAAAAGATTATGAATCTATTCTTCAACTCAGCGATTCTGTGTTTACCATTGCCGAACAAAACATCACCAACGATGAGTTATTTGCGTTAATACAAAAGTGGATTAAAGAAGAACGCTTAACGTTTTTAATTCGCACGCTTGAAAATGTTGATACGTCACTCGGCGATATTTTTGATGCCTTAACACGATATCATCATTTAGTGCACGAAAAAATTGAACTTTCACCGTTCTTAAAAAACAATATCATTGTTCAGTTGATTCATCGGTTATTCACGGAGCAGTTGGAGTTTATCAATATCGCAAAGCAATATGTTGAGATAGATGATTTTTTTGAAATATTGCAGCACACAGTTTTTCCCGAAAACAGTCACGGAAAATTAGGCGGTAAAAGCGCCGGTTTATTTCTTGCACAAAAAATATTGCAGCGATTAAGCCAGAAAGAACCGTTACTCAAGGATATCAAAGTTCCGCGCACGTGGTATATCTCTTCCGACGCTATTCAACATTTTCTGTATTACAATAATCTCGAAGAAATCATAGAACAAAAATATAAAGACATTGAACAGATACGGCAGGAGTATCCGAACATCGTACAGATTTTTAAGAACTCCCGCTTTCCTTCGGATATAATAAAAGGATTGTCGCTCATTCTGGATGATTTCGAAAACAAACCGATTATTGTACGGAGTTCAAGTCTGTTGGAAGACCGATTCGGATTTGCCTTTGCGGGAAAGTATAAAAGTTTATTCTTGGCAAATCGCGGTTCAAAAGGAGAACGATTAAATGCCTTAATGGACGCAATTGCCGAAGTCTATGCATCCGTTTTTGGTCCCGACCCGATTTTATACAGAAAAGAAAAAGGTTTGATTGACTTTCACGAAGAGATGGCGGTGATGGTTCAGGAAGTTGTCGGAACGAACGTTGCGAATTATTTTCTTCCCTCTTTTGCCGGAGTTGCATTTAGTAATAATGAGTTTCGATGGTCTCCGCGCATAAAACGTGAAGATGGTTTGCTTCGAATAGTTGCGGGACTCGGAACACGTGCCGTTGACCGTTTGAGTGATGATTATCCTGTGTTACTCTCACCCGGGCAACCGAACATCAGAGTAAATGTTTCGCCCGAAGAAATGGTGAAATATTCTCCTCGTAAAATTGATGTCATCAATCTCGAAAAAAATACATTCGAAACCATTCAAACAGAAAAACTTTTCAAAATGTTTGGTAATGAATATCCTTCTGCAGAACATATTGTTTCAGTGTATAGCGATGAACACGTTACAACGAAATCCCGATTTCATCTTGATTTCGAAAATGATGAACTGGTCATAACCTTCAGCGGTCTGTTCGCAAATACACCGTTCGTAAAACAAACGAAACTCATTATGGATTCTCTTAAAGAAAATATGGGAATTCCGGTGGATGTGGAATTTGCTTCGACGGGAAAAGATTTTTACCTCCTGCAATGCCGACCGCAGAGTTTTTCAAAAGATAGTTTGCCTTCTCCGATTCCAAAAGATATTCCACACAAGGAAATTTTGTTCTCCGCAAAAAAATTTATCTCGAACGGTAAAGTCCCCGATATTACTCACATTGTTTATGTTGACCCGAATGAATATCAGTTGCTCGATACACTCGCTGACTTAAAATCTATTGGAAGAGTTATTGGAAAATTAAATGTGCTTTTACCGAAGCGACAATTTATTTTAATGGGTCCGGGAAGATGGGGAAGCAGAGGAGATATTAAACTTGGAGTGAATGTTACGTATTCCGACATCAGCAACACAGCGATGTTAATTGAAATAGCAAAATCGGAAGGGAATTATGTTCCGGAATTATCCTTCGGGACACATTTCTTTCAGGATTTAGTTGAGTCGTCCATTCGATACTTACCGTTATATCCCGATGAACAAAATGTGATTTATAATGAAGCCAAGTTGAAAAGTTCGAAGAATTTACTCTCGCATCTGTTTCCGGAATTTTCACTGCATCAAAATGTGGTAAAAGTAATTGACGTAAAAAAAGAATGTGAAGGAAAAATTCTGAAAGTTCTTATGAATGCAGAACTTGAAGAAGCCGTTGCATTTTTCGATTTTCCAAGTCTATCAGGCAGAGAGGAAAAAAATACAAGCGTGGAGGTCTCCGTGATTTCTGAAAATCACTGGCGCTGGAGATTAGCAATGGCAGAGAATATTGCGAAACATTTGAATTTTGATATGTACGGAGTAAAAGGATTATACATTTACGGAAGCGCAAAAAATGCAACCGCCGGCCCTGCGAGCGACATTGATTTGTTAGTACATTTTACAGGAACCGAAGCGCAAAAAGAACAACTTCTTATTTGGTTACACGCGTGGAGTGTTTGTCTTTCGGAAATCAATTATGTGAGAACCGGTTATCACACTGAAGGAATTTTGGATATTCATTTTGTCAGCGATGAAGATATAGAAAACAGAACAAGTTTCGCAATCAAAATAGGCGCAATCACTGATGCCGCGCGCCCGCTAAAAGTTGGATTAGAAAAAATTACACCGTAGAAATACTCCCTATAGCAAAAAATGGGGCGCTTTTACTACAAATTCAATTCCACCAACAACAAAAAAATTCCTCTACTCTGTTCATCTCGAAGAAATAAAATAATTGTATTTTTGCCCCGCATTTACAACATCAAGAATCGTGAAATACATTCCGCTTATCATTGTCTTATTTTTCTCAACAGAAGTTTTCGCACAAACTTCTCTGGAAGTTCATCCGCCATCACTGAATTTCGGTACCATTACAACGTCAACGCTGGATTCGGAATCAGTGTGGATTATCAATCCGTTTTCAACGCCCGTTTCGATTTTTTCCGCACAAAATTTTCATAGTGAATTTTCAATACGCGATACAAACTTCGCTCTTGCGGCGCAGGAAAGCATCAAACTGTTTGTGTATTTTTTTTCGAAACATAATCTTTCCTATCGCGATGTGTTTGTCATACAATCCGTTCCATCCTTCGGAGCAGTTTCCTTTTCAGTTTCCGCAAATGCAACCTATTCCGACGTTACATATTCGTTCACCCAAAACTTGCGCGATGAACCGCTGAAAATTGCGTTGCATCAATTCACCAAAAACCATACGTCGCTCGGGTACAATACTGCGCGCGATAACATGTTTGAATTTATTGACGACTACAACAGCGACGATACACTCGAATGTGTGTACACGGGTAGAAAAATTTTTGCAACCAACAGAGATGAAGCGCAAGCGCAAAACTTCAACACGGAACATACGTGGCCCCAAAGTTTTTTCAACGAAGCGGAACCGATGAAATCCGATTTGTTTCATCTGTTTCCAACGGATAACGATGCAAACAGTGCGCGTTCCAATTATCCGTTTGGTATTGTTGTCGCAAATACTACGTGGCAACAAGGCGGCTCGAAACTCGGAAGAAATTCTCAGAATCAGATTGTATTTGAACCGCGCGCGCTGCACAAAGGAAACGTTGCGCGTTCATTGTTGTATTTTGTTGTTCGTTACGACAGCAATTATGGAATGTTTCTTTCAAACACGCAGGAATCCATTCTGCGTTTATGGAATCGGCAAGATAGCGTTGATACACGTGAAAAACTTCGCAACAATCGCATCGCTTTATTTCAACAAAAACGCAATCCATTCATTGACCATCCGGAATTTGTTGAACGTATTTCCAAATTTTACGGAACGGCAACAACACCATTTGCCCCGGAAATTTTTGTTTCTGCTGATACAATCAATTTCGGTTTTCAAACCCCCGGAACATTTTCCACGCCGCGATATCTCATTATCGTCAACAGCGGAAATACACATTTAAGCATCATTTCGTATCAGTTGCGTACATCGTTTTTCTCCGTTTCCGAAATTATTTCCTCTGTTCCTGCCGATTCTTTCGTCCGCTGGAAAATCAATTTTTCACCGACGGAAACAGGTCAAGATTATTTCGATACACTTTCGATTGTTTCCAACGATGCTGATGAAAGTATTACCAATATTCACTTGCGCGGTACGACGATACTCACTTCCTCAGAAGTTGAAACAGCAATTCCTCCATCATTTTTTCTTGCGCAAAATTATCCGAATCCGTTTAATCCGGAAACGGTTATTCGTTATTCCTTATTCGTTAATAGTGTTGTTACGTTGAGAATTTATGATGTGATGGGAAAAGAAGTTGCAACAATCGTCAACGAAGACCTCTGTCCAGGAATCTATACAGCAACGTGGGATGCAAGCAGTTTTGCAGGTGGAATATATTTCTATCAATTGTCTTCCAATGGATTTCCTGAAACAAAAAAAATGATTTTGTTGAAATAGCCACAACCGTTCTACGATTCAATCCTAAGACACATAGAAAATTTTTCTCTCTGTGTCTTTTCTTTTTTAAAGATACAATTGGCGAAAGAAAAATTTCTCCCTAAATTTGTCCCGCCTTTAATAAAATATTTTTACACCTTTGGAATCCATACTACTATGAATATCATTTTTACAGTTCTTTTCCTCTTTCTTCTTTCCCTTTCTTCCTTTGCGCAATGGTCATCCGATCCAAACGAAAACTTGCACGTGTGCGATGTAAACGGCGAGCAAGTTCTTCCTAAAATTGGAAACACATCGGACAACGGTTGTTTTATTTCGTGGTTTGATAATCGTTCAAACGGTTATGCAGTATATCTTCAACGATTAAATGCGCTTGGCGAAAAACAATTTGCTGACGATGGATTGCTCGTGAGTAACTTTCCGCAATCGAGTTCGCTCGTTGATTGGGATATGACAGTTGACGATAGTGATTGCGCAATTATTGTTTTTACCGATGAACGAAGCGGCGGACCAATAAACCCTTTTGCATACAGAATTAGTAAAGAAGGAAATTTTCTTTGGGGAGATAGCGGCGTTTCGCTTTCTACTTCGCCAAGCACGTATCAGGCAAATCCGAAAGTTGTGCAAACGAGCGACGGCAATTATGTTGTTACGTGGATTTATGCATCGTCGCCAAATAAAATTGCAATGCAAAAAATTTCCCGTCCTGGATTTACTATGTGGGGCAATGACCCAATTTATCTTTCGGGAATTACCGGCGAACATTACACGTATCCAGATATTGTTGCTTCGGATAGCGGAAGCGTGATAATGATGTGGTCGGGATATACAGGTTCGTTTATTAATCCTCGAAACTATCATTTGTATTCGCAGAAATTTTCTGCGCTTGGAAATCCTGTATGGTCTGCAGAACCGGAAACAGTGTATGTCCTCGGAAGAGTTGCGGGATTTTATGTTCCGAAAATTTTTTCCGATGGAAATAACGGCGCATTTTATGTTTGGCACGACGATAGAAATCAAATAAACTTAACAACAGGATTTGTTCAACATTTTTCTGCGGAAGGAACCCCTCTTTTCCCGAGCAATGGCGTTGCTGGTTCGACAAACACATCGCAAAATCATTTCGACCCGATGATTGCGTATGATGCTTTGTCACAACAAACATATATGTTTTGGAAGGAAACAAACTCGTCGCAAAGTCAATTCGGAATTTACGGACAAAAATTTTCTGCGAACGGAACGCGCTTATGGAATGATGAAGGGAAAGTTTTTATTGCGCTCGGCGATAATAGTTCGGCGTACATTTCTGCGCAAGCATATGAAAATAATATCATTGTGTATTATGAAGAACTTCCGTTTTCAGGAGTAAATGATGTTATCAAAAGTTTTAAAATTGATTCGTCGGGAAATTTTTTGTGGAGTGGAAATATTCTTACGGTATGCGGCGTTGCAAGCGATAAATTGCGATTGAATGTTGCGCTGGGACAAAACGGAATGTCGAAACTTGTGTGGACGGATAAACGCAACGATGCCGGTGGATTGTATGCGCAGAATATCAACTTCGACGGAACGTTTGGAAATACTGTGGGCGTGAATGAACGAGAAAATAATTTTCCGTTACAATTTTGGTTGGAACAGAATTATCCGAATCCGTTTAATCCAATTACTGTTATTAGTTATCGGTTATCGGTGAATAGTTTTGTAACGTTGAAAGTATATGACATACTTGGAAAAGAAGTTGCAATACTTGTGAACAACACAGAAATGGAATCAGGTAAACACGAAGTTCAATTTGATGCAAGTAAACTTTCGAGTGGAATGTATTTTTACAAACTTTCAACAAATAAATTTTCCGCCGTGAAAAAAATGATTGTCGTTAAATAGATAAACAAATTTACATTTACCCGTTATGAAAAATCTTTTTCTTCTTTTACTCATCTTCGCTCCATGCTCTCCGCTCTTCGCCGAAGAATATTGGCAGCAACACGTTCACTACACAATTTCCTGCACACTCAACACCAGTGAACACACTATTGATGGAAGTGAAACGCTTGAGTACACCAACAATTCTCCCGACACGCTGAAAGAAGTGTATTTTCGTTTGTATTGGAATATTTTTACGTACGGAAGTTACGCGCAACAAACACAACTGCAACATAAAAGTTTTTTGAAAGATTCTTCCGGCGGAATTTGGTTGAGTAAATTTGCTTTGAAAGAAAATGGCAAAGAAAAAAAACTTGAATATGAAATTGATAATACTATTCTTCACGCAACACTTCCATCACCGCTTTTGCCAAACGAAAAAATAACGTTTGCAATTGATTGGAAAGAAAAAATTCCAACGACCGGAAGACGAACAGGGCACGTTGGGCGCGATTACAATATTGCGCAATGGTATCCGCAAATAGCAACGTATGACAAATTCGGTTGGCATCGCGACCAGTATATCGGTGCGGAATTTCATAACGAGTTCGGAACGTTTGATGTGAACATTACATTACCGAAAAGTTTTATCGTCGGGTACAGCGGAACACTTTTAAATCCCGAAGAAGTTCTTCCCGATTCTGCAATTCAAAAACTGAAAGCGAACGAAAGCAATGATTCAACAGTGAACATTCTCGATTATTCGCAGAGAGAAATTCCGAAAGAAGATACAGCGCTCGTTACGTGGAAATGCCGCATTGATACTGCGCGTGATTTTGCGTGGAGCGCAAATGAAAAATATATTTGGGATGTTGCGCATTGGAACGGAATAACAATTCACGCTTTGTATTTCGACGACAAAAAAGAATTTTGGAAACGCGATGCGGAATACGGACGACACGGAATAAAATTTTTCAGCGAACATTTTGGAATGTATCCATATCCAAACGCATTTTGTGTTGAAGGAGTAATCGGCGGAGGAATGGAATATCCGGGAATTGTTTTTCTCGGACATATCGGCGATGAAGTTTCCACGTCATTGTATGATGTTACCGTTCACGAGTTCGGTCACGAATGGTATCCGATGATGATGAGCAACAACGAAACGGAATTTGCGTTTATGGATGAAGGGTTCAACACGTTCATCACTACTCTTGCGCACGAAGATTTTTACGGACGATATAACAATTCGTATTTCTGGAAATCTTCTATTCAGAAATTTTTCGCTTTTCCAAACACCGACGAGCGCGAAGATAATTATCGTGGATATATGAACATTGCAAAACTTGGCGTGGAAGAACCGGTTGCAACACACGCTGACCATTGGGACGAAACAATCGGAAGCGGAACTGCATTTTATCCGAAAACTGCAAACGTAATGTTTATGCTGCAATATGTGTTGGGAGATTCCGTCTTTGCAAAATTGATGTTGAAATATTATGAGCGATGGAAATTCAAACATCCGTATCCTGAAGATTTTTATGCGCTTGCAATGGAAGTAAGCGGCAACAGAGATTTGCGTTGGTTCTTCGATGAATGGTTTCACCGAACGTACACCTGCGATTATGCGCTCGATTGCGTTGATGCGGAAAAAATAAATGTTGACGGAAAAGAAATGTACCGCACGAACATTGTTGTAAGAAAAATCGGAAGAGCAATTATGCCGCTCGATATTGAATTGGAACTTGCGAACGGAACGAAAGAAACAGTTTTTATTCCCGTTGAAAAGTGGATGAATAACGAAACGGAACAAACTATTACAAAAGATTTTTCTGCAAAACCAATTAGCGGAGAAATCAATCCCGATAAGCGCATTGCTGACATCAATCGTTTGAACAATACGTGGAGAAAATTTCCAGCACGATTTGATTTTGACAACACAACGTTTTCTATTATGCCGATTTACGAGTATTCATTTCGTTGGAGACCTTCGCTGTGGTTCAATGATATTGACGGTATGAAACTCGGCGGAAAAATGTTCGGAAGTTATTTGAATGATATTCATTCGTTCAATGCGTGGAGTTGGTTTGGCGTGAAAAGTCAGCACGTGGATTACGATGTTTCATACTCAACGATTTTGTATGAGTTGCTGAAATGGTCATCTATTTCGCTGCGAAGTTATACGATTGACGGAAGACAAAGTGAAAGCGCAAGTTGGAATGTTTTGTTTGGGAAGCATTATTCCTATCCGCCGACGCATACAATCAATTTTTCCGTTTCGCGTTTTCAACTTGTCGATTCTAATTATCTCGTAGCACGAAATTGGGACAAAGGGAAATTGACGCGAATGATTGCGCGATATTTTTACTCCAATCGTTACAACAACGAAAGTTTTACGTTCACGACTGCGTTTGAAAGCGATGTTCTGCAAAGCGATTATCGGTATAACAAAATTTTTGCGCAAGTAACAGATGTCTATAATTTGCCTTTGAACATTCGCTTTGGTTTTCGATTGTTCGGGGGAATTGCAAGTGGCAACATTCCGAAACAAACAAAAACATATCTCGCAAGCGGCAATCCCATTGATGAAATGAATGCAGATTTGTTGCGCAGTCGAGGAACACTACCTGATTCGTTACGAATACATTCGCTGCAACCGGGAGGAGGAAATTTGCGCGGCTATTTCAATCAAAATATTCCGAGCAAACGAACACTTGCAACCAATATTGAACTTCGTTTTCCCGATGCAGTTCCGTTTTTACCGATGGGAAGAATTCCTGCGCTCGGTTCGCTGTTTTCTAAATTCAGCAGCGTTTTATTTTTCGATGGCGCAAGAGTTTCAGAAAACAATTCTCTTCTTCCGAACCAATTTATTTACGATGCAGGAATTGGAATTCGCTTTGCACAAATTCCATCACAGACTAATTTATTTTCTTCGATTGGG
>Ga0194120_10006952_pt1 | contig 15716 bp, 15 predicted proteins | sample TA2MahCa65mmetaG_FD_148642 | JGI IMG/M metagenome (GOLD analysis project Ga0194120, IMG submission 148642) | Freshwater microbial communities from Lake Tanganyika, Tanzania - TA2015019 Mahale Deep Cast 65m | ecosystem: Environmental > Aquatic > Freshwater > Lake | place: Tanzania: Lake...
GCAGCAGCTTGGCCCGCGGTGTCAGGCCGGTGTTGTGCCGCTTGGTCAGGCTCTGCCAATCATCAACGGCACCAATCGCCATGTAGGCCAGGGTGATGGCGGCCACCGCCAGTAAACGCGAGTCAGTTGGAGCCACCAGCCCCCCGACGATCACACCGACGGGCACCACCAGCAGCCCCCCCATGGTGGGGGTGCCCGCTTTGCTGAGGTGGGCCTGGGGGCCTTCCTGGCGGATCACCTGCCCGAGTTTCAGCTGCCGGAGCCTGGGGATGCCCCAGCGGCTTAAGCCGGCACTGATCAAGGCTGCCACCACCAGCGGGATGCTCAGTTGCGGTGCTTGGCTGAACCAGTCGCTAGCGGCAGCCAGCCCCAGCAGCAACAAGCCCAGCAACAGCGCCAGTGAGCGGCTGTTGCTGGGCACGGAGGCGATCAGCCTGGTGGTGGAGACCACTGAGAAGAGAGCTTCAGTCCTCCCAATCTTCCTCGGTTTGCTCGTCGTCGGCTTTGTAATCCTCTTTCTCGCCCATCAGCGCTGACAGCTCCTCCTCTTCCACCGTGCTCACATCGGTGGCGGCGGTCTCTTCGTCCACCACCAGACGACCACTGGTTTCCAACCAGCTCAGCAGGTCAGGTTCTTCGCGCAGGGGCAGCACGGGAGCGGGCTCACTGCGGCCGTAGCGGGTCAGCGATGGATTGATGCCATCCAGCTGACTAAGGCTGGTGCTGAGGTTGCTGCTCATCGCGTCAGGCCGGTCGTACGTCGTTTGCCAGGTAGTGCCGGGTTCGGTGTTACCCGGCTGGCGCCAATCCGCCATCCTAACGGAGGCTGCGTCTCCACCCTTGTCGTCGATCCCTGTCCGGGAACTGCTGCCAGCCTGGATCCTGGCGTTGCTGATCAGTGGAATCCTGGTGTGGGCTGGATCCCACTGGCCGAATCCGCTTCTCGAACAGGCCTGGGCCCAGGCCAATCCAGGATCCGCCCTGACTCTGGCCCTGGCCCTTGTGCTGGGCCCGCCCGCTCTGATGGCTGCGGTGTTGGTGCTGCGGATGCTGCGCCACCGCGACAGTGGAGAATCGAGCGATTGCGCGCACGGAGAGCGTTGATGGGCAGGGCCAAGAAAGCTGTACTGGCCTATTCCGGTGGTGTGGACACCAGCGTCTGCATCCCTTACCTGAAGCAGGAGTGGGGCGTGGAGGAGGTGATTACCTTCGCCGCCGACCTGGGTCAGGGCGATGAGCTCGAGCCGATCCGCCAGAAAGCGCTCGATTCCGGCGCCAGCCAATCGATCGTGGGCGACCTGATCGAGCCCTTCATTCGCGAGTTCGCCTTCCCGGCGATCCGCGCCAACGCTCTGTATGAGGGGCGTTATCCCCTCTCCACCGCCCTGGCCCGGCCGTTGATTGCCCGCCGTCTGGTGGAAATCGCCCGCGAGGTGGGTGCCGATGCGGTGGCCCACGGCTGCACCGGCAAAGGCAACGATCAGGTGCGCTTTGATGTGGCCATCGGTGCTTTGGCTCCTGATCTGAAGGTGCTTACCCCCGCTCGGGAATGGGGCATGAGCCGTGAGGAAACCATCGCCTATGGCGAGCGCTGCGGCATTCCCTCACCCGTGAGCAAGAAGTCGCCCTATTCGATTGACCTCAACCTGCTGGGTCGCTCGATTGAGGCCGGCCCGCTGGAAGATCCCAACGTGGAGCCCCCCGAGGAGATCTACGCCCTCACCGTGAGTGTGGATGCCGCTCCCGATCAGCCCCAGGTGGTGGAGATCGGCTTTGAGCAAGGCAATCCTGTGAGCATCGATGGCGTGCGCCTCGATCCGGTGAGCCTGATCCGCCGCGCCAACGCCCTGGCCGGCAGCCACGGCTTCGGTCGGCTCGACATGATCGAGAACCGAGTGGTGGGCATCAAGAGCCGCGAGATCTACGAAACCCCGGGTCTGCTGCTGCTGATCAAGGCCCACCAAGAGCTGGAGAGCCTCACCCTCGCTGCCGATGTGCTGCGCAGCAAGCGCCAGCTGGAGCAACAGTGGGCCGATCAGGTGTATCAGGGCCTTTGGTATGGCCCGCTGAAGGATGCCCTCGATGGCTTCATCGACCGCACCCAGCGCACCGTGAACGGCAGGGTGAAGGTGAAGCTGCACAAGGGCAACGCCACCGTGGTGGGCCGCAGCAGCGCCAACAGCCTCTACGTGCCTGACATGGCCACCTACGACGCCGGTGATCAGTTCGACCACCGCGCCGCTGAGGGCTTCATCTACGTGTGGGGTCTGCCCACCCGCCTCTGGGCCGCCAGCCAGCGCTGATCAGGCGGCGCTTGAGGCGTCGCTCTCACGGGGCCAGAGCGGCCGCACGTTGGGGGCTTCCCGTTGCGCTGGCAGCAGCCAGCCCGCCCCCGGTTGGGCGGGAGAGAGGCGGTGGAGCTCCTGACGCAGTCTGGAGTTGTCGTCGAGCAGATGCTCCTGACGTTCCAGCAGCGGTTGCAGCCGTTGCTGGAACTTGCGCTCGAAGATCTCCGGTAATTCAGAGAGCAGCGCTTCGAGATCGGCGATCTGCGCTTGGGCCCGTGCCAGTTCTGCTTGGCTGTTCTGCCACTCACGGTGGAGGTCCTGGTCCCTGAGGTTCACCCCGCCGCTGCCCAAATCAAAACCCCCCGGACCCTAACGAAGGTTCCGGGGGGCAACAACGGGCTGAAACCCTTCTGGGATCAGGCTTCGACGGTTTGCAGGGCGGCTTCGTCGCTGCTGGCCTGGGGGATCGGACCGCTGCGTGGTGCGGGCAGGGGGCCGTCCTGCTTGACGGTCAGGTAGCGAATCACGTCTTCGCTGAGGCGCATGGCGCGCTCCAGTGCGGCCACCTGCTGGCCATCACCGTTGTGCACCAGCTGCACGTAGATGCCTTCCTTGTGCTTAGCGATGGTGTAGGCCAGGCGGCGCTTGCCGCGCATCTGGCAATCGAGCACCTCCGCGCCGGCCTCGCTCACGAGATCGCGGTACTTGGTGATGTGGGTCTCCACCTCTTCCTCCGGGATGTCCGGACGAAGGATGTACATCGTTTCGTAGTAGGGCTGCGACATGGCTTACGCGATCCGACGTGGACGCCGAAAGGGACGGTGGCTGGATCTCAGGGACTGTGCCCTCGTGACCAGCGGCGGATCGTCCACCCTACAGCTGCATGCGCACCGCCTCGGACAGGGTCGGTAGATCGGCTTCCTTCCCCCGCAGGCACTGCACCAGCGCGAAGGCCACCAGCACCAGCATCCCCAGGAACACGCTGTTGGCCAGGGTGCGCACGGCAAAGGTTCCCCCCAGCGGGGCCAGCACCAGGTTGAAGGCCAGCGAGACCACGATCAACACGATGTCCAGCAGGATTGCCTGGAGCACGTTGAAGCGCACGAAATAGGGCACCTGGGGATTGCGCACCACTGCCAGGAACAGCACCAGAAACAGGATGAAGCCGCCGAAGGGCACGGCCTGCTCCAGAAGCACCAGAGGCAGGGCTGGCAGGCTCAGCCACTGCAGGATCGGGAACAGGTTGGTGAGCGAGCGCCCGAAGGGCAGGCCGTCACTCCAGGGCAGGAGATAGGCCAGCAGAGCGAGCAGTCGCTGCCAGATCGGGATGGCCATGCTGCAGGTGGGAGCTGGTTGGAGGCTAGGGGCAGGTTTCCGGCTTCAGGGGGAAGCCAGGGCTTGGATCAGGGCTTCGCGCATCACCGCGACGGGGACGTCGCTGCGGCCACTCCAGAGCCTCAGGGCCGCGGCCCCCTGCTCCACCAGCATCTCCAGGCCATCGAGCGTGCGGCAGCCGCGGGCCTCAGCCCGTTGCAGCAGTTGGGTCGGGCGCGGGGTGTAGATGATGTCGTAGACCCAGGCCTGCGGCTGCAGAGCCGCCAGCTCCTGAGCCTGCAGCGGGCAGCGCAGGGCGGCGTTCGGGTCTGCGGCGGAGGCCATCCCCACCGGGGTGGTGTTGACCAGCAGATCGACGGCCCCGAGGGCGGCATCCAGGGGCCTCTCGACATCCCAGATCAGGGTCTTCAGTTGCGGTGCCCAGCTCTGGCAGCTGCGGCGGATGGCCTCCAGGGCTTCCGGGCGTCGCCCCGCCAGCTGGATGCTGCTGAAGCCCAGCTCCACCAGGCCGGCCACGACGGCGCGGGCGCTGCCGCCGCAACCGAGCACCAGGGCGCTCCGGCCCTTCCAGTTCGTTTCGCCCTGCTGCAGCGGAGCGCAGAAGCCTTCCACATCGGTATTGGTGCCGTGCCAGCCCCCGCCCGCCAAGGGCACCAGGGCGTTCACGGCCCCTAAGCGTTGGGCCAGTGGACTCAGCTCCCGGCAGAGCCCAGCCACCGCCTGCTTGTGGGGGATGGTCACGTTGAGGCCCCGGCACTGCATCGCTTCCAGAGCACGCACCACCGTCTCCAGCTCATCCGCTGGGGTGGGCAGGGCGAGGAAGGCCCAATCCAGGCCCATCGCTTCGAGGGCCGCGTTCTGCATCACCGGCGAGAGCGAGTGCCGCACGGGGTCGCCCAGCAGGCCGACGAGGGCCGTGGTGCCGCGGATTCTCAAGGGGCCGGTCACGCTGGTTCGGGTCCTGTTCGGCAACCACACCTAGCCCCACCCCGGCCCCGCTGTTGAGGATGCCTGCAGTTCAGAGGTCATCCATGGGCAAGGTTGTCGGTATCGACCTTGGCACCACCAACAGCTGCGTGTCGGTCATGGAGGGCGGCAAGCCCACCGTGATTGCCAATGCCGAGGGCTTCCGCACCACGCCCTCTGTGGTGGCATACACCAAGAATCAGGACCAACTCGTCGGTCAGATCGCCAAGCGTCAGGCGGTGATGAACCCCGAGAACACCTTCTATTCGGTGAAGCGCTTCATCGGCCGCCGGGTCGACGAGGTGAACGAGGAATCGAAGGAAGTGAGCTACGGCGTGGAGAAGGCCGGCTCCAACGTGAAGGTGAAGTGCCCTGTTCTCAACAAGCAGTTCGCCCCTGAAGAAATCAGCGCTCAGGTGCTGCGCAAGCTGGCCGAAGACGCCGGAAAGTATCTCGGCGAGACCGTGACCCAGGCGGTGATCACCGTTCCCGCCTACTTCAACGACTCCCAGCGCCAGGCCACCAAGGACGCCGGCAAGATCGCCGGCCTCGAGGTGCTGCGCATCATCAACGAGCCCACTGCGGCTGCTCTGGCCTACGGCCTCGACAAGAAGAGCAACGAGCGCATCCTGGTGTTCGACCTGGGCGGCGGCACCTTCGACGTGTCCGTGCTTGAGGTGGGCGATGGGGTGTTCGAGGTGCTCTCCACCTCCGGTGACACCCACCTGGGTGGCGACGACTTCGACAAGGTGATCGTGGATCACCTGGCCGACACCTTCAAGGCCAACGAAGGCATCGATCTGCGCTCCGATAAGCAGGCCCTGCAGCGCCTCACCGAGGCCGCGGAGAAGGCCAAGATCGAGCTCTCCAGCGCCACCCAGAGCGAGATCAACCTGCCGTTCATCACGGCAACCCCTGAGGGCCCCAAGCACCTCGATCTCACCCTCACCCGCGCCAAGTTCGAGGAGCTGGCTTCCAAGCTGATCGACCGCTGCCGCGTGCCGGTGGAGCAGGCCCTGAAGGACGCCAAGCTTTCCTCCTCTGAGCTCGATGAGGTGGTGATGGTGGGTGGTTCCACCCGCATCCCCGCCGTGCTGGAGCTGGTGAAGCGCGTCACCGGCAAGGATCCCAACCAGACCGTGAACCCCGATGAGGTGGTGGCCGTGGGTGCCGCCATCCAAGGCGGTGTGCTCGCCGGTGAGGTCAAGGACATCCTGCTGCTGGATGTCAGCCCGCTGTCTCTTGGTGTGGAGACCCTGGGTGGCGTGATGACCAAGATGATCCCCCGCAACACCACCATCCCCACCAAGAAATCGGAGGTGTATTCCACGGCGGTCGACGGGCAGACCAATGTGGAGATCCACGTGCTCCAGGGCGAGCGCGAGATGGCCAGCGACAACAAGTCGCTCGGAACCTTCCGCCTCGATGGCATCCCTCCCGCACCCCGTGGCGTGCCTCAGATCGAGGTGACCTTCGACATCGATGCCAACGGCATCCTGAGCGTGACCGCGAAGGACAAGGGCAGCGGCAAGGAGCAGAGCATCTCGATCACCGGAGCTTCCACCCTCAGTGACAACGAGGTGGAGAAGATGGTGAAGGATGCCGAGGCCAATGCCAGCGTCGACAAGGAGAAGCGCGAGCGCATCGACCTGAAGAACCAGGCTGAAACCCTGGTGTATCAGGCCGAGAAGCAGCTGGGTGAGCTGGGCGACAAGGTGGGCGCTGAGGACAAGAGCAAGGTGGAGGCGTCCTCCGCCAAGCTCAAGGAGGCGATCGAGAAAGAGGACTTCGACACGATGAAGTCCGAGCTCGAAACCCTGCAGCAGGCTCTCTACGCCGCCGGTGCCGCTGTTTATCAGCAAGCTGCCGGTGCGGAAGGCGCTTCCGCTGGTGCCCCCGGCGCTGATGGATCAGGCTCCAGCGCCGCCGGTGATGACGTGATCGACGCTGAGTTCACCGAAAGCAAATAGGCCCTCCTGAGGAGAGCCCTTCAGACCCCGGCTTCGGCCGGGGTTTTTTGTTGGGCTGTTTATTTGCCGATGCTGGCCAGGGCGGTCCGCGCTTTCTCCAGCACGGAGGGGGGAAGGCTCACATAACCCAGGCTGGGGGCGCTGGCCTGGGCTGCGTCGCTCAGGGCGTAGGTGAACGCTTTCTGCAGGGCCGACAGTTTTTCGCCGTTGCCACTCTTGTAGAGCAGCACCCAGGTGAAGGTCACGATCGGGTAGCCCGCTTGGGGGTTGGGATTGCTGCCGGTCAGGTTGGGGCCCAGATCCACGCTGGCCAGGGCTGTCGCAGCCTCTTCGGTGCTGGGCTTGGCGAAGGTGCCCCCGGCGTTCTGCAGGGCTGCGGCCTGGAGAACCCCCTGGACGTAGGAGGTTTCCACATAACCAATGGCCCCCTTGACCTGCTGCAGGCTGGCGGCCATGCCTTCGTTGCCCTTGGCTCCGATGCCGGTGGGCCACTTCACGGATTTGCCTGAGCCAGGACCCGCCGCCCAGGCCGGGCTGAAGGCCTCCAGCGACTTGGTGAAGTTGTAGGTGGTCCCGGATCCATCGGATCGGAAGACCACCTTGATGGCCTGGTCGGCGCAGCCGAGCTCCTTGTAGTTCTTGGTCTTGCCCTCAAAGATGCTCACCAGCTGTTGCTGGCTCAGCTTCAGGCTGCAGCCCGGCAGGTTGTAGGCCACGGCAATGGCCCCTGCCGTCATGGGGATCTGCACGACGCCCCGGCTGATCGAAGCGGCCTCCTCCGCGTCGAGAGGCTTGTCGCTGGCGGCGAAGTCAACGGTGCCGGCTGTGAATTGGCGAATACCCGCTCCCGATCCCACCGACTGGTAGTTCACGCGCACCCCTTCTGAACTGGCCAGGTCCTGGAACCAGCGCAGGTAGAGCGGGGCGGGGAAGGTGGCGCCAGCCCCTTGCAGGCTGGGGAGGGCGCCGGTGGTTGGCTTGGAGCCGCCGCAGGCGCTCAGCGCCAGCAGACCAACCAGGCTCAGGGGGACGAGGGTGTGTGCGCGCAGCATCACAGGCCGGCAGGGAGTGTTTCCCGAAGGTTAAAGCTGTGCTCCGGGCTCGGCTGCGGCGATCTGTTCGCCTGCCCAGTGGGCCGAGGCGGGAGCGAGCAGAACGCCATTGCGGTAGTGACCGCTCGCCAACAGCAGGCCTGGCTCCAGCAGCTCCAGCAGTGGCGCGGGCCGTCCGCTGGGCCTGGCCCGAAGACCATGCCAGTGGCGCACCAGTTCGCAGCGCTTCAGCCAGGCGGGAGCATGGCCGTTGAGGGTCAGCAGCTCCTGCAGCGCCGCGTCGTCGAGACCTCCCCGCTGCGGGGAGGAGCGATCAGGCTCGAGGGTGGCGCCCAGCCAGAGCCGACCGTTCGGCCTGGGCACCAGGTTGATGCCATCCCAGCTCAGACTGCCCGGCCAGTTGAGTGCCCGGTGGTCATCGGGGTGCAGCTGCAGCTCGGCGGCCTGTCCCAGCACCGGGCTCTGGGGGCGTTGATGATCCAGGGGGGCCAGCAGGGCTGGACTGCTCAGGCCAGCGCAGACCACAACCCAGGCTGCCGATGCAGTGGCGCCGCCTTCGAGGTCCAGCTGCCAGCGCTGGTCGCCTTGACCGGAGCCCCGCTGAAGGCCCATCACCCTGCTGCTGATCAGGTTCAGGCCGCGCTGAAGGCCATCACGGCGAAAGGCCTCCAGGGCCGGACCTGGATCGATTTGTCCATCCAGAGGAGACACCAGGCCGCCCAGGCTTGGCTGCGGCAGCGTGGGCCGAAGCTCCGCCAGCTCCGCTGCGCTCAGCAGGCGCAGGGGGAAACCCTGCTCCTGACGCTGTATGCAGAGACGCTCCTGGGCCTCAACCTCCTCGGCGGTGGTGGCCAGTTGCAGCAGGCCCGCTCGAGCGGGGATTGCGTGACCGCGCTGCTCCAGCTCCTGCCGCCAGCGTTGCCAGAGGGCCAGGGACTGCTGGCGCAGCCGCCAGCCGCGACCACTGCTGCGCCGGTAAACCTGAGCCATCAGCAGCCCCAGGGCTGCCTGGCTGCCGCTCAGTTCGCCCTGCTCCTGCTCGAGCTCTGGAGCGATCAGGGTGACCTGATGCCCGAGCCCCTGCAGGTGCCAGGCCATGGAAAAACCCACCACCCCGGCGCCGATCACAAGGATCGAGGCGGATCGGGTGGTGGGTTCGAGGGAAGACAGCGCTGGTTTAGGGATCAGATCTGCTTGAGATCGGTCTGAACCTGCTCGGGCAGCATCTGCGCGTAGAGGCCGAAGCCGCTGGCCACCTTGATGTAGGCCTTGCTCAGGTTGTTGGCATCCTGCAGACGGGCGGCCTCATCCAGATCAGCCAGAGCGGCCTTCAGGGCGTCGGCGCGCTTGGTGGCTTCCGGGCGATCCGCCGGCAGCAGCCGCTGGTTGATATAGAGCATCTCGCGGCCCACCTCCTGCATCGGTCCGTGGATCAGGTTGCGGGTGAAGGTCCAGTCGCGCTGATTCACCAGGGTGGCGAGCTCGGGCAGGCGGTCGCGGGCTGCGAGGAAACCTTCCGCCTGGCGCTCGATCACGGTGATGTCATCGGTGCTGAGGGTGGGTGCCTTGGCTTTGGCTCCACCGCAGGCGGTGAGGCCAAAGCTGAGGATCACCGCCAGGGCCAGCAGGCTGAGGCGACGCAGGGCGGAGAGGAGCTGAGCAGCCATCATCGGGGAGCTGATTGCGGGACTTTACCCAGGGCTTTTGGCATCGAGGCGTTCCGCTTCTCAGCTTGTAGGCAGCCCTGGAGCCTTGGCTCGGCACAATGCGGAGTTTCAGGGCTGCTCCCACTTCTAAGCGATGTCGTCTGCCACCGCGATCCTGCAGATGATCTGCCCCGCTCAGCCAGGCCTGGTGCGGGAACTGTCGGGCTGGGTGGCCGCCAACGGCGGCAACATCGTTCATGCCGACCACCACAGTGATCAGGGTGCTGGTCTGTTCCTGAGCCGCATCGAGTGGCAGCTGGAGGGCTTCGGTTTGCCCCGTGAGGCGATCTGCCCGACCGCCCAGGCGTTGGCGGAGCGACTGGGGGGCGAATACAAGGTGAACTTCTCCGACTACCGGGCGCCCGTTGCGATCTTTGTAAGCAAGCAGGACCATTGCCTGCTGGATCTGCTCTGGCGCACGCGGACCGGTGAGCTGCCGATGCAGGTGCCGCTGGTGATCGCCAACCACCCCGACTTGGGGCCGATCGCCGAGGAGTTCGGTGCCCGCTTTGAGCACGTGCCGATCAGCAACGAGAACCGGGAGGAGGCGGAGGCTCGCCACCTGGAGCTGCTGGCGGAGCACAACATTGAGTTGGTGATCCTCGCCAAATACATGCAGGTGCTCACCCCAAGGTTTCTCACGGCCTTTGATCCCCCGGATGCCTTTCACCGGGTGATCAACATCCATCACTCCTTCCTCCCGGCCTTTCAGGGGGCCCAGCCGTACCACCGCGCCTGGGAGCGGGGCGTGAAGCTGATCGGCGCCACCGGTCACTACGTGAGCGAGGAGCTGGATGCCGGCCCGATCATTGCCCAGTCCACCGTGAACGTGAGTCACCGCGACGAGGTGGAAGACCTGATTCGCAAGGGCCGCGATACGGAGCGCCTGGCCCTGGCCCGAGCCGTGCGCTTGCATCTGAAGCGACAGGTGATGGTCTACCGCGGCCGTACGGCGGTGTTCGAATGATTCGAGCCCTGGAGCTGCTCGATGGGCACAAGCCGGACCCCGCCTCCCGCTGGGGTTGGCGCTGTTTCCAGCTGGGCCTGTTGTTTTTGCCTGCCAGTGCACTGATCGGTGCGGTGCTGCTGTTTGTGGCCCTGGTGCTGGGTAGCCGTCAGCCGCTGCCATGGCATCACGACCGTCTCAATTGGCTGTTGGCGGCGATCGGCCTTTGGATGGTGATCGGTTGCTTCGGTGCCTCCAGTGGCTGGTTGGCCTGGGTCGGTCTTGGCAACTGGCTTCCCTTCTTCTGGGGCTTCTGGGGGTTTCAGCCCTACGTGGCGACCCCTGAGGCACGCCGGCGCGTGGCCCTGTGGCTGGTCGCCGGCACGGTGCCGGTGTTGGTCACTGGCGTGGGCCAGATGCTGCTGGGCTGGAGCGGGCCCTATGAACTGTTCGGAGGCCTGATCGTCTGGTGGATTCGCGGCGGTGGCAACCCGCCCGGACGCCTCTCCGGCTTGTTCGACTACGCGAACATCACCGCGGCTTGGCTGGCCTTGAGCTGGCCCCTGGTGCTGGCTGCATTTCTGCAGCACTGCCGAAGCTGGCGCTCAGGCCGGCTGGCCTTCGGCTTGTGGGGCCTTGGTTTTGCCCTTGTGGTCACCCAGGTCGCGGAGATGCTGCTCACCGACTCGCGTAACGGTTGGGGAGCTCTGGTGCTGGCGGTGCCGATTGTGCTTGGGCCCGCCCGCTGGCTCTGGCTGCTGCCCCTGCTGCTTCTGGCCCTGCTGCCGGTGGCCCTCACCACCCTGCCTGGGGTGCCCGCTGTGATTCAGGCGCCCTTGCGGGAGCTGGTGCCCCAATCGATCTGGGGCCGCCTGAACGACTTCAACTCCCACGGTGAACGGCCCCTAGCGCTCACCCGTCTGAGTCAATGGGGCACGGCGCTGGGGCTGATCGGCGAGCGCCCTTGGTTCGGCTGGGGCGCCGCTGCCTTCAGCGTGATCTACCCGCTGCGCACGGGTCACTGGCATGGCCATCCCCACAACATCGCCCTGGATCTGGCCATCAGCCATGGCGTCCCCGTGGCGATCGGGGTGGTGGGGGTTGTGCTCTGGTTGCTGATCCGTGCAGCGGCCAAAGGGATGGTCAGTGGGGCCCTGTTTGAGCGGGCCTGGTGGGCGGCGGCATTGGTGCTGATGGCGCTCCATTCCAGCGATATCCCGATGTATGACAGCCGCATCAACATCGCCGGTTGGATCCTGTTGGCGGGGTTGCGCTGCCGGATCTAGGTCAGGGCTTCGTCGTGGTGTTTGCGCAGGGTGGCCTTGGGCAGCGGACCGTTGAGGTGCTCCCAGGGCAGCACACGCTCGGCCTCCCAGTTCTGGTGAATCACCTCCTCCCAGGGGGGTAGGGGCGTCTCGGCTTCCCTGTAGGCCTGCTTCCAGCCCCCGAGCTTCTCGTGGCGGCCTCGCACTGCGGCGATCACAGGAGCCAGGCGCCGGTCGCTGCGCGAGAGCAGGGCTTGGATCACGCTCCAGCCGTAGCTCTCGGGCCGCAGTTCGATGCCTTTGGGCTTCAGTCGTTTGCCCAGCAGCTTCAGGCGCTTCTCCGCTTCGGCCCGCACCCCCTGCCATTGGAAGGGGGTGTGGGCCTTGGGCACAAAGGTGCTCACCCCCAGCGACAGCCGTAGACCGGGGGTGGCTTTTTTGAGCTGCAGCAGCAGTTCGGCGGTGGCCTCGATGTCGGCCTCGGTTTCAGAGGGCAGGCCGGCCATGCCGTAGAGCTTCAGGCCGTTGAGGCCGCCTTCTTTGGCGTAGCGGGCGGCGGCGTAGATCTCCTCGGTGGCGAGCTTCTTGTTCACCACTTCCCGCATGCGTTCGCTGCCGCTTTCGATCGCGATCGTGAGCGACTTACTGCCGCGTTTGGCCAGGATCCGCCCCAGCTCTGGGGTCACCGTGGCGGCCCTCACCGAGCTCACGCTCACCCGCGTGCTTTCAAAGCGATCTTGATCGAGCCACTGCAGCAGATCGCCAAATTGGGGGTGCTGGGTCACCGAGGCCCCCAGCAGCCCCAGCCGTTGGGTGGCGCCCAGACCTTTCTCCACGGCAGGGATCAGCCCGTCATCGAGGCTGGGGGTGCGGAAGGGCAGGGTGAGGTAGCTGGCGAGGCAGAAGCGGCAGAGTTCGGGGCAGCTGCGCACCACCTCCACCATGTGAATGGAGGGCCAGGCCGCCTCCGGGGTGATCACGGTGGAGTGGCTGAGGGTGTTGCCGCGCCAGGTCTGCTTCTCAATCGTGCCCGGGATGCCGGCCTCGATCGGTTCAACGCCCAACAGCTGTCCATCGGAGCTGTAGCGGGGCGCATAGAGCGAAGGCACGTACACCCCGGGCACTGCGGCGAGCCTCCGCAAGCGTTCCGCCCGTGGTGCCGTGCGGCACTCCTGCAGGGCATCGATAAAAGCGGGGAGCAGCAGCTCTCCATCCCCGAGCAGCACCGCATCGAAAAACGGTGCCAGAGGTTCGGGGTTCGCGGTGAGCACCGGCCCCCCTCCGAACACGATCGGGTCGTCATCGCCGCGCTCGCTCGCCCAGATGGGGATGCGCTGCTGCTCGAGCAGATCCAGCAGCACCGGCCCATCGAGTTCCCAACTCAGGGACAGGCCGAACAGATCGCAGTGGCGGTGCTGGGGATCCCCCTGGTCCGTGAATAGGCGCCGCACGTCCACATCTGGCCGCTGAGCCAAGGTCGCCCAAACCACCTGATAGCCGAGGCTCGTGATCCCCACGGTGTAGGTGCTGGGGAAGGCCAACACCGCCCGGAGGGCCCCCTGCTGCGCAGCAGCTGGCTCAAACAGCAGGGTTTCTTGGTTCAGGTCTGGCGCATCAGCAGGGCTGACCCCAGCGTGTCACCAAGCTGGCCAGCGTCGATCCGGGACAATCACGCTGAACCTGTGCAGCACGGATCTCGCGTTATCTTGAGAGCCTTCGGGTTGATTGCCGATGGCCAACCTCACGCTCAGCCTTGATGGCACCCTGTTGCAGAAGGCACGCGAAGCTGCGTTGCGCGACAACACCTCGGTGAACGCCCTGGTGCGCGACTACCTCAGCCGTTATGTGGATGCCCGTTCGCGTCGGCTTCTGGCCCTCGATGCTTTTGATGCGGTCGCGGATCGCTCCAGCAGTTCCAGCCAGGGTCCTTGGAGTCGGCAGTCACTCCATGAGCGCAGGTCTGACTGAGCATGCGTGTCTTTGTCGACACCAATCTCTGGGCTTACCGGCTCGATCGCAGGGAGGTTTTCAAGGGTCGGTTCATCAAGAGCTGGCTGAGGCAGCTGGCGCAGGAGCACGAGATTGTGATCAGCACCCAGGTGCTGATCGAATTGCGCTCCGTGATGGCGCGCAAGTTGAAGCCGGCTCTGTCATCGGCTGATTGCCGTCAGGTGCTGGAGTCGATGGCCCAATTTGATGTGGTGCCGACCGATGCGGCCCTGGTGCTTGATGCTCACGAACTAGCTGAAGCCAACCAGATCTCCTGGTTTGATGCCTTGATTCTCGAGGCAGCGATCAGGAGCCGCTGCGCGGTGCTCTACAGCGAAGACTTCAACGGCGGCCAGCAGATCGGCGGTCTTGCCGTTGTCAATCCATTAGAGAGTGTCTGAGCATGGCCAGGGCAGGCCGATGGCTGATGCGTAGATCAAGGCGTTTCTCGCTAAGCCACAACCGATGACGGGCTCACGCAGCAACTCAGGGATTCCGGCAGTGATCCCGTAGCGATTGCTCAGGCAGCCGGTTTCAGCTTCACCGCCGCCGCGCTGGCCCGCTCGTTGGGCTACGCGGTCAGTGCGACGGATGTGTTGAAGTTTGAGGTGCGGCAGGTGTCGCGTCGAACGTGCGGCATTGGGGCTGTTGGCTGGCTGTGGTGAGCCTCACACCTCCGCCAGCACTTTGGCTTCTTCCTCGCTGCTCACCACGCGGCCGCTGTCTTCAAAGCCTTCGATCTGATCGAAGTTGAGGTAGCGGTAGAGCTCCGCGCCCTTGGGATCGATCTTGGCCGCGGCGATCGAGAGGTATTCCTCCTTGCTGGGGATGCGGCCCAGCTGGGCGCACACCGCCGCCAGTTCGGCGCTGCCCAGGTACACCTGGGCGCCGTTGCCGAGGCGGTTGTTGAAGTTGCGGGTGCTGGTGGAGAACACGGTGGTGTTGTCTTCCACGCGGGCCTGGTTGCCCATGCAGAGGGAGCAGCCGGGCATCTCCATGCGCGAGCCGGCCTTCTCGAAGATGGCGTAGTAGCCCTCCTGCTTGAGCATCTCCTCATCCATGCGGGTGGGCGGGCACACCCAGAGCCGGGCGGTGTTCTCGCCCTGGCCCTCCAGCACCGTGGCGGCGGCGCGGTAGTGGCCGATGTTGGTCATGCAGGAGCCGATGAACACCTCATCGATGCGATCGCCCGCCACCTCCGAGAGCGTTTTCACGTTGTCGGGGTCATTGGGGCAGGCCAGGATCGGTTCGGTGATTGCATCGAGGTTGATTTCGATCACGGCGGCGTAGTCCGCATCGGAGTCGGCCTCCATCAGCACCGGGTTGGCCAGCCACTCCTCCATGGCCTTGATGCGGCGGGCCAGGGTGCGGGCATCGCTGTAGCCGCGGGCAATCATGTTTTTGAGCAGCGCCACGTTGCTGCGCAGGTATTCGCTCACCGTTTCCACGCTGAGCTTGATGGTGCTGCCGGCGCAGGAGCGCTCGGCGGTGGCGTCGGTGAGCTCAAAGGCTTGCTCGAGCTTGAGATCAGGCAGCCCCTCGATCTCCATGATCCGGCCGCTGAAGATGTTCTTCTTGCCGGCCTTTTCCACCGTGAGCAGCCCCTGCTGGATCGCCACATAGGGGATGGCGTTCACCACATCACGCAGGGTCACCCCCGGCTGCAGCGAACCGGAGAACTTCACCAGCACCGATTCGGGCATATCCAGCGGCATGGCGCCGATGGCCGCGGCGAAGGCCACCAGGCCCGAGCCGGCCGGGAAGGAGATCCCCAGGGGGAAGCGGGTGTGGCTGTCGCCGCCGGTGCCCACGGTGTCGGGCATCAGCATCCGGTTCAGCCAGCTGTGGATGATGCCGTCGCCGGGGCGCAGGGCCACGCCACCCCTCGAGCTGATGAAGTCGGGCAGTTCGGCGTGGGTTTTGAGGTCGACGGGCTTGGGATAGGCGGCGGTGTGGCAGAAGCTCTGCATCACCAGATCGGCGCTGAAGCCCAGGCAGGCCAGTTCCTTCATCTCATCGCGGGTCATCGGCCCGGTGGTGTCCTGGGAGCCCACGGTGGTCATCAGCGGCTCGCAGCTGGTGCCTGGGCGCACGCCCGGTAGGCCGCAGGCCTTGCCCACCATCTTCTGGGCCAGGGTGAAGCCCTTGCCGCTGTCGGCCGGGGCCGAGGGGCGGATGAACAGGTCGCTGGCGGGGAGG
>Ga0194120_10006962_pt1 | contig 15700 bp, 24 predicted proteins | sample TA2MahCa65mmetaG_FD_148642 | JGI IMG/M metagenome (GOLD analysis project Ga0194120, IMG submission 148642) | Freshwater microbial communities from Lake Tanganyika, Tanzania - TA2015019 Mahale Deep Cast 65m | ecosystem: Environmental > Aquatic > Freshwater > Lake | place: Tanzania: Lake...
TGGCAGCACCTCCGACGAGAGCGAGACGAGGAGCCCGGGGCACTCCGCGCGGAGGATGGCGGCCATCCGTTGCTCGTGCGCCGGGTTCGCGTACGCGTGGAGGAACACGACCGCGACGGCAGGGACGCCGAGCTGCGCGAGCTGTCGCGCGACCGCGCGCGCCTCCGCCTCGTCGAGCGGCGTGAGCACGCCGCCGTCCGGGTCGAGCCGCTCGGTCACTTCGAACGCACGCTCGGGCGGTACCGGGCGCGCCGGCTTGCTCCAGCCGTACAGGTTGCCGTGCCGCGGAATGTCGTGGCGCCCGATCTCCAGCACGTACTTGAAGCCCGCCGTCGTCACGAGCGCCGTCGGGGGCGTCTTGCCCTCGAGGATCGCGTTCGTCGCGGTCGTGGTGCCGTGCAGCACGCGGATCACGTCGCCGGGGCCGCGCTGCGCGAGGGCCAGCACCTTGCGGATCGCGGCCATGAAGCCCGCCGAGAGATCGCCGGGCGTCGACGGTGTCTTCGCGACCCAGCTGGCGCCCGTCGTCGCGTCCGCGTAGGTGACGTCCGTGAACGTGCCGCCGACGTCGATCGCGAGGGTGCCGTTCATGTCGGGGGGCATTGTACGCGTAGAATCGAGCGCCATGGCGACGGAAGCCGAGCTGCGGCGCGCGCTCGCCGCGGCGCAGGAGCAGCAGGCCGCCACCAGCGCGATCCTGCGCGCGATGGCGCGCGCCGCCGTCTCGCTGGAGCCGCTGCTGACCGCGATCATCGAGAGCGCGGGCCGCCTGTCCGGCGCCGAGGTGGGCGCCGTCCACCGCTTCGACGGCGAGCTCCTCCACCTCGGCGCGACCTATCGCGGCACGCCCGAGTACATCGAGCTGGCGCGGCGGGCGCCCGTCCGCGCGGACCGGCGCTCGGCGTCGGGGCGCGCGGCCATCGAGCGGCGGACGGTCCACATCGCGGACGTGCTGGACGATCCGGAATACCGCATGTCCGATCGCCAGCGCGTCTCGGGCTTCCGCACGTTCCTCGCGGCGCCGATGCTGCGCGACCAGGTCGTGGTCGGCGTCATCAACCTCTGGAAGACGAAGGTCGACCCGTTCACGCCCGAGCAGATCGCGATGCTGGAGAGCTTCGCCGACCAGGCGGTCATCGCCATCGAGAACGTGCGGCTGGTCGCCGAGCTGCGCGAGTCGCTCGCGCAGCAGACCGCGATCGCGGACGTGCTGCGGGTGATCAACCGCTCCACCGCCGACGTCGGCCCCGTCCTCGAGGCGATCGTCGACGGCATCATGCGGTTGTGCGACGTGAAGCTGAGCACCGTGTACCGCGTCGACGGCGACGGCGCGCAGCTCGTGGCTTCGCACAACCTCTCCGACTCGGCCCGCGGCGAGCTCGCGCGGACGGCATTCCTCACGCTGAATCGCGAGGAGAGCCTCCTCGCGCGCGTGGTCCTCGACGGCGAGACCGTCAACCTCGACGATGCGCAGGACGGCCCGAGCCTGCCGGACCGCGTCCGTTCGGTCGCCCGGGCGGGCGGCTACCGCGGGCTCCTCATCGTGCCGATGCTGCGCGACGGCCGCCCCATCGGCGCGCTCGGCGCGGCGCGCGTCGCCGCGGGCCGCTTCTCCGCCCGCGAGGTCGAGCTCCTGAAGACGTTCGCGGACCAGGCCGCCGTCGGCCTGGAGAACGCGCGCCTCTTCGAAGAGCTGACGCGCTCGGTGGACGAGCTGCGCGCGCTCGCGCAGGTCAGCCAGACCGTGAGCTCGACCCTCGATCTCGATCGCGTGCTCGCGAGCATCGTCGCCCACGCGGCGGCTCTGAGCGCGAGCGACGCGGGCGCGATCTACGAGTACGACGAAGCGGCGGAGGAGTTCCACCTGCGCGCCACCCACGCAATGAGCGACGAGCTCACGGGGCACCTGCGCGAGGTGCCACCGCGCCTCGGCGAGGGCGCCGTCGGACAGTCGGCGCTGCGCCGCGAGCCCATACAGGTACCCGACCTCGGCGTCGGTGCGGGCACGGAGGGCCGGCTGCGCGAGCTGCTCGTGCTGGCCGGCTTCCGCGGGCTGCTGGCGGTGCCGCTCGTGCGCGAGGACCGCATCGTCGGCTGCCTCGTCGTGCGCCGGCGCGTGCCCGGCGCGTTCGCGCCCGCCACGGTCGAGCTCCTGCGCACGTTCGCCGCGCAATCCGCGCTGGCCATCCAGAACGCCCGCCTCTTCCGCGAGATCGCCGACAAGAGCCGGGAGCTGGAGATCGCGAGCCGCCACAAGTCCGAGTTCCTCGCGAACATGAGCCACGAGCTGCGCACCCCGCTCAACGCGATCATCGGCTTCAGCGAGATCCTGCTGGAGGACGAGCGCTCGCCGGACGACACCGACGCGCTCGAGCGCATCCTCCGCGCGGCCCGCCATCTGCTCGCGCTCATCAGCGACATCCTCGACGTCGCCAAGATCGAGGCGGGCCGGATGGAGCTGGACCTCGGCGACGTCGACGTGCCGGCGGCGATCGCGGCCGCGCTCGCGCTCGTCGAGCCCCGCGCCGCCCGCCGCCGGATCGCGGTCGAGCGCGCCGTGGACGCCGGTGTGGGGACGGTGCGCGCGGATGAGCGCAAGGTGCGGCAGGTGCTGCTGAATCTCCTCTCCAACGCGGTGAAGTTCACGCCGGACGGCGGCCGCATCGAGGTGCGCGCGCGCGTCGCCGCCGGTGTGGTGGAGATCGCGGTGTGCGACACGGGCGTGGGCATCGCCGCCGAGGACCACGCCGCCGTGTTCGACGAGTTCCGCCAGGTCGGCCGCCATGGGACGATCAACGAGGGGACGGGCCTCGGTCTCGCGCTCGCACGCCGGTTCGTCGAGCTCCACGGAGGGCGCATCTGGGTGGAAAGCCAGCTCGGCGTGGGCTCGACGTTCACGTTCACGCTGCCGCTCGCGGGGCCGGTCTGACGGCATCGGACTTGCGACGTCGCGCGGCGTGCGAGAGAAGCGCGCCTCCACGCTCACGTCCCGGCTGGTCTGGCTGCTGTCGCTCGTGCCCATCGCGCTGACCGTCCTGCCGCTTCTGAAGACCGCGAAGTGGTGGGTGCGGCTCTGGGATTACCCACGCCAGCAGCTCGCCGCCACGCTGGCGCTCACCGGCGCGCTGCAGGCGCTCGCGCTGCCCCGACGGCGTGCGACCGCGGGCCTCGGCGCCGCGACGGCGGCGAGCCTGGCGTGGCAGGCGTGGCAGATCGCGCCGTACACGCGGCTGCATCGCGCGCAGGTGCGAGAGGCCGAGCGCGCCGACGTGGCGAACGCCGTCGGGCTCCTGATCGCGAACGTCTACCAGGACAATCGAGACGTCGACCGGTTCCTGCGCCGCATCGACGAGGTCGATCCCGACGTCATCCTGGCGGTGGAGACCGATCACTGGTGGGATGCGCGGCTCGTCGTGGCGCTCGCCGAGCGCTATCGCCACGCGGTCCGTCATCCGCTCGACAACACCTACGGGCTGCACCTGTTCTCACGCCTCGAGCTGCGCGATGTGCGGGTGACCGACCGGGTGACGCGGGACATCCCGTCGGTCTTCGCGCGCGTCGTGCTGCGATCGGGTGAGGAGATCGCGCTGTACGGGCTGCATCCGCGTCCGCCGCAGATCGGCGACGACGTCGACCAGCGCGACGCCGAGCTGCTCCTGGTCGCGCGCGAGGTCGAGACCGCGCCCCATCGCGTGATCGTCTGCGGCGATCTGAACGACGTCGCGTGGTCGCACACCACGCGCCTGTTCCAGCGGATCAGCGGGCTCCTCGATCCGCGCGTCGGCCGCGGGCTCTATCCGACGTTCCACGCCGATCATTGGCTCGCGCGCTGGCCGCTCGACCACGTCTTCCACGGCGCGGCCTTCCGGCTCGAGCGGCTGCAGGTGCTGGGTCACATCGGCTCGGATCACTTCCCGGTGTACGTGCGGCTCGTGTTCGATCCGGCCGCGCCGGCGGTGCAGGCGGCGCCGGCGGCCGATCGCACGGATCACCGGGAGGCGTCGGCGAAGATCCGCGAGGGCGTCGCGACGTCGCGCTGACGGGGCGTCGGCAAAGGCCTCGGCAGGTTCTCACCTGTCCGGCGGAACACCGTCGAGGCTCGAACGGCCGTTTCCTCCGCCTCGGCGGACGACGCTGAACGAGCCGTCCGTCTCCAGGACGACGGCTTCGGCGTCGTTCAGCGACGCAAGCCCGGCCGATCGGACCGCCGCCCGCACCTCGTCCTCGACGACCCGCGCGCGTCGCAGGGCCGCGGGCAGGAGCTCCCCGCGGTACAGCAGGATGAGCGGCTCCCCCGTGACCCACTGCCGCAGCCACCGCGCCCGGACGCTCGACCATGTGACGGCGAACTGGAGGCGACACGACGTCCTCGCGAATCGGGAGGTCCGACTCCCCGCCGCCTTCTCCGTTCGTCACGCGCTCGAGCCCCCCGCCGATCTGTCGAGATTGCTGGTAGTGGGCGAGCTTGAAGGTCCGCGGTCAAGGAAGTTCGACGGCGTATCAAAGACGCGTGGCGAAGCCGTCATGCGGCCGAGTCAGAAGCGATATGTTGCCGCCACGCCCGTGCGGGAAGGCATCCGCTCCGTAGGCACGACCACGACGTCCCCCTTCGTGCGCAGGACGAGCTCCGCCAGGTCGTCGAGGATGTCATCGACCTCGGGGTCGGAGAGGTCGCCCGGCCGGGCAAGGTCATTCGACACGATCTGGCCAGTCGCGGCGATCTTTCCGGGAATCTGGCGGTCGGCCTCGACCAGCAGGGTGCGGACACGACCCGTTGTCGCAGCTTCCGCAACCTGTGCGAGGTCGTCCGACCCGAGCTGTCGGGACCGCGCCACTTCGTAGGTGTCCACCAGTCCGGCCAGGCGCCGCAGGTAGACGGGTTCAACGATCCGCCACGCCTCCGTCCGCAACTGGTCCAGGCTGAGGGCCTCGGGATTCATCCTGATCCCGTCGGCCATCAGGGAGGGGTTGTGGCTGACCGCGCGAAACGGCTCGTGGTACTCCGTCAGGGCGGCGAGCATCAGGGGCAGACCGGACGGACGGGAGTGGTGCTCCAGGACGCCGCGGTCGATGAACCGGAAGAACCGATCCCGGTCGATGTCCACCTCGTCCTTCTTATCCCCGTGCGCATGGACCGACGGGGCCACCCCGCCGCCCGCCGCGCGGGCGGCCCCGGCCCCGTACGAAGCGACCGTCAGGTGCTGCTCGGTCAGCTCCGCGCCCAACGCCTCCGTGATCGTCGATGGCACGTTCGTCAACTCGACCGGGTCGAGGGCGTAGCGGTTGCCTTCGTAGAGCTTGGCCTCGTGACGACTCAGGGCGAGGATCTGGTAGCGGTCCGCCGACTGGAGGACGCGGAGCAGCGGCTTCAGGTGAAAGCTCTCAGCCACAACGAGCAGTTCCGGGACCGTGCGTTGGAGCTCGAAGATCTGGAAGGTGTCGGGGGAACTGAGGATCGCCAGGCCGTCCGTCCGGTGATTCCAGAAGCGGTCGTCCCGCGCAAGCGCCTGGAACCGTTCCAGGAGCGTTCGCACTTCCCGCGTCGGGTACTTCTGGCGGAGGGAGCCTTCCAGCTCCGCGAGCAGGTTGCGGTAGCGGATCGGGTCTTGCCGGTTGTCCGGGTGATGCCGGTGGGTCGGCTGGTAGAGGGAGATGCACGGCGGCTCCTGCCCGGTCAACAGGCCGGTCACGTGGCCGATGGTCACTTGTTTCATGGTCTATCCCGTCCCCTCGGACGTTCAACTCAGGGTCGTTTGGTCGCCGGCGTAGGCCGAAGACCCTCGGGGCGGGCCTCCATGACGCAGCGCTTGTCGTCATCGCGGGTTTTTGAGCTGCTGCTCTCGTCGCTGAGCTGGACTTCCACCCGAGTGACCCACTCGCTGAACCGGCCCAAGGCGCCTTCCACCACGGCCTCGACCTGGCGGGTCAGCGCCTCGCCGCCCTCGATGTGACATCGGTACTCACCCGAACTCGCATCGGCGAGCCTCCCTCGGGGTCACTGCTCCAGGGAGCGACGCAAATGATGGGCCAGCCGAAACGCTGGGTTGGGGCGCGTCGCAGGACCGACTGCGCCAGGGAGCGCGAGGCTGGCGACCAGGCCGGCAGCAACCCAGCGGGCGGCGAGGTGCGGTCATGCGGATGCTCCTCGCCCGGACGGCGCGCCGCCGCGAAGAGCACGCCGAGGCCGCCGTAGGAGTGACCCACGAGGTGCGCGCGATCGCCCATGAGCTCGAGGATGTCGCCGGCATCGCGCAGGAAGTCCTCACCGCCTGCCGCGGGGCTTTGCCCGTAGCCGCGCCGGTCAGGCACCAACAGGCGGAAGCCCTCATCGGCGAGCGGCCGCTGCGCCTGCCACTCGTCGGCGCCGACGGCGAGCGAGCCGTGCACGAGCACGACGCGCGGGCCCTCGCCCCAGGTGTCTACGAAGAGGTTGCTCGTCGTCATTCGATCACGCGGTCGGCGCGTAGCAGTGCCGGTTGCGGAATGGTGAGGCCGACCGCCTTTGCGGTGTTCACGTTGATCAGTAGCTCGCCGAACGTACGGTGACCTGCCGCAGCGAGCGGAGCGAGCTGCGGTCGGTTGCATTCGGTAGTTCGACAGGCTCATCGGCCGATCTCAGGCACCGACAATCCGCGACAAACCTTGCGTGGGAGGACGTCTGGTATCTCGGTGTGCCGCGGCACAGCTTCAACCGCGCCCGTGGTCGGATTCGTCCACAGCGAGTGGGAACGTCCTTCTCGTTTCAGGTGGCACCCATGTCGTCGTAGGCGGCAAGAATGAGCGCGATCGCGCTCGACAAGCTCTTCAATGCAGCGGCCTTTGTACGCCCTTGGCCATTCGCCCCGGGGATCTCCGGGCAGTAGGCGATGTGCCAACGGCCCGCGCGCTCGACGACGGCGGTGAATTCGTTCCGCATTCGTCCTCCCATGCGCCCTATCCTACGCTGGCGGCGCGTCTACGGGTTGCGCTGGCGAACGCCGCGGTGAGCGGCGCGCGAAGCGCGTCCGCTCCACTGCGAAGTTATCCCGTTGCTTTTCGCCGAGCGCCGGCCGCCGCTCTAGCGTTTCTCGAGCTCTTCGTGGCGACCTCTTGGAGCAGGCGTAGAGCTCGGTTCACCGAGGTGCTATCCGGAAACGCACGCGCCACGTCTGGTTCCAAGAGGACCAGGTTCGTCCCCGCAGCCGCCTGCTTGTAGTACTTGCCGCGGACGCCGCCTTTCAGGCGGGCGAGATCGTACTCGGGACGGAGATCGTCACTACGTCGCTTCGCCAATTCTTTCCTCATACTGGGTCTGCTCCCGGCGGGTCGCCCGTCGTGCGCTGATGATTCTGACGCCGTCCTCGCGCGCAGCGTGTGCCACGAAGAGCACGCGTTGCCGCGCGGAACGACCGATCGTGATTTCGCGATCTTCCTCTTCGGAGTGCTCGGGGAAAACGTGAGTGCCGATGGATCGAGGAACACTGACGCCGCCTCCTCGAACGCGACCCGATGCTTCTTGGCATTCGCAGCAGCTTTGATCGGGTCCCACTCGTACGTCACGCCGGCAGACTATTACCCGCAACCGTGCTCCCTGAAGCGTTGGTCACTACCCCGATCGAGATAGCGTTGCCAGTGAGCGGCGCCGAGCGAGCGAACGCGAGCCGGCGTCTGCTCGACTGGCGTGTTCGACGGCTCTACTGACGGCGCAGCTTCTCTTTGACCCATTCACGGATCAACGTGGACTCGTCGAGGCCGCGGGATGCCGCCGCGTCGCAGATTGCCTGGTGTTCGTCTTCGGTGAGTGGAACGCCCACCACGTGCGCTCGACGGAACGCGGGGCCCGACACCTCCTCGAGTTCGTCTTCGAAATCGGTCAGGTCGTGGTGCTGCCAGAAGGCGGCAAGTTCCTGAATGGAGTCGGTCGTGGGTAGCTTTGGTGTCATCGGTTCTTCCAGGCGGCGTAGCGCCGCTTCTCCTTGTCTGTCATATCCCGCGCGGTTACCGGATAGCCTCTCCCGTCCGGGAACTCGATCACCACACAAAAGAGCAGCTGACCGGCATCGGTTTCCCCGAGCACGTAGTACACCGGATTCGGCCCCGTGGCCTTCGCTCGCAAGACCAACGACGCGCCGAAGCATGCGTCCTCGAATTCCTCTGGCCTCACGCCATGCCGGGCGAGATGGTCGACTCGCTCTTCCGGCCAGAGAACTTCCGAGATGGGCACGCATCATTCTAACCGGCGGGTCCGCTGGTCCGTGTGCTGCTGCCGATGGCCTTGTCCGCCGAACGATCACGGTGAGCGGCGCGCGAAGCGCGACCGCTCCAGCGTGGAGTTAGCGAGCGCTCTGACGACTCTCCAGCCATCGTCGGAGCGAGCTCTGTGTTTCGCCGGAGGGGCGGCCGGCAAGAAGGCCGACGACACTGATGTCTTCGTCTAGCGCGGGCCAATGAATTCCTTCGCCACGTCCAATGAGGCGCCAGTTGCCGCGTTCGCTCGGTGTGCCATGCGCCAGTCGGGGATACCAAGCGATGGGAACACTGACAGTGCGGCCGTCCACGAGGTCTACGACGAGTGTGTCGTCGGTGACAGCCACGTGCTGCGCTAGCGCAGCGCCAAGTTCACTCGGTGAAGTACTCATCCCACGCTCGCCGTAGCTGCTCGGCATTGTCTCTCACCAGCCCCTCCAGACGTCTGATCTCCGCGCGCCCAAAGCCTCCGCTCTCGGCCAGTCGGACAGGGTCGAGCCAGAACTTGGCGCGGTTGGCGTCCCTGTCGACATGGACATGCCGGGGCTCGTCTCGGTCGGCGGAAAAGAAGAACAGACGATAGGGGCCGTCCCGCAGAACCGTCGGCATCGCGTCGATTGTAAGCGGACGGCCCGATGCATTGCCTTGTCTCCATAACGCGCACGTTGACCCGCGGTCACGGACCGAGCCCGCAGGGCGAGGGAAGTGGGCCGTCGGGTCAACGTGATGTTCGGCGCCGGTTATGGGTCGCCAGCCTCACGCCAAAACCTTCGAGTCACTCCGTCGGTCCGTGCGGATGCGCCCGTTGACGTGAGGCCAGAAGAACCCGTCGCGGAAACGGACTCCGACTGATCCTCGTACTCGCTCTCGGCGATAGTAGCGGATGAAGCCATACTGAAAACTTGCCCGCTTTTCGCGGTGGTCGGGCCCGCACAGAGCGACCCAGTTGCCGGGCTCGTCAGCCCCTCGAAGGGCCAACGGGACGAGATGGTCGATCTCGAGTTCGTCTGGAGAAAACTTCTTGCCGCATCGCCCGCACCGATGGCCATCCTCGTCGAAAAGCCACGCGCGCAGTGACCGTGGGATGCGACCTCGAATCTTGTCGACCGCGTTCTTGCCGCGGAGCAGGCGCTTCCGGTGGAGTACTAGCCGGACCGGTGGGCCTGGGAGGAAGCTTACGAGACCATTGGTCGCAGCGACCGCGCGCGAAAGGAACTTGCGCGGAATACCAACTGCTGCTGCCAGGGCCGCCATGTTCTCAGCTTCCGCTCGTCGGTCCGATTGGCGGTCCAGTACGCAAAGGAGGTGAGAAGCCCACAAGCCCACGGCTGGCTTTCCCCTGCGGCTCCATCTCTTGATGGTCTTCCGGCCCCAGAACTCAAGGCGCTCCGCGAAGCTCCCGCGCTCTCTGTGCATCGCCCGCTCCTAAGCTCCGGGTTGCATCAGGGGCGGCTTCTCACAGCCGCTGGAACATCCAGCATCGTGTTCAGTAGTGCGCCGAACGCACGGTTCAGCCGCCGCCGCGAGCGAAGCGAGCCGCGGACGGATGCAACCGGAAGCTCGACGCTGGGATGTTGCGCGTGTCAGTCGAGCCGAAACGAACGAGCACCGTGAAAGACCGTCGCGATCTCGACGACATCGTCTCCAAGGCGGTAGACGATGCGGTAGTTGCCGTGGATGAGCTCACGAATCGACTCGTCGCCAAGCTCCGGGACGACGCGGCCCGACCGAGGGTGATCCTCCAAGCGTTCCACCGCGGCGACCAGTCGCTCGACGATAAGGTCGGCGTAGTGTGCGGAGTCGCGGGCGACATGCGCGCGTATCGCCTCAACGTCTTGGATCGCCTGGGGTGCCCAAACGACCCGCGTCACCGGAGAAGTCGGCGCTTTGCCTCGGCGTGATCGACACCCTTTCCAGCATCCAGCTCCGCCAAACCGCGTTCGGTCTTCGCCAAGAGCACCAGGCGTTCGATCGCGTCCTCCAGCGTGGCATCTGCGGGGAGCTTGTCGATCGCCTCAAGCACCCTCTGTTTCGCGCTTCCCGACGGCATCGGCTCCTCCTTCGCGCTTCCAGGATCACCGTCAGAATAACCGAGGCCGTCGGCCCCCGCCGATAGCGGTCCACAGATGCGGCGTACGCCGCGGTGAGCAGCCGCGAGCGAGCGAATGCGAGCCGCGGTCTGCTCGACTGCGAAGTTCGACGTCAGCGGCGCGACTGCCAGCGTCGAGGGTGTCGTCGGCCATGGATGACGGCAAGCACGACGATCTCATCGGCTGCCGCGTGGAAGTAGATCGCGTACGGAAAGCGTCGGAGGAGCGCCCGGCGCGTCTCACCTTGGACGCGAGGGTATGCGAGAGGGGCTTGGATGATCCGGGCGAGCAGCGTGTCGACTTCTGTCGCAAAGGCCTCGCCAAGCCCGGGGCGTTCTTCCTCGTACCAGTTCCGGGCGTCGAGTAGCTCTGCCTCCGCTTGCGGGCGGACAACAAAACGCGGCGTCACGCTCTGCGAAGGAGCTTCCGACGCACCTCGTCCCAAGGGATGGCTGAAGCGGGATCGGCGATGTGTTCAGCAAGGCGGCGGTCGAGTTCGGCGCGTTGCTCAGCCGTGAGATCGAATTCGGCTTCCTGCTCGGCGGGAGTGAGGCTATCCCACAGGGCCATCGCGATATCGACACGCTCCGACGCCGGCAGAGCCAAGAGCTTGGTCAGGGTGTCCCGCAACATGCGTCCGATCCTCCCACGACCGATAGGGCGACACAAGGTTCTCGCTGCGGCGAACGTACGGATCAGCCGCCGCAGCGAGCGAAGCGAGCCGCGGTCGGCTGCATACGGAAGTTCGACGCTCAGCGAATGCGCGCCCGGATCATGCGCGGGTCGCGTCTACCATCGACGCACGCCAATACGAGAACGAGAGTCTCGGAGACCCGGTACCAGAGGACGTAGGGGAATCGCCGTAACCGAGCACGGCGGGCGCCGCGATAACGGTCAGGGTAGGCAAGCGGATTGTCGGCAATCCGCGCGATGGCAGCGTCGACTGCGTCCCGAAACTCGCGACCGAGGCCTGGACGCCGTCCGTCATACCAGTCCTCAGCCTTTTCCAGGTCGAGCTCGGCCGCTCGACGGATGAAAACGGGCAGGCTCAACGGCGGCGCTGTTCAAGCCGAGCCTTGACCTCGTCCCAGGGACTTTGGGCGTCGGGATTCCTCTCGACATCAGCGAGGCGCTCGTCGAGCAATGCGCGGTCCTCGGGCGTAACAGGAAGGTCTTCGTCCGATAGGGTGTCCCAGAGCGCCTCGAGGAGCTCCAGACGATCGCTCGGGCTGAGCTTTAGCGCTGCCGCCAAGAGGTCAGCGTTCATGACCCAAAGTATAGCCGTTCAGGCCGGCGGGCATCGGACTCGGGGGTGGGGCATCCTGCTCGACATACGGCGAACGCCACGTTGACCGGCCGAGGCGAGCGAATGCGAGCCTGCGGTCCGGTCGAACGTGAAGTTGGGCGGTCCGAATCTCGATCGCGTTCACGGCTGCTTTGCTCGGGGCGGCTGCGCGGCCAGCCCACGCTCGAACTCGATCATTTCGGCCACGTCTCGATCGGCGGCTCCCGTGAGGCGCATGAAGACGATTCCGAGCGCTCGCGGCACAGAGATGAGCCGCACGGTCGCGTCTGCGTAGAACTGGTTCAACGCATCGCGGAGTTGGTCGCGGGTGACGCGGGTGACCAGAGCGATGGCCTTGTTTCCATCGACACCGACGAGTAGTCGACAGACGGTGTTCTCAGCATCAGCCCGGCCATTCAGCTTCGGCGTCGCAAAGGCGCTGCAAGAGGCCATAGCCTCAACGTATCCAGTCAGATACGCCCTTTGCACTGCAGGCGAGAGACTTCGCCACTCGTTGCCATCGGTAACTGCGGCGTATCCAGGCCAAGGCGTGGCTGTGAGCATCGCGACAGCCACGATCTTCAAGAGACGCATCGCAGTCCCCCTTCCCACGCTCTGTCCTCGCTGCTGGTGGGTTCGTCCCGATCCGGCCAACGCACGGATCAGCCGCCGCAGCGAGCGAAGCGAGCCGCGGGCGGCTGCATTCGGAAGTTAGAGCGCTCGCTATTCGCGGCCCAGGAGTTTCTCGACGCGCAGCCCGATGTCACGCGCGATCTTCCGCAACAGCGTCGGGGAAATGTCGCGTCCTGGATGAAACGGGATTGTGGTGCCGCGCCCGTCTGGGTGCCGATACTGACGATGTGAACCGCGCTGTCGAACTTCCTCGAAGCCGAAGCGCACGAGGAGAGCGGCTACCTCGCGCGGCTTCAGGACTGGGATGGAACCCACGTCTACGCAACTTGAATGGTCTGTACTCCAATAAACTCTGACTCGAGGCGCGGCTCGCCATCCTCAAGGAGCATGGCAAGGACTTCCTGAAGGTTGGTGCGAAGCTCGTCGACGGTGGCCCCTTGGCTATGAGCGCCGGGCCACCCGGGCACGTATCCGACATACAGTTCCGTATCCGGATCGCGCTCGACGACGATGTTGAAGTTACGCATGCCGCCTCTCATTCTACTTCGGGCGACGCTGATTGCAGATTGATGTCTGTCGCTCTAACGCCGCGGTCACCGGCCGGAGCGAGCGCAGCGAGCCCGGACCGGTGCACTGCGAGGTATGGGGGTGGTCGGTTGTCCTCACCGCTATGAATCACGGTCCTCGGTGGAGTCGATGATCTTGACCTCGAACTGAAAGCCTTCGTGAGTAGCCAGAATGCGGCCGAACTCGTCGAGGGTCAGAGGCCGACCATCGACGACCAACAGGAGCTGGCCACCGCGGCGCGCCGTGATCCGACCTCTGATCATGTCGTGGAGCGCACGGGGAGAACCTTCGGACCACGTGAGGTGGCGAGTCGCGAGAGCACGATACATCTTCCGGCGCACGCTGCCGAGTGCGTGATACGGGCTCGTCGGGCTGAAAGCCGAGAACTCATACCCGAGGCCGTCCTTGGTCTCCTCTGCCGCCGTAACGGTGAAGCCCAATAGAGATCGATAATAGGTAATCACGAACTGTCTGGCCCGACCGGCGTAGTCTTCGACCTCCTCTTTGATCGGAAAATCAGCGTCAGGATCGCTCACGTCCCTACCTCATAGGAATCTAGCACTGCCTCGACGCCACTTGACTCGATCGCGGGACTTGATCCACATAACGCCGCGGTGAGCAGCCGCGAGCGAGCGAACGCGAGCCCGCGGTCTGCTCAACTACGAAGTTATGGGGCGGGCCGGCAGGCAGCGGTTTACACATTCTTCGGCACGAACGCGGCGACTTGGCTCCTCTGCCAGTCCGATTCGGGCCAGCCGGGAGACTTGCTTCGTGCCGAGTTCACGGTGGTCATGTACTTCAGGACGTCAGCCTCGGGCATGCCGAGGGCCCCGAGAGCGCACGCGATCACCGTTCCGGTTCGGCCGGTCCCGCCAGCGCAATGAACGGCCACCCCGCGGCCCGCGCGCAACTCTTCGACAACAACCTGAACGATGTCGCGCAACAAATCGGCTTCGCGTTCAGGGTTGTCGGGCCGGCTTCCGCCGACCAGATCCTTGAACTTCACCGCGCGTAGGATGCGAAGGGGCGATGGATCGTACGGCGCAGTGTTGCTGGTGAGACAAACGATCGACTCGAAGCCCGCGGCCGCGATCGCCTTCCAAGACGGCCGCTCTGGGAATGGCATCCCTGCGAGGGGTGCCGGGGACCGCAGCACCTGGTAGAACCGTCGCGGGCTGTCGAGCCCTGGGACCGACCGCAACGCTTCTGGCGGAATCGGCGTGACCTTCATGAGAGCCGCCGCAGCGAGCGAAGCGAACCGCGGGCGGGCAACCGGAAGTTATGCTGCCGCTCGTCGTGCGCGCGTGCCTTCATCGACGCTTCCCCATCTGGCTCGGTGGGAATCCCCAGACCGGTGTGACTCCCGATCCTTTCAGGCACGCGTTGACTGCCTCAAACTGCTGCGCGCTGTTGGTGTCCATCACGGCATAGAGAACGCCGCCCTCTTCTATGGGGACGAAGAATGGCGTCCCAGGGCCCCCCGCGTTCCACCATCGGTCGAATGCGCGGTAGGCGTCCGCTTCCTTCGGTGTTCGGGCTCTGAGGTTCGGGTTCGGCGCGTTTGTCGTACAGCCGACGAACAAAAGGCAAAGAGCAACTACCGCGCTGGTTCGCCGCATGCAACGCTCTCCTTGGCGGCGCGATTCGGGCGTCGCCTTAAGCATCCCAAGGGCCTTGTTGCGAGCGGATGGTGTGGCGAGCACGGGGCCGTCCAGGGCTCGTCTTCATCGTAGGTCACCGTTCATTCGTCCGCATAACGGATCGGCGTTGCGCGGCCGCCTGTCGCGCTGTCGGATCGACGCAGCGTGTTCATGCCGGGCCGCTCAGAACGGCCTGTTAGGCAGCCCGCTGTGTCGGCAGCCACCTATCGCGGATCCTCGTCAACGCCACGCATGAGTTCGTCCAGTTCCTCTGGGCTCATGCGGCGAACAATCTGCTCGATCTTGCGGTCGTAACGTCGATCGTTCGGGTCGTGCTTGGGATAGTGCTTCCGGGCGTACTGCCGGATGAACACTCCAATGTCGGCCTCAAGTCGCCTTTTGCGCGTGCTCACGCTGTGCCCATGAACGCCGTCTGTCTAACGTTCCGGGTGAGCGGCGCGCGCAGCGCGTCCGCTCAAGCCGGTTGTTCGGCGGCGACTGATCTCACGCGAGCGCAAGGAAGGTCGCCTCGGAGTGCTCGACGAATTGCACCACGTCACGGCGCCGACTGCGGAGGAGTCGTTCAACATCGGCCGTGGAGCAGTTGCCGAGGCCGATCCAGACGACCTTTGGTGGCGCGCCCTCCAGCAGGCTCAAGCGCTGAAAATCCTCATCCTTCGTCACGAGGACGAACCCGTTGACGGCGGCGTAAGCCCAGATGGCTCGGTCTCGCGCCGCCGCCAGACCGATGTCCACGACGTGACGTGAGCCCGGGAAGACGTCCGAGAGGGCGCTGACCAGGCTGCTGGCCAGATTCTCATCGAAGAGAAGTTTGGGGTCAGGCAGCGGGGATGCCGAAGACCCGCCGCTCGCGCTCCGCCGCGAACGCAAGACAGGCGCGGATGTCATCGCGCGTCAGCTGCGGGAAATCCGAGAGGACTTCAGCCTCGGTCATCCCTGACGCCAGATACGAGAGGACGTCTCCCACCGTGATGCGTGTCCCGCGGATACAGGGCTTCCCGAAGCGGACCTCAGGATCGAGCGCGATCCGACTCCGGTAGTCCATGCTCACGATCGTAGGCCAGTCGTGGGCCGCCGAGCAAGCGTAGTCGCTGCGCATTTCGCCGGGCGCATGCGCGAGCCGTTCTTGTCCGCCGAACGCCGCGGTGAGCGGCGCGCGAAGCGCGTCCGCTCCACTGCGAAGTTATCCCGTTGCTTTTCGCCGAGCGCCGGCCGCCGCTCTAGCGTTTCTCGAGCTC
>Ga0194120_10006968_pt1 | contig 15693 bp, 11 predicted proteins | sample TA2MahCa65mmetaG_FD_148642 | JGI IMG/M metagenome (GOLD analysis project Ga0194120, IMG submission 148642) | Freshwater microbial communities from Lake Tanganyika, Tanzania - TA2015019 Mahale Deep Cast 65m | ecosystem: Environmental > Aquatic > Freshwater > Lake | place: Tanzania: Lake...
GCGACGGCATGGTCGACCTCGATGACGTCAGCCTCTGGGCTGACGCACGTGAGCGACGCAGCGAAGACTGATCCGTTCGTTCAACGCAGATTCGTTCACCAGGGGGTCGGCTCACGCCGGCCCCCTGTTTCATTGGGGATCGGTCCGCCTGTTTCATCGCGGATCAGTGCAACGAGACCCCAGTGAGTCTGACATCGCCCCGCGTGTACCCTCTCCGACCCCGCCATGAGCCAGCCCGACCATCCACGCCGCACCTTTGCGATCATCTCGCATCCTGACGCCGGCAAGACCACGCTCACCGAGAAGTTCCTGCTGTACGGCGGCGCGATCGATCTTGCTGGCTCGGTGACAAGTCGCAAGGACCGGCGCGCGACCGCCAGCGACTGGATGGACCTTGAAAAGCAACGCGGCATCTCGGTCAGTTCCACGCTGCTGCAGTTCGATTACTCGGGATACCGCGTCAATCTGCTCGACACGCCGGGCCACCAGGACTTCAGTGAGGACACCTACCGCGTGCTCACCGCCGTGGATGCCGCGGTCATGGTCATCGACGCGGGCAAGGGCGTGGAAGCGCAGACCCGCAAGCTCTTCGAGGTCTGCCGACGACGCGGCGTGCCCATCTTCACCTTCATGAACAAGTGCGACCGGCCGACGCGTCCCCCGCTCGATCTGGTCGATGAACTCGAGAAGATCCTGGGCATCGGCGCGTACCCCGTGAACTGGCCAATCGGTACCGGCGCGAACTTCCGCGGCGTCTACGACCGCGCCGCACGGCAGATGCACCTCTTCGAGCGCACAAGCGGTGGCGCGTTTGCCGCGCCATCGACCGTCGGCGGTCTCGATGACCCGCGACTGCTCGAGCGGCTCGACAGCGATGCGCACACCGAGAGCCTGCAGGAAGTGCAGATGCTCGACGAAACCGGCGGTGCGGGTGCAGCCTTCGATCGCGAAGCCGTGCTCGCTGGCCGCGTGACGCCCGTCTACTTCGGCAGCGCGATCAACAACTTCGGCGTGCAACTTCTGCTCGACGGCTTTCTGCGCGACAGCAGCCCGCCGACCGCCCGCCAATCACGCGCGGGGCGCATCGAGCCCAGCGATGAACGCTTCAGCGGTTTCATCTTCAAGATCCAGGCGAACATGGATCCCAAGCACCGCGACCGCATTGCATTCCTGCGCGTCGTGTCCGGCACATTCGAACGCGAAATGCAAGTCGTGCACGCGCAGAGTGGTCGGCGCGTCCGCTTGGGCAACGCGGCCAAGCTCTTTGGCAACCAACGCGAGACGGTCGACCACGCCGTCGCTGGCGATGTGGTGGGTTTGATCGGCAACGATCTCTTCGGCATCGGCGACACGCTCACGGATGATCGCACGATCGTCTTCGACGAGATCCCAGAGTTCACGCCCGAGTGCTTCGCGTACTTGCACAATCCGCAGCCGGGCAACTCCAAGAAGTTCAACCTCGGTCTGGAGCAGCTGCTGCGCGAGGGCGTGGCGCGAAAGTTCGAGACCGTGGGCAGCGGCACCAAGATCGCGCTGCTCGCTGCGGTCGGTCCGCTGCAGTTTGAAGTCATGGCGCACCGCCTGAAGGGCGAGTACGGCGCCGAGAGCCGTCTGGAGAGCGCACCGTGGCACATCACGCGGTGGTGGCGTCGCAAGGGCAGCGATGCGCCGGCGATGATCGACGAGCGCGAGATGGAACTCCCGGATGCGCCGCAGGGATCGCGCCTGGCATGGGACGACCGCGGGCGCGGCGTGGTGCTCTTCGGCGACCACTGGCCCGTGCGATTCTTCCAAGAGCGCAATCCTGAGATCGAACTCTCGGCAGTGCCGTGGGATCACGCGGCGGCGATTGCGATGGACTCGGCGCAGCAGATCCGGCGCTAAGCGCGCGCTGACCGCATGGGACGCGCGTCGGCTGGTGCGGCGAACACGGAGTCACGCAGTGGCTCAATCGCGTCGGCGCAAGAGCCGCAGACTGTTGAGCACCACACTGACGCTGCTGCACGCCATCGCGGCGCTCGCCAGCATCGGCGGAAGCATCCATCCCGTCCACGGCCAGAGCGCTCCGGCAGCAAGCGGAATCATCAGGGCGTTGTAACCAAAGGCCCACCAGAGATTCTGCTTGATCGTGCGCAGCGTTCGGCGGGCGTCCAGCACCGCAACCGGGAGTGCGCGCAGATCACCGCCCATGAGTGCGATGTCGGCTGCCTCCAGAGCGATCGCGCTTCCGCACCCCATCGCCAGTCCAACATCAGCTTGCGCGAGCGCTGGCGCATCGTTGATGCCATCGCCCACCATGGCCACGCGTGCTCCCCCCTGCTGCAGCTCGATGATCGCGCGCGCCTTGTCGTGCGGCAGCACTCCAGCGATCACGCGATCGATGCCCACATCACGAGCGATCGCATGAGCCGGCGCGGCGCGGTCGCCCGTCAGCATCACCGGTTCGATGCCGAGCGCGCGCAGTGACGCGACGGCCGCTGCACTGCCGCCGCGAGGCGCATCGCGAAGTTGAATCGATCCGACCACACATCCGTCGACGGCCACCATCGCGATCGTCGAGGCATCATCATCGTCAGCCCCAACGACTGCCCCCGCCGCAGCCAACCACGCCCGCGTGCCGACGAGCACGCGCTGACCGCCGATGTTTCCCTCGACGCCCTGGCCGGGAACAGCGACGACATCGGCCGCAGCCTTGGGAAGCACGCCACGCTCTTCGGCAGCGGCGACGATCGCACGCGCCAACGGATGCTCGCTTGATCGCTCGATCGATGCAGCGGCCGACAGCACCTGATGCTCGGTGGCGCCACCACATGCCGTCACGCTGGACACGCGCGGGTGGCCTTCGGTGATCGTGCCGGTCTTGTCCAGAACGACCGTCGTCGCGCGAGCGAGCGATTCAAGTGCTGCGCCGCCCTTGACCAGAATGCCTTTGCGCGCCGCTGCGGCGGTGCCAGCCATGATCGCCGCTGGCGTGGCCAATCCCATGGCGCATGGGCACGCGATGATCAGCGTCGACACGACCGCCACGAGTGCGCGCGCGAACCGATCGTCGTCTGGACCAAACACCATCCACGCCGCGCCAGTGATGACTGCGATGGCGAGCACGGCGGGGACGAATCGTGAACTCACGCGATCGGCCAACCGCGCGATCGGCGCCTTGCTGCCCTGCGCGTCCTCCACGGCGCGCACGACCTGCGCCAACACCGTCGCGCTGCCGACCTGCGTGGCGACCATGCGCAACGCGCCCGCGCCATTGACCGTACCACCAAGAACGCGATCACCCGGAGCCTTGTCGACAGGCATCGGCTCGCCGGTGAGCATGGACTCATCCACACTCGACCGACCCGACTCAACCCTTCCATCGACAGGCACGCGGCTGCCAGGGCGCACCAACACAAGATCGCCCACGACGACTTTCGCCGCGTCGACATCGTGCTCCGTTCCATCGCGGAGCACGACCGCGCGCGGCGGTGCAAGGTCCACCAGCGATTCAATCGCGTGACTGGCCGATCGAGTCGCACGCCATTCAAGCCACTTGCCCAGCGTGACCAACACCACGATCGACGCGGCGGCCTCGAACTGGACCGGCGCGCCGTGTGCATTTGCCCCCGCGTTGGCCATCGCTGCGATGGCGGGGATGGTCAGGATGAGCATCGACCAGAGCCACGCCACGCCGCTGCCGAGCGCGACGAGCGTGTCCATGGATGTCATGCCAACCTTGGCTTGTCGCCACGCTCGGACCATGAAGGGCCAGCCGCAGATGGCCATCGCCGCCGTGCCTAGGATCGCTTGTGTCCAATCCGCCAGCGGCCCGTGCAAGAACGACACGCTGCCATGCGTCATCGCGATCACCACGACCGGCGTGGCCAGGATCGCGCCAACGATCGTGCGCGTCAGGAGTTCGCGTCCTTCGGCATCACGCGCAGCGATCATGGCCTCGCGTGGATCACCAGCGCGGGCAACGATGGCGGAGTACCCCAGTCGTTCGATGGCCTGCGCGATTCGCTCGGTCGTGACGTCGTTCCCGCACTCGATCGTTGCGACGCGTGTCGCAAAGTTCACGCTGGCCGAGCGAACTCCGGGCAGTGCACCAAGCACTCGCTCAAGCTTGAGTGCGCAGGCCGCGCACGACATGCCGCCGATCGGCACGATGCATCGCTCTGCAGTCGCTGAGCCATGGTCCACGCTCACAGTCTAGAACCTCAGCACGGTGCCAACCGCGACCTGAGCGACTACCTTTCCCACCCCATGCCTGGATCGGACTCTGCCATCGCTCGTTCGCTGCACAGCGCGCGCCCAGCGCTGCGTGCGCCGTATGCCATCCAGCCGGTGCGCAACGGCCGCGGCCTTGTGGCGCTGCAGCGGTTCGACCCTGACGCTGTCATCCTTGAACTGCGCGGACGCATCGTGTCCGCATCAACGGTCTGGTCGATGTGGTCGCGCGCGCCCAAGCGGGCTGCCAACTGCATTCGATTCGGCCCTGAGTCCTACCTCGACCCCGGCTCGCGTCCTGGCGCGTTCGCCAATCATTCGTGCAGACCGGCGACCGCGCTCTTCCGAGAAGGTCGACGACTGCTGGTGGTCGCGCTGCGACGAATCCGCCCGGGCGATGAACTGACGCACGATTACTCGACCTTCTTGGGCGCAGACGATGTCTGGACGATGCGCTGCCATTGCGGCGAGCGCGCCTGCCGCGGCACCATCGGGCGATTCGACCGGCTTCCACCGCGCGTGCTCACGAAGTACCGGGCGCTCGGCATGATCCCTGACTTCATCGAAGCGACCGCGCGGGATTGATCTGGGGCCGCGTTCGGCGCTGCGGTAGCCTTCTGCCCATGCATCGACCACTCCTGCGATGGATCTGCCAGCATGTGGCAGCGATCACCGTGGTGGTCGAGCCAGCAACGCTTGACCTTGGGTCGATTCCGCTCGGTTCAGAGCGTTCAATGCCAGTCACACTGCGCAATCTGGGCACCGAGCCAGCTCGAATCGTGACGGCGGCCGGCAACTGCGCCTGCACCACATCCACCTGGCCCATCGAGCCGATCGCTCCTGGCGCGACCGCCGAGGCGGTCATCACGCTCAAGCCAAGTGAGACGCAACGCGGTGAACGATTGACGAAGAAGGTCAGCTTCGTGATCGAGAGCCAAGGCGTGATCGATGTGGCGGTGATCGCGACGGTTCCCGCAGACGCCGGAGCGCCCGCAGCTGCACCAAGCCAGCCGTCGCAGCCCGCGCGCCAAGCGACGCCGCTACCACCGAAGCCTTCGACCGCCTTCGCACGCGTCGATCCGCCCATGAAGCCGGGCGCTCGTGTTCCATTCCCGACCTTCGATCACTGGATCGTCGGCGCACCCGAACGCGCGTGGACACCCGGCGTCGTCACTGTGATCGACTTCTTCGGCACCGACTGCAGCCACTGCAGGGAGTATGCCGACCTGATCGAGCAGGTCATGCGCGACTTCGGCGCCAAGGGTGTTCGATTCATCGCGACGACCGACGAGCAGCCCGATGCGGTCCGCGCTTGGTACAGCAAGTCCGGCGTGGCGGAACACTTCCCATGCGCCATCACCGCTGACCCGGATCGCAGCGTGCTCGCGCTGTTCCAACACGGCACCTTCCGCACCTCGACCCCGCGGTTCTTCATCGTCAAGGACGGCATCGTGCAGTGGTACGGGCACCCCAAGGTCAGCCGACCGGTGCTCGATGCGCTGGTCGCGGGGACCTGGGATCCGAGTTCGGAACTTGCCGACGCCATCACCGAAAGCAATGTCGCACGCGCGAAGAACGCGATCGACATCGTCATCCGGTGGTGCGACCGCTCGGGCGATTGGCAGCCTCTGCTCGAAACGCTCGATCATGTCCGCGCGGCGATCCCCGAACGCGCGGGCCAGTACGAATCGCAGCGCTTCCTGATCATGATTGGCCTGGCCGGTCAGATCGAACAGGGCTACGCGTTCGGGCGCGCCGTGGCCAAGGCGCGCGCAGGCGAGATGGAGACGCTTCGTGCGATGGCCCGCGCGATCCTTGAGACGCCCTTCGTCAAGGTGCGTGATCTTGACTTCGCGATGGAACTGGCCGTTGCGGCCGATGCGCTCGCCAAAGGCACGGATGCGCGCGCGGCCGACACGCTCGCGCTCGCCAACTACGCGACGGGACACCGCGAGGTGGCGATCACCAACGGCGAACGCGCCGTTCGACTGGAAACTGACCCTTCCATGAAACGCAAGTATGAGCAGGCGTTGCAGAAGTACCGCACGGGTCCGATGGGTCCCGAGCCGAGCAAGGAGCACGAGCCGGCTCCTGCCGATGCGGCCGCGCCGCCGCCGCGCCGCGGACCACGCCCCCCGGGTCCGTGATGGACCGGGTGCGGGCAGGGATGCTCGCGGTCAGCGCAGCTTCGCTTCGAGTTCTTCCCAGCGCGCGTAGAGCCGGGCGACTTCCGTGTGCGCCGCAGCCGACGCATCGCACGCCTTGCGGAAGGCCACATGGTTCGACTGGAGCGACGGGTCGTTCATGTGTTCATCGGCCTTGGATGCCACGGCTTCCGCAGCTGCAATCGCCGCCTCAATCCCGTCGTACTCGCGCTGGTCCTTGTACGAGAGTTTCTTGCGTTGGGTCGGCGCGGGCGCGGTCGTGGCCGCGGCGCGTGGCGTGGAAGCGCGCGAGTCGGCCGACTCGGCCGCTGCCTCGAATGACTTGAGCGCGCGAAGTGCCTGCTCCAAGTCTGCAACCTGCGCCGACTCGCCACCGGGGCCGCCGAGCACGATGACCTGCGTGGCCAGCCGCTCGAGCATCGCGCGATCGTGCGTGACCAGAAGTACCGGCCCGCTGAACTCCTCGATCGACTGCTCCAGCACACCAAGCGTGGGCAGGTCAAGGTCGTTGGTGGGCTCATCGAGCACCAGGACATCGGCGGGCTCCAGCATCATGCGAGCGATGTGGGCCCGCGCGAGTTCGCCGCCCGACAGCCGAGAGATCTGCTGCAGAAGCTGGTCATCATCGAACAAGAACCGTCGCGACCAGGCGGTGATGTGCATCTCGCCGCCGCGAAAGAGCACCTTGTCACCGACCGGGCAGATCGCGTCCTTCAGCGTCATCGTGCCATCGAGCTCGGCGCGCTGTTGCGAGAGCGTCACCACGCGCGGTGCAGGATCCGCTCGGCTCACGGTCCCGGTGTCCGGCATCCGTTCGCCGACGAGCGTTCGCAGAAGTGTGGTCTTCCCTGACCCATTGGGACCCATGACCGCAATGCAGTCGCCCGGGACCAGTTCGACATCCAGCCCCGCGAAGAGCGTGCGACCACCGAGCGCGACCGACACGCCCTGCGCCCAGATCAATCGCCGCGTGCGTCGACCACTGCCGGTGAAATCGACGCGAGCGCCACCAGATGCGGCAGCAGCATTGCGTCGCGAGAGCTCGGCCAGTTGCTCACGACGGTCGGCGCTGTCGTCGATCCGTCCCTTCGCCTTCGTTCGCCGTGCCTGAGCGCTGCGTCCGAGCCACGCGTTGTCGATGCGCACTTCGTTGGCCAGCGATGCCTGCGCACGCCCCTGGGCTTCGAGGAACTCGGCCTTGCGGCGCGCGAACTCATCGACACCACCATCGGCGATGAACACGCCACCGGGATACGCGCGCGAGAGTTCGCCCACACGAGTGGCCACGCGTTCCAGGAAGACTCGATCGTGCGTGACGAAGACGCTCGTGCCGGCCTGAATGTCCTGCGCGCCCTTCACCAGAAACCGCTCGAGCCACTCGAGCCCCTCGACATCCAGATGGTTGGTCGGTTCATCGAGCAGGAGAAGATCCGGCGTGCCACCAGCCCGCGCGAGACCCGCCGCGATCGAGCAGCGCTTGCGCCAACCGCCAGAAAGCGTCGAGAGCGGTGCGTCCATGCGCTCCTCGTCGAAGCCGATCTTGCCCAGAATGACGCCAGCGAGGACGAGCGCATCGTGCTCATCGCCGTGGCAGCGCGCGCATTCAAGCGCCGCCTCGGCCACGGCGCCCCGTGCGGTCTGGCCATCAGGAAAGTCATCCCGTTGCGGCACATACACGCTCACCATCCCGCGCGGCGTTCGCACTGAACCCGCATCGGGCTCTTCACGCAGCGCAAGCATGCGCAGGAGCGTGCTCTTGCCTGCACCGTTGGGACCGATGAGCGCCAACCGGTCGCCCTCGGCGATCGACAACGACACGCCCTTGAAGAGCGTGCGCATGCCGTGGGCTTTCGTCAGGTCACTTGCGGTCAGAAGCATTGGGGCCGGGCACGGTACCGCCACCGTCGAAACCCAGCAGCAGCTTGAGGAACCTCGTGTCGCTGAACGACTCGCCATCCTGATCCTGTTTCGCCATGCGAACGACCACCAAGCCATGTTCAGGCAAGAGATAGAGGCGTTGCTTGCCAGCTCCGGCCGCCATGACAGCCTTGACGATCGTGCCGTTGGCGTCGCGGATCGCGGCGGTCTGTCCGGCCGCGCGTTCAGCAACGCCCGGCTTCTCGCCGCGACCGAGGCGACGACGCAATCGAGTGCCCTCGCTGTCGCCGACATTCGCGACCGCACCGTCAGCTCCCGTGATCAGCCACCAGGTCAAACCGTACTGGGGATTCGCCCGACTCCCGATGAAGCACTGCTCGAGCGCATCGCGGTCGATGACGGGCGTCCATGCAGCACCCGCCTCCGATCGCACGGCGCACCCACGCCGCACGAACTCTCCCCACTTCGCCCACTCGCGCGCGGTGAGATGCGCGCCACCCGGCAGGTTCGGATTGCCCTGCTGATCGAGCGCGAAGCGCGTCTTGGGGAACTCGAGCCCCGCCGGCTTGAGGACGCGCGCCTGCATGTAGTCCCAGTAGGTCCGCTCGGGCCGCGAACTTGCGGCCAACTTCCGCGTGAGGAACTCGCCCCATGCGTAGAAGTGCGATGGACCGTAGCGAAAGGTGCGGCCCGGCTCGGCGGTAACGGGAACCTTGACGGCGGCCGCGTACCAGTTCTCTGGTGCCGTCTCTCGATCCCCGCCCCGGAGCTTGGACGCAAGATCGCTGATGCCCCCAAGATCCTTGATGCCGTAGCCCTGACGCCCGAGCAGCTCGCTGTTTGGCTCGAGCCCGCTCGTCAGACTGAGCAGTTCGCGCACCGTGATGCGGCTCGCGCGCGGATCAGACTTCCATTCGGTGATCGTGTCGCTCACGACTTCATCGAGTGTGATCAGCCCGTCCGTGACCGCTGCCGCCGCTGTCACGCCAGAGAAGCTCTTGGTTCCGCTCGCCAAGGGATGGGGGCGCTCCGCCGACCATCCGTTCGCGTACCGCTCGGCGATCACCACGCCGTCCTTCATCACCAGCACCGCGCGTCCAGACTTCGATTCGCTATAGGCCATCGCCCGGGCGATCGCTTCCGCGCTCGGCGCCGGCGTGGGCGCAGGATTCGGATTGAGAAATCGAGGCCCGTCGGCCGCACCCGCGACCTGCAGCAGCAACGCGATCAATCCTGCACCAAGGAACGACGGTCGACGGGTCATCATGGTCAAGGTCATTGCCCTCGATCGCTTGTGTCGGACAGAAATGTCTGCTGTGCGGCCGCGGAGCGCTTCACGCGACCATCGCACGCTCCGCAGCGACAGATTCGTCATGCGATCAGGCTACCCTTGCTTCGCTAGGCTGCGCGGCATGACGATCCAGCGCACTGTTGCTGTCCTCGCCGCCGCGCTCTCGATCATGGCGACCATGGCCCTTGCTCCCGTCGCGGACCTCGTCGCGGCCCAGAAGGAGCGCATCCGCGGCTACGCGGCGAAGCCACTGGAACGACCCCACCTGTCGTTCGTGAGCAACGGTGTCGCGGACTTCTGGACGATCGCCAAAGCTGGATCGCTCGCCGCGGGCAAGGAACTTGGCTGCGAGGTCACCGTCGTCTTTCCGGGTGCAGGGCTCAGTGACCAGAAGCGCATGCTCGAGGACCTTGTGATCCGCGGGATCGACGGCGTCTCGGTGAGCCCGATCGATCCCAAGAACCAGACAGAGGTCCTAGACCAGATTGCCGAGCACGCGCTGCTCATCACCAACGACAGTGATGCGCCTGCGTCACCTCGCCTGTGCTACATCGGCATGGACAACTACTTGGCCGGGCGCCAATGCGGCGAACTCGCACGCAAGGCACTTCCCGAGGGCGGCGAGGTCGCCATCTTCATCGGCCGCCTGGAACAGGACAACGCCAAGCGTCGCTGGCAGGGTTTCGTCGATGGCCTGCTCGGACGCAGCGTCGACGCTGAGCGACGCGATGATCACACCAAGCCGTTCCATGAGGCCGGCTACACGATCGTGGGCACCTGGACCGATTCGTTCGATCGCGCGAAGGCCAAGGCAAACATCGAAGATGTGATGACGCGCCATCCGAACCTTGCGCTCGTCACTGGACTCTTCGAATACAACTCGGTCCTCGCAGTCGAAGTGTTCCGCCAGGCCGGTCGTGCGGGGAAGATCAAGATCGCTGCCTTCGACGAGGGCGCCGAAGTGCTCGTCGGCATCCGCGAAGGCATCGTGCTCGGCACTGTGGTGCAGGATCCATACGGCTACGGCTACGAGAGCATCAAGGTGCTCCATGCGCTGACGCAGGGCAAGTTGGATGCGATTCCGGAGGGTGGCATCATGAACATTCCCGCACGCACGATCACGAAGGACGATGTCGATGCGTTCTGGTCGGATCTCAAGGCGAAGCTTGCCGCGGGCTCGTCCGCAAGGTGATCGCAGGGACCGCGCGTGGGCGCGGGTACAGTCCATTGCATGCCGAGTCTTCCGACCGTCAGGACGATCCTGCGCGTGCACGGCATCGGCAGGCGCTTTGCGGGCGTCGCGGCGCTCGACGGCATCGACGCCGAGATCCGCGCCGGCGAAGTGCTTGCGATCGTGGGCGAGAACGGCGCCGGCAAGAGCACGCTGCTGAAGATCCTGTCGGGCGTCCTGCCACCGAGCACCGGTTCGCTTGAGGCGATCGACGATCATGGCCGCCCGCACGAACTGCGATGGCGCAGCGTGGCGGAAGCCGCCCAGGCTGGCATCGCGTTCGTGCACCAAGAGCCCAGCCTTGCCGACCACCTCGATCTGGCGGGCGCGATCCTGCTCGGCCGCGAGCATCACCGACTCGGATGGCTCAACACGCGGTCGATGCGCGTCGAGGCCGCACGGTGGCTCGCGCGGGTGGGCCTGGACCTGGATCCATCGACGCTCTGCGGCAGCCTCTCGATCGCACAGCGCCAGCTCGTCGAAATCGCCAAGGCGCTCAGCGCCAACGCACGGATTCTGATTCTCGACGAACCGACTTCGAGCCTCGGTGATCGAGAGATCGAGCGGCTGCTCGCGATGCTCGACGAACTGCGGCGCAGCGGCGTGGCGATCGTCTATGTCTCGCACCACCTCGATGAAGTGCTGTCGATCGCCGACCGCGCCATCGTGCTGCGGGACGGACGCATCGCCGGGACGATCGATCGGGCGTCCATGGACCGCGCGACGCTCGAGCGACTCATGGTCGGGCGCGACCTTGCGCAGACCGCGCTCCGTCCCTCGCTCGACGATGCGCCGGCCCGACTCGTCGTGGACCGCGTGATCAGCGCGCATCGGCAGCGGCATCCAAACTCGCTCACGGTCAAGCGCGGCGAGATCGTGGGGCTTGCCGGGCTGGTCGGGTCGGGTCGCACTCGGCTGCTCGAAGCGATCGCGGGGCTCGGCCACGCTGGTGGCAGCATCACGCTTGACGGCCGCGCGCTTGGAACCACGATCGCCCAGCGCGTCGCCAGCGGAGTGGCCATCGTGCCCGAGGACCGCGCGCGGCACGGGCTCTTCACGCCTGATCCGGTGAGCACCAACATCTCGATGGCCTGGCTGCCGCGCGGAGCGCACGCGGGAGTGATCGACCGCGCAGGCGAGCGCGATCTGGTCGCCGGCATGATCACGCGGCTGCGCCTGCGACCAGCCAATCCTGCGCGGCGTGTGCAGACGCTCTCGGGCGGCAACCAACAGAAGACGATGCTCGGGCGATGGCTCTCCATCGAGCCGAGCGTGCTGCTGCTGGACGAACCCACGCGCGGGGTCGATGTCGGCGCGCGCCACGACCTCCACGAAGCGATCCGCGCTGCAGCCACGGCCGGCTGTGCCGTGCTGTTCGCGTCGAGCGATCTCGAAGAAGTCCTCGCTCTGGCCGATCGCATCCTCGTCATGCACGATGGTGCCATCGTCGGAGAGTTCACGCGTGCGCAGGCGACCGAGCTCGCCATCATGAGCCTGGCGACTGGCGGAGCCCTGGAGGCCGCACGATGAGAAAGCACTGGGGACTGCTCGGACTCTTCCTCCTGGTCTGCATGGTGACCGCGCTGTGCGGCACGAACTTCCTCACGGCGTACAACCTCATGAACCTGGTGCAGCGCACCGCGCTCTTCTCGATCTTGGCGCTGGGCGTGGGCATCGTGATCGGCACCGGCGGCATCGACCTGTCGCTTGGTTCGGTGGTCTGCCTCGTCGGGATCGCGGTGCCATGGCTGCTGATCGAACACGGGTGGTCCCCGTGGGCCGTCGTCCCGATCGTGATGGCGGGGTCGGCGTTCATCGGCCTCGCGCACGGCCTGCTCATCACGCGACTGCGGCTCCAGCCGTTCTTGGTCACGCTGTGCGGGCTCCTCCTTTACCGCGGCATCGCACGATGGATGACCGGCGACCAATCGCAGGGTTTCCAAGGCGGATTCGCCGAGCTGCGCGAGATCGCTGTCGGCCGCATCCCCCTGCCAGGTCTGGACACCTTCCGGCTTCCCGCGACCGCGATCCCGCTGATCGCCCTGGCCGTGGTCGTGGCCCTCGTCTTGTCGCGCACGATCTGGGGCCGATGGCTGCTCGCGACGGGCAGCAACGAAGCGGCCGCGCGCTACAGCGGCATTCCGACCGGGCGCATCATCACGGGCGCGTATGTCGCGTGCAGTCTGCTCGCTGGGCTCGGGGGCATGCTCTTCATCTTCGATGTCGGCAGTGCACAGCCAAGCGACTTCGGCAACTTCTACGAGTTGTATGCGATCGCCGCTGCCGTCCTGGGCGGATGCAGTCTGCGAGGCGGCAGCGTGAGCGTCGTCGGCATCGTGCTGGGCACCGCGACCCTGCAGGTCCTGCGCAACTCCATCATCTTGCTCGGGCTCGGATCGCAGCTGGAGTTCGCGGTCATCGGCGCCGTGCTCTTGGCCGGCGTGGCGGCCGATGAACTCGTGCGGCGATGGCATGGAGCTCGACTTGAACGCAGGAGTGCGCTGTGACCCATCGCAGGATCGACAGCCACCAGCACTTCTCGCTTCGTCCGCGGGGCGACGACACGCGGCGATCGCCATCGACGGCACTTGGGAAGGAGTTCGGGCCGGAACGGCTCCGCGCCTTGTTGCTGGCCCGCGGCATCAGCGGCTGCATCGCGGTGCAGACGGCCCAGAGCGTGGAGGAATCACTGGACCTGCTCGTTCTTGCGCGGCAACACCCGTGGATCGAGGGCGTGGTCGGCTGGGTCGATCTGCGTGCGCCGATGGCGATCGCCGACATGCTGCGACTTCGTGAGCACGGACCGCTCGTGGGGTTGCAACCGATGCTCGAGGATCATGCCGACGACCGATGGATCCTCGACGCCCGATGCCAGCCCGCGCTCGCCTGGATGGCCGCGAACGGCGTCCGATTCGATGCGCTCGTGCGGCCGCACCAACTCGGTGCAATCGCACGGCTGATGGATCGCCATCCCACGCTCCGCGTCGTCGTGGACCACATGGGCAAGCCGACGATCGACCAAGGTCGCGAGTGGACCGAGTTCGGCCCGTGGATCCGCGGTCTGCAGTCGCTCGCACAGCGCGGCGCGTTCGTCAAGCTCAGCGGCGCGTTGACCCAGGCGAAGCCCGGGGCAGGCGCGCGAGAGCTGCGACCTTTCGTCGCGCCCGTGCTCGAGGCATTCGGACCATCGCGCTCGATGTGGGGCAGTGACTGGACCGTCGTCCACGGTGCAGCGAGCGACGCGTCGTGGGACACGATCACCCAGGACCTCTTGCAGGGTCTTCGCGCTGCTGACCGCGAGCAGGTCCTTGGCGCGTCGGCTGCGCGCTTCTACGGACTCCGCGAACAATCTGACCCGCTCCACCGATAGCGGCCTGCTCGGGTCCGCCATCAGCACGGCCGCCCGGGGGCGCCAGACCTTGAATCACTTGAGTCAAAACGCGATCTGAATTCTGATCGTGCCGATCAGCGCGTCGTCGACCGTCGCGCCATCGCCACCGCCCGGCGTGCCGATCCACTGAAGATCAGGCTGCAGCGTGACCCCGTGAGGAAGCGCGATCAGATAGAAGGCTTCGAACACTGTTTCGTGACCGCCCGTCGACCCCAACCGATTGACATACACGGCGGGATCGTCGGCGAAATCCGTCACGCCCACGAGCACGCCCCATTGGTCGTTGGAACGGCCTGGCAAAGGTGCCGAGCAGATGGCGCCAATCGACAGACTCAGGTCGGCGGGTTCGCTCGACGGCGACGCCCACGACACCTGCGCAAAGGCATCCCAACGCGAACCGAGTTCGCTTGGTGCATGCAACGCATGCGTGATCGTGGCGAAGGCGCCGCCCGCCTCATTCGCGATGGCGCCCGCATCGCCCGTCGAAAGCAACGACTGACCGCCCTGGAACCAACCACCTGCCGTGAAGGTCCCCGCCCACGACTGCTCGCCGACCGTCCACGACGGTCCGCCTTCCGCGATCCAGTACGGACCCCAGTGACCATCGAACATCCCCGAAGGTCCGCGATTGCCTGTGCGCGGGCCGTTCGTTCCGGTCGCTGGGTCATAGGCAGCGCTCGATCCGTCGAAGATGCCCGCTCGCGCGGACCATCCTCGCAGTCCTTCATCGTCGAGCCCGCTCCACGACACGACCAGTGCCATCGCAGGGTTGGGATACGTCGGCATGCCCGACAACATCGTGGCTGGCATCGAGTCTGCCGTGCTGAGGAAAGGCCCGGAGTTGCCGATCGAGGCAAACATCCGATTGGCGTCGATCTTGCCAATCATGATCGCGAAGGCGCCATCGGCGATCGTCTGCTGCCACCAGAGTTCGCTGAGCTGAAAAATCTCTTCGCCGAGTGTCGGGTTGATCGCATCCCACCCCCACCAGTCCCCGACTTGCGTTGGGGAGTCGCCAAACCAGTTCCACCACTGCAGGCTGGCGAAGACCTCGGCGCCCGGCACCACGCCAAGCCGATCCAGATTCGCCGTCACCGCGACATCGATCAGAGTTTGTCCGATCGACGGACTCCCGATGCCGCCCGAAACTTTGGACAGGTCCATCGTCGCCAGCACCAACGCGTCGATGCCCTGCTCGCTCAGGTTGCGGCGCCACGGAATCGGATCGAGCAGGCGGTGATCCAAACTCGGCGAGCCCGGAACGACCACGATCGGCCGCTCGGCCTCGGGCTGCAGGCCAGGCAGTTGCTCGGGCGAGGCGGGTTGTGTCAGCGCCGGCGGCGCTTGAAGTGCATCAGGTTCCAAGCGGAATCTCCAGTGCGTTCCACGCGACAAGGAACGCCGTCCACAGCACGAGCGCCCACATGCAGTACGGCAGGAGCAGCGCAATCAGCGTGCCCAGCCCTGCCTGCGGATCCCAGCGCCGGATCGCGACGAGGATGATCACGAGGTACGCATTCATCGG
>Ga0194120_10006970_pt1 | contig 15690 bp, 14 predicted proteins | sample TA2MahCa65mmetaG_FD_148642 | JGI IMG/M metagenome (GOLD analysis project Ga0194120, IMG submission 148642) | Freshwater microbial communities from Lake Tanganyika, Tanzania - TA2015019 Mahale Deep Cast 65m | ecosystem: Environmental > Aquatic > Freshwater > Lake | place: Tanzania: Lake...
CGTCACCGTCGTCTACACGCGGCGGGTGTCGGGCAAGTCATGACCACGGAGCCCCCCATGACGACCACTCTCACGCCCGACACTACGATCGATGGCGTGGCCACCCTGCCGCCGACGGAGGTCGACCAGCCGCCCGCAGCGGAATCGGAGGTCCCCGAGCAGGAGCGCGAGGTCGTGTTCCGGCTCAGCGAGGTCGAGGTCTTCTACGGTGCCGCCCGGGCCGTGACCGGCGTCGACCTCGACATCGCCCGCAACGAGATCACCGCGTTCATCGGGCCGTCGGGGTGCGGCAAGACCACCGTGATCCGCTCGCTCAACCGGATGCACGACCTCACCCCGGGCGCCCGGGTGATGGGCACGATCACCTACCACGGTGAGAACCTCTACAGCGGCAAGGTCGACCCCGCCGAGGTCCGACGCCGCATCGGCATGGTCTTCCAGAAGCCCAACCCGTTCCCGAAGTCGATCTACGACAACATCGCCTACGGGCCGCGCATCAACGGGACGCGGAAGCGCTCGCAGCTCGACGACATCGTGGAGCACGCCCTGACCCGTGCCGCGCTGTGGGGCGAGGTCAAGGACAAGCTCAAGTCCAGTGCCCTCGGCCTCTCGGGCGGGCAGGCCCAGCGGCTCTGCATCGCCCGGGCCCTCGCGGTCGACCCCGACGTGCTCCTCATGGACGAGCCCTGCTCGGCGCTCGACCCGATCGCCACCGCGCGGATCGAGGACCTGATGCACGAGCTGAAGGACAACCTCACGATCGTCATCGTCACGCACAACATGCAGCAGGCCGCTCGCGTGTCCGATCGCACGGCCTTCTACACGGCCGAGCCCGACGAGGAGGGCCGTCGCGTCGGCAAGCTGGTCGAGTACGACGTCACGGAGACGATCTTCACCAAGCCCGGCGACCCTCGGACCGAGGGCTACATCACCGGACGGTTCGGCTGAGACTCCGCCGGGCTGCCGAGGCGCCGGTCGCCGAGACCTCGCCGGTCGAGACCGAGCCGCTCGGCCCGGTCGGCGCCGACCTCGATCGGGTCGCCGCCGCCGCCGTGGGCGCGGCCGACACCGGGATCATCGTCGTCGACCCCGACGGCGTCGAGGTCACCCGGAGCCACGCGGCCGAGCGGTTCCGCGACGCCCGCCACGGCGACGCCGTCGCATTGGAGGTCATCGAGCGACTGCTCCGGGCCGCGCTCGGCGGGATCCACGCCGAAGAGGAGCTCGCCCTGTTCGGGCCCCCTCGGGAGACGTTGGTCGTGCGGGCCGCGCCGCTCGTCGACGACGCGGGCGCGGTCATCGGCGCCGCCGCCTACGTCCGTGACGTGACCGAGCTCCGCCGGGTCGAGGCGGTGCGGCGCGACTTCGTCGCCAACGTGAGCCACGAGCTGAAGACCCCGATCGGCGCCATGGCACTCCTCGCGGAGACGTTCCTCGGCAGCAACGATGTCGAGGTGAGCCGGCGGCTGGCCGAGCAGCTCGTGCAGGAGGCGGACCGGCTCGCCCACATCGTCGACGACCTCCTCGACCTGAGCACCGTCGAGGCACAGGAGCACCCCACCCGGGAGCAGGCGCGGGTCCGGACGCTGGTCGACGAGGCCGTCGAGCGCGTGGGGGCGACCGCGCTGGCCCGGGGCATCCCGCTCTCCGTGCAGCCGATCGACGACGACCTCGTGGTCGCGTGCGACCCGGTCCAGATCGTGGGGGCCGTCACCAACCTGCTCGACAACGCCGTAAAGTACTCCGAGGCGGGCGAAGCCGTGGAGGTGGCGGCCGAGGTGGCCGACGGCACCCTCGTCCTCGCCGTGCGCGACCACGGGATCGGCATCCCGTCGCGCGAGCTCGAGCGGATCTTCGAGCGCTTCTACCGGGTCGACAAGGCCCGCAGCCGCGCGACCGGCGGCACCGGCCTGGGACTGGCGATCGTGCGCAACGTCGCCCAGGCCCACGGGGGAGAGGTCACCGTCGAGTCCATCGAGGGCGAGGGCTCGACCTTCCGCCTCGTCCTGCCCCGCGCCGGGGCGTCCGTGGAGGCAGCCTGATGGCCGACCGCCCCACCATCCTCGTCGTCGACGACGAGGAGTCGTACCGAGAGGCGCTCTCGGTGGCCTTCGAGCGGGAGGGGTTCCAGGTCGAGACCGCGGCCGACGGACCCGAGGCGATCGACCGCTTCGACGCGACCCACCCCGAGCTGGTGATCCTCGACGTGATGCTGCCCCGGATGTCGGGCGTCGACGTGTGCCGTGAGATCCGCACGCGTTCGCAGGTGCCGATCATCATGGTGACCGCGCGCAACGCGGAGATCGACGCCGTCGTCGGCCTCGAGGTCGGCGCCGACGACTACGTGACCAAGCCGTTCCGGCTCCGCGAGCTCGTGGCCCGTGTGCGCGCGGCCCTGCGCCGCGCCCCGCGGGCCGACGCGCCGGCCGGTACGGCCGAGGAGCAGATCGAGATCGGCGACGTGCGCGTCGACGTGGCCCGCCACGAGGTCGTGGTGCGGGGCACGCTGGTCCCGCTGCCGCTCAAGGAGTTCGAGCTGCTCGAGCTGCTGATGCTCAATGCCGGTCGGGTGCTCACCCGCGACGTGCTCATCGATCGCATCTGGGGCCCCAACTACTACGGCGACACCAAGACGCTCGACGTGCACGTGAAGCGGCTGCGGTCGAAGATCGAGGACGACCCGGCCCACCCCACCCGCATCGTGACGGTGCGCGGCGTGGGCTACCGCTACGAACGCTCCTGATCCTGGGTCGCTGCGCTCGCTGGGCGACTGGGTCGGTCCGGGCGTTGCGTTCGTGCAGGTCCGGACGCTCGCTTCGCTCCTAACCGAGCGTCGCGGTGGCGACGGCGGCGGCCAGCGCGGCGCCCTCGCCGGGGGCGATGCCCTGGAGCACGGTGACCGACGTGTAGCCGTCGAGCACGACGGCGAGGTCGCTGCCGGCCGGCGGCTCGTGCTCGCGGCCGACGTACTCGAGGTGGACCTCGCCGGGGTGGCGCTCGGCCTTCCACCGCTCGAGGAACGGGGCGAGCGTGCCGGCCCGCACGCCCCGTACCTCGTCGAGGGGGAGGTCGGGCGCGTTGACGTTGACGACGCGGGCGGGGCCGTCGACCGAGGTGAGCCAGTCGAGCGCGGCGGGCGCGAACGCCGCCGCGGTCGCCCAGCGGGGGTGCTCGCTCCACGCGATGCTCACCGCCACGCCGGGGATCCCGACGGCGGCCGCAGTGAGGGCCGCGCCGACGGTGCCCGAGTGCAGCACCAGATGTCCGTAGTTGAGTCCGGGGTTGACCCCCGAGACCACCGCGTCGGGCGGTGGGCCGAAGGTGCCCAGCACTCCGGCGTACACCGCGGCGGCGGGTGGCACGTCGAGCGCGAAGACCGGAACACCCGGCAGGCTCGCCCACTCCACCTCGGTGCAGGCGATCGGCCCGGCGCGGTGCAACCGACCGATGGCGGCGCCGCTGCCGCTGCGCTCGCCTGACGGCGCGATCACGACGGCGTCGTGACCGGCCGCGACGACCGCCTCGGTGAGGGCGAGGAGGCCCGGGGCCTCGACGCCGTCGTCGTTGGTGACCAGGACCCGCATGGTCGGCACGCTACCGGGGCTCACCGTCGAGCCGTCGCGGCAACGGCGTCGAGCCCCGCCCCCAGGTTTCAGGTCAACCCGGCGGGGTCACTTCGCGGCCGGGGGCGGCGGGCGGTGGTAGGTGGCGCGGATCACCGCGCGCTTCCGGATCTCGAGCTCCCACACCGAGCCCTTCTCCATCGGCGGGGCCCCGTTGCGGCGCCGGACCTTCACGCCCTCACCCCGGACGTGCTCGAGCAACAGGCGCAGCACGTCGCCGTGGGTGCAGAGGACGACGTCGTCGTCCGCGAGCTCGTGGACGAGGCCGAGCACGTCGTCGATCCCAACCCCCTCGGCGAGCGCGTCGGAGACCTCGATCTTCATGTCCCGATCGGCCGCGAGCGGCTCGACGGACTGCACGCAGCGGACGTAGGGGCTCGACACGATGCCGTCCAGCGACCGGTCGGCCAGGAGCTCGACCACGCCCGCGGACTGGCGCCGGCCCACCTTCGTGAGCGGTCGCAGCTCGTCGGGCCGCTTCCACGCGCTGCGCCGACCCGCCCGGGCGTGCCGGAGCACGTACAGCGTCACTCAGTCCTCCAGCTGCCCCAGGAGGGCACGGTCGTGGGCGTACGTGAGCAGTGTGGCAGCCTCGGCCGGGCTGCACCACCGCAGGCGGTCGACCTCGTCATCGGGGGAGAACGGCCCGCTGGTCTCGACCTCCATCCGCCAGTAGTGCACGATCTTGTCCCGGAGCTTGTTGTCGCGGTAGCGCACGGCGGTGAGGTAAGGGCCGAGCCGGCACGACAGTCCGGTCTCCTCGGCGACCTCCCGCAGCGCCGTCTCCTCGTCGGTCTCGCCGGGGTCCTGCTTGCCCTTGGGAAAGCTCCAGTCGTCGTAGCGGGGGCGGTGCACGACGAGCACCTCGGGCCCGTCGGCGCCGGAGCGGACCACGACGCCCCCCGCCGCGACGACCTCCGCGGCCGGCCCTGGTTCGGTGTCGCTCACAGCCACCGCCGCAGGCGGCCGCGTGACGCCGCCGTCCACGCCTTCGGCCACGCGGCCCGTGAGGCGTCGGCCGCGGCCCGTTCGACCGCGCCGAGCTCTCCGGCGGCGTAGACGGCGCCAGCATCGCCGAGCGTGAGCGCGGTGGCCCGCAGCCAACGTCCGGCGACGACCGCGTCCTGGTGCTCGCCGAGCACGTCCTGCACCCGGGTGAGCGCTTTCGCGAAGTCGCGGGCCGGGCGGCCGAACGCAGGCTCCATCACCTCGGCCGCGTAGCGAGCCCGCTTGGCCTTGATGCGCACCGCGTGGAGCGCGGGATCGGGCGGTACGTCGGGGAGGTCGCGCACCGCGTCGCGGAGCCGGTTCCACGGGCGGCGCACGAGGTCGCGCAGCGTGGCGGCGTCGTCGCGCTCGACGCGGGCGACGACCCGGGGACGCTGGGCGGCGTCGACGAGGTGGTCGAGCAGGGTGAGGTACCGCGGGCTCCGCATGCCGTCGAGGAGCACGGTGCGGGCCGCAGCCTGGTCGGCCACGAGCCGCTCGACGATCGGCGCCGCGGCGGCGCGGTCCTCCTCGTCGAGACCGGCGACCCGGTCCTCGATCCGGGCCCGCAGCACGTCGGCGTCGCGCACGGCGCCGAGCTCGTCGGCGAGCCACCCGATCTCTTCACGCAGGCCCTCCGCCCACTCGGGGTCGAGGAGGGGTCCGAAGGTGCGCAGGTGGGAACGCAGGCGGCGGGTGGCGACGCGGGCCTGGTGCACGCCTTCGATGTCGTCGCCGAGGCGGGCCACCGGGTCGGCGACGACCAGCTTGGCCACGGCGTCGGACAGCGCGTGACGGATGACGGCGTCGACCGTCGGCGGGCGCGGCACCGGGTGGACGAGCAGCTCCGACGGCTCGGTCGCGGTGGGTCCGAGCGCCCGGACGACCTTCGGCGTGGGGTCGGGCGCGCCCGTCCCGGAGCGACGCAGCGCGGCCACGAGGTCGTCGACGGCGTGGTCGTCGGCGTCGGGGGCCAGCTCGATCTCGATCTCGCGGAAGGTGGCGGGCCGGGGCCCGTCGACGACGGTGCAGACGTCGTCGGTGAGGATGCCGAGGTCGGGGCGCGCCCCGGCGGGCCCCTCGGACCGGGACGGGGACGGGCCGGCCGGACCGTCCGGGCCGGAGGCGGCCCGCAGCACGGCGGTGCGGCGGAGGGTGTGCAAGCGCACCACCGGGGTCAGGCGCCCGGTGCGGACGCGGGCCGCGACCAGCTCCAGCGCCGCGGCGGGCGGGGTGCCCGGGGCGCCGCCGAAGACGTGCTCGTGGCGCACCAGTCGGCCGGGGCCCGGCTCGCCGGCCGGGAGCTTGACGGTCCAGCCGTCGTCGTCGCGGTAGCGGAGCGAGGCGCCCGCCCGGGCCAGGCGCAGGTCGGCGGTGTCGTAGTAGGTGGCGAGCTGCTCGCGCGACACCGGCGGTCCGGCCTCCACCGCGCCGTCGACCGCGGGGAGCTCCCAGGCGGGCTCGACCGTGATCTTGAACTCGCGCTCGGTCGCCATGGCTCAGGCGCGGTGGGCCCGCTCCAGGGCCCGCTGGTGCAGCTCGCGCTGCGCGTTGACGCTGCGGCCGTCGTGCGGATCGGACACCCGGCTCCACGTGCCGTCGGCGGCGAGCTCCCAGGCGAGCTCGGTGTCGCCGAGGCCGGCCACGATGATCTCCTCGAGCCGGGCCTTCAACGCAGGGTCCTTGACCGGGGCGAGCGCCTCCACCCGACGGTCGAGGTTGCGGGGCATGAGGTCGGCCGACCCGATGTACCACTCGGCCGCGACCGGGTCGGCGCCGAAGCGGTAGATGCGGGAGTGCTCGAGGTAGCGCCCCACGATCGACCGGACCCGGATGTGCTCGGACAGCCCGGGCACCTGGGGCCGCAGGCAGCAGATGCCGCGCACGATGAGGTCGATCGGCGTCCCCTTGGCCGACGCGGCGTACAGCTCGTCGATGATGGCGGAGTCGACGAGGCTGTTCATCTTGAGGACGATTCGCCCGTCGCTCCCGAGCTCGCCCTGGGCCCGGATCCGGTCGCGCAGGCCCGCCCGCAGCGACTCCGGCGCGACCAGCAGGTTCTTGTAGCCGATCGGCCGGCTGTAGCCGGTCAGATGGTTGAACAGCTCGGTGAGCTCGGCGCCGAACTCCGGGTCGGCCGTGAGCAGGCCGAGGTCCTCGTAGAGGCTCGCGGTCTTCGGGTTGTAGTTGCCGGTGCCCACGTGGCAGTAGCGGCGGATGCCGTCGTCGTCCTGGCGCACGACGAGCAGGATCTTGGCGTGGGTCTTCAGACCTACGAGGCCGTACACGACGTGCACGCCCGCCTCTTCGAGCACCCGGGCCCGCTCGATGTTGGCCTGCTCGTCGAAGCGGGCCTTGAGCTCGACGAGGGCGACGACCTGCTTGCCCTCGCGTGCTGCGTTGGCCAGCGCCTGCACGATCGCGCTGTCGGTGCCGGCGGTGCGGTAGATGGTCTGCTTGATCGCGAGCACCCGCGGGTCGGCCGCGGCCTGCCCGATGAACGCCTCGACCGACGTGGCGAACGAGTCGTACGGGTGGTGCACCAGCACGTCGCCCTGCTGGAGGATCTGGAAGATGTCGGGGCGCATCTCGGTGGGTACGAGCGCGGCCGGCGTCTGGGCGGGCCAGGCGTCGTCCTTGAGCTCGGGCCGGTCGAGCGCCATGAGGCCCCACAGGCCGCTCAGGTCGAGCGGCCCGTCGATCACCGTGGTCGAGTCGTCGTCGACGTCGAGCTCGCGCTGGAGGACGTCGCGCACCTCGTCGGGCATCATCGAGTCGATCTCGAGCCGCACCACCTGGCCGAACTTGGTGCGGCGGTGCAGGACCTCCTCGATCGCCTCGAGCAGGTCCTCGTCCTCGTCGTCGAGCTCGAAGTCGGTGTCGCGCGTGACCCGGAACGGATGGTTGGTCACGATCTCCATGCCCGGGAACAGCCGGTCGAGGTGCGCGGCGATCACCTGCTCGACGGGCACGAACCGGTGGCCGTCGACGAGGGGCACGAAGCGGGGGAGCACCGCCGGCACCTTCACCCGCGCGAAGCGGTCCTCCATCGTGCGGGCGTCGCGCACCAGCACCGCGAGGTTGAGCGACAGGTTGGAGATGTAGGGGAACGGGTGCGACGGGTCGACCGCCAGCGGCGTGAGCACCGGGAAGATGTGGTCCTCGAAGACCGTGCCGATCTCGGCCCGGTCGGCCTCGGTGAGCTCGGTCCAGTTGGTGAAGCGGATGCCGACGTCCTCGAGGGCGGGTGCGACCTCCTTGTTGAAGATCGCGGTCTGGCGCCCGACGAGCTCGGCGGCGTAGGCCCGCACCGCCCGGAGCTGCTCGGCGGCGTCGAGACCGTCGGGGGTGCGGGCGCGCAGGCCGGCGTCGACCTGCTCCTTGAGGCCCGACACCCGGACCTGGAAGAACTCGTCGAGGTTCTGCGAGAAGATGGCGAGGAACTTGGCCCGCTCGAGCAGCGGGCTCGCGGTGTCCTCGGCGAGGGCCAGCACCCGGTTGTTGAAGTCGAGCCAGGACAGCTCGCGGTTGATGTAGCGCGCCGGATCGGAGCGGATCCCGTCGGCCGCCGCCGCGTCTTCCAACCAGTGCCGGTCGCTCATCCGTGACGCCTCTTCGATCCTGCTCCGGGTCGCTGCGCCCCGAGGCTCCCGATCGGGGGCCGAGCGCACGTCCCCTCCATCGTAGGGCGCCCCCTCCCGGGTCGTCCCGGGCCGTTGCGCCCGGGGGGACGGGCCGTCCGGCCCTGGGTCCGCGGCGGTACCCTCGGCGGCGAGGATGGCCACCGACCCCCGCTTCCTGCCGCCCTCACCGTTCTCACGGCTGGTCACGGCCCACGCGGTGAGCATGTGCGGCGACGCCGCGATCGCCGCCTCTCTCGCGGGGTCCCTCTTCTTCTCCAGCCCGACCGACTCGTCGCGCGGGAAGGTCCTGCTCTACCTCCTCGTGACGATGCTGCCGTTCGCGATCGTGGCGCCGGTGCTGGGCCCGGCGCTCGACTACCGGCGCAGCGGCCGCCGGGTGCTCATCGCCACGTCGATGCTCGGGCGGGGTGTGCTCGCGCTGCTGATGGCCCGGTGGGTGCTCGACCCGGCGCCCGGCGGGCTGCTCGTCTACCCGCTGGCGTTCGGCATCCTCGTGCTCGCCAAGGGCTACTCCGTCGCGAAGAGCGCGCTCGTGCCCGCGTTGATCGGGCGGGAGGACGAGCTGGTCAAGGCCAACTCGAAGCTGGCCCTCGTGAGCGCGATCGCGACCACGGTCGGCGGCATTCCCGCCTTCGTGGTCCAGGAGGTGTTCGGTGCGCCCTGGTCGCTGCGGTTCGCGTTCGTCGTGTTCGTCGTCGGCACGCTGTTCGCACTGAAGATCCCGTCGATCGCGCTCGCGCAGACGGCACAGGAGGCCGAGCTCGAGCGGGCGGAGCTGCACCAGCCGAGCATCCAGCTGGCCGGCAGCGCGATGGCCCTGATCCGCGGGGCCGTGGGCTTCCTGGCGTTCTTCGCGGCCTTCTCGCTGAAGGACGACCTGCCCGCGCTCGGAGTCGCCGCCACCATGGCGGTGGCCGGCGGGTTCATCGGCAACATCATCGGTCCGCACGTGCGCCGGCTCCTCAGGGAAGAGCAGATGATGGCGGTCGCGCTCCTCGCGACCGCGAGCTTCGTGCTGCTCGGCACCCTGCTCGGCACGACGCTCGCGTTCGCGATCTCGAGCCTCGCGGTGGCCGTGGGCGCCGCGACCGGGCGGCTCGCCTTCGACAGCCTGCTCCAGCGTGACGGCCCCGACGCGGCGCGTGGGCGCGCCTTCGCCCAGTTCGAGACGCGGTTCCAGGTCACGTGGGTCGTAGGCGCGCTCCTCGGGATCATCCCGCAGAACGTGAAGGTCGGCCTGCTGATGCTGGCGCTCGCGCTGGCCCTCGGTGGGGTGTCGTACGTCGCGGCCCGGCGGGCGGCCCGCGGCCGCGAGATGCGCACCACGCTGCGGCCCAAGGCCGTCGACCGGGCGGTGGGCCACGCGGCGCGGGGGGTGCGCGCCCGTATGAGAGAGCAGCGGACGCGCGGTCGACGCCGGCCCCGTCCGGACCCCGCGGTCGAGCCCGGGCCGGAGCCGCCCGTGCCACCCCGCCCGCCGCGGCGGGGCAACCGCGCATCGAAGACCGCCCGCACCGAGCGCGCGGCCCGCTGGTCACGCTCCGTGGACGACGAACCGCAGTCGCGTCCGTCTCCCGCCGCCCCGCCGCCAGGGGCCCACCCCGACGACGACCTCGACGCGTTCCCCGGCGGCAGCTGACCGTCGACCCCGGCCCGTCTCGCGCCCGCGCCGGCGAGCGGGCACCGAGGACAGGGACGTCAGGACCAGCCGGAGCCGGCGCCGCGGACCATGCCGAAGGGGCCGGCGGGCCAGCGGAAGCAGTCGGTCATGAGCTGGTCGACCTGGTCCCGGGTCGCGATGCCCTCCTCGACGACCCGCTGGGCCTCGCGGATCATCGCGAAGTAGACGCGGTTGGCGACGAAGCCCCAGCTCGACGCGGTGTCGTTGACGACGACCGGGTGCTTGCCGCAGCGGGTGGCCATGTCGGTGATCGTCGCGATGGTGGCGTCGGCGGTGACGCTGGTGCGGACGATCTCGGCGAGCTTCATCACCGGGGCGGGCGACGCCCAGTGCCAGCCGACGACCAGCCCGGGTCGGTCGGTGGCCGCGGCGATCGCCTGGATCGGGAAGCCCGACGTGTTGGACGCCAGGATCGTGTGCGCCGGCGCGAGGCGGTCGAGGTCGCGGAACACCTTGATCTTCAGGTCGAGCTTCTCGGGGACCGCCTCGATGACGACGTCGACCGCAGCGGCGGCTTCGAACGTGTCGGTGAACGTGAGCCGGGCCAGCGCGGCGTCGGCCTCCTCGCGGGTGAGCTTGCCCCGCTCGACCGCGCCCGCGACCCCGAACCGCCCGGTCTGCACGTGCTCCCGGCCGGCGGCCAGCGCCGCGGCGTCGATGTCGTAGCAGACGGTCGGGTAGCCGGCGATCGCCGTCACCTGGGCGATGCCGCTGCCCATCACGCCGGCGCCGAGCACGGACACGCGGATCGAGGCGGGGTCGGTCATGGTGGGGCGCTCCTGGGGCGGGCGGGTCAGGACGGGTCAGGGCGGGTCAGGGCGGGTCAGGACGGGTCAGGACGGGTCGGGCAGGTCGATGCGGGCCAGCCACAGGCCGGGCGCGTCGAGCTCCGACGGGGTCGGGACCATCGCCTCCGACATCCAGAGGCGGTTGAGGCCCTCGAGCCCGGCGCGTTCGATCACCCCGTCGCAGAAGCGCCGGCCGCGGTCGTAGTCGTCGCGGCCGAGGTCGATGCCGAGCAGCGCGTCGACGAAGTGCCCGGCCTCGCCGCGGTCGATGCGGTGACGGGTGAACGCCTCGTGGATCTGCCCGCCGGTGGGGACGAGTCGCTCCGTGACGCGGGCGATCACGGCGTCGGCGTAGCCCTCGAGCACGGTGGCGAACACGCGGAGGCGCTCCTGCACGTCGTGCTGCGCGGGCGACGCCATCGCGCCGAGGATGTCGCGGGGGTGCGCCGTGAGCCTTTCGAACGACTGCGGGTCACTCGGATCGAGCATCCCGAAGCGTTCCTCGATCGCCGACAGGTCGAGGTGGTAGGCCCGCACGTACTCGCTCGCGAGCCGCTGGAGCCGGGCGCTGACCCACGGCACCGCGCGCATCGCCGCGTGCACCACTTCGTGTGTCGCGAGGGTGAAGCGGAGGTCGGCCCGCGGCAGCGACCACGCGTCCTCGAAGTCGTCGATGTGCCGGACGACGAAGCACAGGCTCGGCGCGTCGGCGGCCGGGAGCGGGAGGTCGTAGCGGCCGAGCGCGTGCAGCGCGAGGTAGCCGATCATCGACCCGGCCTGCAGCCCGAGCAGCACGGGGGTGAGCATCGGCATGATCGCGGCCATCGGATCGGGGGTGCCGGCCTCGGCGTCGAGCTCCGCCTGCATCTCCTGGGCCAGCGCGGTCCCGAGCGTGCGGGCGAGGTCCTCGAGCACCGGCCGCAACGCGTCGAGGTGAAGGTCGGCCCACTCGACCGCGCCGAGCACCCGGACGGGCGTGGCGAGCGTCGACGCGAGCCCCGTGAGCTCGGCGACGTGGGTCTGCGCCGCGCGTGCGAGCTCGGCGAACTCGGCGGGGGCGGCGGGATCGATCGGACGCTCGGGCTTGCCCTCGGTCGCGACGTTGCGCGCGATCTGCTTGGCGATCTCCCAGTTGACCGGACCCGGCGACGACAGCATCCCCAGGAGCTGCGACAGGTCGAGATCGCCCAGGCCGGGCAGGCCCGGCACGCCGCCGGGGAAGCCGGGCAGTCCGGGGAACCCGAAGCCGAACGGCTGCTCGCGGTCGTCGTCGGAGCCGGAGCCTTGGGAGGGATGGGCCACGAGGTCAGTCTACGGACGCGCCGGAGGGGTCGGACACGGCCCCTCGGTGGGTCACGCCCGACCCGATCTCGCGGCCCCGGTGCCGCGAGGACGGGCGATCAGGCGGGGGTGAGCGGAGCCGGCAGCGCGAGGTCGTGGGCCACGATCCACTCGTCCCAGTCGGTCGTGAAGTACTTGACCCGGGTCTTCTTGTACTCCTTCACCGACCACAGCAGGGCGTACTCCTCGACCCCGGTCTCGGCCTGGATCGCGGCGATCGTCTGCTCGCACTCCCGCGCGTTCTTGCCGTGGACCATGGTGAACACCGAGTACGGCCAGTCCTCGTAGGTGGGGCGTCGGTAGCAGTGGCTCACGAGGGCGAAGCCGGCCATGCGGGGACCGATCTCGGCGAGAGCCTCGTCGGGCACGGCCCACACGCCCATCGCGTTCGCCTTGAAGCCCGCGTTGCGGTGGTTCATCACCGCCGCGAACCGGCGCATGAGCTTGCGCTCCTTGAACGACGCGAGGATCGCGAGGAGGTCGGACTCCGAGATGCCGATCGCCTCCGCCTGGGTGGCGAAGGGCCGCGCCGTGAGGGGCAGGTCCTCCTGCACGGTCCGGATGGTCGCGACCTCGTCGGCCGTGAGGACCGGCGCCTCCATGTCGGGCTTGCGCTCGGGGCGCTCGTGCTCGAGCACCTCGGTCTTCGCGTCGGCCGCGGTGGTGCCGGTCATGTCGAGCTTCACGCCGATCTTGTAGAGCTGCAGCGTGGGGAGCTTGCGGGTGACGCGCGCACCGGAGTCGCGGTGCAGCACGTCGAGGTGGTCGTCGAGTGACGCACCCGGCGGCACCGCGAGGGTGTACCAGAGGTTGTACGGGTGGTTGCGCTTGTAGTTGTGGCTCACGCCCGGGTGCCGGTTGATCACCTCGGCGGCGTCGTCGATGTGGTCGGGGTCGACCTGCGCGGCGACGAGCGACGAGCCGTAGCCGAGCGCCCGGGTGTCGAAGATCGCGGACAGCTGGCGCAGCACCCCGAGGTCCTTCACCCGGCGGATGCGGGCGTGGACGTCGTCCTCGGCCAGCCCCAGCCGGTCGGCGAGGGTCGCGTACGGGGTGGGGTCGACGGGGAAGTCCCACTGGAGCGCGTTGAGCAGCGCCCGGTCGAGGTCGTCGAGGTCGGTGTCGTGCTCGTGCGACGCGGTCATGGCCCGCCAGCCTACGACCTGCCGGCGCGGCGTCGTCCTCCGGCCGGTGGGGCCGGCTCAGGCGACGACGAGCCAGTCGGACGGGGTGGCGACGCTCTCCCCGAGGCCGACGGCGACCTCGACGCGCGTGGTGCCCCGCACCACGGTGAAGTCGACGGGATCGCCGGGGCGGAAGCGCCGCACGGCGGCGACGAGCTCACCCATGGTGGCGACCTCGCGGTCGCCGACCGAGACGATCACGTCGCCCACCTGGAGGCCGGCGGCCAGGGCCGGGCTGGCATCGACCAGGGCCCGGACGCGCACCCCACCGCCCGGGCGGTCGAGCGCGTCGGTGCCGAGCACGCCGGACCAGCCGTGCGCCACCCGGCCGGTGGCATCGAGCTGGGCCACCACGTTGCGGGCGATGTCGATCGGCACGGCGAGGCCGTCGGGGCCGGTGAGGATGCCGATCACGGCTCCGGACCCGTCGAGGAGCGCCCCCCCGGCGGCGTTGGGCCGCACGCGGGCGTCGGTCTCGATCAGGGCCACGCCCTGGACGCCGGTCGCGAGGGCCGCGATGCGGTCGAAGCCCGAGATGACCCCGGCGCTGACCCACCGGTCCGGCCCGGCGCCGGAGCCGAGCGCGGCGATCCCCTGGCCGACCCGCAGCCCGTCGAAGGAGGCGAGCCGGGCCGGCACGAGGTCGGCCCCGGTCACCTCCAGCAGCGCGAGGTCGGTCTGGGCGTCGATGCCCCTCACGACCACGGTTCCCACCTGCCCGCCGGCGGTGATCACCGATGGGGTGCCCGCGCCGAGGAGGTGCGCGGCCGTGAGGATCCGGTCGGACCGCACGACGACCCCCGACCCGACGACCGCGGCGTCGCCACCCTCGGCCGGGGTGACCGAGATCGTGACCACGCTGCGACCGACGCTGGTGACGAGGGTGGCGACGGAGTCGGGGTCGACCAGGGGCGGCTCGACCGCCAGGCCGGCGGGCGCGGTCCCGGCACCGTCGGTGAGGCCGCCGGCCGCCATGACCGCGCCGAGCGTTCCGGTCACCCCGATGAGGAGGGCGACGAGCGCCACCAGCCACACCTTGGGGCTCGCCGGCTCGGGGCGCAGGGCACCGACCGGGCTCCCGAGCTCGGAGGGGTGGAACCACAACCGGTCGAGCGGGTGAGGGGGCGGCCCGCTCGCCTCGTCGTCGTCGGCGGGCATCCGCGGAGTGTATCGACGTGATTTCCCCGATTTCCGTCACCTCCCGCTGCCCTCTGGTTCCCTGGTTCGCTGGGCGGCTGCGGCGGCTGCGGCGGGGGATTGGTGGCCTCGGGCGGGTTCCGGGCGCGGGCTCCCCCGGGCAGCGGTGAGGGGAGGTCACTACGATGATCGGGTGGTGGTGATCCCTCCGGCGGGCGACGACTGGCTCGGCCTCACGCTCGACCCGTTGCCCACGGAGGCGGCGAGCGTGTGGGCAGCGACGCCGCGCTCGGGTGCCGTGGTGTGCTTCCTCGGCGTCGTCCGCGACCACGCCGAGGGCCGCGACGGTGTCACCGCGCTCACCTACGAGGCCTACGAGGAGCAGGCGGTCGTGCGGCTGCGCGAGCTCGCCGGCGAGACCCGCCGCCGTTGGCCCGCCGTCGAGCGCCTCGTGTTGCTGCACCGCCTGGGCGATCTGCCCCTGTCCGAGGCCTCGGTGCTCGTGGTGGCCTCCACCCCTCATCGCGCCGAGGCGTTCGAGGCGGCCCGCTTCGCGATCGACACCCTCAAGGAGACCGTGCCGATCTGGAAGCAGGAGCACCACGCAGGTGGCGTCGACTGGGCCACCAACGCGACGCCGGTCCGACCGGTGCGGTCCGGGGCGGGCTGAGTCGTGCCCCTCGACCTCGCCATCGACCTCGGCACGGCCAACACCCTCGTCTACGCCCGCGGGCGCGGCATCATCCTGTTCGAGCCCACCGTCATCGCCCTCAACAGCCGCACCCAGGAGCTGCTGGCGATGGGCAACCAGGCCTGGCACATGATCGGGCGCACCCCGGGGCACATCGTCGCCGTGCGCCCGCTCCGCGGCGGCGCGATCACCGACTTCGAGATCACCCAGCGCCTCATCCGCCTGATCTTCGAGCGCTCGGGGGTGAACCGCCTCCAGCGGGCCCGGGTGCTGGTGTGCGTCCCGTCGGGGATCACCCACGTCGAGCAGCGGGCCGTGCTCGAGGCCACCCGGCGGGCCGGCGCGTCGCAGACCTTCCTCATCGAGCAGCCGATGGCCGGTGCGATCGGCGCGGGGCTGCCGATCCACGAGCCGCTCGGGAACATGGTCGTCGACATCGGCGGCGGAACCAGCGAGGTGGCGGTGATCTCCCTCGGCGGGATCGTCGCGTTGCGCGCCGTCCGGGTGGGGGGCTTCGACCTCGACCACGCGATCCAGGCCCACCTCCGGCGGGTGCACAACGTCGCCGTGGGCGAGCGCACCGCCGAGGAGGTCAAGCTCGCGATCGGATCGGC
>Ga0194120_10006974_pt1 | contig 15678 bp, 14 predicted proteins | sample TA2MahCa65mmetaG_FD_148642 | JGI IMG/M metagenome (GOLD analysis project Ga0194120, IMG submission 148642) | Freshwater microbial communities from Lake Tanganyika, Tanzania - TA2015019 Mahale Deep Cast 65m | ecosystem: Environmental > Aquatic > Freshwater > Lake | place: Tanzania: Lake...
GATAGGCGAAAAGCTCGGGTTCGAGGTGCACGTTACCACCCTTGCGGATCTGCTCGTGCAGGTTTTCGTGCATACCGCATACCACCGGGGGCAGGTGAATGCCAGGCTCCGGGAGCTTTGCCTGGATTCCCCCATGACCGATTTCATTGCCTGGGCATGGGTCGGCAAGCCTGCCGCGGTATGGCAAGGGGAAACCTGATGCTCTTTTCATGCAGGCAATGAACTTCAATTTCCGGGCCTATCTCTCCCGCATCGGCTTCCGGGGCAGGGTGGCTGCCGATTTCAGGACGCTGCACGGCATGATGCAGGCCCAGCTTTTCTCGGTGCCGTTCGAGAACCTCGATGTTCAGGCGGGGAAAACGGTTTCGCTTGCGCCCGAGGATATTTACCGCAAAATCGTCGAACATCGGCGCGGAGGCTACTGTTACGAAGTGAACGGTGTGTTCAGCATGGCGCTTGCTGCGCTGGGTATTCCCTGCCGGCTTGTGGCGGCCCGGCCCATGACCTATCCCGTGCGCCGCCCGAAAACCCATATGGCTATCGTGGCAGAGGCCGATGGTGAGTCCTGGCTCTGCGATCTCGGCTTCGGCAGCTACGGCATCCGGGAGCCTCTGAATCTCGGGGTGCTCGATCGGGAAATTCGTCAGGGACCCGCCGGTTTTATGCTGACGAAGAGCGCTGTAGGGGAGTATCTGCTGCAGACGCTTTCCGATGGCACCTGGATGAGCCTGTACGAGTTCAATCTCTCCCCGCAGGAGTGGGTGGATTTCCAGCCCGCCAATTATCTGAACTCGACGCATCCCGATTCGATTTTCGTGCGCTCCCTCATGGTGGTGCTGCAGACGCCCTCAGGAAAAAAGGTGCTGCACGGCAACCGCTTCAGGGTGTTTTCCGGAAGTCTGGTCGAGGAGCGTGAGGTCAGTCCGGAGGAACTGCCGGGACTGCTCGAACGGGAGTTCTCACTCAGGTAGCTGCTATATAGCCGGAGGCCGCACGTTTCACCGGCGGACCGGGGCTGAAGAAGCTCCCTGCATGGACGCAAGGCACGAACGGGGCTGTCAGCGGATCGTGCCGAACATCATGGGCTTGCCGGTTTCAACCACGTATGCGCCGGAACTTCTGAACCAGCTTCTCCAGAAGGCGGCAATCGCGTTGATCCGGTCGACATCCAGATAATTCTCGCTTTCAGGTACTGCTTCGGCGTTGTAGAATCCCAGGCCGAGAATGTACACCCGTACCTTTCCGCCGAAATTGCCGATCATCTGTTTCGCTGCAACCCGCTGCAGTTCCTTCGGGGGGTCGATCAGCCTGGTTTTTCCTTTGTTGTAGAACGAGGCCATGCTCGAATTCTCCATCATGTCCGAAACCAGCAGAATGTTCTTCGTGCCGGCGCGATAACTGGCGATGTGGCCGGATAACTCTTTCAGCGTGCGCACGATATCGGACCGGTAAATATCGTTGTTGCTTCCTCTGAAAGCCTCCATCATCGAGTTGAGCACGGCTTTTTTTGCAATCACTCCCTGGCGCTCGTGCAGCAGCGTGAACCGTTCGCGTTCGCTTCGTTTCAGGTTGTCGAGGAACGTGTCGGTCGGCGTGTCGTCAACCCTGCCTCCGGTTATTCTCGTGGTGTATCGGCCCGGAAGCGCCGAGGAAAAAGAGTACACTTCTACCGCCCGTCCTTCAGCCATCCATTCACCGGCCAGCCGCATCGCCCTGGACATCATGGCGCTGTCGTAGCTGACGCTCTGGTCGACAAGCACGAACAGTGCGGATGACGGGTATGGCCGCAGGTTCGGCTTGCCGAGCACCTGGTAGGATGTTTTCGGGAAAGGGGCGCCGAGCAGGGTGAGCGGCACCGAGAGCAGGATGACGATGGCAAGCAGTTTTTTTATCATGTGTCACGATTTGCGCATGAGCGCCGGGTTACTGCTGGTTGTCGATATAGGCTTTCATCCGGTACACACTGCGTTCGTTCAGCGCCTGCTTCATCGAATCGCGCATGTCTTCCATTGCGATGGCCGTGGTCAGCAGCGGGTAATAGATCGAAAAAATCTGGTTGGCCTTCTTCTCGGCGATTTTGCGCATTTCAACAATGCCCTCGTTTTTCTTCAGCATCCTTGTCTGCTGTCGCTCGTATTTTCTCACGGTTTTGAAGCTGTGCTCGCTTGTGTCGCAGAAGAAACTGTACTTGTAGCCACTCAGTCCTCCCATGTAGTTGATGATGAGGAAAATGATCAGCAGCGCCAGGAGCGCGGCGTACATGCTTTTGATTTCCGTCTGCTCAACAGCCTGCCTGCCGGCGGCCTCTGCCAGGAGGAGGGAGTCTCTCGTCTTCGCCTCCAGGAGAGAGTCGCCCGTCACCGCAGCGGGGGATGAGAAAAATTCCGCATCCTGCATCTCTCCTGAGGCACTCCGGTCGTTGATGATGCCCATGTTGAGGTTGGCTCTCGAGAAAAACGCGAACACCGAGAGCATGAGAATCATCATGACCGCCCAGACCACAGGTCCGTATGTCCTCACGAACCCGTTCTTCTTGAAGGTGATCGAGGGGTTTATCTTTTTCAGTTCCCTGATGATGAGGCGTTTGTCGGTGTCGTTGTTGTCATTGCTTTCATGGTCGATGGCGGACCACATCACTCTCCGGTGGTGTTCCCGGTAGAGCACTTCACCAGCATGGTGGACGGTCAGCGCGATGGTGGCGGCAACAGCCGTGCCGAGACCGATGCCGAAGTACAGTTCCACGGTTCTCGTGGTATTGGCGAACCAGGAGATGATCACGATGATGATGGCGATCGCCTCGATCAGCACCCCGACGAACGTTATTGCCAGCAGCCACTTCGGCATCGTTCTCCTGCTTTTTTCTCCCATGAAATGAAGCCACTCCTTTGCGGTTCTGTATTCCTCCTCTTCAACAGGAAACGAGCTTTTTCGTGCGAGCATTTCGTACAGGAACAGCCCGGCAAGGATGCACGTCATGATAATCGCACCGAGTTCAACGTGATTGTCGTAGAGAAGCGTGATGCCGAGGGCTGATTTCAAGGCAAACGATACGGCAAGCAGGAGGATGGAGATGAACGTAGATGTTCATTTTTACCAGCGAACCGTGGTCCTGGTTCCAGAACTCGTAGAACCTGTCCGCGACATGCATCTCGAAACCGAAGGGGGAGCCGTTCCTGATTATTGCCTCATTTCCCTGGCCGATTTCATGCACATCGGAGGTCGCCTGTTTTCTCAGCAGGCCGAGAATTTTCCTCCAGTATAGTCCGATATTGAGTGCGTGCCACTTGAACCAGTTCATGCTGTCAGCTCAATTTGAAGTTGGGGTATGTCATGAACGCAGCACGCATAGCCGTTCAGGGCAGGCATTCGGGTTGCCTTCGACGTTTCGCATGCCGGTTCCGCCCGGCTGCGTCATGCTGCATTGCTTGTAAAGAGCAGCCAGGAACTCCTGACGGTAACGGTTACAGGTACTCGGATTCCGCACCGTTACCGGCGGATACCCGAAGGGGCTATGGAGGAGGGGAGCGTCCAGGGCCGTCCCGCCGCTGGAACACTTTTTGTACAATATGATACAATATAATAAAATTACCGGTATTTCTCTATGCCTCAAAAACAGATAAATGTGTGGTATCCCTGACGTTATGGTTACGGTGAGAGGTTTGTTCGTCTTTTGCCCTCATGGTGCAAAGTGTCTCATGATACACTGTTGATGCTTTTCCTGCTGTCTCGCCGATGTCATGCAGGGGGGATCACGCTCTCCCCGAAAGCAGCCCTGTTTCACGCCCGTGCTCCCGGTTATGGTCCGAAGGCGGGCTCTGCTGCAGGAAATTCCGGATTATTTCATTAAATTCCGCCTTTACGAAAAGCCTTGCCATTTCATATAAACCTTGCACAGCACATGTCTGATCCTGTCATCAAGCGGGCGCTGGTATCCGTTTCCGATAAAACCGGTATCGTGGATTTCTGCCGGGAGCTTTCCGGCCTGGGTGTCGAGATTTTTTCAACGGGAGGAACCCTGAAAACCCTGCAGGATGCCGGTATTTCAGCAGCCTCCATTTCAACCATCACCGGTTTTCCCGAGATCATGGACGGCCGGGTGAAGACGCTGCACCCGAAAATCCATGGCGGCCTGCTTGCCGTGAGGGAGAACGCCGATCATGTGCGGCAGGCTGAAGAGAACGGTATCGGCTTCATCGACATGGTTGTGGTGAATCTGTATCCGTTCGAAGCCACGGTTGCAAAACCGGACGTGACCTTCGAGGACGCCATCGAGAATATCGATATCGGAGGTCCCTCCATGCTTCGCAGTGCCGCGAAGAACAACGAGTCGGTGACCGTGCTGACCGACAGCGCCGATTACGCGCAGGTGCTCTCCGAGATGCGCCAGAGCGGCGGTTCGACGAAACGTGCAACCCGCCTCATGCTCGCCCGCAAGGTGTTCGAGCTGACCTCCCGCTATGATCGGGCCATTGCGGCCTACCTCGTCGGGGCTGAAGGTGCGGGAGCTGAAGGAGCAGCGGAAAAGATGACCGTTTTGCTTGAAAAGGAACTCGACATGCGCTACGGCGAGAATCCGCATCAGAGAGCCGGTTTCTATAAAATGAGCGACGCCGGGGGCAGCCGTTCGTTTGGAGCCTGTTTTGAAAAGCTGCACGGCAAGGAGCTGTCATACAACAACATGCTCGATATAGCCGCTGCTACCGGCCTCATCGAGGAGTTCCGGGGAGAGGACCCTTCGGTGGTGATCATCAAGCACACCAACCCGTGCGGCGTCGCGCAGGCTCCAACGCTCGTTGAGGCCTACCGGCGGGCGTTTTCGACCGATACGCAGGCTCCGTTCGGCGGCATTATCGCCTTCAACCGTCCGCTCGACATGGATACTGCCGTAGCGGTGAACGAGATTTTCACTGAAATCCTTATCGCTCCGGCTTTCGAAGCGGGCGTGCTCGACCTGCTCATGAAGAAGAAGGACCGCCGGCTTGTGCTGCAGAAGCAGCCGCTGCCGAGAGGCGGGTGGGAGTTCAAGTCAACGCCGTTCGGCATGCTGGTGCAGGAGCGTGACTCGAAGATCGTGGAGACCGGAAACCTCAGGGTGGTCACCAGACGGCAGCCTACCGAAGAGGAGCTGTCGAACCTCATGTTTGCCTGGAAGATCTGCAAGCACATCAAGTCGAACACCATTCTCTACGTGAAGAACCGCCAGACCTACGGCGTCGGAGCAGGCCAGATGTCACGCGTGGATTCTTCGAAAATTGCGCGGTGGAAGGCGTCCGAGGTGAATCTCGACCTGAAGGGTTCGGTTGTGGCTTCCGATGCGTTCTTCCCGTTCGCCGACGGCCTGCTTGCCGCTGCCGAGGCCGGAGTGAGCGCCGTGATCCAGCCGGGAGGCTCCATCCGGGACAACGAGGTGATCGAGGCCGCGGATGCCAACAACCTGGCCATGGTATTTACGGGGATGAGGCATTTCAAGCACTGACGTTTTATACTCGCGCCCCTTACGGGGCTTGGCCGAGGAACGGAACATGCAGCCGGTAATGCAGATTGCACCGAAAAAAGCTATCCTGAAAGGGTAGCTTTTTTCGGTGCTCGGGGCGTTATTGCTCGCCGTTTGCAACTCTCCCGGCGTTGTTTTCGTTACCAGTGTTCCGCTTTTGAGGAGTTTTAACTGATGAATCGGACGACAGATTTTCCTTCACGGCCCGGGCGTTGCGTTTGAGCCGTCTGAGGCCGATGCGGTAAACGGGCGTGCCGTAAAAAAGCCTGCGGAAGCCGGAGCCGGTGAGGTTCAGAATGTCGTCCGGCGTGATGCAGAGCAACTCCTTCCGGAGCCTGAAGCAGCCGTCGGGTGCCGGTCTGCGCGACTCGTTGGCCGGGCAGGCTTCCTGGCACAAATCGCAGCCGAAGAGCCAGTTGCCCACCATCCGCGACTCTTCGGGCGTGAACTTCCGTTTCATCTCTGTGGTGAGGTAGGAGATGCATCGGCGCGCGTCGAGTTTTCCCGGTTCCACGAGCGCTCCCGTCGGGCAGCTCTCCAGGCAGTTCCGGCATGCCCCGCACCGGTTGGGCGGTTCTTTCGTTTCTTCCCGGATTTCCCGGTCGATCAGCAACTCCCCGAGAAACACGTACGTTCCCGATGCAGGAGTGATGAGCAGGGTGTGCTTGCCGATCCTGCCGATTCCCGCGCTTTCGGCCCATGCCTTTTCCAGTACGGGTGAGCTGTCAACGGCGATCCGGGCATCGACCGGTTCAGGATAAAGGGTCCGGATGAAGCGCAGCAGTTCCTCGAGTTTGTCGCGCAAGATCCGGTGGTAGTCATCGATAAGGGCGTACCGGGCGATTCGGGCGGAGACGGGGGAGAGCGGGATGAGTTCCTGAGGGTTGTAGCCGAGCGCAGCCGAGATGACGGTTTTCACTTCCGGCAGGAGCAGTGCGGGGTCCGTGCGTTCCGGCAGGCCCGTTTCGAGGTAGCGCATCTGGCCGTGCCGTCCGTCCGCGATCATGCCGCGGAGTCTGCCGATCGCATTCTTCTGCGGCTTCGGCAAAGAAAACCCGACTGATGCCAGACCGAGTCTCTGCGCCTCGTGGCGTATCAGGCGGACGGGGGTAAGAGAGGAGCTGAGCATGACGGAACATCGTTGAATGGCGCTGTTTGTCGCGGTTCAGTTGCCTGAGAGACGATTTATCGTTAAATATACACTTTGATTTGTTTTCCAACCGATCCGCTGCGGGTCCCAATTTGCCTCTCTTTCATGGAACGTCGAGAGTTTATCAGAAAAATGCTTTCCCGAACCGGTATCGGAGCCGGCCTGGGTGTGGCCGCCCTGGGCGGAGCGATCGGGTACTATCAGCCGAGGAAAGAGATGTACCGGCAGAATGTCGCATCCGGAGAGGATGCCGAACGCCTTGCGACGCCGAAGAACGCGGTGGTGATCGGCGGCGGGCTTGCGGGCATCGGTTCCGCGCTTGAACTTGCCCGGAAAGGGTTCAGGGTGACGCTGGTGGAATCTTCCCCCTCGCTCGGCGGAAAGCTGACAGGCTGGGATCTCGATGCGCTTGGCGAACGGTTTCCCGTGGAGCACGGCTTTCACGGTTTTTTCGATCAGTACTACAACCTGAACGAGATGTTCGCCTATGCCGGAGTGAAGGATACGGTCTTTGATCCCGCACCCGGCTATCCGGTGTTGTTCCGCGAAAGGGGGCCGGAAGTGTACGGGCAGACCCCGAAATGGTTCCCGTTCAATATCCTCTCCGTGGTCGGGCAGTCGCGTTCGCTCGACATCGCTTCCATACTGAAGGATTACAAGGGACTCCGGCAGGTGATCGGCATGTTCCGGTACGATTACGGCAATACCTTCAGGGAGTACGACTCAATCGACTTCATGACCTACTGCCGTCAGGGTGAAATCCTGCCGGCCTTCGTCGATACCGTGCTTCATCCGTTCGCCGATGCCACCATGAACCGCATGGAGGTGCTTTCCGCCGCCGAGGCGATCCGGTATTTCCATTTCTATTTCATGGGCAGTCCCGAGGGTCTGGCCTTCAGGATCACCAACCGCGACTGCATGACGGCGCTCATCGATCCGCTTGAGGCGAAACTTCGCGAGCTTGGCGTCACCGTGCTGAAAGGGCGCCGGGCCGTGCGGCTGCATACGGCGGCGGGCAAGGTTGCCGGTGTCGAGCTGCAGGGCGCCGGGGGCGGAGGCGGAGTGCTGCTGCAGACCGGCGAGGAAACCGTTCCTGAACGCGGATGGGTGGTGCTGAAGGGATCGAACGGTGTTCCGGTGATCGTATCGCGTCAGGGGGGATCGATTACGGCTTTCGACGCCCGTTGCACGCATATGGGGTGCCCGGTAACGCACGACGCGGCAACCGGAGGATTTTATTGTCCGTGTCATGCCGGACATTTCGATACGGAAGGCAACCCGGTCGGCGGACCTCCGGAGGCTCCGCTGGCAAGGTTCGATGTGGTGCGCAACGGCGGTACCCTGGTTTTCCGGGTTCCGGAAACCGGCCCGGGATCTTCCGGGGAGGTCATTCCGGCGGATTACTGCGTGGTGGCTTCCGACGTGCGGGGTACGAGGGAACTGGTGCTCGGCTCGGGACCGGAACTGGACCCGCTCGCATCCTCCGTGGCAACGCTCGGTGAAGCCGATCCCTACGCGGTTTACCGGCTCTGGCTCGAACGGCCGCTGAAGTCGGCGGAATTTCCGTTCTATACGGTTTCAGGTTACACCTATACCGATTCGATATCGATTTACTCGGACTTCCAGGAGCCATTCATCTCATGGGCGAAAAAGCATGGGGGATGTGTGCTCGAGTTGCACGCCTACGCCATTGCTCCTGAAGATGTGAAGCCGGAGGAGACCGTCAGGGCCGCCATGAAGGAAGAGCTGCACCACCTGTTTCCTGAAACCAGGGATGCAGCGATCCTGCACGAGCTCTACATGCAGCAGTCGAACTTCACCCGATGGGCGCCGGGTGATCACAGCCGGAGGCCGGGCGTGGAGACACCGCTTTCGAATCTGTTCCTCGCCGGCGATTGGGTGCGGGTCGATGCACCGGTTTTTCTCATGGAGGCTGCGGCTTTTACCGGTCGCATGGCGGCCAACGCGATTTTCCGGCAGGAGAACCTGAAAGCCACGCCGCTGCCCATTGTCCCGATGGAAGGGATCTTCGCTTAAGCCGGGTGTCAGGAGTCAGGAGGCTGGAGAGACGGGAGTGGCTTTCTGGTCTTGCTGGTGCCTTGCGTTCTTTTCACTTTTCCTCGATGCAGCGAGCCACGGTGTCGTGCAGCCGGGGACGGAACGTGCGGATTTTGATGTTTTCCGATGTGGGGTGGACGCGGTTGCTGAGCATGATGACGGCAAGCTCTTTTTCCGGATCGACCCAGATGCTGGTGCCGGTGAAGCCGAGATGTCCCCATGAGGTTGCCGAAAACAGGCTTCCTGCCGAGGAGCTTCCTTCAAGCGAGCGAAGATCCCATCCGAGAGCGCGAGTGGCATTGCCTTGCCTCGATGTGAACATGCGCACGGTTTCCGGTCTGAAATACCGTTTCCCGTTGTACTCGCCCCCCTGCATCAGCATCCTGATATAGGTAATGAGGTCCCCGGTGGTGGAGAAAAGTCCTGCATGACCGGCGACGCCACCGAGCAGTGCGGCGTTCTGGTCGTGAACGACCGGCCGTTTCGCGCTGAAATGCCAGGCGGTATCCTGTTCGGTCGGCGCAATGGCGGCTGACAGGGATGCGGAAGGATTGAACAGGGTGCGGTGCATGCCCAGCGGGAGGGCGAAGCGCTGTCGAAAGTTCGCTTCGAGGCTTCTCCGGGTCACGCTTTCAACGACCCGCCCGAGCGTGATGAAGCCGAGATCGCTGTACAGGGTTCTGGCTCCGGGAGCGGAAAGCAGGGTATCGGCATCTATTGCCCGGAACACTTCGCCGGGCGTTCGGCAGGTTTTGTGAAACAGCGTATGCGCCCGCAATCCTGAATTGTGGAGCATGAGGTTGCGCACGGTAATTTTCTCTTTTCCGCCAGGGGCGAATGCCGGGAGATAGCGTGCAACCGGCATATCGAGATCGAGCGAATCGCGTTCGACAAGCTGCATGACGATGCCGGTGGTGGCCACGGCTTTGGTGAGTGAGGCAAGATCGTAGATGGTGGTGGTATCGGCAACAGGTGATGAGGAGCTGCAGGTTTGCCGTCCGAATGCCTGGTGGAACACCGCTTTTCCCCGGTGGATCACGGCGATGCTCGTACCGGGAAACACCCCTTCGCCGACAGCCTCCGAGGCAAGCGCCGCCACCGGTCTGAAGTCGGCCCCGGTTGCAGGCCGGGGTTCGATGAGTGCTGCCAAAAGCGGCAGCAGCAGGATGGAGAGTGCTCGACGGGCTGTCATGGCGGCGGTGTTTGCTTGTCGTGAGCGATGGTTGCCGTTCCGGTTACTCCCGCTCAGAATACCGAGAATTTTACGTACCGCTTCGGATTCTTTTTCAGGTCGACCAGCAGGGAGTCGAGTGACGAAAGCGTTTCGTTCAGATTGTTGTAGAGCGCCGGATTGGAGTGCAACTGGCCGAAGGTTCCCTTGTCACTCTCGAGTTTGGTCATGAGCGCTTCGGTTTTCGCTGCCGCCTGGTTCAGGCGGGAAACCGTCTCCTCGGTGTTTCTTGCAAGTTCCCTGTCGTTCAGCAGTTTCGGCAGGAGGCCGTCTCCTTTCGAAGCTTTCCGGGTGATTGCGGACAGTTCTGCGGATGTGTTTTTCAGGCTGCTGACGGTTTCTGCAAGTTCGGCGCCCATTTTTTCGTCGGAAACCAGGCGTCCTGCAACCCCTTTGCCGCTGTTGAGCCTGTCGAGCAGCGTATTGATTTTTTCGATCGCCTTGCTTGCACTCCCTGTCAGGGCAGCCATGCCGTCTTCGGAGTCAAGGGAGATGTAGTCGCCGTTACTGACCGGTTTGCCTTTTCCGGTCATGATGTCAACATACTTGTCGCCCAGCACGCCAAGCGAGCGGATGGTGGCTTTGGCGTCCTTGGTCACCAGTGCCGCATATTCATTGCGGAGTCTCAGTTCTGCGACCACGTATAGCGAATCGTTGTTGGTGACGAAGTCGAGCTTCGAGACCGTCCCGATCTTCTTGCCCGAAACCGAGACGAAGTTGTTCTCAGCAAGCCCCTGTACATCACGCGAGAGCACCTTGACGGTGGTTGTACCGGTGAAGAGGCTGCTGTTCTTGCCGATCACAAGACCGAGATAGGCGGCGAACGCCAGACCGAGCAGAAAAAAGATGCCGGTTTTCAGGTCGCTCCATTTCAGTGCGTTCGGATTTATCATGCTGGTAAGTACTTTCCTGAGTTTAAAGTTCGAGGATCTTGTCGGACAATATCGAGCGGATGAAGGGATGATCTGCCTGGTGGAGATTTTCGGTTTTGTCGTCGAAAATGATTTCCCCCTGGTAGAGCACCGCCGCATGGTCCGCCGTGCTGAAGACATCGTCGATGATGTGCGTTACGATCACCGCTCCGAGGTTGCTTTCCTGACGGAGCGAACTGATCAGGCCGAGAATGCGTTTCGAGCTTACCGGATCGAGTCCGGCGGTCGGTTCATCGAAAAGGATCATGTGCGGCCTGAAGATGAGCGCCCGGCCGATGGCGACCCGCTTGCGCATGCCTCCGCTGAGGTTTTCGGGAAGCTGGTCTTCGTAACCCTCGAGACCCGAGAACCGGATCTGTTCGGACACGCGCTCCTCAACCTCCTTTTCCGGCAGCTTGAGGTTTTCGCGCAGGAAGAAACCGAGGTTCTGGCTTATGGTCATGGAGTCGAAGAGGGCATTGCCCTGGAACACCATGCCCATCTTCCGCCTGATAGGGTAGAGTTCCGTCTCCCTGAGCGGGGTGATGTCGGTGCCGTCCACGAAAACCTGCCCGCTGTAGGGCTTGATGAGCCCGAGCATGAGCTTGAGGATGGTGCTCTTTCCCACGCCGCTCGGGCCGAGAATCGCCTTGATGGTGTTGTCATGAACGGTCAGGGAGACGTTTTTCAGGATCTCCTTGTCGCCGTACTTGAGGGTGACGTTGCGAAGTTCTATCATCTCACTTCATGTTTTCCAGTACGACCTTCGAGACGTAGAAGTTTGCGACGAGCACCAGCCCTGACGATACCACGATACCCTTGATGGTCGAGCGTCCCACTCCTGCGGTGCCCCCTTTTGCGGAGAACCCGTTGAAACTGCTCACCAGAGTGATGATGATGGCGAAAACCGGGGCCTTGAGGAAACTGACCACGAAATCCTTCGGAGCCAGCCGGGGGTAGACCGCGTTCCAGAATATGCCGGGGTCGAGTTTATGATAATTGATGGCCAGAAGAGCAGCACTCTGCAGGCCGGCGAAATCGGAAAGCGCGACGAGTGGGATGAACATCACCAGGGCAGCGGCAAGCCTCGGCATGACGAGTTTTGCTATCGGGTCCGTGCCGAACGCCCTTAATGCATCGATCTGTTCGGATATCTGCATTGCCCCGAGTTCTGCGCCGTTGCGCGAACCGAACCTGGCCGAGAGCATGAGCCCCATGAGCAGCGGCCCGAGTTCACGGACTACTGTAATGGAGGTGGAGCGTCCAAGCATGGTCTTCGCCCCGAACTCCTCGAGCAGGTTTCCGACCTCGATGGACATCAGGGAGCCGATGGAGATGGCGCTCACCAGCACGATGGGAATCGATTCGGTGCCGCAGATTGTTGCCTGGTCGAGAAAATCCCTCCAGTAGCGCCTGAGTTTCGGCATGGTGAAGAAGGCTCTCATCGAAAACAGGAAGAATTCCTGCAGGGTAAGCAGGAACTCCTTGGTCCTGAAGGAGAGCTCTTGCGGGAGCGTGCGGATGGCAGCTAATGGCATGGATAGAGTGTCCTGAAGCGTTCGTCACGGCCTTCTCTTGAAATTTGACCTGATAATAGCAAATCTTTACCTAATCACCCAATGGACGGCTGATGCATCAGGCCTTCACCAGACGGCTTTTCATTTTCATTACCCACTCGCAGGGGATGGTAATGGTGCCGAAAGTCTCGTCATCGCGTTCCTTCAGACCGTGATAGTCCGATCCGCCGGAAAAGAGCAGGAAATACTCGTTGGCGATCTCCCGGTAGTAGTGCTGCTTGTAGGTGTCGTGAGAAGGATGGACGATCTCGATACCGTCAAGCCCGAATGTGATGAGCTGCTTCAGGATCTCGTCGGGCACATTCTGGGCAGGGTGCGCCAGAAAAGAGAGCCCCGAAGCCTCGTTGATGAGCCTGATGACATCGGCAGGATGCGTTTCGATGCTTTTGACATAGGCAGGACTGTGCGCACCAAGATACCGGCTGAATGCTTCACTGAAGCTTTTTACATAGCCGCCATCCTGCAGCACCGCCGCTATATGGGGTCTGCCGACACTGCCGTTCTGTGCTTTGAGGATGATCTCCTCGATTCCGATCTTCACGCCCATTTTCGCCAGCTTGCCAACCATGCGTTCCGCCCTTTCGGTACGCAGATGACGGCAGTGATCGAGATACCGTTTCAGTTCGGAATGTTCGTAATCAAAAAAATAACCAAGGACATGAATATCATAGCCCTTGTAGGTTGAACTCATCTCTACACCCGGAATGAGCTCTATGCCTTTTGCTAAGGCTAATGGCTTTGCTTTGTCAATACCTGAAACAGAATCGTGGTCAGTAATACTTATTGCCGCCAGACCGGAAGCTGATGCCTTGGCAACAATATCCTCCGGTGAGAAGATTCCGTCCGAACATTTTGTGTGTATGTGTAAGTCTGCTTTTTCAAAGCCATTATGCCCTACGCTTTCCAAGCTGTATGGCATGGCTGAATGGTTAATGTGTTAAGTAAATTCTCTATATATAACAAAAAATATCGCGTGCTCTCAATGAGAAAAGAGAATTATTTTCCGGGCTTAAAAGTGCCCGGAAATCAGTAACCGGCAGACGGGAGTTGAAGCGTGTGACTGTGTTCATCCCCGGGGTACTTGCCGTTTCTGCGGTCTTTTCGTCCTCCGTGTCCCCCTTCCGGCAAGCCGGTCATCTGCTCTCACTCAGGTCGCAGGCAGAATACCGGCGGCAAGCATGCCGAGGATTCCGGAGCCGAGAGCGAGGCGATAGAGAATGAAGACGGTCGTTGTGTGGCGTTTCAGGTAATTGAGCAGAAAGGCTATCGACGCATAGCCCACAACGCCCGAGACGACGGTGGCAACGAGAATCGATGTCATCTCGTCCGGAGAGGCAAGAAGTTCCCTGCGTGTCTTGTAGAGCTGGAACACCCCTGCTGCGAAGACGGAGGGAAGGGAGAGCAGGAAGGAAAACCGGGCGGCGGTTTCCCGCGAAAGATTGAGGAAGAGTCCCCCTGTTATGGTCACCCCGGAGCGTGAGGAGCCTGGAATGAGCGCGATGCTCTGGGCAAGGCCGATCAGGAGCGCCTCTTTCCATCCGATTTCCTCCATCCGTTTCATGGGGAGTCCACTGCCCAGGCGTTTTTTTACCCGCTGTTCGGCAAGGGTGAGCAGGAGAGCCAGCCCGATCAGCGCACCGCTGATCCAGTAAAGCGAGCGGAGCGATGTTTCTATTTCGTTTTTGAAAAGCAGCCCGAACACCACGATGGGCAAGGTTCCCGCAGCGATCATCCAGCCCATTTTCGCTTCCGGCGTGCCAAGAGGCTGCCTCTTGAGAATGCCGCGTCCGACTTCATGCAGGATAGCCGAGATATCCCGGTAGAAATAGATCATGACGGCGGCAAGCGTGCCGATCTGGACGATGGCGGTGAAGGCTGCGCCGGGATCTTTCCATCCGGCAAGCGCCGGGATGATCCTCAGGTGTGCGGTGCTGCTGATGGGCAGGAACTCGGTAAGCCCCTGGACGATACCGAGGATGACGGCTTCAATCAGGCTCATGATTCAGGGATGGTAATATCTTGTTTTTCGCTGGTGCGGGGAGTTTTCATGATTTCGGAAAGCAGTGCCGAGGCATTTTGCAGGGCAAGTGCGCGATGGCTGATCCGGTTCTTCTCGTCGAGGTTCATCTCGGCGTAGGTTTTTCCTTCGGAATGCACCAGGAAAACCGGATCGTAGCCGAACCCCTGTTTCCCTTTTCTTCCGGTCGTGATGGAGCCCTCAACCACCCCTTCGGCGGTATGACGGAACCCGCAGACGGTTTCTCCCGAAGGGATTCTGCCCTTGAGGGCGATAACGGTGCGGAACCGCGCGACACGGTCTCCGATGCCTTCGAGTCGGCTGAGCAGCATGACAAACGTTATCGTCATAGGTTGGTTTCAAACCTTCCGGGACAGGGGCGAAACGGGCTGAAAGCACACCGGGTTCACCCCCGAGAGACCGGACTTCCAGGCCGGTGTCGTCGGCAATGACGATGAAACATGCAAAGCGGTTTTCGAGCATTGCGAAAATTCCGTCGGCTTTCAGGAGGGCGTTTCCCTCAAGTGTGCGCTCCGTTTCCTCGATGTCGGCCGTAACGCCGAGATCGGTGAGTGACAGTACTGAGAAGAGCGGCGAAATTTTTTCCAGCATCGGGCGCAGTTCCTTGACCTTGTCGGAGTTTCCCGTGGCCAGGACGACCGGTATGCGGTCAGCGGAAGTGTTTTCGCCCATGCCGTTCATGCCTCTCCTCCAAGAAGCCGGATCATCTCATGCACGGCGGCTTCAAGTCCGATGAAGGCGGCTCTTGCGATGATGGCATGGCCGATACTGACCTCCTCGATCTCTTCGATCGTAGCGAACGGTGCGGCGTTCCTGTAGTTCAGTCCGTGACCGGCAACGACCGCGAGCTCCTGCTCGCGCGCATGTCGCGCGGCATCCCGGATTTTATGCAATTCGTTCCGGCGATCTTTTTCTGTCTCCTTCAGCGAATAGATGCCGGTGTGCAGTTCAACGATATCTGCACCAGCCCTTTTTGCAAGATCGATGGCATGCTTTTCGGGTTCGATAAAGATGCTGACTGCGATGCCCGCATCGTTGAAGGGCCGGATGAATGCAGAGAGTGCGCCGAAGTGTCCGGGAATATCAAATCCGCCTTCGGTGGTGAGTTCCTCGCGTTTTTCCGGTACCAGCGTCACCAGTTCCGGACGGATATCGAGCGCGATGCGCTGCATCTCGGCACTCATGGCCATCTCCAGATCGAGTCTGGTCGTCACGGCCC
>Ga0194120_10006976_pt1 | contig 15677 bp, 18 predicted proteins | sample TA2MahCa65mmetaG_FD_148642 | JGI IMG/M metagenome (GOLD analysis project Ga0194120, IMG submission 148642) | Freshwater microbial communities from Lake Tanganyika, Tanzania - TA2015019 Mahale Deep Cast 65m | ecosystem: Environmental > Aquatic > Freshwater > Lake | place: Tanzania: Lake...
GCATTACGACTTTAGGTTCTTCGACCACGAGAGCGCTCACTTCGAGTGCGCCCCGAACCCCTTCGATGCTAAGGTGTTACCGATGTCTCCGGAATAATCCGTTACCCATGTGGTCGGAATAGACACAAGAAAAAAATGGTGCCGGAAATAGGATTCGAACCTACGACCTACGCATTACGAATGCGCCGCTCTACCAACTGAGCTATTCCGGCGTCCAAACCCGGGCTCGGCCGAGGCCGGGAATCTTAAACGCACTGCAGGCCGATGAAAAGTTCGACCCTGACGTACTCCAGTTCGTTTGAGGACGGTGGCCAACGACCTCCGACGCGGTTGTCCCTCAGACCACGGCACAGAAGTCCCACAGAGCGACCGCCTCAGGCGCTTTGCGTGGCCCTACCCCACCCCAAACGCGGGGAGGCCGCGCACGGGAGGAGGAAGTAGTGTCAGTGATTGGTGAAACGCCCTCTACGCACGGACGGCACGGGCACGCGCAACTCGCGCGGCAACCCGAATACCATGCGCTCCTCACGCCCGACCAACTCACGCGGCGCCGTGGCACCCCACTGCCGCAGTCGATCGATGACATCGCGCACCAGAATCTCGGGCGCCGATGCTCCCGCAGAGAGTCCCACGCACCGCCTGCCATCAAACCATTCGCGACGTAAGTCGTCCGCGCCGTCAACGAGGAATGCCGGTGTGCCAACTCGCTGACCGAGCTCAACGAGACGATTGGAGTTAGAACTTGCGACCGAGCCAACTACGACAAGTACGTCGCACTTGCGCAGTAAATCTTTGACAGCGTCCTGCCGGTTCTGTGTGGCATAGCAGATATCTTCTTTATGTGGACTCGCAAGTTGTGGAAAGCGCTTTCGCAAGGTGTGAATAATCTCGGCGGTATCGTCAACAGAGAGAGTAGTCTGCGTCACAAAAGCGAGATTGAAAGGATTATCCGCCTTAAGTTTAGTGGCATCTTCCACCGATTCGACAAGATGGATCTTGCCTCCGAAGGAAGTATCGAAACGACCGAGCGTCCCCTCCACCTCAGGATGACCATTGTGACCGATCAGAATGACCTCTCGCGCCTCGCACGAATATCGACGTACCTCCATATGGACTTTGGTGACGAGCGGACAGGTGGCATCAAACACAGTAAGCGCGCGTCGCGCCGCCTCGTCCTCGACCGCCTTCGATACACCGTGAGCAGAAAAAATGACCGTGGCCTTTTCGGGTACCTCGTACAGTTCGTCGACGAATACCGCCCCCATCGAGCGCAGGCGCTCGACAACGTGCCGGTTATGAACCAGTTCGTGTCGAACATAAATGGGTGCGCCGAAGAGCGCGATTGCCCGCTCGACGACATCGATGGCACGTTCGACACCGGCACAAAACCCACGCGGGTTGGCGAGTAGGATGTTCATCGGCTGCGACTCCAATCAGTAAAAGCATCGCAGAGGAGAAAAACAGCGCCGACGGTGATAGCCGCATCAGCAATATTAAACGCCGGGAAATACACCGGTCCCCAATGTACGTGGATAAAGTCGATGACGAAGCCGTGCTCGAAGCGATCGATGACATTTCCAATCGCCCCAGAGAGCACCAACGCGAGCGCAACTGCTAGCACACGCTCCCCGCGCGCGTGTAACGTCCGCAACCAGAGAACGAGCACCGCGCTCACGATGACGGCCAGAATACTGAAGAAATGGCGCTGCCAGCCGCCGCCGTCCGCCAAGAAACTAAACGCCGCTCCCCGGTTGTGTAAACGCGTGATGTCGAGCCAAAAAAATACCGGCTCGGAGTCGCCGAGTGCGTAGTGCGTTTCAACCCAGGCCTTACTCATCTGGTCGGCGACGATGAGCAGAAGCGACAGCCACAGCCAGCGCCAACCACTGTCCCGCCAACTTACGGCAACCAGAGCCTCGCGCAGGGATAACCCGCTCATGCGTAACGACGCTCCTCACCGGACCCCAAGACATTGACGACGCAGCGGCCACAAAGTTCAGGGTGTTCGGCCTGCTGACCGACATCGTCGCGACGGTGCCAGCAGCGCACGCACTTGGGCGCGGCGGTCGCCTTCACGCGAACCGTAAACGCAGACACGTCAGGATCAACGACGACCTGCGCTGCTGACGTAATCAAAAAGAACCGAAGTTCATCACCGAGCGCGCCATAGCGAGCCTGCTCACTCGCCGGTATGACGATTTCGACCTCAGCCTCTAGGGGCGAGCCAATCCCGCCCGCCTCACGCAAGCGCTCGAGTTCGCGCGCGACCTCGCTGCGCAAAGCAAGCAAGGCATTCCAGTCGATGGTGTCTGTCGGTACTTCGGGCAGTGCGTACCAAACTGAGTGGAACACCGAGGCCTCGCGTCGAGCAGGCAGCTGCGACCAGATTTCTTCGGCAGTAAACGCCAATACTGGTGCGAGCCAACGCACCATAGCTTCGACGATATGAAACATCGCCGTCTGCGCAGAGCGTCGCGCATGGCTTTTTGTAGGTGTCGTGTAGAGGCGATCTTTGAGGATATCGAGATAACAACCACCGAGCTCAACGACGCAGAACCCGTGCACTCTCTGATAAACGAGATGGAACTGGTAGTCACGATAAGCAGTGGCAATCTCCTCTTGCAGCGCCTTGGTTCGATTGAGCGCCCAGCGATCGAGAGCGATCATATCTTTGACTGGGACCGAATCGGTCGTAAAGTCGAAGCCGGTGAGATTGCCGAGCAGAAAGCGCACCGTATTACGAATACGACGATAACTGTCGGACGTGCGCTTGAGGATTTCATCGGATACGCCCATTTCGTTTGCGTAGTCGGTCGAGGCGACCCACAGACGAAGCACGTCAGCTCCGAGGCTCTGCATCACCTTTTGCGGAGCAATGACATTACCGAGGGACTTTGACATCTTGCGACCCTTATCGTCCACCGTGAAGCCGTGGGTCAGCACGCCCTTGTAAGGCGCACGACGATGCAAGGCCTCCGACATCAATAGCGAAGAGTGGAACCAGCCGCGATGCTGATCCGACCCTTCGAGATAAAGATCAACAGGGCCTTCGATTTCGGGGCGCTGCGCAGCTACGCACTCGAACGACAGCCCCGAATCCATCCAAACGTCCATGACATCGGTGACTTTGTCGTACTGCGCCGCCTCGGCACCGAGAAGTTCCGCCGCGTCGAGCGCAAACCACGCCTCGATGCCGCCCCGCTTCACCTTCGCTGCCGCAAGCTCTATGAGCGCGACAGTATTGGGATGCAAGTCACCCTTACTCTTGTGCACGAAGAGTGGAATGGGTACGCCCCAGATGCGCTGTCGTGAGATGCACCAATCGGGACGGTTTTCGATCATACCTGTGATGCGCTGCTCGCCCCACGCAGGAGTCCAGGTCACTTTTCTGATGTCCTCGAGGCCGCCTGAGCGCAGCCTGCGTTGATCCATGCTGATGAACCACTGCGGCGTCGCACGGAAAATCACTGGCGTCTTATGGCGCCAGCAGTGCGGATAACTGTGGCGGTACAGCACGTGCTTCACAAGCGCTCCGCTCTCGCGCATGAGACTGATCAGGGTCTCACCAGCTTCGTTCAGCTTAAGCCCTGCGACGAGAGGTGTACCCTCGACAAACCGACCGTCACCGCCTACGGGGTTGCTGACCGGGAGCCCATATTTTTGACCGATAGCGAAGTCTTCCTGACCATGCGCCGGGGCCGTATGCACGGCACCCGTGCCCGCATCGAGAGTGACGTGATCACCCACAATCACCGGCACTTCGTAATTAAGAAACGGATGCTTCAACATCAAGCCCTCGAGCGCCACACCTTTGAAGTACGCTACCTGCTTAACGCTCTCTACTTCGATGTCATATCGACCGGCGATGATCTCGAGCAGATCGCTGGCAAGGACGACAAGACGCGAGAGGAACTCCCCCTGCGCGGGTATATGTACAAGGGCGTAGTCAATTTCTGAGCCGACTGCGACAGCCTCGTTCGCAGGCAGCGTCCACGGAGTCGTGGTCCAGATGACGATCGCAGGCTGAAGACCCTTAGCCATTTTCTCGCCTGGGCGCATACCAATACGTGCGCGAAGGTCATCGACGTCCACCACCTTAAAGGCGACGTCGATCGCCGGAGACGTTGTGTCTTCATATTCGACTTCCGCTTCGGCGAGCGCTGAGCGACAGTCCAGACACCAGTGTACCGGTTTCACACCTTTGTACAGGTGGCCGGCCTTTACGATGCGACCAAAGGCCCGCATCTGCTCGGCTTCATAGGCCGGATCCATGGTGCGGTAAGGATGATCCCAATCACCGAGCACGCCGAGTCGCTTGAAATCGGAACGCTGTAGTTCGATTTGTTCAGCTGCGAATGCACGACACGCTGCGCGGAACGCGTTGACATCAAGTTTCTGACCCGGTCGTCCGTATTTCTTTTCGACGGCGAGCTCGATAGGGAGCCCATGGCAGTCCCAGCCGGGGATGTACGGCGCGTCGAACCCGTCGAGCGTACGCGACTTTACGATGATGTCCTTCAATATCTTGTTGAGCGCGTGACCGATGTGGATACTGCCGTTTGCGTAGGGCGGGCCATCGTGCAACACAAAGCGTGGACGACCCTTCGCGATGCGACGCAGTTCGCCATAGGTGTTGTTCGCTTGCCAGTGCTCGACGAAGGCGGGTTCGCGCATGGCGAGATCGGCCTTCATCGGAAAGTCAGTCTGCGGCAGATTGATTGTCTGCTTATAGTCCATCACTACTTTTTCACCAACTCACGCGCCGTTCGCGAATCCGCCTGCATCTGAACCACCATCAAGTCGACATTCTCAAATCGCAACTCGTCGCGCAGGTGGGCAACAAACTCGATCTCGAGCTCGCGACCATAAAGGTCGCCTGAAAAATCGAACACAAACGTCTCAAGTAAAGGCTCGAGTCCGCCGACCGTAGGACGCGTGCCGAGACTCGCTACGCCGCCGAGGGGCGACCGCTCGATACCGTGCACCCGAACGGCAAAGACTCCGCTTAGGGGGAGTCGACGCCGACGGACGCGAATGTTAGCCGTCGGGAAGCCGAGCGTGCGGCCAAGTTGCTGACCAACCACCACCCGACCTCGCATCGTGTACGGCCGCCCGAGCAGATACGCCGCCCGGGGCAGATCGCGCTCGGACAAGGCAGCGCGCAATTCCGAACTGCTGACACGATCGATGCCGAGCCGCACGGACTCGATGACCTCCACCCAAAATTTACCTCCCTCGCTCGAGGCTTGCAGGAAGGCGGCATCGGCCTCGCCATCCCGACCAAATCGGAAATCGTGGCCAACGATAATACCCGCGACACCGAGATCTTTGACGAGCAGCTGTAGGAAGGCTGTGCCCGACAGCCGCCGCAACGCCTCGTTGAACCGCATCAAGACGAAGGCATCTAGCCCCGACCGCTCGAGGAGCCGCCAGCGCTCGCGGAAATTGGTAAGACGCGCGGGCGCCGTGTCGGGGGACAAATACTCGCGTGGCATCGGCTCGAAGCTCACGATGACGGCCGGTCGACCTTCAGCACGCGCTCGTTCGAGCGTACGTGAGATCAGAGTTTGATGACCACGATGCACTCCATCGAAACTACCGAGAGTGACAATACCACCGTACAGAGCTTTGGGCACCCCACGCGTGCCGCGCAGCAGCCGCAGAAACGATCGTGCCGATATCATGCGCTTCGCAGGTGCGCAGGGCGCAGCCCGAGCAGCACGAGCGTGAGGACATAGGTCACCCCGCCTGCGAGGATACAGCCCGACAAGAGTATCGCGCGATCGATCGGTGAGGCGTCGAGCCAATAGCTGAGCGCTGGGCTCACCAACCAAAGCGTAACCGCCATCAAAAAATTAGCGATTAGCACGCGCAGTCCGAGCGATCCCCAGCCGGCAGACGGGTGGTAGACGCCCTCGCGTCGCAGTCCGCGCCAGAGCATGAAACTATTGAGTGCCGCCGAAAGACAGGTTGAGGTGGCAAGAAGCACGAAGGGCGTGGCAAAGCCTCCAAAATGTGCGGGCAGAACCACGACGAGGTTGAAAGCCATATTGACAGCGAGCGCGATGAGCCCGACGCGAACTGGCGTTTTGGTGTCCTGCCTGGCGAAGTATCCCGGCGCGAGTAACTTGACGAGACTAAAACCGATGAGGCCCCAAGAGTATGCCATGAGGCCGTATTGGGTCATCATCACATCCCGATGGGAGAATTGACCGTAGCCGAAGATAGTGGCGGTTATGGGGCCGGCGAGCACGAGCAGCCCCACCGTCGCCGGTGTAACGACCAAGAGCACGAGGCGAAACGACCAATCGAGCGTCGCCGAGAAGCGCGCGGCATCGCCCGCCGCATGCTGCGCAGAAAGCCGCGGTAAAATCACGGTCGCAAGCGCGATACTGAATACGCCGAGCGCGAACTCCATCAAGCGATCGGCGTAGTAAAGCCAAGCGATGCTACCCGTCATTAGAAACGACGCGATGAGCGTATCGAGCAACAGACTCACCTGTGCCATGGACGAGCCGAAGATTCCCGGGATCATCAGCTTGCCGATTCGGCGTACGCCCTCGGCTGTCGGCCGCCAACGCGGCATCGATAACAAACCAAGTCGCGCCACCGACGGCAACTGGAACACCACTTGTGCGACGCCCGCGAAGAACACGCCGATGGCTAGGGTCACTCCGGGGTTAGCCGAGTTCGCGGCAATCACCACGGCGAACAGAATCATCACGAGATTCATTACGACCTGCGTGAACGCTGGTACGGCGAATCGATCGTAACTGTTGAGCACACCACTAAAAAGAGCCGTCAAAGAAACGAAGAAGAGATACGGGAACGTCCAGCGCAGCATGTCGACAGCAAGCTCATACTTTCCCGCTTCCTGAGTAAAGCCGGGGGCGAAGAGCAGAATAACGACTGGGGCAGCGATGACCCCGATCGCAGTCACGATGAGTAGCACGCAACCTAGGGTACCGGTCACGCCCGCCACCAGCTCCCGCACGTCGTCCTTCTGACGGAGAACTTTGTACTCGGAGATTACGGGTACGAAGGACTGTGAAAAGGCCCCTTCAGCGAATAGTCGGCGCAGGAAGTTCGGGATCTTGAAAGCGACCAGGAACGCGTCCACCAGCGTGCCGGCGCCAAAGGTCTGCGAATAGACCATATCACGCATCAGCCCAGTGACCCGGGACAGCAAAGTGGTTAGACCCGCCACTGAGGTGCTCTTGAAGATCGCGCGACTCATGACTGCCGTGTGGGACCCCGCCTTCGAACTATACCGGAGCTGCTATTTTTAAACGTTGACAACTCCACGTCACAAACAGAAAATGTCGGACCCTTCAACGTCGCTAAACACTATTCGTGGCCAATACTAAGTCCGCCGAAAAAGCAGCTCGTCAGGCCGTCAAACATCGCGCCCGCAATGTTGCGCTGCGCTCTCGTTCCCGCTCCGCGATTCGCGAAGCGACCGAGACCATCGCCAAGGGCGACAAAACGGCCGCTCCGGCTGCCGTGCGCCGAGCAGGTTCTCTGGTCGACTCGATGGTTAACAGGGGCCTCGTGCACCGTAACAAGGCTTCACGCCACAAGAAGCGTTTGGCTGCGAAACTCAAAAGTCTTGCTGGCAAGTAGCACTCTCGCGAGCCCCCTTTCTACAAAATCGGCCTACAGGTGGTTTTTTCTTCTTTCGTGCCCTTACCGTCCGCTCTCTGCGACCCGCCTCGAAAGGGAGCCCCGGCACCCATGGAGTCTCCATCGCCGAAATAGACGCACGGGCCGCGCTCTTTTCCGGTCGCTTCGCATCACCCTTCTCTAAAACACCCCTAGCCTCAAGTGTGCTGCGTCGTGCTGCAAGGCGGGCTTCGACAGCGAGCAGCAGCGGTAATCGAGACTCGCCTGTGGCGACTTTCCGCCAGTCCCGCCCCTCCGGCCACGGTTCTAGGGCCCCGACGAGCGCCCAAAGCAAATTTAGCGTGCGGGTCAGTCCCGCGTGGCGCACCGAGAGATAGGCTTCAAGCGCGCCACGTCGACGCAAGGTCTCAACGTCGTCGATGCCGATAATCGAGAGTAGACGCTGCGATTGAGGCCCGAGGTTGCGCAAGTCGCACAGGCGCAACCGCAGTTTGCCCTGCGCCAGCCGGCGACGAACCTTCGGATTACGATCGGGCATCTTTCGTCGATTCGAGGAACCGCATGACCGCCTCGGTGAGTTCGCGTGTGCCGGTGCCAGTGATGCCTGAGATTAAAAACCACGGATCTTTGAAGCGCAGCGAGCGCACGATGGTTTTCGCTTTTTGCTCTGCTTCGCCGGACGGCAACAAATCGCTCTTATTAATGACGAGCCAACGCGGCTTCGTCGCCAGATCTTTAGAGAATTTTTTGATCTCGGCAACGATCGATCGCGCATCTTTGACGGGATCGGCATCCGGATTGTAAGGCGCGATCTCGACGAGATGCAGCAGCACTCGCGTGCGCTGTAAATGTCTTAAAAAGCGAATGCCGAGTCCCGCACCCTCGGCTGCACCCTCGATGACACCGGGAATGTCGGCCATCACGAAGCTTCGATGCTCGCCGCAATAGACGACACCCAGATTAGGGTACAGCGTCGTAAAGGGATAGTCGGCAACCCTCGGACGTGCCGACGACACGGCACGGATAAACGTCGATTTGCCCGCGTTCGGCAAGCCGAGTAATCCCACATCTGCGATAACTTTAAGCTCGAGCTCAAGAATACGCTTCTCGCCGCGTAGACCGGTACCGAATTGCCGCGGCGCGCGATTGGTACTGGTCTTGAATCGGGCATTACCCCAACCGCCCTTGCCACCATTCGCGACGAGTAAGGTATCGCCCTCGTATAAAAGATCGCCGAGTTGCTCACCGGTTTCTGAATTGAGAATCACCGTGCCTATTGGCACCGGCACATACAAATCATCACCGCTGCGACCGAAGCAGTCGTTGCCGCTGCCACTCTCACCTGATTTCGCCTTGAAAATTCGCTCGACACGGAAATCGGCCAAGGTATTGATGCCGGGCGCAGCCCGCAAATAGACGCTGCCGCCATGACCGCCGTCGCCACCATCTGGTCCGCCGAAAGGCACAAACTTCTCGCGACGGAAGCTTAGGCAACCCCGTCCTCCGTCGCCGGCCTGCACCCGGATTTTGGCCTCATCGACGAACTTCATGAACACGTCCTCTGCAAAAACCACAAACAAAAACCCCGGCACGCAGCCGGGGCACTGAATGCGGGAGGTATGTCGCCGTCAGTCGGCAACCACGCTCACGTACATCTTATTCTCGGCGCCCCGGCGCTTGAAGGCGATCTTGCCGTTGGTCAGGGCGAACAGCGTGTGGTCCGTGCCCATGCCAACATTGGTTCCGGCGCGGTATTGGGTGCCACGCTGACGGATAATGATGTTACCGGCGAGCACCTGCTCACCGCCGAACGCCTTTACGCCGAGTCGCTTACTGTGAGAGTCGCGGCCATTTCTGGTGCTGCCGCCCGCTTTTTTATGTGCCATGTGTCCGCTCCGCAATCAGCCGACGTTGATACCGTTAACCTTTATTTCAGTGAATTGTTGCCGATGGTTTTTCATACGCAGGTAATGCTTGCGGCGCCGGAATTTGATCACGCTTACCTTATCTCTCTGACCGTGACACTGCACTGTCGCTGAAACCGAGGCTCCTGACAGCCTGGGAGAGCCAACTTTAACCGAATCGCCGGAACCAACGAGAAGGACTTCACCGAAACTCACCTCACAACCAGGCTCCAAGGGAAGCTTTTCGATGCGGAGTACACTACCTTCCTCGACCCGATATTGCTTTCCACCCGTGGCAATAACCGCGTACATTTGAATAGCTCCGGAAAAGGCTGCGGAGTTTACTGAGCGACCGTCAAACGGTCAAACCCCTCCGTCAGAGACGATTCCTCAATGGATCAAGGACTTACCCTTTTGGTGTCCAAGTCGGCTACCATCATCCTCGGTGAATACGCTGCTGGCCTCGGTCAAGGAGCTGGTTCGTCAGGATCTCCAAGCCGTCGATGCTGTGATCCGCGCCAGCATGAAAAGCTCAGTCGCCCTGGTCGATCAGGTTACTGAACACATCTTTTCAAGCGGTGGAAAGCGGCTTCGCCCACTTATCGTACTGCTCGCCGCCCGTTCGGGTAACTATCGTGGTACGAGCCATATTGACGTCGCGGCATTCATAGAGTTCATCCACACCGCGACCCTCCTGCACGACGATGTCGTCGATGGCTCATCGCGCCGCCGCGGACGCTTCACGGCGAACCACTTATATGGCAATCAAGCGAGCGTCCTCGTCGGCGACTTCGTTTACTCGCGAGCGTTTCAGATCATGGCGGCAATCGGCTCGCAGCGCGTGATGGAAATCATGTCGCAAGCTACTAACGTCATCGCCGAAGGCGAAGTACTGCAACTCATGAATGCAGGCGATCCCGACACGACGCAGCAGCGTTATTTAGAGGTGATCTACCGCAAGACCGCAAAACTTTTTGAAGCAGGAGCGGAAGTATCTGCGGTGATCGCTGGAGCGAGCCCGAGTCAACAACGTGCATTGGCCGACTTTGGCCGACATCTCGGTACTGCGTACCAGCTGATCGACGACGTGCTCGATTACCAATCAAACCCCGATGAGCTTGGCAAAAATTTAGGTGCCGATTTGGCTGAAGGTAAGCCTACCCTCCCCCTAATCCAGGCCCTACAAAAAGCCTCGGATCCGAACATCCGGTCGATCATCCGCGGTGCCATCGAGAATGGCGGCGTCGAGCAACTTGATGCCATCGTGGGCGCAATTGAATCGACCGGCGCTATTGAGTACACTCGCGCTATCGCTCAGGACGAGGCCGATCAGGCACTTGCAGCCATTCAAGCGCTGCCAGAGTCGCCGTTCAAAAAAGGTCTCGCCGCGCTCGCGCGTTTCGCCGTCGAGCGCACTTCCTGACATCGGCCCCCGCGGGTCCGCCAGCATCGGGATGTAGCTCAGCCTGGTAGAGCACTACGTTCGGGACGTAGGAGTCGGAGGTTCAAATCCTCTCATCCCGACCATCTCCCGCCAAAGAAAACAATCAGTTAGCCTGATGTCGGGATTGTCCGAGTAGAATACTCGGGACTATTCTACTTTTCAGTGACTTTGATATGCGCGTAGGCGTCACTCTCTGAGACAAAGTTCAGGATTCACAGGTCACCGAAAGAATAAAACTCTATGGACATCACCACAGCCCAACTTGAACTGCGCAACTCTTATTTACGGGGCGGTCCAGGAACGATCATCTCGGGTATCGTTTGGCTCTTCGCTGGAGTCGCAGCGAACAATACGGACATTCCGACAGCATTTGCGGTTTTATTCTTTGGTGGAATGTTGATTTCCCCACTTTCAACGCTGCTCAGGCGCAGTGTTTTCCGTCGCAGTCCGCCGCAGAAAGGCAACCAAGGCGGCTTGACCGTCATAGAGACGACCTTTCCTATGATCGGCGGTCTTATCGCGGCATGGCTGATGCTGCCTTTCAGACCAGATTTTGTGTTCCCGCTGGCGGCAATCGCAGTCGGAACCCATTACTTCGGATTTCGGACTGCTTATGGCGACTGGACGTACTGGATCCTCGGTGGCGCGTTAGTCGTTGTTGGTTCTACGTCTATCTTCGTCGGAGTGCCCAGCGCCAATATCGCACCCCTCTTGGTCGCAGCAGTAGAAGTGATTTTCGGTATCTGGCTAACCCGACAAAGCGTTATCCGTGACCAGTGAAACCTAAAGTCGCCAAAGTACTCCCATTACAATGCTGACCGTGATTTCTTCTCTGCGAGAGAACTCTGGACGGACAATCATCAACTGATTGCTCAACTCGTCATCGCTCTTGCCCCTTCAAGAGCAGCATCACCAGCATACCTGGCTACCCTCGCAAACAGATCATCTTCAAGATCGCAGCGTCTTCCTTCTATTGGACGCGCTACTTTTATCAAGGTAAGGTCTATAAGCGTTCAACGCGAACAGCAAGCAAACGCGATGCGATTGAGTTCGCAAAGCCCTTCTACGACAACATCAACTACAAGCAACACGCAAGTCTTTTGCGTGGGAAAAAGCAGAACTTCGTCGCCTGTGTTCATGATGTATTGAAGCAGCAGCACTATGCTGTGCTGGCAGGCGAACTGTCAGCAGAGAACTATCCGCCTATCCGCCGCGTACACGAAGGCTGCTGCCGCCACAGCGACCGCTACGGCCACGACGCCGAGCAAGGCGGCGTAGGTCCAACCCATTGTTCGCATGGTGCGAAACATCTCAATCGGATTGGCGGCGGCAAGAATCCTGCCGGACGCCCAAAGAATCGCGGTGGAGGTGGGGAGCAGCATGGTGGCGATCACGACGATCGCGATGGCCAGCGGGCCCTCGATCCACAGCACGAGCGCCACGACGCTGAGAATGATGGCGAGTTGGAACAGGGGACGCTGCTCGACCGGGTTCACCATCTCCACGGACAGCACCGGCGGTTCGTCGATACCGTTGGCCACGTACTCGAGCAGCACGTAGGCGTATTTGAGTGTCCATGAGAAGGCAATCAGAAACAAAGGCAGGCCGAGCAGCCCCGCCGCACCCGCAATCGCAAACAGCAAAGTGAACACAGCGACCAGCAGCAGCGTGGTCGGGTGAAATGGCCGCAGTATGTGGCGCAACAGTAGCGGCATCACCGTCTAGGTTTCACCGATGCAGCGATGCAGCCAAGTCGCGCCGATGGCGCGCTGGCTGGTCATGCCGCCACACGCTGCTGCCACTTCGGCAGATTGACGCCCTTGATGAGTAGCCAAATGGCAAGACTCAACTCGCCGACGAACGCTGGGATCAGTATCGCCGGAAACAGGGTTCGGGCGACATCCGGCGCAAGAATCAATGCAAAGCTGTTGATGAGATAGCTCGCACCTGCGAATTGCAGCAGAACGCCCAGAGTGGCGGGCAGGTAGGACGACTTGTAGATCAGGTAGCCGCGAATCAGGCAGGTGAAACCGAAGAAAATCAATCCGATGCCGAATCCATGGCTGTGCAGCTGGTTGGCCAGATACGACAGTTGTTGCTACTGCTCCGCCGCGAGGCTGCCTGCCTGGCCGGCGTTGCCCATGACCGCCACCGGCGCGTCAGCAGTGCCAGCTTGTTGAGCGCTAGGACCGCCGTCTGGATCAGATTGAACGCGGTCGACATCAGCGCGAGGCTCCTGCTGATGGGTCGTAACAGCAGGTAGAAAATGATGATCGTCAGAATGTCCGCGACCTGCATGAGCAGGTCGCCTGCGATGCCCGCTCGCCACAGCAATTCATTGGCCGCGATGTTGTTGGCCGTCGCCGCGGGATCGCCGCCCCGCGACCAGTACTCCGCGCATGATCAACTCGCCGAACATGCCGAGCGCGATGATTGCGAGATAGATCAACCCGCAGGCACGGGCATAGGTTTGAGGCGAGCGCTCAAAGGATGAGTTCATGTCGTGCGTGATCCCGCATTGAGTTCGGCGCCAGGCGCCGATGGGATGGATTCGACCCTGATCGAATCCGGCGAGCAATAGAGGCGACATCGACGACGACGCCGGAAGCAGAAGGTCCCACGTCGATCCCGTGCAACGCACGTGCTCCAAGTCATGCGCACGCGCAATGCGTCGCCTGGCCGAGTCAATGGGACGACCCGGCTTCCGCGCACTGTGCGCGCCATGGCCGTTCGAAGCAACGAACAAGCCTATCGAGTGACCACGCTGCCGTCGACGACGCCCGGATCCAGCTCGAACATTACCGTCGGAGTCCGCTGGCTTTCCAATCCATCGCCCGGCGTACGCGTCGCTCGACCGACGGGTGCGTATAGAACAGCACTTCCTGCAGCCAGCTCGGGCGTGGATTGCGGTACTCGGCCGTCTTGACCAGCGCCGTCGCGAGGGCATCGGGCAGGTTCACGGTCTCGAGTGAGTACTGGTCGGCCTCGTTCTCGCCGTGGCGGATCGAGGCGTTGACCAGCGGCTGCGTCAGCAGGAAGAACAGTGACATCAGGAACGCCAGCACCGGCAGGCCGGTCGGCTCGTCGATGCGCGCCGCGCTGCCGAACGCCCGCGCGACCCGGGGGAACAGCCGGTCGGCCAGGAAGAAGAACACCATCGCGAGCGCCGACATCAGGAACACCATGCGCCAGACGTGACCGAGTACGTAGTGACCGATCTCATGGCCAGTGACGGCCTTGACCTCGTCCAGCGATGCGCCCTTGAATGCGACGTCCGAGATCGCAATGCGCGCGGACCCGGCGATGCCAGACACGTTGGCCGTGAAGTTGTTCGATTGCCGTGAGCCGTCGTAGACGAAAATCCGCTCGGCCGGCACGCCGGCCTGTCCGGCCAACGTCACGAGCGCGTCGCGAACCTCGCCGGCGGGAACTGGCCGATAGTCGTTGAAGAGAGGCTCGAAGACGACCGGTCCGGCAAGCAGGAAGGACGACAGTGCCACCGCGGTCAGGCCGCCCGCCCAGGCCCACCAGTACTTGCCCGCGCGCCGCATCAGGGCGTAAACGCCGACGAAGAAGAGGCCGACGAGTACCGCGAAGATCGCGGTCGACAGACCAGCCTGACCGAGAAAGTCCGCGAGCGGCTGGCTGGTGCGGCCGTAACTGCGTTCGCGCCAGAACTCCTCGTACAGGGCCCAGGGCAGCGAGATCAAACTGGCCAGCACAAAATAGGCCGCAGCAACGACCCACGCGCGGAGATTCAGCCCGCGTCGCGCCAGTTTCGCGTTGAGGCGATCCAGCACGCCCGTGCGCACGAACAGCCAGGCCACGACGGCCGACACCAGCAGGTTCCAGAGCAGCAGCCAGTGATTGCCGGCGGTGTAAGCAGCGGCCTGGGCCAGTGCGTCGGCGCCGAGCGAGTCGATGTAAGCGGCGGTAGCCGCGGCGGGGTCGAATGCCACGCGCCAGTCTACCAGCTGTCCTTCGCTTGCAGCAATTCAGTCACTTCCAGCCAGCGGGTTTCCGCCTTACGAACCAGGGGGTCGGGACTTCGACGAGGCGCGCGAAGCCCGCGAGCCATCTCTCCGGGCGCGCCAGAATCATCGAAGGCTTACGCAGTGCGTGAGCCTTTCAATTTTTTCCAGCGTAGGGAAATCGTAGAGTTGTTTTCTACGAACGCCCACATCCGTTCAATTCGACCAGCTGCCTGCGAGATGATCGGGTGCCAAGTGCGCATAGGGAAGCACCATCTAGCCAATGTCGCTCCAGCTCCAGCCAGATGACTTGAGGATCCTATCTAAGATGGCGATCTGGGCCATGTACCAGAACGTGATCAGCAGCCAGAAGGCTGTGAAGAAATCGAGGCCGGTCCAAGAGAAAGCGCCTCGATCTAGAAGCAGCAAGGAGATCAGCGTCGAGACAATCGGGAATCCGCTAAGGACTGCGATGATCTTTGACGCAGGCATCGCGCTTTGTTGATTCATAAAGTGTCCGTCCTTCGAGGAAATCGGTGGCCGCCTAACGCGATGGTGTGCCAACCACCCCCCATTTCCCAATCCCTCTCCGACACTCGGATTCCCCACGGTGTCTGTAGTAAATCGTGTACTACATCGACTTCATTCCACCAACGTCAGAGGGGGGACGAATTCTCGTCCCCCCTCATGTAGTACGAATGTAGGACGATGACCCCTACCGAAACCACGCTCGTA
>Ga0194120_10006979_pt1 | contig 15675 bp, 11 predicted proteins | sample TA2MahCa65mmetaG_FD_148642 | JGI IMG/M metagenome (GOLD analysis project Ga0194120, IMG submission 148642) | Freshwater microbial communities from Lake Tanganyika, Tanzania - TA2015019 Mahale Deep Cast 65m | ecosystem: Environmental > Aquatic > Freshwater > Lake | place: Tanzania: Lake...
CCGGTGCACGGGTTCTTGTCGTCGCAGGGCAGCGCGTTGGCGGGGAAAATGCAGCCGCCCTTGGGATCGCAGGCATTGTCGGTGCACGGGTTCTGGTCGTCGCAACTGCCACCGGCGCCCGCGCACTTGCCGGCGGCGGTGCATGCGTCGTTGAAGGTGCACTGGCTGCCGTCGTCGCACGCCGAACCCGCCGCCGCAAACTGATACTTGCATCCTACCTTGGGGTCGCAGCTGTCGGACGTACACGGATTGGCGTCGTTGCACGGCTTGGCCGGCCCGCCGCCGCACTTGCCGTCCTTGCAGGCATCGGCCTCGGTGCACGCGTTGCCGTCGGTGCACAGCGCGGTGTTGTTCAGGTGCAGGCACGCCTGTTTGCTGTCGCAGTCGTCGGTGGTGCACGGGTTGCCGTCGTCGCAATTGACGCCCTGGCCCTTGCACGCGCCACCCGAGCACACGTCGTTTTGGGTGCAGTTGCTGTCGTCGTCACACTTGCCGGTATTCGACAGGTACTTGCAGCCCGTTGCCGGGTCGCACAGGTCGTCGGTGCACGCATTGTTGTCGGTGCACACGAGCTTGCTGCCCGTGCACGCGCCGCCGACACACGCATCTTTGTCGGTGCAGACGCTGTTGTCGTTGCACGGCGCGGTGTTGTCGATCTTGAGGCAGCCCTTGACCCCCGAGCAGCCGGTGTCCGTGCACGGTTCGTTGTCGTCGCAGTTCGCGCCGGCCTGGTAGCCGCTGCCGTCGGCCTTGCACCCGAAAAGCCATTGGGCGCTGCCGCACGCGGGTCCGAGGCAGACGGCCTGCGCACACTTGCCGTCCGCGCCACAGAACTTTCCTGCGGCGCAGTCGTCGGCGGAGACGCACTCGACGCACACCCCTTTGGGCTGGTTGCAGACCGCCGGGCAGTCCTTGCTCGACTTGCACGGCGCGGCGCCTGTGCACGCGTGGTCCTGGCACGACTCGCCGGCCGCGCAGTCCAGACCCGAGTTGCAGTCGACGCATAGCGCGCTCGTCGCCCCGCACACCTGCTTGGTGGCCTTGCAGTCGATGTCGCTCTTGCAAGACTGCGCCGGCTTGCACTGCTTGGCCTGGCACAGGTTGCCCTTGGGGCAATCGGCGGTGGTCAGGCACTGCGCGCAGGCGTTGGTGGCGGGGTCGCACACGCCGGCCTTGCAGACGTTCGCGGCGTTGCAAGGCACTTTGGGCGCCTTGCAACCGGCGATCGGCGCGTGCCCGCAGGTGCCGTCGGCGTTGCAGGTGTCGGTCGAGCAGTAGTCGTTGTCGTCGCAATCGGCCGGCGACTGGCAGCCCGCGGGCCCGGTGTCGGCGGCGACATCGGGGGTCGGGGGGCCGTCGATCGGATTGCTGTCGACCGCGGCGGCCGCGTCGCCGACCGCGTCGGGGTTGGCGATCGGCGCGTCCGGCCCTGCGCCGGTGTCGCCACTGGCGGTGGCCGTCGCGCCATCAGGCAACTGGACCGCACCGTCGACTGCAACGTCGCTGCCGACCGACCCGAGGCTGGGCCCGCCGGACGAATTGCTCACACAGCCGGCAAGAGCTAGGCTCGACCACATGAGGCCCACCAGAAAGCGCATGGCAGCAACCAGACCGACCGCATCGGTCGGAAAAGGGGCGGTATTTTAGGGGTTGTCTGGGGTTTGGCAAGGGCCAGGCGCCGCGCGGCGCCCACGCCGGGCCCGGTCGCGAAACGAGTGGAGCACCTGCAACGCAACCGCAGCCCAAAGAGGGCCCTGCGGGACGCGACCTGGCGATCCGCGGGGCAAGCACGCTGATCGTGTCATGGAACAACTGCTGCAAGGACAGGCCACTACCGCGGGCCTCCAGCGCTTTCCGCCGCGAGATCGGCCTCGGCCTGCTTGAGTTGGGCCTTGTAGTACGCGTTGCCCGGGTCCTTTTGCGACGCCAGGCGCCAATAGAACACCTTGAGCGTCTTGGACGGCGTGCGCTGCGCGGCGGAGGCGTAGTTGGCGGCGGCCTGACTGTCGGAGGTCGCCACGCGGCCGGGCGCGGGCTGGGGCGCCGGGCTGGCGGCCTGAGGCGCCGGTCGGCCCGCATTTTCTGCCGCCAGTTCCTGCTCGGCTTGCTTGAGCCACAACCTGTACACGGCGTTGAGGGGGTCTTTGGCCACGGCCTGCTTCAGGTACATGACCTTGACGGCTTTTGAGGTGGCGCGCTTGCCCAGGTCGGCCAGGCGGGCGGCTTCCGCGGCGTTGCTTGCCGGGGCGGGCTGCGGCCGTTCAGCCTGTTGTTTGCGCGCTGCCGCCTCGGCCGCCAGCTTTCGCGCCTGAGCCTGCTGTTCCGCAGCAAGTTCGGCCTCGGCCTGACGCAAGAGTTGTGGGTACAACACGTTGGCCGGGTCCTTGCCGACCGCTCGCCGCAGGTAGTCGACCTTTGCCGATTTCGACGCGGTGCTCTGGGCCTGCACGACGAGGCGCCGCGCCTCCTCCTTGTCCAGTTCGGCTTGCTTGCGGGCAGCGGCGCGTTCGGCGGCGCGCTTCTTGGCCAACGCTTCTGCACGCCTGGCGGCTTCCTCGGCCTTCTTGGCGGCCAGCGCCGCGGCCTCGTCGACTGCGGGTGAGGCTGCAGTGGGCAATTCGTTGGGTCCGGCGGGTGCCGGATCCGCGGTGACCACGGCCACAGTGGCGCGATCGACGGGCTGCGTTGCGACCGCGTCCGGCGCGGCAGGTGGTGGCGGCGCCTGCGCCTCGGACGCGGCCGGGGTGGGCGTGACGACTGCAGCGGCCGGCGCTGCCGAGGCATCTGCGGCAGCGGCGATGGCGCCAGTGCCCTCCTCGGGCGCCGAGAACCACAGCGACTTGGCGAGCAGCAAGCCGATGCCCAAGAGCAGCACGGCGCCCGCGCCACCCAGAAACATCGCGGTCTTGTTGCCCATGCCCGCGGCAGCGGGCGGCGCGAGCGGCACGATCGGCGCCTGCGGTACAAGCGGCAGGTGCGCGACGGGGTCGGGCGCAGGCGCCGGCGTTGGGGCAGCGCCATGGACGGCTGGGGCCAGCGGTTGGCTGGCGCGGCGCTCTTCGTCAAAGCGGCGTCGTTCCTCTTCGAACTTGCGGCGCTCGGCCTGCAGTTGCTCTTCGATGCGTTTGAGCCGCATCCGTTCGGGATCGAGTTCCACCGCATCTCCGTGCAGGGCCCAGCGCCGCCCGCGCCCTCTGCCCTCGCGTCGCGCCGGCAATTTGCGCGCGTCGCCGTCCTGGGGTCAAGGCGTGCGCAGGCCGTCGCCGGTGTGCGCAGACGCGTGGCGGAGCAAACGGATTCAGCGCACCCGATCCTGCCGGGCACGCGGGCGGATCGGCGCGCGACCTCCAAAAAATGGTCGTGGTGTCGAGGACATGAACGATCCCCCCCTCTTGTTCCGGTGCGCCACGTCGGGGTTGCGGTCCTGCGGCGCGGCGTTCGTGGATTCCGCTTTGTGATCAAGGATCTGAACGATCCCCCCCTCTATTCAACCCCCCGAATTGACAGGGATTCGCTGCGGTGCGAATCTGGGCCACGCCGCGTCCTTGCCCACGGTCGCAATCCGGGTCGTCATGCCGCAAGACTACTACGCTCCGCCGGGCGCCAGCGCTCCGTCGGACGATTTCGGCGCCCGCCTCGACCAACCGGTCGAATTGGTCGGTCGAGCACTCAACCTCTATTTCGCGCACTGGCAAGCGTACGGCGCGCTCGGCCTCTTGCTGCTCGGACCGGTGGCGGCGGCAGCGCACTGGTACGCGCTCGGCCACCCGACGCGGCAAGGGGAATTCGACTGGGGCGAGTTGCGCATCAACCTCGTCGGAACGGCGTTGGTCTCGCCGCTGGCCGTCGCCAGCGTGATCGCGCTCTTGGTCGCGCGGCGCGACGGTCTGACCATGCCGTCGCTGGGCATGGCGCTGCAGGGCGCCGCCGGCCAATGGGGGCCGCTGTTTGCGGTGCGGTTTGTCAGTGGCCTCAAGATCTTGGCGGGGTTGGTGCTGCTGGTCGTGCCCGGCGTCTATTTTGCCCTGCGGCTGGCGGTGTGCGACGAGATGGTCGTGCTGGGGGGCGAACGCGCATCGGGCAGCGCCATGGCGCGCAGCGAGCGGTGGACCAAGGGGCGGTTGGGCCAGGTGTTCAGCGCGCTGTTCGTGGCCGGGTTGGCCACCAACGTGCCAGGCACGGCGCTCGGCGTCGTCGGCAGTGCCCTGGAAATGCAGCCGCTCGTCTGGCTGGGCATGGCCCTGGACTGCGCGCTGAGCCCGATCCTGACGATCGTCGGGGCGCTGATGTACTGGGACTTGGAGCGCACGGCCGAAGGCGACGCGCCCGGCTGATCCGCGCCAGCGAGCCTGCAAGCCAACGCAGCGACCCAGTCGCGGGAGCGCGCCGCGTAGCAAGGGCCCGGCTTGAGTCCGAGCGCGTTGGTTCGACCCCAGACGGGATCGCCACGACAGGACTGGCGGGGCTACTTGTGCGGTCCGCGCGCCCCGCCATCGGCCGCCGGCACATTGTCCTGCGGCGGCATGGTCTGGTGCGGCACCTCGATGACGATTTGCCGCGGGCCGAGCACGGGACCCTCGTGCACCTGGACCAGCGGCGGTTCGGGCTGCGCGCTGGCGTGCGGCCGCACGGTGACGCGCGGAGCGCCCTTGGCCGCGTGGGCTGCATTGTCGTCGGCAGGTCCCGCAGTCTGGACCTGGGCCGGTGCCGCGACCGCCGGTTCCGACGCCTGCGCAGCCTCGGAGGCCGGGATCGGCTCCAGCGACATCACGCCGGCCGCATACTGCCAACGGTGGCCGGCGCGCACCATCGTCATGGTTTCGGCATTGGGCGCCGCGGGATCGTCGGCGGCATCGACGCGCACCGCGCCTTCGCTCACCACCACCCGACCGCCAGCGCCCGCCGGATCCTGGCGCACCGCAAACCGCGTGCCGACCACCGACGCGCGAAATGCGCCAAACATCACGGCGAAACGCTGCCCCGAGCGCAGCTTCTCCACCTGGCACTCGACTTCGCCCCTGCGGACCCGCACGAAGGCCGTGGCCGGCCCCATCGCCAACGTCTCGAATTCGCTGCCCGGTTGCAGCGCGAACTCGAAACGACCCGCCGCCACCAGGCGGCCGCCCATGGCCGCGCGCACCTTGTAGCCCGTCTTGAGCGCACCGTCGCCCTGCAGGACTCGCCACACGCCGTCGGCGCCAGCCAGTTCCACCGTGCCCTCGACCGCGCGCACCGGCACACCCGGCCCCGGGTTGTCGGCCGTCGGTACGGTCGCCGCCTTGACCGATTCGGCAAAGGTCGGCTCGCCGCGGCGGTCTCCCAGCGGTTGCGCCACCAAAAGCGCGATGGCCGCGGCCGCCGATACCGCGGTCCCCCACAGCAGCCAAGCCGGCACGCGCGACGGCGGCGACCAGGTGCCCGACTGCAGCCGAATGCGCTCTTCGAGGCTCTGGCGCTGTTCAGGCGACAGCGCGGGCGCCTTGCCGCGCAGCAGCATCGACTGGAACCGCCGCACCTCGCCGACCGCCGCTTTGCAGTCCGCGCAGGCATCGAGGTGATCCTGCAAGGCCGGCCGTCGCTCAAAGATGTCGCCATCTTCGCGGTCAGACAGCCATTGCAGCCACTGGGCCGAGGTCGGGCACATCGTCCGCTTGTCGTCGTTGAGGTTCATTTGACCACCTGCAAGGCGAACGCGGGCAGTGCGCCGCGCTGGCGGGCCACCTCGAACACCTCGTTGCGCGCATGGAAAAGGCGCGACTTGACCGTGTTGATGCCGATGCCGAGCGTGGTCGCGATGTCTTCGAGGCTCATGCCCTCGAGTTCGTACAGCACGAACACCGTCCGCTTCTTCTCAGGCAAGGTGCCCAGGATGTCATAGAGTTGCCGGCAGATGTCGCGCGCCTCGATGCGGCTCTCGCTGTTGTGCATGGCCGCGGTTTGCGGCGCGTCGTCCAGGCCGAGCCAGCGCAACCACCCTTTGCGTCGGCCGCGGCGCAGGTATTGCAAGGCCACGTTGACCGTCACCCGGTGGAGCCAGGTGGTGAAGCGCGCGTCGCCGCGAAACTTGAAAAGCGCGCGCTGCAACTCGATGAACACGTCCTGCACGACGTCTTCGATTTCACTCGACGGGCCGAGCAGGTTGCGAGCGACCGATTCGACCCGCTTGCCGTGGCGCCGGTAGATGTCGCCGAGCGCATTGCCGTTGCCGCGTTGGTAGGACACGACCAGAGCCAAGTCCGCCGCATCGGCCTCGCCGCGGTCGTCGCGTTCGCCGCCGCCGGGCGCCGTCGCCAAGCCCCCCGAAACCACCGACAACCACATGCCGCCCGCCCGCCCCTGCCTGCGGGGCGACGCCAGCGCGCGGGCCGCCGACGTTCACCTGCTAGGTTGCCACGGCCCGCGTCGGGGTTCATCGACAAAACGACAGTTCGGCGGCGACCACATATTTTCACAAATGCCGCATGCGCAACATCGGGGTGGCGCCGTCCGTTTTTCGTTGCCGCGGCCTGGACCCCCGACTACACTTGCGCGCCCGGTTTTCGGGCCCAGGCGGCGGCGCACCGATGACGACCACTCGAAACTGCCGCGTATTGGCAGACATGCGCCGCGTTGCAGGCCGGGCCGTCGCGACGGCTGTTGGCGTGTGGGCGTTGGCATGCGGCGACGAATCTGCCGTGGCTGCCGCGAAAACCGCCGACGCCAGCGCGGGGTCCGAGGTCGCGATCGGCACCGATGCCAGCGCTGCCGCGATCGCTGAGCCCACCCTCACCGGCCCTGGACACCAGGACGGTCCGTACGTCGAACTGACCGGCACGTGGTCGGCCGAAAGCCAGCGCGTCGTCGTGACGGTGTGGGCCGGCGACCTGCCCAACCTGCTGGGCATGGCGTCGCACCTGACCTGGGACCCCGCGCAGTTGGAGTTGACGGCGAGCCAGGCGCTCGACCTGACCGAGGAGTCCGAGGCCACTGGCTTTGCCTGGCGGCACGTGCTCAAGCCGCTCGCTGCCGGCCGGCTGACGGCGGGCACGGCGCGGTTTCGGACCCTCTCGCACCCGTATGCCTATCCGGAAGGCGCCAAGGTAGGCCGCAGCGCCTGGCTCAAGCTCGAATTCCTGGTCAAATCTGCGGGCAAGCTGACGATCGCCTTCGACCCGGCGACGCAGTTGGCCCGCAAGGCCGAGGGCGAATTGCTCCCCGTCCAGTGGGTCGGCGCGACCGTCGAGGTTCCGGCCGGTTTCGCCATCGGGGGTGCGCCGTGACCCGCGCAGTCCTGCTGCTCGCCGCCCTGTGCGGCACCGTCGCGATGCCAGCGCAAGCCGCACCCGGCCGCAAGCTGTTTGCCGACTTCGAGCGGCTGCCGCTCGACCCCGAGTCGCCGTATGCGCGCACGCTGGCCGCCCACAGGGCCGAGGCCGCGCACCGCCCCGCGCAGCTCGCGCCGAGCCTGCGACAACCGACGTTCTTGGACGTGGACCCTTCGCTCGGGTGGTCGGCCGCCAACTTCTCCGCGCTCGGCAAGCCCAAGTGGGAGATTGTCCATCAGGACATCACGGTGGACCTCAACGCCGCAACCAGCGAGCTCAAGACCACCATCGCGGCCACGGTCCGCGCCTACCAGCCCACGGTCGCGCTGTCGCTGTTGACCATGGGCGCAAGCTCACTCAAGGTCGAGGCCAAGGACGGTACGGCGATCAAGGTGTCTTCCAACAATTTCAGTGGCTACACCGCGATTTCGATCGACCTGCCCGCCCCACTCACGCTCGAAACGGACTGGGTTTTCACCACCAACGCGACCGCGAAGCTCAACTGCAGTCCCCAGGGCATCGGGCTATTGCCCTGCGGCGTCGGCGGCACCTACCAGTGGGTGACCTTCCACCGCTACTACTTGACGCCGTCGGCCAGCCGTTCGCCGTTCAAGAGCACCCTGCACGTGGTGACGGGCGCCACCAAGGTCGCCGCCGCGCCGGGCATACCGATGGGCAGCGACACACTGGCCGATGGCCGCAAGGTCTGGCACTTCGAGCAGCCCGAGCGCACCGACAACGCCGGCTTCGCCATCGCCGAGTACGTCCAAGCCACCGGCAAGCTCGTCCAGGACAAGCCGTTGCGGGTGTTCACGACCAACAAGTACGCGACTTCAGCCAAGAACATGGTCGACCTGGCGACCAAGGTGGTGGGCGTGTACAGCACCGACTTCGGCGAATTCCCGTGGCCGGGGCTGAACCTGATGCAACTCGAGAACAACTTTGGCGGCGGCTACGCGCCCTTGTCCGGCATCTTCATGTACCGCGACGTGTACGCGGCCAGCCCGGGCACCGGCTATTGGTATGCGACGACAGAGCTGGCGGCCCACGAGATTGCGCACCAATGGTGGGGCAACCTGGTCGAGCCGGCCACCAACGGCGACGTGGCGCTGTCGGAATCGCTCGCCGAGTTCAGTAGTTGCCTCTACACCGAGAAGTACATGGAGACCCGGTCGCAGATCATCCGCGACAGCCTGAGCTACCTGTACCGCGTTCCGGCCAGCGAGGACATGCCGGTGGGCGCCCAGGGCGTGTACGGCACGCCGTCGTACGTCGAGATCGTGTACCACAAGGGCGCGGCGGTCTTTGAGATGCTGCGCAATGAGATCGGCACGGACAATGTGCTCAAGGCGCTCAAGCAGTTTGCCGTCGAGTACAACCGGGACTACGCCACGCTCGACAACCTGCAAGCCGTCGCGCAGAACGTCAGCAAGAAGGACCTGAGCTGGTTCTGGAATCAGTGGTTCGACAAGAAGGGAGCCATCGAAGCCGAAGTCGCCGGCCGCCTGGTCACGGGCGCCGATGGCGGATACCTCGTGCGGCTGCGCTTCCACCAGACCATGGCCAAGCCGTTCCGCTTCACGGTGCCGGTGACGGTGGACTACGCGGCGCAGAAGTCCGAGGTCAAGCTGGTCGAGGTCAACCCCAAGGGCGAGGCGACGACCGTGGTTGAGTTCGCTGTGCCGGCGCGGCCTGTCCGGGTGCGTCTGGACGTGCAGCGCTCCGTCATCCGCAAGTTCGCGACCGGCACGCCAGGCGACTTCAACCTGTCGGGGCAGGTCGACGGCGCAGACCTCGTGGAACTCGCGCTGCGCTACGGTCGGGCCATGCGCATCAAGGCCAAGAACGGACAGGAGTACTTCTTCTCGGACTCCGGCTGGAACGAACTGTACGACCTGCAACCCGACCGGCGCATCGACCTGGCCGACGTCGACGCCTTGGACCAATGGGTCGGAGCGGTGGCGGAGGAATTCTGAGGCGCTCGCGCGGGCGGTCGCGCTGACCAGCCGGGGCAGGGGACCCATGTCGTGGCTGCTCGTCTGTTTCGCTGCGCTGGCCGGGTCGGGGCTGACGTTTTTCTCCGGCTTTGGCTTGGGCACGCTGCTGCTGCCGGTGTTTGCGCTTTTCTTCCCGGTGCCGACCGCGGTGGCGATGACCGCCGTGGTGCACCTGGCCAACAACCTTTTCAAACTCGGCCTGGTCGGCCGCGACGCCGACTGGCGCACAGTGGGCCGATTCGGTTTTCCGGCTGCGCTGGCCGCGATCGCGGGCGCAAGTTTGCTGGCCGTGTTCGCCGATCTGCCGCCTTGGGCGACCTACCAACTGGCCGGCGCGACACGCGCAGTTGCACCGGTCAAGGCCGTCGTCGGCGCCCTGGTGCTGGCGTTTGCCGTTCTGGAGCTGTCGCCGCGGTTCGCCAGCCTGGCCGTACCGGCGCGGTGGCTGCCCGTGGGCGGCGCGCTGTCAGGGTTCTTCGGCGGCCTGTCGGGCAACCAGGGCGCCCTGCGTTCGGCGTTCCTGGTCCGATTGGGCCTGTCCAAGGAGGCGTTCGTGGGCACGGGCGCGGTCTGCGCCGTGGTGGTCGATGTCGTTCGTCTTTGCGTCTACGGTGCCCAGTTTCACGCCAGCGGTTGGGCCGTGCTGCGCGGCGACGACGCCGGGATGGTGGCCGCGGCCACCCTGTGCGCGTTTGCCGGGGCGTGGTTGGGCAAGCGCGTGATCCACAAGGTGACGTTGGTGTTCGTTGAACGCATGGTCGCCAGCGGCATGGCGCTGGTTGGGCTGGGGCTGGTGGCGGGCCTCGTGTAGCCGCCGCTGCATCGCCGAATTCTCGGCACCCATTGCCAGACTCTCGGCGCAACGGAACAAACTTTACAAATGCACGGCGTTGGCGTCGGCCCCGAAGGCCGCGACGACCCCGCGGCGCCAGGATTCGGGCGTCACCATCTAACTTCGGGTGATTGTTCAGGAGTTCAGCGGACCGGGTCCGACTGCTGACCCGCGGCGCGGTACGGACCTGCGCCCCGCGTGCCCGCGCCCCAGTCATCCAGGCGCGGGCACGGCATCGGGCCTACTGCACCGGGAACTTGTGGCACGCCACGCCACAGTTGTTGGTGTACGGAATCGGCATCACCTTGCCGAGCGGTCCCTTGGGTGCGGCCGGGTCGATGCCCTTGACCAGCGACTTCTTGGGCACGTCGAAGAAGTGGCTGGTGATGTCGTTGCCGTAGAAGCCGAAGGCCTCCTTACCACCGGCCCCCGACAGCGCCGTCTTGGGCATGTGGCAATCGGTGCACAGCGCGCCGGCAGCGGCGGCCATGGTGGTCTTGGCCTTGACGTGGGCGTTCAGGTCCACCTCGGCCTTGAGCGCTGTGTGGCATCCGGTGCAGGTGTCGGTGCCGTACGGGTCGGCCTTGAGCTGCCAGGCGTTCTTGGTCTCGTGCACGCTGTGGCAGTCGGCGCACACCAGGATGCGCTTGGCGTTGCGGTAGTGGCCCGATTTGATGAAATCGCTGTACTGCTGGTGGTGTTTGACCGAGTGCTTGCCGTCGCCGATCGACGTGAAAGTGCCATCGGCCGCCGCGCTCGCTGCCGCGTGGATGCCGTCGTCGAAGACCGACACGTAGTTCTTGATCCACTCCGAGCGGCGGATGCCGGCCGGCGCCATCATGCCGTTCTTGTCGAGCGGCGCCTCGGTTTTGCCAGCGCCAGCGCCGTTGACGCGGCTGTGGCATTGGCCGCAAATCATCGATTCGCGCTCGGGCGACAGGTTCTGCGGGGTGACGATGTGCCATCCGCCGCCCTGCTTGGTCAGGTGGCGCGATCCGGGGCCGTGGCAGGTCTCGCAGCCCATGTTCAGGCTGTCTTCGGTGCCGTCGTTGTCGTAGTCGAACTTGCCCCACGGGTCCGACGGCAGCTCGGTTTTGAACACGTTGGCCACGGCGGTCGGCTTGGAGATCGAACCCACGGCGTGGCAAGGCAGGCAGTTGTTGTCGAAGGCCTTGGTATCGCTCGGCGACTTGATCAGCATCTTGGCTTCGTCGTACCAGCGATCGGTGTTGTAGCCAGTGACCTCACGGCGATCTGAAGGCGTGGTGCTGGCGTTGTCGTGCAGGCCGGTGGAGTTGATCTGGATCGGCAACACGTGGCGCACGCCGTTGACCTGGACCACGTAGCGCTGTTTGTAAATGCCGCCGCCGTAGCTCAACTGCACGGTGTACGTGGCGGTTGGCTGCGCGGCCTTGAGGTTCTCCAGCGTTGCGGTGAGCTTGCCGTTGCCGTCCATGCCCATGGTCAGCTTGAACGACGGCGTCTTGCTGTTGATCCAGGTGCTGTCGGGCTGGGCTTCGCCGGCCTTGACCAGGTACGTGGCGTAGCTCGGCGGCGCGGCGGTCGGATTGCTGGTGTAGTAGTAGATGGTCGTTTTTCCGTCGAAGTACTTCAGGCCGGCGTCGAAGTTGGGCCACAGTGCAGTGTCGAGCTTCTGCAGTCCGTCGTTCTTGCCCGGCTGACGGATGCCCATGAAGTGCATGGTCGACTTGATCGCGGTCTTGCCGTGGCAGGTGATGCACAAGGACGACCCCACGTAGGTCGCGCCCGTCGCCGACATCGACAGCCTGACGTCGACGCGCTTGCCCACAAGCGCGGTGTGGTCCTTGGCAATGCGCGATTGGTCGCCGCCGGGCAACCGCTCGACGTCCGCCTTGTCGGGCAGCGCGAACACGAAGTAGCTGCCGGCCGCCACGGCCTTGACGTTGTACACGCCGTTGGCGTCGGTCACCGCGGCGTTGTAGGTCGGCGCCGCCAACTGCGCGTCGATGAGGTCCTCGAGCGGTTCATCGGCCTTGTCGGCCACGGCGTCGGCCAACACGATGGTCTTGGGCGCGGGGTTGTCCACGACCAGCTTCTGCTTGGGAATGTCGGCGACCGGAATCAGAAACACCTTGGCGCCGGCCACGGGCTGCTTGGCGGTGTCGGTCACGCGGCCGACAAGCCCCGTCGCATCGATGGCGATCACCACGTTGTTGGGATCGGGCGCCGGGTCGCCTTTGGGGCCTTGGGCGCCGGCCGCACCGGGCAATCCCTGGTCGCCCTTGGCACCCGCCGAGCCCGCAGCGCCGGTGTCTCCCTTGTCGCCCTTGTCGCCTTTGGAACCTTCCGCGCCCGCCGCCCCCGCTGCGCCAGCGGCCCCAGCCGCCCCGGTGTCGCCCTTGGCGCCCTGCGCCCCGGTGTCGCCCTTGTCACCCTTGTCGCCTTTCTGGCCGGGCACGCCCTGAGGCCCGGCCGCGCCCGTGATTCCTGCGGCGCCCGCCTCACCTTTGGGTCCGGCAGGACCCGACTCGCCGGCACAGGCCAGCAGCGAAAGGAAGAACATCGCCAACGTGGACCGGGTCGCCAGATGCAGCCAGGGCGGGCGCTCGTGGAACAATGGGAGCATGGTGTGCTTTCCAGTCGTGCCATCGCGGCACGCCCGGAGGTGGTGCATGATCCGCGCCAAGTGATTGTCACATGGGCAGTCTCGCGGCCTTGGCACCTGTGCCCTATCACGGCCGCGTCACCGAGCAAGGGTCGGGGTCCGGGCGCCCGGCCTCGACCGCGCTACTGCACGACGCCGGCGCGCCACACGCGGTCGCGGGACGTCGCCGTGTGGGTCCACTCGTCGATGCGCCAGCGGCCATCGCGCCACCAGCGCAGCACCGTGCTCGATCGCGTCCCGTACCCGGGCAACGCCACGAACGCCGCGGACAAGGCGCGCTCGACCGGCAGCGGCACGCCGGTCGCCGGCAGATCCGGATCCGCCGCGCACGTGCGGTCCAAGAGCGGCGCGAACCAAGCGTCAGTCGGGGCCGTGCCGTCGGGGTCAGCCTGCACGAGGGCCGCGAGCGCGCCGCGCAGCGCCCGGACCTTGGGCCACGGCGTGTCGAGGGCGGCGTTGGACAGGCCGTGCAAACCGCGGGGCAGCGCGATCGGGTCGGTCGCCCGGTTGCTGACCCACCACGCCGAATGCCCGTCGCCGCACAGCAGGTTGTAGCCGCCGTAGGTGGACGGGTCGAGGGCGTTGTCCGCGGCCAGCGCAGCCACCACGTCTTGTGGCGGCGGCCCGGATACGCCCAACAGCGGCAATCGCCCGCGCGACAGCCGCCCGCGATCGGGTCGGTGCGGCTCGCGCACGTTGGTGACCGCCGCCCAGCGGCCCGCCGGGTGCCAGGCCAACCAGGTGCCCGGCCGATCGGCGCCCGCGTCCACGCCTGCGACGACGCCGACTGGCTCGGTCCACGGCTGCAGAGGCCGCGCGGGCCGGTCCAGGTACTCGTCGCGATTGGCCAGCACCACCAGGCGATAGGCGGGGTTGGGGTCGAGTGCTACGGCAATCAGGCACATGGGGTCATCCGCACGCCCGGCACGCCGCGGCCGGGCAGGCATGGTGCACGACTGCGGCGCTTGAGCCAACGGCACCGCCCGAGATGGCGCGCGGAGCCGGCCGGTCCGGGTGAAACGGACGCTGGCACTGGCGACCCCACTGCGCTGCATGTGCACGTTCGCCGGCCTGATGTTGGAGTGCCCGCAGTGGACGCTGTTCGGAACGCGCACGACCGCCCTGCTGGACAAGGGATCGCCGCGACGTGCCCGCGTCCTCCTTCCGTGCGATGCTGTGTTTCGCTGCGATACTGTGCGCCGCCGGCCGCCGCGGCCGCACGGCCCGGAGACGCCATGGCCCTGCCCTACCGCCAACCGCTCGACCAGACGCTCGCCGTGCTCGCCGGCGCCATTGGCGACCACCTCGCGCGCACCGGCAACGCGCTCGCCGAACCGATGGCGCTGGTCGTGCGCGGCAATCCGGTGGCGCTGGACCCCGCGTCGGTCGCGCGCGCCTTTCCAGCCGCGGCCGCCGGCGCCGTGCTGCTGGTGCACGGCCTGATGGCCACGGAGCACGGATTCGCACTGGGCGGCGATCCGGACGCGGCGGAGCCCCAAGACTTCGGCTCGCGGTTGGCCGCCAGCCACGGCCTGACGCCGCTGCGGCTGCGCTACAACTCCGGCCTGCCGCGCCGCGCCAACGCACAGGCTCTGGACGCGCTGCTGGAGGCGCTGGTCGAAGCCTGGCCACGGCCCTTGGATCGCCTGGTGCTGGTCGGCCACAGCATGGGCGGACTGGTGGTGCGCGAAGCATGCGCGCTGGCGGCTGCGGCCGGCCGGCGCTGGGTCGCGACTGTGTCACACTGCGTCTACCTGGGTACGCCGCACCTCGGCGCGCCCCTGGAGCGTTGGGGCCGGCGCGCGGTGGCCGCCCTGCGCGCGCTGCCTGACCCGTTGGCGCAGGCGTTGGGCGAGGTCGGCGACCTGCGCAGCCGCGGCATCCGCGAGTTGGGCGACCCGGCGGAGCTGCCGTGGCTGGCGACCGCCGAACACCTGCTGGTGGCGAGCGTGTGGACCGGCAGATCGCCACTGGCCGGCCTGGTCGGCGACGGCATGGTGTCGCACAGAAGCGCCCTGGCCCTGGGCGGCGCAGGTGCACCTCCCGCCCGTGTGACGACCCGAACCCTGCACGGTCTGCACCACGCGCAACTGCCGTCCAGCACCGAGGTCGGCGAATTGATTGGCCAGTGGCTACCCGGCGCCTCGACGGTGCCGCACCAAGCCGCAATGCAAGGGGCGCCGCCGCCCGCAGCGCGCGCACCGGCGCGGTGGCGCGGGCTGTGGCGGCTGGCCGACGAGGCGGCAACCCACGGCCACCGTGCAGTGGCGACGGTGCGACTGGGCCGCGCGGCGCAGGTTTCTGAGGCGGTCAAGGGGCTGGTTCCGGGCTCCGCAAGGGTGATGGATGCCGCGCAAGCGGCCCACGGCGCGGCGGTCGTGGCCCAGCACACGGCGGTGGAACTCGGCCTTGCGGCGGCGCGGGCGGCGGTGGCGATAGCGGAAGCGGCGGCCCCGCAAACGCCGGGCTCGCCCACCAGGCTGGACGACGGACAGCAACGTCGGCCCCCGGGGATGGCCGCGACCTTGGGTGGGGAACAAGCGGGTCGGGCGACCTCGACCGGACAGCAGTAGCTGGGCCGGGCAAGCGGTGCCGAACTTCTGCAATCGCGCATGGTGTAGCGCGGGCGCGGGGTTGCGGGGCCCGTTGTCGGTGGCCCTCGAGCGCCTGCGTGTCGTCGAAACCGGCCCACAGCGGTCCACCGGCCTCGACAGGATCCCCTACCTGCCCCCCCGCCCCGCCCCCGGTTCGCCGCCCGCCGCGCCCATCGCCGCGACCGCAGCGCGCGCCAGTTCGGCCATCGGTTCCAACGCCTCGACCGGCACTTCGCCGCGGTGCGCGACGCCCCAGCCGTCCACGCGCGACCACGAACGAGCCTCGACGCCCGGCGGCGCC
>Ga0194120_10006980_pt1 | contig 15671 bp, 21 predicted proteins | sample TA2MahCa65mmetaG_FD_148642 | JGI IMG/M metagenome (GOLD analysis project Ga0194120, IMG submission 148642) | Freshwater microbial communities from Lake Tanganyika, Tanzania - TA2015019 Mahale Deep Cast 65m | ecosystem: Environmental > Aquatic > Freshwater > Lake | place: Tanzania: Lake...
GCGCCGACCGCGGCGAGCAGCTCACGGACGTTCTGAAGGCGCTCGCCGACCCTACGCGCCTGCAGATGGTCGCCATCCTCCGCGAGGCCAAGGAGTCCGTCTGCATCTGCGACCTGACCGCGACGTTCGACCTTTCCCAGCCCACGATCTCGCACCACATGGCGCGCCTGCGCGCCGCCGGCCTCGTCGAGTCGGACAGGGACGGCAGGTGGTGCTACTACCGGCTGCGGACCGACCTCGCCGCGCCGGTGAAGCGCCTGGTCGAAGCGGTCGTCTAGCCCCCGCGCGCCGCGGCCATCGCCGGCAGCGGCTCGAGGCGCGCGGTGAAGTGCCGCAGCTGCGGCGGTTCGTGCGTGATGCGGTAGCCGCGCATCTCGGACGCGCGCGCCGCGACGTCGAGCACGACCTCGATCACGTAGTCGACGTGGCTCTGCGTGTACGTGCGCCGCGGGATGGCCATCCGCACGAGGTCCATCGCGGCGGGTGACTCGCTGCCGTCGGGACGGCGGCCGAGCATGACCGTGCCGACCTCGACGCTCCGTATCCCGCCCGCCTCGTTCAGCGCTACGGCGAGCGACCGGCCGGGGTGCTCGAGCGGCGGGATGTGCGGGAGCATGGCCCGCGCGTCGATGTAGACGGCGTGGCCGCCGGCGGGGAGGACGATCGGGACGCCGCCGCGGTCGAGCGCCTCGGCGAGGTATTCGGTCGACCGGATGCGGTAGCGCAGGTAGCGCTCGTAGGGCACCGCGCGGGATGGTACGGTCCGCTCGCGTGCCTGCCATCCGAGCGAGCGGGTTGACGAAGGACTACGGCCTGGGGCGCGGGGTCCTCGATCTCGACCTCACGGTGGAGGAGGGAGAGGTGTTCGGCTTCCTCGGCCCGAACGGGGCGGGGAAGACGACGACGATCCGCCTCCTCATGGGCATGATCCAGCCGACCCGGGGCGCCGCCGAGGTCTTCGGGCTCGACACGCACCGGCGCTCCGTCGACGTGAAGCGCATCGTGGGCTACTGCCCGGGCGAGCTCCCGCAGTTCGGAGGCTGGCGCGGGACGGAGATCGTGGCCTACATCACCGGCCTCCGCGGAGGCGTGAGCGACGCCGACGTGGAGGCGATCGCCGGGCGGCTCGACCTCGACCTCTCGCGCCGGTACCGCGAGTACTCGCACGGGAACCGCCAGAAGCTCGCGCTGCTGCTCGCGTTCGTGCACCGCCCGCGGCTGCTCATCCTCGACGAGCCCACGAGCGGGCTCGATCCGCTGCACCAGCAGGCGTTCTTCGGGCTCGTGCGCGAGACCCGCGCGGCAGGCGCGACGGTGTTCCTCTCGTCGCACGTCCTCTCCGAGGTCGAGCAGGTGTGCGACCGCGTGGGCATCGTGAAGGACGCGCGGCTCGTGACGGTCGGCCCGATCGGCGAGCTCGCCGGGATCCGGTCGCACCGGCTCGAGATCGAGTTCGCGGACGAGCCGCCCGTCGAGCGCATCCGCGCCGTCCCGGGGATCGAGCAGGTCGCCGTGAGCGGCCACGCGGTCTCGGGGATGCTGCGCGGGTCGTTCGAGCCCCTCATGGCGGCCATCGCGGGCCACCGCGTCACGAGGCTGTCGAGCCGCGAGCCGACGCTCGAGGAGATCTTCCTCTCCTACTACAAGTGACGCTCCTCGGTCTCGCGCTCCGCTCCCACCTCGCGGGCTTCCTGGCCACGACGCTCATCGCGGTGTTGACCGCGTTCGCGAACGCGCTCGCCTACGGGCAGCTCGCGGGCGACACCCCGCTCGAGCGCGTGCTCTTCGCGCGGCAGATGGAGCTCGTCGGCCGCCAGCTGTCATACCTCCTGCCCCTGCCGTCCGAGCTCGAGACGCTGTCCGGGTTCCTGCAGTGGCGCATGTTCGGGATCACGGCGCTCGTCTACGGCTTCTGGGCGCTCCTCGCGGCGTGCGGCGCCGGCCGCGGCGACGAGGAGCGCGGCCTCGTCGAGGCGTGGCTCGCGACGGGCATCACGCGCCTGCGCTGGATCGTGGCGCGCGTCGTCGCGTTCCTCTGCGCGGCCGCGCTGTCGATCGCGCTCATGATGGCCGCGGCGCTCGCGGGCTCGATGCTCGTGGAGGAGACGCTGTCCGTCCGGGCGCTCGCGCTCCAGGGCGTCGCGCTGCTCGCCGTCACGGCGTTCTGCTTCGCGTGGTCGCTGCTCGTGGCGCAGCTCGCGACGACGCGGCGCAGCGCGGCGGGCATCGCGGGCGTCGCCCTCATGACCGCCTTCCTCGTGAACTCGGCGTCACGGTCGGGGGGCATGAGCGACGTCGCGTGGCTGTCGCCGTTCTGGCTCTACGACCGCAGCGCCACGCTGCTGCGTGCCGGGACGTTCGACGCGCTCGCGGTCGGCGCGCTCGCCGCGGCGACGATCGTCGACCTCACCCTCGCGGTGTGGGCGTTCGCGTCGCGTGACCTCGGCGCGTCGCTCCTGCGGCGGGTGCCCCGCGCCGGTCGCGCCGTGATGCGCCCGTCGGGCGATCCGCTCCTGCGCCTTCCCGTGCTCGCGCACATCGACCAGCAGCGCTGGTGGATCCTCGGCTGGATGGCGGGGCTCGCCGCGCTCGCGTTCTTCCTCACGTCGCTGACGCGGACGATGGTCGACGCGCTCGTCGCCATCCCCAGCTTCCGCGTGTACATCGAGCGGCTCGGCACCGCGGGGTACGAGAGCTTCGTCGCCATCATCTGGGGCTCCACGGCCCTCCTCCTCCTGTCGCTCTTCGCGATCTTCCAGGTGAGCTCGTGGGTGGCCGACGACGCCGAGGGCAGGCTCGAGGCCGTCCTCACCCAGCCGGTGAGCCGCGCGCGCGTGGCGCTCGAGCGCGTCGGCACCCTGCTCGCCGGTGCGGCGCTCATCGTCGCGGCGGGCGCGCTGTCGGCCTGGGCGACGGCGGCCCGCAACGACATCCCGCTGTCCGCCGAGCGCTTCGCCTCGGGATCGGCCCTCATGGTCACCGTCCCGCTCGCGTTCGGCGCCATCGGCGCGGTCCTCTCGGGGTGGCGGCCGCGCGCGGCCGTCCCGGTCCTCACCGTCGTGGCCATCGCGTCGTACTTCATCCAGCAGTTCGCGCCGCTCTTCAGCTGGCCGGCGTGGGCCGAGGGGCTCTCGGTCTACTCGCTCTACGGCGAGCCCATCGCGAAGGGCGTCGAATGGGAGGGCATCACGGTCCTCGTCGCGCTCGGTCTCGGCGGCACGGGGCTCGGACTCGCGCTCTTCCAGCGCAGGGACGTCGGCCGGTAGGGTAGGTCGAGCGAGGATCCGGCTCCGCCGGTCCGAGCGAGTCGATCGGATCGGAGCGGCTCGCCGCGAGCGAGCCCGGAGGGCGAGCCGACGGCGATCAAATGGGGCCTCGACTTCGCCACGTCCAACACGTCGCTCGCGGTGAGCTACGGCGCGTCCGCGCGCGTGCTCCCGATCGACCCGGTCGCCGGCGCGACGATGCCCACGGTCCTGTACATCCGCCGCGACGGCTCGTCGCTCGTTGGCCGGCGCGCGATCGGCTCGTACCTCGCCGACCAGCGCGAGCGCGGCCCGATCCGGCGCCAGGTGAAGCCGCTCGGCATCCGCATGGCCTCGTCCGACAACAAGACGTCCCGCCCGGCGGAGGCGCACCTCCTCGCCGACGTCGGCTCGCCCGGCCGCCTCTTCCGCTCCCTGAAGTCGTTCCTCGGCTCGCCGCTCGACTCGCCGACGTCCGTGTTCGGCAGCGGGATGTCGCTCACCGCCACGATCCTCGAGCACGTGCGCGTGCGCGAGGCGGTGATGACCGGCGGGTCGAGCGGGCTGCCCGCGGCGCGGGCCCTCCTCGCGCGGCGCTTCCCGCTCGCGGCGCGGCGCGACTTCGCGGCCTTCTCGAGCGTCGCCACGGGCCCTGCGCTCGCCTAGCGGCTCAGCTCGCGGCCCGCCTCCCTGAGGCGATCGCCGCGGGCTGAGCCGCTCGCGGATGAGTGCTGGTTACTTGCGCTTGCCGCCCTTGGCCGCGAGGACGGCGTCCTTCGCCTGCTTGGCGATGCGGAACTTCAGCACGCGCTTCGCCGGGATCTGGATCTGCTCGCCGGTCGCGGGGTTGCGCCCCATGCGGGCCTTGCGGTCCACGAGGACGAGCTTGCCGAGCCCCGGGATCGTGAAGCCGTCGCGAGCCTGCTCATAGGAGAGCTTCGCGAGCTCCTCCAGCACCGCCCCGACCTGCTTGCGATCAGCCCCGGTGCGCTCGGACAGCGCGCGTATGGTCTCCGTCTTGGTCATCGCCACCTGTGAGTCCCTCCATCATGAAAGTGCCAAATTTTGCGCGGCCCCGCGGCATTCTAGGCACGTTCTGACCAGCGGCGGCGGGCTAGGCCCGAGCCACCCGGCCGTCCTGGAGGCGGACCACCCGGTCGGCCCGGCTGGCGAGATCCTGATCGTGCGTAACGACGACGAACGTCGCGCCGCGCTCCCGGTTCACCCGGCGCATCAGGCCGACGAGCTCCTCCGCCGCGCCGGTGTCCATCTCGCCGGTCGGCTCGTCGGCCAGCACGATGGCCGGGTCGTTCACCAGCGACCGGGCGATGGCGACGCGCTGCTGCTCGCCGCCCGAGAGCTCGGAGGGCTTGTGGTGGGCCCGGGGGCCGAGGCCGACCTCCTCCAGCAGACGCTCGCCGCGCCGCCGGCCGTCCCCATTCCCGCCCGCGTAGCGCAGGGGCAGGAGGAAGTTCTCGATGGCCGTGAGGCCCGGCAGGAGGTCGAACTCCTGGAGGACGAACCCGATCCGCCGGGCGCGCAGGACCGCGCGGGCGTCGCCCCCGAGCCGGCTCGCGTCGCCGCGCTCGATGCGCAGGTCGATCCCGTCCACGGCCTTCGCGACCGTCGGCCCGCGGCGGTAGTGCTTCCGCAGGCGGCGCGTCTCGATCGCGGGCGCTCTCACTCGTACCTGAGCGCCTGCACCGGGTCGAGGCGCGCCGCGCGGATCGCCGGGATGAGGCCGGCGAGCGCCCCGAGGCCCACCGAGAACGCGACGGCGAGCGCGATGAGGCGCGGCGTGACGAGGAACAGCTCGAGGTTCTGCGCCGACGTCGACGCGTTGATCGCCGTGGTGATGCCCCAGCCGAGCGCGATCCCGACCGCGCCGCCGATCGCGCCTTTGGCGCTCGCCTCGAGGAGGAACTCGCCGAGGATGTGGCGCGTCCGCGCGCCTTCTTCAGGCCGATCTCGCGGAAGCGCTCGATGACCGCCATGGACATCGTGTTGATGACCGAGAGCCCGCCGATGACGAGGGCGAGGAGCGCGGAGCCCGTGGTGATCGCGGAGAAGATGACCGACGCGGCCCGGAACTGCTCGACGAACTCGCTCGGCGGCGCCGCCTTCACGCCCGGGACCTCGCGCGTGATGCGGCGCGCGAGCTCGTCGAGCTCCACGCCCGGCCGCGCGAAGACGTCGATGCTGTTCGTCAGCACGCTCGTGTCGATCGACGAGCGGATCGCCGGCGCGAGCCGGAGCACCATGAGCCTCTGCGCGTCCTCGAAGCGGACGAACGCGCCGTTGTCGGGAGCCGTGAGCGTCTTCTCGAGGATCCCGACGACCGTGAACTCTCGGCTCTCGAGCCCCTCGCGCGGCTCCTTGGGCGGGACCGGCAGGAGGATGGTCCGGCCCACGCTCGCGCCGAGCTGGCGCGCGAAGTCGGCGCCGAGGACGACCTCGCCGCTCACGGAGCGCTCGATCGGCCGGCCGTGCGCGTACCGAAGCTTGAAGTTCGACGGCGGTCGTAGCCGGCGCGCGTACCGCTGATGAACGGCGGCGGACCGAAGCTGATGCCGCCGGCGTCGTGCTGCCCCTGGAGGGAGACGACGGGGAGCGCCGCGGCCACGCGCTCGACCTTCGCCACCTCGTCGACCTTCTTGAGGTCGAGGATCCCGCCGCCGAACTGTCCCGAGCGCTTCGAGCACGTACGCCCACTTCAATTCGGGACCGTGCGATGATTCCACCCATGCGCGCCGTCGCGCTGGTGGTGGTGGGAGCGATCGGCGCGTCGTGCGGCGGCGCGGCGACGCAGGCGCCGAGCCCGCCGCCGGCGAGCGCTGCGGCCCAGGTCGCCCCCTCGCCCGCGGCGACGTCGGCGAAGGCCACGGCCGCCGCGGCGCGGCCGGCATTCCTCTCGGTCCGGCTCACCGACGTCCGCGCCGGCGAGCAGTTCACGCTCGGCGGCTTCCCCGGCAAGGTCGTGCTCGGCATCGCGATGGCGGTCTGGTGAACGACCTGCCGGAACCAGCAGTTGCTGGTGAAAGAGACTCTCCCGAGCCTCGGCCCTGACGTGGTGATGGTGACGCTCGACGGCGACCCGAACGAGGACGCCGCGCTGCTGAAGCGCTACGCCGAGCAGCACGGCTTCACCTGGCGCTTCGCCGTCGCGCCCCGCGAGCTCATGTCGTCGCTCGCGTCGTCCTTCGGGAACGAGTACCTGAACCCCCCGTCGGACCCGATGTTCGTCGTGGCCCCGTCGGGCGCGGCGTTCCGCCTCCCGTCGGGGCACAAGAGCGCCGCGGACCTGCGGTCGTTCGTGGAGCGGTACCGGGGGCAATGAGCCTGGTGGAGCTCGGTGCCGCGTTCGGCATCGGGCTCGTCGCGACGCTCTCGCCGTGCGCGCTGCCGCTCTACCCGGGCTTCCTCGCGTACCTCGCCGCGCGCTCCGGCGAGGGCCCGCAGCGCCCGACCGGGTGGCTCGGGCTCGCGGCGCTCGCCGGGATCCTCACGATGATGCTCGCCATCGGCGCGCTCATCGCCGTGCTCCAGGTCGCGGTCGGCCGCGTGCTCGTCGTCGTGACGCCGCTCGCCGACGTCCTCGTCATCGCGCTCGGCGTCGCGATGCTCCTCGGGGCGAACCCGTTCGCGCGGCTGCCGTCGCTCGCGGGCGGATCGGCCCGGCGCGGCCCGATCCTCTCGGCGTACCTCTACGGTCTCATGTACGGGCCCATCGCCGTACCGTGCTCGGGGCCGCTCCTCGCCGCGATCTTCACGCTCTCGCTCACGGTCACCGACTTCCTCGGCAAGCTCCTCTTCTTCCTCGCGTTCGGCCTCGGCTTCGGCGTGCCGCTCGTCGTCATCGCGGTCGTCGCGGCCGGGCGCAGCGCGGCGCTGCCGCGGGTCTTCGCGCGCAACTACGGCGTCATCGCGCGCGTCGCGGGGGCCGTGCTCGTCGCGGTCGGCCTCTACGCGCTCTCGAACGACCTGCCGTCGGCCCTCCTGTACCTTGGCGCCTGATGGACGAGAAGCGCGGCCCGAAGGAGAGATCGAGCGAGGATCCGACGCGAAAGCTGCTGAAGGTCTTCGGCGTGAAGGTCACGGACTACGAGGAGCGGACCAAGGCGCTGCTCGAGCGCTACGACGCGACGACCGACGAGGCCGAGCGCGCCGGCATCGTGCGCGAGGCCGTCGAGCTCACGGCCGACCTCGGCCACTGGCTGCGCGAGGTCCAGGCGCACGTGCTCGGATGGCAGGAGGAAGTGCTCGGCAGGCTCTCGGGCAAGTAGCGGCACGCGCATTGCGGTGCTTCTCCCCACGGAAGGGGGATCGAGATGCCGCACGAGAAGGAAGAGGGCGAGGTCAGGCTCGAGCAGACCGAGGGCAAGGTCAAGGAAGAGGTCGGCAAGCTCGGCGGCGACACCGGCACGCAGGTCGGTGGCATGGCGACGCAGGGCCGCGGCAAGGTCCGCGAAGGCCTCGCCGACGTCCGCGGGAGGGTCGAGCACCGCGACATGGACAGGGACGCCAAGAGGGACGTCGGGCCCTAACGACTAGCCTTCCGGCGTGGTGGACCGGGAGGGGCGGCTCGCGCGCTTCATCGCGCATCACGCCGACCCCATCGGCCACCTCGTCGGCATCCTCTCCGGGGCGCGCCCGCGCTTCCGCGACGGCTGCTACCTCTATGTGAGCGACCGCGGCCTCGCGCGCCTCATCCTCGCGCGCCGCGGCTACGCGGCGATCACCTTCGGCCACGTCATCGTCGCCGCGGGGTACCCGGCGGACCGCATCTGGCGCCACGAGCTCCGGCACGTCCGCCAGTACGAGCGCCTCGGCTGCGCGTTCCTCCCGCTGTACTTCCTCCTGTACCGCCGCCACGGCTACGGCGCGCATCCCCTGGAGCGCGACGCAGCGTCTCCGACTAGGCTTTTCGAGCAGTGACCGAGCGCTACGACATCGCGATCCTCGGCGGGGGACCCGGCGGGTACGTGGCGGCGCTCCACGCAGGCGTGCAGGGCGCGAGGGTCGCGCTCATCGAGAAGGACCGCGTCGGCGGGACGTGCGTCACCGTGGGGTGCATCCCCTCGAAGGCGCTCCTCGACACGAGCCACTCCTACTGGATGGCCACGCACGCGGCCGTCTCGGGTCTCCACCTCACCGGCGAGTTCGACCTCGCGAAGGCGATGGCCCGCAAGGACCAGGTCGTGAAGCAGCTCGTCGGGGGGATCGAGCAGCTCCTCAAGGCGCGCAAGGTCGACCTCTTCAAGGCCGAGGGCGAGCTCGTATCGCCCACGGAGATCCGCCTGGGCGGCGGCGACGGGCCCAAGAGCGTGCAGGCCGGCGCGACCATCGTCGCGACCGGCTCGGCCGTCGCGCTCCCGCCGATCCAGGGACTGAAGGAGGCGAAGCCGCTCGACAACGTCGGCGCGCTCGACCTGCGCGAGACGCCGAAGCGCCTCGTCGTCATCGGCGGCGGCGTCATCGGGATGGAGCTCGGCGCGTTCTACAGCGAGATCGGGTCCGACGTCACCGTCCTCGAGATGCTGCCGGCGCCGCTCGCGGGCTCCGACCCCGACCTCGTACGCCTCCTCGTGAAGGCGCTCGAGTCGCACGGCCGCTTCCGCGTGGTGACGAACGCGAAGGTCACCGCGGTCGAGCGCCGCAAGAACGGGACGGCCGCGGTCACCGCCGAGGTCGAGGGCAAGGAGGAGACGTTCGAGGGCGATGAGATCGTTCTCGGCGCGGGGCGCGTGCCGAACGTGAAGGGCGCCGACGGCGCCGGCCTCGCGATGGGGAAGCGCGGCGTGCAGGTCGACGACCGGATGCGCACGAGCGTCGGCGGCGTGTACGCCATCGGCGACTGCACCGCGGCGTCGTTCGAGAACCGCGGGATGCTCGCGCACGTCGCCTCTACCCAGGGCGAGGTCGCGGTGGACACGATCCTCGGCCACGACGCGAAGATGGACTACGACGTCGCGCCGAGCGTCGTGTACACGCACCCCGAGCTCGCGTCGGTCGGGCTGAGCGAGCAGGCGGCGAAGGAGCGCTGCGGCGAGGCGAACGTGAAGGTGTCGCGCTTCCCGTTCCGCGCGTCCGGCCGCGCGCTGGCGCTCGGCGAGAGCGACGGCATGACGAAGCTCATCACCACCGGCAAGGAGCACCGCATCGTCGGCGTCCACGTCATGGGTCCGCAGGCGAGCGAGCTCATCGCCGAGGCGACGCTCGCGATCCGCCTCGATGCGACGGCGCACGACATCATCGCCACGGTCCACTCGCACCCCACGCTCGCGGAGACGCTGCGCGAGGCCGCGCTCGTCGCCGTCGGGAGAGCCATCCACACCGCGAGCCGGTAGCCCGTTCGCGGGCGACGCCGCTTTAGACTTCCGTTCTGGGCCGTTAGCTCAACGGATAGAGCGGGCGCCTTCTAAGCGCCAAACGAAGGTTCGACTCCTTCACGGCCTGCAGATCAGTACCCCTCCTGATATCGGCCGGGCGAGGCCGAGGGCCCCGAGGGCGCGGTCGTCACCCCCGGCGCCACCTTGATCGGCTGGGCCGCTCCGCCGCCGCACGCCGCGAGCATCACCACCACCAGCGCGAGGGCCGTCACGAGACGCACGCCTGCACCTCCCGGATCTAGCCTCACTACGAACGGAGGCGCCGATCGGATATGCCCGTCGTCATTCTCGCGCTCCTCGTCCTCCTGGTCGTAGCGCTCGTCGCCGCCATGATGCTCGCCGTCGCCGCCGCGCGGCGGATGTCGCGGCCGCGCCCGGCGCTCCCGGCGAACTGCGGCGACTGCGTGTTCATGCTGCCGCGGGCCAAGGTGTACAAGCGCGAGACCATCGAGGACCCCGAGGACGGGCTCATCCACTACCTGTGCCAGCAGCGCTGGATCGAGGTGACGCCGGTCTCGCCGTGGTGCGACCTCGGCAAGAGCAGGACCCACACGACGGCCGCCGCCCGCTAGGCATACCCTCGGACCGATGACGTTCGACCGCTTCGACGCGCTCGTCCGGCAGCGGGGCGCGACCCTCGTCGGCGAGCTGAAGGACCTCATCCGCCTCCCGACGGTCTCGGCGCAGGACCGCGCGATCGACGAGACCGCGCGCGCCGTCCTCGACCGCGCGAGGCGCGCCGGGGTGGACGCCAGCGCCGAGCGCGTCGACGGCGGGCCGCCCACGATCGTCGGCGAGACGGGATCCGGCGACCGCACGCTGCTCGTGTACGACCACTACGACGTCCAGCCGCCAGACCCGCTCGACGAGTGGCGGACGCCGCCGTTCGCGCCCACCGAGCGCGACGGGTACCTGTACGGCCGCGGCGTCTCCGACAACAAGGGCAACCTCATGGCGCGCCTGCAGGCGATCGAGCTCTACCGCGAGGCCTTCGGATCTCTCCCGCTGCGCGTGCGCGTCCTCTTCGAGGGCGAGGAGGAGATCGGCTCCGACCACCTCGCCGCCTTCGTCGCGAAGTACGGCGGCCGCATCCGCGCCGACGGCTGCATCTGGGAGGCGGGGTACAAGGACGCCGCGGGCCGCCCGACGATCAGCCTCGGCCTGAAGGGCATCGCGTACTTCGACCTCCGGCTCCGCTCGATCGAGAAGGACGCGCACTCGTCCATGGGCACGATCCTCCCGAACGCGGCGTGGCGCCTCGTCTGGGCGCTGTCCACCCTCAAGAACGAGCGCGACGAGATCACCGTCGACGGCCTCATGGACCACGTGCGCAAGCCCACGAAGGACGATCTCGCGCTCCTCGAGGCGCTGCCGTACGACGAGGAAGAGATGAAGCGCATCCACGGCGTCGCCGCCTTCGTCCGCGGCCTCACCGGCACGCCGCTGAAGGTGAAGCACTTCCTCGAGCCCACCTGCACGATCTGCGGGCTCACCTCGGGCTACTCCGGGATGGGCTCGAAGACCGTCCTCCCCGCGGCGGCGAGCGCGAAGGTCGACTTCCGGCTCGTCCCCGAGCTCACCCCGGCGCTCGTGAAGGACCTCCTGCGGAAGCACCTCGACCGCCGCGGCTTCACCGACATCGAGATCGCGTCCCACCACGGCGAGCTGCCGTCGCGCTGGCCCTCCGACACGCCGGTGGCGAAGGCCGCGGTCGAGGCGTGCCGCGCGACGTACGGGACGGACCCGGTCGTGTACCCGCTCATGGCCGGCTCGGGCCCGATGGCGCAGGTCTGTGACGCGCTCGGGATCCCCGTCGTCGGCTTCGGCTCGGGCAACGCGGGCTCGGCGAACCACGCGCCGAACGAGAACGTCAAGGTGAGCGACTACCTCGACCACATCCGCGCCTTCGGGCGCTTCCTGCACGTCTTCGGCGGCCGCTCCTTGTGAGCTCGCGCGCGACGCTCATGGCGTCGCTCGGGCTGCTCTCGTTCTCCGCGGTCTACAACCACCTGCTCGTCTCGCCGGTGCTCGTCGAGATCGCGCGCGAGATGGGGGTGAGCGTTGGCACCGCGGGCCTCCTAGTCACCGCGTACGGCCTGCCCGGGATCGTCGTCGGCGTCCTCGCCGGGCCGCTGTCGGACCGCTACGGCCGCAAGCCGTTCCTCGTCGGCGGCACGGTGGTGATGTCCGCGCTCACGCTCCTCGGCGCGGTCGCCCCGGGGTTCGCGCACCTGCTGCTGACGCGCGTCGGTGCCGGGGTGGGAGCGTCGGTGCTCTTCCCGAACATGAACGCGACCGTCGCGGACGAGTTCCCGTACCAGGAGCGCGGCCGCGCGATGAGCACGATCATCTCGCTGAACCAGCTCGCGGCGATCGTCGGCGTCCCGCTCGCGGGGATCATCGCGAGCGCGACCTCGTGGCGCGTGTCCTTCGCCCTCATCGGCGTCATCGGCCTCGTCGCCGCGGCGATCGTGCTGCGGACCGCGCGCGGCAGCGCCCCGCCCGGCGCCAGCGACGTCCCGGTGCGCGAGCTCTACGCGGGGATCCTCGCCGACACCTCGGTGAAGGGCGCGATGGCCTCCTCGCTGCTCGGGTCGCTCTTCTGGTTCACCTGGATCACGTACATGGTGGCGTTCTTCGTCGAGCGGTACGGCCTGCCGACGGCCACGGCCTCGCTCGTCGTGCTCGTCACCGGGGTCGGCATCGTGGGTGGCAGCCAGGTGGGCGGGAGGCTCGGGGACCGCTTCGGCCACCGCGTGGTGGTCGGCTGGACGATCGTCTTCGCCGGCGTCGCCTTGCTCGCGCAGACCGCCGTCGTGCGCGAGCTCTGGCTCGCGGCCGTGCTCGCCCTCGCGATCGCGCTCCTGTCCGGCGCGCGGTTCGCGGGCAGCATGACGCTCGTCTCGGAGCTCGCGCCGGCCGCGCGCGGCACGGTGCTCTCCGTGAACTCCGCGATCGTGAGCATCGGCATCGTCGTCGGCACCTCCGTCGGGGGCGTCCTCGTCGACGGATACGGCTACGAGGCGCTCGGAGCGATGGCGACGATCGCCGGGTTCGCGTCGGCGCTCATCGTGTGGCGCTTCGTGACCGAGCGCGCCGCCGGGTTCGCGGCCGGCGAGTCCGTCGACTAGGACCGGCCGAGCGGTCGGCGGGAGGCCGACCGTTGCCCGCTCGCTCGGGCGGTACGCGCCGCGCGGCCATGCACGGGTGAAAGGAGCAGCCGCATGGTGCAGAACGACAAGAGAGCCGGTGGCGCGATGACCGTGGCCGAGGCGGGCCGCATGGGCGGACGTCCCGTCCGCGAGAAGTACGGCCCGCAGCACTTCGAGCGGATCGGACGCAAGGGCGGTCAGAAGGTCGCCGGCCTCATCGAGCGCGCCAAGTCCCTCGAGGGAAGCCGCGAGGGCGGGCCCGCCGCGTAGCGGAGCGCACCGACGCTAGGCTTCGGCCATCGTGGCCGAGGCCGAGCGTCTCGGGACGCGGGTCGTGCGCGCGGCCCGCTCCCTTCCTTCCGGCGCGGGCGAGCCCGTGGTGCCCGCGCTCGTGCAGAGCGTCGCGTTCGACCACGCCTCCGCGGCCGAGCAGGACGCCATCTTCGGGAACGAGCGCCCCGGCTACGTGTACGGCCGCTACGGGACGCCGACGGCCGCGGCGCTCGGGTCCGCGCTCGCCGCGATCGAGGGCACCGAGGCCGCCGTGACGTTCGCGAGCGGCATGGCCGCGATCCACGCGTATTTCACCGGGTGCGCGCTCCGTGACGGCGGCCGCATCGTCGCGCAGGAGGACGTGTACGGGGCCGTCCGCGCGATGCTCGAGCGCCTCCGCCGCGAGCAGGCCGCCGACGTCGTCTTCGTCGACCCCACCGACCACGCCGCGGTGGCCGCCGCGCTCGACAGCGCGCCTACGCGCGTGCTGCACGTCGAGTCCATCTCGAACCCGCTCCTGCGCGTGACGGACGTCGCGGCGCTCGCCGCGCTCGCGCACGACCGCGGCGCCGTGCTCGCGGTGGACGCGACGTTCGCGAGCCCGGCGGTGACCCGGCCGCGCGAGCACGGCGCGGACGTCGTCATCCACTCCCTGACGAAGTACATCAACGGCCACGGCGACGTCATGGGCGGCGTCGTGTGCGGGTCGGCGGACGTGGCCGCGGAGATGCGCGACCGCGCCATCATCGACGGCGGCTACCTGCCGCCGCACGAGGCCTGGCTCATCCTGCGCGGCATGCGCACGCTCGAGCTGCGCCTCGCGCGCCAGTGCGCGAGCGCGCTCGCCATCGCGCGACACCTCGAGGCCCACCCCAAGGTGGGGCGGGTCCACTACCCGGGCCTGCCGTCCCACCCGCAGCACGCGCTCGCGGCGCGTCAGTTCGGCGGCCGCTACGGCGGCGTCGTCTCGTTCGTCCTTCGGAGCGACACGAAGGAGGCGGCGTTCCGCTTCCTCGACGCGCTCGACCTCATCGCCTCGGCCACGACGCTCGGCGACCTGTACTCCGAGGTCCTGTACCCCGCGATCTCCTCGCACCGGCGGATCGACCCGCGGGAGCGCGCGCGGCTCGGCATCAGCGACGGCCTGCTGCGCCTCTCCGTGGGGATCGAGGATCCCGCCGACCTCATCACCGAGCTCGACCGCGCGCTCGCGACCGTGTAGCCGTATATACCGCAAGCTTCCTCCGTACATATGCGGCGTGATGCACAAGACGACGATGGTCGTGAACGATCGAAAGCTGGCCAGAGCGCGGAAGCTCCTGGGAACGAAGGGCATCCGAGAGACGTATGAGGCCGCCCTCGACCATCATGCCGCCCGTGACCGGGCGGACATGGCCGAGCGCCAGCGTGAGATGGCCGAGATCTTCACGCACCTCGAGATGGCGGAGGCGGACTTCGCACACGCGAGGGAGCTCATGGACGAGCTCGCCTCACGTGGCCAGCACCGCGCCGCGGGCGCCGCCGACCTGCTCATCGCTGCATGCGCTCGCCGCGCGGGCCTCACGCTCCTGCACTACGACTCAGACTTCGACACCATCGCCGGGATCACCGGACAGCCCGTGGAGTGGGTCGTCCCGCGCGGTTCGGTCCCGTGAGGCGCGCCTAGTGCTCCCGGCGGAGGTGATCGAGCACCTCCGCCATGACGCGGCAGTCGATCTCGTTGTAACGGTCGATCTCGCGCATGAGCGGGATCTCCGTGAGGTGGACGCCGCGCAGCGCGGCCTCCTTCGCCGCGTGCCACGCCCCGGCCATCACGCCCGCCCCGTCGGCGAGGCCGTCGGCCCACTGCGTCGTGATGAGGCCGTGGGAGGACATCGCATTCGCGAACGCTTTCAGGCCCGACCCGTGCGCGCCGCGCACGACGACCGGCTCGGCCTGGATGACCTTCGCGAGCAGGTCGTACCACGCGAGCTCGGGCCAGTGGCGCTCGCGGTGCCGCAGGCTCGCGGAGCGGTACGCGTTCTCGATCGCGCTCGTCTCCGCCGCGGACCAGTGGAAGAGGCGCACCTCGCCGACGTGGACGCCCGCGGCCGCCGCGAGCGAGCGCAGGTGGTCGATCCACTCGTCGACCATGTCGGCCTCGGCCTCGGGCGTGAGCGCCTTCGCCGTGAACGAGCGGAACTCCCACGCCCCGTCGACGCGGCGGCCGCAGCCGATCTGGAAGATGAGCTGCTGCCCGCCGCGCTCGGGGAACGTCGCGAGGTCGTCGAGCACGTCGTTCACGGTCTCGAAGTCCACGTAGCACTCGACGCGCGCGGGCGCACGCCAGCGGCCCTCGTCGGCCTCGATGCGCGCCGGGCGGATGCGCTGGCGGTCGCGCGCCCGGTCCACCGCGAGGATGGCGTCCACGGTGCGCGCGCCGCTCTGCGCGGTGATCCCGAGGAACTCCGCGGTCGCGCGCGCGTCGTCGGCGCGCGTCACGCCGCGCGCGTGCGCGTGCGCCCGGACGCGGGGGCCCACGTGGGCGACGCGCGTCAGCTCGGAGAGCGCCTCGGCGAGGTCGCGCTTCGCGCGCTGCCACGGCGAGTCGTAGCGGCACTTCATGTTCGGCC